>Ga0315285_10001280_pt1 | contig 26299 bp, 28 predicted proteins | sample YL17G09_36_MG_FD_203698 | JGI IMG/M metagenome (GOLD analysis project Ga0315285, IMG submission 203698) | Sediment microbial communities from Yellowstone Lake, YNP, Wyoming, USA - YL17G09_36 | ecosystem: Environmental > Aquatic > Freshwater > Lake > Sediment | place: USA: Wyoming | collected... | reverse complement strand
CATCGCGGTCAGTTTGTGGTCGCCCGTGATCATTATCGTTTTAATTCCGACGTCCCTGGCCACTCGGATCGCCTCCATCGCTTCCGGCCTGGGCGGGTCGATCATTCCTATGAGTCCCAGGAACACAAAGCCTTTCTCGACGTTTGATTTGTCCGAGAACGATGTGTTCGATGGCAGGTCTCTATCGGCTATCGCAAGAACGCGGAGGCCGTTGCTCGCCATCTCGTCGTTTATCTCTATGATGCGTTTTCTTCTCTCATCTGATAGTAACACGCTCATACCATTATCGAAGACGTGAGTGCAGGATTTGATCACCATCTCCATCGCACCTTTCATGCTCGCGATGAGAGAGCCATTCGGACTAGAATTGACGACGGTCATCACTTTCCTTTCTGAGCTAAAAGGTAGTTCGGCTTTGCGCGGATAGGCGGCTCCAATATCCATCGGGCTCAGACCGAGCTTCTCTGCAAATACAAGTAATGAGCCTTCTGTCGGATCGCCGATGATCTTTCTCTTGCCCTCTACGATGTCAATACGAGCGTCATTGCACGAGACCGCGGCAAAAGCGACCTTAAGCATTGATTTCTTCTCTGCCTCCTCAATCGGTCTTCCGTTCAAAGAGACTTGACCAATTGCTTCGTATCCAGCACCGGATACGTCGAAGAATCTCCCATCGAAATACACCCTTCGAACCGTCATCTCTCCTTTTGTGAGCGTGCCGGTCTTATCGGAGCATATGATCTGCGTGCATCCTAGCGTCTCAACTGCATGCATCTTCCTGATGAGTGCGTTTTGTTTGGCGAGTATCCGCATTCCGATCGCGAGGTTCGCCGTAACGACGGCAGGCAGAGCTTCTGGCACTGCAGCGACTGCGAGGGCTATGCCAAAAAGAAGAACCTTGACTAACAGGTCAGGTTCGAAATGACCTGCGATCAGATATTCTTCAACAAGTTCCACTGTAACAACGATGAAAATGATGGCGAGGACTAGAAAGCCGATTTTCTTGCCTATCTCGTTCATCCTACGTTCGAGAGGCGTCTTCTCGCTGACCACGGTTTTCAACGTCTGCGCGATTTTTCCGAACTCGGTTTTCATCCCTGTGGTGACTACGATCGCCCTCCCTCTCCCGTATACGATCGTCGTCCCGGCGAAGACCATATTCGTACGGTCCGCCGTCTGGGTGTTTTCCGGTAGGGGTTCCAGCGTTTTCGTAACTGGAACAGACTCACCAGTGAGAGGGGCCTCATCGATCCGGAGATCGATTGAATCGACCAATCGCATGTCGGCTGGGACTCGATTTCCAGCGCCTAGAATCACCAAGTCACCAGGAACAAGATCGCTGACAGCGATCTCGGCTTCGGACCAATCTCTCCTGACGATGCACGTCAGGCTGAGCATCTTCTTGAGCGCGTCCAGTGTCCTCTCCGCACGATACTCCTGGAAGAAGCCGAGGAGGACCACGAAGATGATGATGACGATGATGACGATCGCATCTATTGCCTCCCCCATGCTGGCAGACAACGCTGTCGCTATCAACAGGATTATGATGAGAATATTCTTGAACTGCTTGATCAAGACCCTGAGGGCAGAGGCCTTCTCCTTCTCAGCTAGGACATTGCGACCATATTTCTCGAGCCTCGCGCGTGCCTCAGACCCGGTGAGGCCCGTGTCTATGTCGGTCTCCAATGCCCTACCGATGTCTTTGGCATCGATCGAATGCCAGGGTCTGTCCTCATCCATCTTCCTGTCCTCAGAAGCGTTGTCCGCGATATTCATCAGGTGCTAAATAATTAACTGACCTCAGGGGAACATAATTCATTCTGCCCTTCAGTTCTACGAACCTCGTCCACGGACGGTCGGCGACCTTGTTCTGGAACGCGGGGAAGAACCAGAAAAGCTTTTGTATCGTCTGTTAATTACTGCAGCAAGGGATGCACTGGGCCTGTTCCTGCTTCGGATGGGATGGTATGGGAGCGTCAATCAAATGCGATAGGCCTTCGATTGGAGCGATCTTGCCCGGAGGGCACGTCGAGCCGGATCGACTTGCTGGTAGCGCCTGAACATGCAGCAAGCGTTTCGATATCGTTCAAAGGCGCAAACATGACCAGTCGTGTGATGATGGTCGGAAGCAGACCTACCTCGGGAGACTGAGATCAGAGAATGGTAACGACGGAGAGCGTCATGTTTGAGGTAGGAGCTGTAATGCTCATCGCCTTCATAGGGGCGGCGCTGGCATCGAAGGCGAAGCAGAGCGTCATCCTCGGTTACATCTTGGCCGGAATTCTAATCGGTCCGAATATCCATCTGGTCGTCGAGGGGATATCCTATGACGGCATCATTCGGGACACCACCTTCATCGAATATCTGTCTCATCTCGGCCTCATCCTCCTAATGTTCTTCGTCGGTCTCGAGTTCTCGGTGAGCAAGCTCAAGAGGACGAAGGCACCCGCCGCATTGCTTGCGACGGTCAACCTTGGTATTGGCATGTTTTCGGGTGTGCTGTTGGGGACTGCATTAGGCTGGCCAATGATCGACACGATCTTCCTAGCTGGTGTGATTGCGATGAGCAGCACCGCCATCACCGCCAAATCTCTGATCGAGCTCAAGCGGTTGGGCAACCCCGAGACCGAATTCCTGCTTGGAATGGCGATAGTCGAGAGCTTCCTATCAATGGTGCTGCTCACGATCATTGGCGGACTGATGATAAAAGGGCCTGGAACATCAATGAGCCTGACAAAGTTGACCATCGGGATCGTCGCCTTCTACCTCTTCTTCGTCTTCCTTGCCATCTGGGTGATTCCGAAGACGGTCTCGCACCTCCGAAAGATAAAGAGCGATGAGATGTTCGTTCTGTTCGCCCTTGGTCTAGTGTTCCTGTCGGCAGCACTCGCGGAGGCGTGTGGCGTCCCGGCGATAATAGGTGCGTTCTTCATCGGTATGGTGTTCGCGGAGACGAAGGTCTCTGACAGGTTCGAGGAGAAGATCGTACCGTTCAGGGATGCGTTCGTCGCCATATTCTTCGTTTCGTTTGGCATGCTGATAGATCCTTCGATGTTCACCCAGGTGTGGTGGATAGTGGCGATTGCCATCCCGATTGTCCTGCTGAATGATCTCATCATTACCGCCATCCTGGCCTATTTCCTTGGTTTCTCATCGAGGGCCTCAACTTCCATGAGTGCGGCATTGTGCGGTCGGGGCGCGGAGTCAGTCATGTACGCAACCGTTGGAAGCAAATCCATTGGCGTCACAAAAGGCAGCGAGCTCTACCCATTTGCCGGAGCATTCTGCTTCATAATGAGCGCGATAACGCCGCTCCTTATGAGGAAGAGTAACTGGATATCGGACAAAGGATCGAGTGTCGTCCCGAAATCACTAAGGTACAGCGGGACAGTGATCTCGAAGACTCTCGGAAAGCTTGTCCTGCCGTCTTCATTCAGTCCTTTCAAACGGACGAGGAGAATGGGCGTTGCTCTGATCTTGTACCTCATCGCTTTGATCGCGGTGATCGCGACATCGGACGTTCTTCATGTGGTGACATTCGGCGTTGCTGTCATCGTTACCATCGGCGTATGGCGCGTTCTCCTAACTGAGGTGCGTCCGGTCGCTCGTAACATGAACTATTCGAATCTAGGGGGAGGGGTCATATATAATGCGGATACCGGAAGGTTCGTCTCACTCTTCGTGTTCATTGGTCTGCTTGCAGTACTAGCTGTTGCTTTCCTGTTTACATACTACTGGCAATCCGTCCTCATCGTTCTTGTGGTCTATTTCGCGGGGATCCTTGTTCTGATGAGGAATAATTATAGAGGAAACAACGTGGGCCTCCGAACTGAGGTCGGTACCTACTCCGATGGTTTCATGGTCTCGGAACAGGGTCACGAGGTACCAGTCGCGTCGAACAGCATCCCAAAGAAGAGCAGATGGAAGCGGCTGTGATGCCAGCTCACGAGAATATTTGAAGTCGAGAATCACTTAGAGCATGTCTCTTGCCGAGAGCGAGGACGGTGACTCTGAGTGAAATCGATCGAAAAGAACCGAGAATTCCTGAAGAACGTCTCCCAATACGTCCAAATCGAGGACCTGAGGTCGGACCAGCAAAGGGGTGTCCCACCGCCGCCACTTCAGAAGCCAGTTCCAAAGGATGCTGAGGTGCTTGATCTCGTCCCACCGGATAAGCTGTCGATCGCGCTCAAGCCGATGATAGATGTGATAAGTGGACGGAGAAGTCGCAGGAGTTACTTGGAGGGATCGTTGAGCTGCGAGGAACTGTCGTTTTTGCTATGGGCCACGCAGGGCGTTAGAAGCATCTCCAAAGGAAGCGTCCACACTCTTCGAACTGTCCCATCTGCTGGAGCGCGCCATCCTTTCGAAACCTATCTGGTAATAGATCGTGTGGAAGGTATTCGACCTGGACTCTATCGTTATCTTCCTCTGACTCACGGCCTCCTCTTTGTGTCGGATACCGGCTCTGAATTCAAGAATGGACTAATCGACGGGACATTCGGGCAAGAGTTCGTTGGTGGAGCGGCATTGGTCTTCATTTGGACGGTGATTCCATATCGTTCGGAGTGGCGATACCTCGGTCGGGCGCATAAGGTCATTGCGCTTGATGCAGGCCATGTTTGCCAAAATCTCTATCTTGCATCCGAGGCGATCGGTGCAGGTGCTTGCGCCATAGCAGCCTATGATCAGGAGAAGATGGATGCCCTTCTGGGAGTAGACGGCACAGAGGAATTCACGATCTATCTCGCTCCTGTAGGGAAAGTCAGACAAAAGGAAACGGCCCGTTCTTGATCATGCTACTGACATCAGTGCATGAACTGGAGATCAAACAGACACATGCCTTGACAGTGTTCCTATGGTCCCAAGACATACTTGGAAGAGTTCCAAATTGTCGTTCCCAAGGCTATGTTGATGTCCTCAGCGGTCCTTCGGCGATTTGAATTCCTTTCCAATCGTCCACGGCTTAGCGAGTCTCTCTCCAAGACGATAGTAGCTGCGATCAGTCATCGTGAAAAGGATCGGACGTATCTTGGAGAAGTCCACGGCCCCGTCGGTCATGACCTCCTCATCGCTATAGGTCGCAACGACCTTTCCTATGAACAGGTCATGATTCGGGAAGTCGACAGTTGTCACTAATTCGCACTCCATGCAGACGGGACACTCCTCGATCATCGGTGCGGTCGCCAATCTTCCGTAGAAGGTCTTGAACAGGGCAGATTTGTCCTCATTCTTACCAGATACGATTCCGCAGTGATCCACCACTTTCACCATGCTCTCCTGAGGGACGTTGACGCTGAAGCTCCTGTTTTCTTTTATCCCAATGTTCGTGTAGTGCTTCTTGCCCATTCCCAATGAGATCGATTCCGGATCCGCAATGCCGACATGGGCCATTGTGATGTAGTTCGGTCTTCCATTCACCAGCGCCCCCACTAGCACTGTGGGAAGAGGATAGAGACAGTTCTTCCCTCCGATATCTCTCTTCATTTACGTCACCGTCTCCGCATCATGCTGGAATGAGAATATAAATCTGCTCTTCGACCTTTTCGAGTGTCGGTCTTCTGTATGTCCACCCATGCATTTCGGAATCTCCGTAGTTTTGAATGGAGTCGAATCATTCACGGTTCAAATGCAAGTCCCGTCGAAAACGCATCGATTCAATTTGATATCTCCGATATGCGTCTTGGTGCGGCTGCCGGGATTCGAACCCGAGTTTGAAGCTTGGGAAGCTTCAGTCCTAACCACTAGACTACAGCCGCCTCCGCACTAAATCCACAATCGACGTCTTAAATCTTCTTGGCCAGAAATCGCAAACCCCGGGGATGAGCGACTCGACGCGGAACTCGCGGTTCTAGAATTCGATTGTTTAGAACGGCCTCATTTAACGGTCTCTAGCTGGCTAATTATGTTCCAAATGAGCGTTCGGCCGTGTAGCGGAATGTTCGGGTCGTTTGCCAATTCGTCAAGTATGATTATCGCGCTCGCGGTTCTAACGTCCAAGGCTTCGCTATGGTGAAGCAACCGTTCTTTCGCGTCGGTGGCCCCCCTTCTGATGTTTCTTGGAACCGACGTGTCCTCGGCGAGCTGGTCGAGGACGCCAATGATTTGCTTAAGTTTGATATTAATGTCCATGTTTCCACCTCTCTCATGCCTTCATACGAGCGCCGAACCCCTATCCTCCCTCACTGGACTTCTCTGTGGTCGGTTCCACCTTCAACTCTCCTCTCTCTTTGAAGGTCATCACGACCATCAGTGTCTTTATGTCTTTCACTCCTTGAACGTTGGCGACCTTCTCGACAAGAAACCGCTTCAACTGATTGTAGTTCTGGAACTTGACCTTCGCCAATACGTCCGTATCGCCAGTTACCAGGAAGACATCCTCGACGACTTCATATTCTGAGATCCTCTCCGCGACCGCTTCAGCATCCTTCGTGTCTATTTTGAGCGTTATTAGCGCTGTGACCTGATCGTCACCGTAGTACGTGGAGATCACGTTCTCGTATTCCGACTTCTCCTTTTCCTGCATCCGAAACCCCCCAGACTCTTACATCGAATTCGTAACCATCCAATCGTCGGGAGGCCCTGCTTCCTTAGAACTCCAACAGCAAAGTCAATAAACGTGCGGGACGGATCATACCGCGGTCTCGAATTCCTCTTGCAGGTCGATGATGACCTGCTCAAGAACCTCTTCGAGACTCGAGCTCCTGTATTCTCTAACTCCGCCGAGGTCACTCTGCACTCTTGCCACATAAGTCGAGTTGCTCTTCAGGAATTCTACATTGCACAGGGTCTCTTCCATTTTTCATACACCTCGAGCCAACATCCCGCGAGTGTTGACAACACTCGGCGAATACATGGTTTGATATTTAATGTTTTACTTGAGCGTGAAGCACTCCATTGAGAGACTCTAGTTGGGGAATTACTCTGGTCCAGCATCTCTTCTTCTGAGCTTCGAATGCAGACAAGAGGATATACTCATCCAGAGTCTGATGAAGTATCTATTTCAGCATCTCCCTCGAGATGACGATCTTCTGCACCTCACTCGTGCCTTCATAGAGCTCAGTGATCTTCGCGTCCCTGAAGAACCTCTCCACGTTCGACCCTTTCATGTAGCCGTGTCCACCGTGCACCTGGACCGCCTCTCTCGTCACCCTCATCACTACATCAGATGCGAAAAGCTTCGCCATTGAGGCGTCCATTGTGAATCTCTCACCTTTGTCCTTCTTCCAGGCGGCCCTCAGGGTCATAAGCCTGGCCGCGTTGGTCAGAGTGACCATTTCAGCGATCTTCCACTGGATGGCCTGGAAATCACCTATCGGTTTGCCGAACTGGAACCTCTCCTTTGCATATTTCACTGAGTCGTCGAGGGCCGCTTGGGCGATACCGACTGCCTGGGCAGATATCCCTATGCGTCCGCAGTCTATCGCCGACATCGCGATCTTGAATCCCTCCCCCTCCTTTCCCAGCATGTTCTCCGCTGGTACGGCAAGGTTCTCAAAGAATATCTGGGCCTGCTGCGATCCTCTTATCCCCATCTTGTCCTCGATCTTGCCGATCACGAAACCCTTTGACGATGTATCGACGATGAACGATGTTATGCCCTTCACACCCTTCTCTTTGTCTGTCATCGCGAATATCAGCGCTGTCTTGCTCTTCCCGGCGTTCGTAATGAATATCTTGGTCCCATTGAGGATGAAGAAGTCGCCCTCCCTCTTCGCTGTCGTCTGCATCGAGGAAGCATCCGTGCCCGCAGCGGGTTCCGTCACAGCGAAACAACCAATGTGGGTACCATCGGCGAGAGGAACGAGGAACTTCATTTTTTGGTTCTCGCTCCCGAACTTATCCAGCGTATAACAGACCAGGGAATTGTTCACAGATACCGTGGCTGACACCGATGCAGAAGCTCTGGATAGCTCTTCGATGACCATCGCGTATGTTACTGTGTCAAGACCCATCCCGCCATGTTCCTTCGGGATGATCATTCCGTTCAAACCCATTTTACCGATCTTGCCGATCACATCGTCCGGGAAGATCCCTTTCAGGTCGATCTCCGCTGCGATTGGCTCTATCTCCTGCACAGCAAACTTCTTGACTCTTTCCAGTAGAGATTTTTGTTCCTCCGTGGGTCCGAAGTTCATTCACTCTCCCCCTTGCGCCCCATATGGTCTGACGATTTTATAAAAAGTCTCCTTGAATCATATCAAGCCTGACACAGGCGCGACCGCGGTCGAACTCACTTTTTCGACAGTATCTTCTCCATGTAGAAGGCATCGCTCTCCGAGCCATAGTAGTCAGGCAGTTCGCAGATCTTCCTGAATCCATGTTTCTCGTATAGTCTGATGGCAGGCCCATTCGTCTGTGCGACTTCAAGTATCAGTCGGTGCGCATTCACTTCCTGCCCCCGGTTCTCGATCCCAGCCAGCAACTCCTCGGCGATTCCCCGTTCCCTGAACGCTGGCAAGACCGCGATCGAGATGATCCTCGCGGAATGACATCCCTTTCTGCAGAAGATGGTCGCATATCCGACCGCGAGGCCGTTCTCTTCGGCTATGATCGTAAAGAAGTCTCCGCCGGAAAGAAGCTGTCTCAGAACCTCCCTCTGGTATCTCCCCCTGTCGAAGGAACCCTTTTCGATCCTATCGACGTTCTCCAGGTCGGACGTTGTCGCCGTTCTCACGGTCACAACAACTGAACCGCTCGGAAACGATATATCTTTGTCGTCGACCCAAGATTGTGCGCCAGTGCTCGAACAGAGAGGCAAAAGGAAGTACCGAAAGGAAAAGATAGTTGAAAGCAATTGAATGGACTCAATGAACTCTCCCGTTCAAATAGCTCAGATAATTTCTTCGTCAATGATCGAACGAGAGGTCAAGGTCAGGGGATGGGTCTACCGGACCCGGAGCAGCGGCTCGATCGTTTTTGCTGTCATACGGGACTCGACTGGCATAATACAGGTGACGGCAAAGAAGGGAAACCTTCCGGATAGCGACTTTGAGAACGCGCTATCCGCATCGATCGAGTCCTCGGTCGTCGTTGCTGGGAAGGTGCATGAGGACAGAAGAGCGCCAGGTGGATATGAGATTCGAGCGAGCGGGTTCAAAATCGAGGGCACGGCCGCTGCCTTCCCGATCACCGAATATCAAAGCGAGGAACTCCTTCTGGACAACAGGCATCTTTGGATTAGGTCCAGGGAGCAGAATGCGGTGATGAAGATCAAGGCGACGGCGATGGAAGGGGCTAGAGAATGGCTCAAGACGAATGATTTCACTGAAGTCACGCCACCGATCTTCACGACGAACGCCTGCGAAGGCGGAGGGACTCTCTTCAAGCTCGATTACTTTGGAAAGGAAGCATATCTGAGCCAGAGTGCTCAGATGTATCTGGAGGCGCTCATCTTCACGTTGGAGAGGGTCTATTCATTGACGCCCTCCTTCAGGGCTGAGAAGTCCAGGACCCCGAGACATCTTACCGAATACTGGCACCTTGAACTCGAGGAGGCCTGGGTGGAGAACGAGGGCAACATGGAGATTCAGGAACGGCTCGTGACCGCCATGGTAGAAAGGGTCTTGACAGAAAGGAAAGACGAGCTAGGCTTGATAAAACGGGACATGGAGCCTCTGAAGTCAGTGACTCCTCCGTTCAAACGATTGAGATATTTTCAGGCGATCGACAGTCTCAAGTCTCAGGGATTCGAGATCGAGTATGGCTGCGATCTCGGGGCTTCGGAAGAGAGGGCGATGACGTCCGGCGAGACGGTGCCGCTGTTCATCACCAACTACCCAAAAGAGTGCAAGGCGTTCTATATGAAGGAGGATCCTGAGGATCCCAGGACATACAAATGTGCGGACCTTCTCGCCCCAGAAGGTCATGGCGAGATCATCGGAGGAAGCGAAAGAGAGACGGATCTCAGCAAGTTGATAGAGAGAATGGATGCCCAGGGCATACAGAAGGGACCGTACGAATGGTATCTTGACCTTCGACGGTATGGCTCAGTTCCCCATTCAGGTTTCGGAATGGGCCTTGAGAGGGTCGTTAGGTGGATCTGCGGATTCGAGCACATAAGGGACGCGATGCCCTTCCCAAGGACAGTTGCGAGAACCTATCCTTGAGCCACTCTTCGGGCGAGGTGGACGAGCATCCGATATGTCAATTCCATTTTCTCGATCTCGACATACTCATCCACCACATGCGCCATCCGCGGCTCTCCAGGTCCGCATATGAATATCCTTGGGTTCACCTTTACGTACCTGGGCGCCTCAGTTGCGTACGGGACACTGATGACCTCGGTCCCCAACAAGCTTCTTATTTCACTGACTATCCAAGATCTCGGATTCGATTGGAATGCGTCCAGCCCGTAGATGATCTCAATATCATATCCGCCGCTCCCAAGCCGCTTCCGCAGTAGCTCATCTATATCGCCCGGCGTCTGCGGCGCAGGAAACCTGACGTCGATTTCGGTCTCGCAACGGTCCGGAACGACATTGTTCTTCGTACCGCCTGTGATCGTGGCGAAGCACATGGTCAAATCCTCGGTCGGACCTTTCGGGGTCTGGGCAAGATCCGTGAGTCTCCCTAACATCGAATGCATCTTCGTGATGGCATTCTCCCCAAGCCAGCTTTGGCTGGAGTGAGCTGCCAATCCATAGGTTTTCAATCTGAAGCGGAACACCCCTTTCTCTTTGACGGCGACGTTCAGTGCCGTTGGTTCTGGAATGATGATGGCGGCCGCTTTCTTCACCTCGTCAAGTCTGCTCAGGGCAAGCGCACCGAGCATTCTCTCTTCCTCATCGGTCGTGAGCATTATGGAGCAGGGGACGTCTTCGTCGATCAGGGTCTCGGCCGCATGCGTCATCGAAGCGACCGCCCCCTTCATGTCGGCCGCACCCCGTCCGTACACTCTCCCATTGACGATCTCTCCTTGCTTCCTGTTCCATCCGTCCCCGATCGGGACAGTATCCAAGTGACCGGAGAAGGCGATTCCGCCGATCCCATTCGTCGCAATAATGGCGGGTGTACCCACATCGCCTATCTTTTTCACCTTCATTCCGAATCCGCGGAGTCGATCAATCGCGTATCTTATGATCTCGGACTTTTCGGCTCGATTGTCGCTGTCAATCGCAAGGAGCTCGAGCAGAGTATCTGTAGTCTTCTTAGTCATTGGACCTGCGGCTTTGTACCTCATGATTCCCGATCACCTCTCGATGAATGGAGGTTTTACTATTCTAGCCGGCACAACCGTTTCCCTTATCTGAATGGCAACCTCAGCACCGATCGTCCGAAATAGTGGATCGACATAACCCAATCCAATCCCCTTCTTAAGCGATGGGGACATGGTGCCGCTTGTGATCTTCCCTATCGTATGTCCATCGTTCAAGATCGGATAGCCGTGACGGGGGATCCCTTTTCCAACGACCTCTAGTCCCACAAGGCTCCGATAGTCGCCTTTCTGTCTCTGCTCGAGCAGGGCATCGCGCCCGATGAAGTCGTGGTCCCATTTGATGACCCAATCTGGGCCGGTCTGGAGCGTCGTCTCATTTCCGTCGAAGTCCGTACCAGAGAGAAGATAACCCATCTCCAATCGGAGAGTGTCCCTCGCCCCCAATCCCGCCGGAAGAAGGCCGTATCCCTTTCCAATATGGAGCAGTATGTTCCAGAGCACCTTCGCCGAAGGATTCTCCAATAGAATCTCGAAGCCGTCCTCGCCCGTGTACCCGGTCCGAGAAACATAACATTTCTCGGCGAACTCTGTGTGGGACCTAGAGGTCGCGATAGGTCTCTGTGTCATTTCGAACGAGAACACCTCGGTAAGAAAACCCATCGGTTTGAAATCTCGTGGTATGACAGGTATCGGGTTGCCTTCGATCGACAGGTCAACGAAATCTCCCCTGAACCTTTTGATCGCAGAGAGGTCGTATGAAGTCATCTTCTGGAGTACCTTCTGCGAGTTCGGCCCCTGTAACGCTATGCAAGAGATGCGATCACTGGCATCGACAATCTCTTGCGTCGTCGCATGCTTGCGAACCCATGACAGGATCTTGGGGGTGGTCGCAGCATTTGGGACCATCAGGTACTCGCCACTGCGGATTTTCGTAACGATCGTGTCGTCGAGAATCTTCCCCTCATCGTTCAGGATGTGAGCGTACACCGCCCGGCCGATCGGCACACCTCTGACATCGTTCGTCAGAAGCATTCTGAGCAGGGCCTCGGCGCCCTCTCCCCGAACGATTATGTCTCCCATGTGGGAGACGTCGAACATGCCCACCGCGTTCCTTACCGCCAGATGCTCATCGGTTATGCTCGTGTACTGGATCGGCATTTCCCACCCTGCGAACTCGACCATCCTTGCATCCATGCTCACATGGATGTCATGTAGGGGAGTCACCTTCATCGGTTCAGTCTCTCCAATCTTGATAACCATGCCTCGGACTAATTTACTTTTGTGCGGGACCGATGAGGAGGAAGCTCGTACGATATATGCAGATCCGGTCAGGTGGCCTAGGGGGATTTGAGCATCTCTTCGAGCTTCTGTCTCAGCACCTTGGCCGGTATGTCTGGCAATGAGATGTATGTCGTTCTCCCACCGGAGGCGTCGCTAGATACCTTGGTATCTATCAATCCCTCGTTCGAGATGTCCTGCATGTAAGCCCAGAATTGGGTATGTCCCCTTGCTCTCTGCCCGTATTCTTCTGCCGTTACGGCATAGGACCTCTCTACTTCCCCGGTGGTCACATAGGCCTGGTCCTTCATGGACCTCGTTATCGCAAGCAGCACCAATCTCCTCTGGACATCAAGGCTTTCGATCCGCGATTCCGTCACGACGCTGTACGTGAGCGCTTTCGCAGCCCTGACATCTTCGGGCGAGACGGTGTCGATGCCCTCCTCCTCCGCAAGCATGCCAGACTTCTCAAGTAGTTCGATGGCGAACCTTGCGTCGCCCCAGTCTGATGAGATGTCCGCCATCAAATCGACCGCGTCGCCCCCGACGACGTTCGAAAAGAACGCGAGTTGGATTCTGCTGTCGATTATGTCCTTCAATTCCTCAGTTGTGTACTTGTCGAAAGTGATCGCATTGGCTCGTCTGAAGGTTGACAGCGAGGCAGGGTCCAGCATATCCAGAACGTTCTTCTGAGAGACTAGAATGAGGGACACCGACGCTCGACCTCCCACCTTCTCTTCATCGAATCTAGAGAGATGATAGATGAGGTCCCCAGCCCCCTTCTTCAGAAGCACATCGGCCTCGTCGAGCACGATCACCATGTGCAGTCTCCTCTTGTCCAGATGCTTCCTGAGGGAGCTGAGCATCTCGGCAGAGGAGAAACCCCTGTCAGGGTAGCCCTCATCGAAATGTGATACCAGTCTCAGCAGCACGCTCGTCTCGGTGTTCCTCTGACGGCAATTCACAACGATGAAGTCTATGGCCCTTTTCCTCTCCTGGGCCGCCTGGACGAGATCAAGGCAGAATCTCTTGGACAGGGCGGTCTTACCAGTCCCTACGCTGCCTATCAAGAAGGCAGTCTGCGAAGTGCCGCTGTCGAGGAGGGGTCTGAACAGCATCCAAAGCTTCTCAAGCTGCCTCTCCCTGTGGACCAACTTCTCTGGTATAAAATCGAAAGAGAGTTTTGACGCGTCCTTGAAAATCTTCGACTGGACGCCTGGCTGAGGTATGGTTCTCAACTTCGTTTCACCCTTATGTATCCGGAGAACGGCGTTATCCTGATCCCTTTCTTCTCAAGTCTGTCCACCAATATATTTATGCCCACGGAGTCGGACGCTATGTGTCCGGCGATAATGATGTTGATGTGATGCTTCTTCGCTTCCTCTATGTGATTCTCTGGAACGTGCATGCAGATGACGGTGCCAACGCCAGCCTGGACCAGCGACTCATATATCTCCTTCGGTCCAGCGGTTCCTCCGGTCATCTTCACCGCTATCTTACCTGCTCGTCTGTTCTTGTCACCGACAAAAAGCTCAGGGCCTGCATTGTGTCTCAAAGCGAAATCGTACTCCGGTATGCCTGAAAGGATGTCTATGACATCCTTCACTTTCTCCGGTCTCTTTGAATCTATCATCTCCTGGAGGAATCTCTGTACGATGTTGTCTGTCGGAGAATGAACGCACATCAGAGGTATGTTGAGCAACCTGCTCGCATCTACCGACTGATTGAAATTCTGCGGATGCACTCCGCGCTGGACCTCTTTGATCCTGGGAGCGAGAATGTCCTCAGCGACATTGATCGGTACGCCAAGCTGTTGCAGCATGTTCTCCTGGACATGCATGACATCGTAGAAGTTCGCCAGCGCCTTCCCCCTTGGGTGATGACCGACTATGACGTCTATCTTCGCGCCTTTTTCATTGAGGCGATCAGCGAGAAGCACCTCAGAAGGCGTGATGTCAATGCCCCAAAGCACATTCCTGATGTCGGTCCCCGGGTCGCCGAAGAGTATACGGGTATCGGCATACGGATTCCAGAGGTTATCGGGATCGAACCACTTCTTCTCCCGATCCTCGAGCTTGTCCATCTTCTCCTTTGCACGCTTGAGTTCGGTGCCGATCTCTTCTTTCGTCCGTGGGTCTGCCTTGATCCCAGCTTCGACCGTCATCTTGTAGAGTTCCTTCAATTTCATGGTACTCGGGCAAAGTAGTCCGTGCGATTATTTAATGCTTATTTGGCAGGGAGATGTCAATGTAAGAACGCCAAGCCTATGAAAGATAGTTATATGCGACGATATGCTTTTTCTTCGATTGATATGACCGAAGACAGCATCACATCGATCGTAAAGGGCCAGTTTGGAGTCTTTCACTCAGAGGATTTGTTGGTGGAAGCTCTCAGAGACCTGATAAAGGATGAGATAAAGAGGTACGTTCGTCAGAAGATTGACGAGAATCCAGAGCTCAAGAGAGAGCTAAAACAGGCGATCGGTGAGTTCGTCTCCGCGAAGATGAATGAGACCTATGCACTATTGAAGCTCACGAAGTGCGGCGCGGAGCTCGGTCTCACAATGATTCCAAAGGATCTTAGGGAAAAGCTAGGGAAGGACATCGCCTCGCTACTGGAGAAAGAGGTTACGCAGGTCATCGAGAAGATGTGATCGTGACCTGCGTCTCCTCTCGAATTGATTCACCCCAGAGTCGATTTGCGATGATAGCGCTCGGAACCGGCTTCAGCCGAACAGAGCGCTCAGACCTGCAGCTGCCTCTTCCTCGGAGACCGCCTCTTCTTTCTTCTTCTCTTCCTTCTTCTCCTCTTTCTTCGGTTCCGCGGACACTGTCGCAACTGCTGCTGGTGCGGAGACTGCTACTGCCGCGCTAGCGATCGCTTCGTCGATGCTTACTCCCTCGAGGGAGGCGGTCAGCGCTTTTATCCTAGCTGCGTCGGGCTCGATGCCCGCGCTCTTCAGAATCCCGGCTATGGAATCCTCCGTCACCTGCTTTCCAGCGGCATGAAGAACCATTGCGCTGTATATGTATTCCATTCTTATACCTCCTTTTTTCATCCGAATAGAGCACTGAGGCCGGCGGCGGCTTCTTCCTCGCTGACCTCTTTCTCTTCTTCTTTCTTCTCCTTGCTGTCCTCTGTCTTCTGCGCCACAGCCTTCTGCGATACTGGTGCTGCGGTCAACCTCTTCTTCACCCTGTCGTCCTCAAATCCCGGTATGCGGGATGCGAGTGCGAGCATATTGGCGTCCGCCTTTGCCAGGAGCGCCTTGATGTTGTCCTTCGTCGGGAACGCTGCCGCAACACTGAGCGCAGAAGCCTCGCGATACGCTTTCGCCAGGAGTGGCGTGATCGTCTGCGGTGTCACATACACTATCGTGACGCAAAGGCTCATCGCATTCCTCGCCGCCGTTGCCAACATCATTGGATAGTAATCTGGTGGGATCTGTAACAGGTCCCGTTTGAATATTATGCCGTCCTCGTAGGCTGCCTTCAGATCCAGTCCGACGGTCATTGGAAAGATCTCAAGCCTTGGCAGGATCTTCGCTATCTCCTCAGGGATCCTGTCTCCCTTCTTCACCAGGACCTTATCCTTCTTGAACACGACCTTACCGCTCTCGATACCGGCTGGGATGCCCGCCTTCTGAAGTTCACCGACGATCGGTCCGGGCTTGAATGGGGTCTCGCCCTCCTGGATCGCTATGTCCTCTGGGGCGATATCCCCCGATTTCGCTGCGGCCTTCGTTTTCGTCCGTTCCATCTCGTTGAAGAGCTTGAACGGGTTCATCGTGGTCGTGATGATCGCGCACTGACCGCCGATGATACCTTTTAAAGAATCAAGACCAGGTTTCTCCTTCGTCACCTCATCGATCGCTATGTTCAGGAGGGTGTTTCTGGTCATCATCATTACGGCCTTCCCTCTCAGGCGAAGCCTCATTTGCTGCATCTGAGGGGCCGGGATGCCACGGATGTCGACGATCGCCACGACGGGATTCTTTCTGATCATTTCGGTCAGTTCGCCGACCCTGTCCTTCTTCCACTGAGCGATGTGTGCCATATCGACCCTCCTATTTCACCCTCTCAGATGGTCCCATCGTCGTCTTCACATAAACCGAGGCGATGTTCATCATCCCTCTTTCCATCTTGGAAGCAACTCTCTTTATGATGGAATCCACGTTCTCTGCGATCTGTTCGATAGGCATGTCGGTGGACCCGACCGCCGTGTGAAATGTCCTCTTGTCCCTGCTTCTGACCGTGACCGTCTTGCGCAGGTTCTCGATCATAGATCTCGGATCAGCGCCGGGCGGTATCGGCTTAGGCATCTTTCCTCTCGGGGCCAACACGACGCCCAATCTCTTACCGATCGTGGGCATGAGGGGCGCCTCGGCGATGAAGTAGTCGAACTGTGCCGCGACCTTCTTTGCCTCTTTCTTGTCGTCCGCGATGGTCGCGAGTTCCTCCGGCGTCACGACACGGTCCGCGACGGTCCTAGCCTTCTGGGCGAGCTCGCTACCACCGATCACGCAGACCCTGACGCTCCTCCCACGTCCGTATGGCAAAATGATATCGTCCTGGATCCTGTTCTTGGGGACGGAAAGATCGATATCCTTTAGATTGATTGATAAGTCAACCGTCTCTTTGAAGTTACGCTTCTTCGCCTTCTCTAGCGCCTTCTTGACGGCCTGTAATGTTGCCTTCTCTGCCAATTCAATTCCTCCTGTAGTGGTGACGAGCCATGCTCTCCTACAGCGGCGGAGCCCCTTAAACACACCTTCCGTTTATAAGCTTTGTGGGATTCACTCTGCGAGTTTCTGGTCGTACTTCCCGTCGGCAATCTCTTTCTGGACTGTCTTCGGTTCCTTGCCTTCAACGGTAACGCCCATCGAGACGCATGCACCTATGACTTCCAGCACCCTTTTCTTCAGGGTCCTTCCGAGCAGGGAGTCCTCCTTCATTTTCGCGATCTTGATCGCCCGATCTATGGTGATGTCACCGACCTTGTTCGTCTTCGCGGCGCCGGATCCCTTCTCCACTCCGATCTCTTTCACGATGAGAGCGGATGTCGGGGGCGTGCCCACTTTGATTTCGAACCCCTTTGTCTTCGGGTCGATTATGACCTTCACTGGAACCTTCATCCCCTCGAAACTCTTCGTCTTCTCGTTTATCGCGTTCACGATCTGGATGACATTCACCCCAAGAGGGCCCAATGCCGGGCCCAATGGAGGGCCTGGTGTGGCCTTTCCACCTTCTACAAGGACTTCAATAGTCTCTCCCATTTAATCACCTGTCTTTCTCGAGGACTCTCACGTGGTCGCCTCTCACAGTCACTGGAATCGGGACCATCGCCTCGATCAGTTCGACCGTGATCTCTTCCTTGCTCTCGTCGATCTTCTGCACCCTTGCTTTCTCTCCCTTGAAGGGTCCGGCGATCAGTTCGACAACATCTCCTTCCGAGATTCCCGACACCAGTGGTTTTGGCGTCAGGAAGTGATTTATCTCATCGAAGCTCGTCTCACCGTCGACGAGGCCTCTAGTCCTTCTTATCCCCCTGATGCTCTCGCGAAGAACGTCCGTGTTCATGCCCTCGATCAGGACATAGCCTCTAAGAGACGTCGGTGACAGCACAGCGAAAATACCAGTATTGCCAGTTTTCGCCTTGCTTGCCACGCTGTCGGCGACGTTCCGCTCGTGTCCTATCGAGGTCTTGAGCGCAAGAATCGACTGCCTCGCCTCTGCTGAGAACTCGATGGCGGCTACTTCAGTCGGAGCGACCTCATAGTAAGCTTTCAGGGCGATCTTCACGCTGTCCCCGAAGCGTCCGCCCTTCGGCGCGGAAACACTCAGCGTCAGTTCCTTAGCTTTGCCCCCCTCGAGCGTGATTCCCACCTCGGGAGGAAGCCGTGAGACACTTTCCCACAGGTCTGAGTTCGAATCGCTGAGGTTCACACCCCATTCAGGAGCACCTTCGATCTCGCCTTGAACAGCGACTTCGATTCTGATCCTGACCTTCTTCTTACCGCTCTCGCTCGGGATCAGATGGAGCTTCCAGCTAGCCTCTCCACCAGCTGGGAGCTTCCTCTCAGCGTTCTCACCTTGGAAAGTGAGCCCTCCTCCGCTCTTCTGAGGAGGCTGGGTCGGTTCCTTACTATCAACATTCATTCCAGACTGTTCCAAAAGCAACCTCTCCTTCAGCCGAAAAAGCCCGGCAAATAAGTCATGATCCAGTAGATGAGGAACCCAAGTCCGCCCATCAGAATGAGACCTAGACCGGTGATTTGGATCACGCGGACGTATTCCTCATTGGTCGGCTTGCGGGCCATCTTCAGCACTCTTCCGTATTTGCCTTTGCCAACGTGTTTGACCCGTTCCTCTATGTCCTTCTGAACTTCCCAGGATTTCTCGACTACGTCCATTTTGATGCACTCTTATCGCAGTTTAGCTTGAGGGATGAAGCACCTCTACCTTATAAAATCGACGTCCATGGTCTTAGCGGTCTGCATCTCCTTCGGACCGAGGATGTGCTTCGACTTCACTCCAGTTATCACGACCATCACCCTTACCTTGTCATTGAGGGTCGGATCTATGGCCGCGCCCCAGATTATCCTGGCGTTGGGACTCACCCTCGACTGGATGATTTCCGCCACCCTCTCCGCCTCCGTTACCGTCATGTCCTCTCCGCCGGTAACGTTCACCAACGCACCTGATGCTCCGCTAATGTCAACGTCTATCAAAGGCGAATTGATCGCCTGGTCCACAGCCTGGTCGACACGTTCGTCATCCTCGCCCTCACCCAGCCCGATCATCGCAACACCTCCGCCCTTCATGATCGTTCTGAGGTCGTTGAAGTCGAGGTTGACCAGACCTGGTTTTGTGATAAGTTCTGTTATGCCTTTTATCGCTCGCATCAGCACCTCATCGGCGACCTTGAACGCGGCGTTAAGGGAAAGCCTAGGGACAAGCTCCAGGAGCTTGTCGTTCGGGATCACTATGACAGTGTCAGCTACGTTCCTCAATCGCTCCAAGCCCCATTCAGCGTTCTCCGTCCTGATTGCGCCCTCGGCTTTGAACGGAGATGTGCAGATCGCGACGGTCAGCGCTCCAGACTCTTTGGCCAGCTGGGCGATGAATGGTGCGGAGCCCGTTCCAGTTCCTCCTCCAAGCCCTGCAGTAATGAACACGATGTCGGCACCGGTAAGAATCTTCCTCAGATCCTCTTCGGCCTCGCGTGCGGCCTCCTCTCCGACCTGTGGTAGCGATCCAGCTCCAAGCCCCCTCGTGCTCCTCCTGCCAAGCAGTATCTTGTGCGGCGACCTGACGACCAGGAGGTGTTGTGCATCTGTGTTCGCAGCATACAGGTCAGCACCAATGATCCCGGATTCGACGAGGCGATCGATCGTGTTCGATCCCCCGCCACCGCATCCGATGATCTTGATGTTCGTCTTCAGACTGGCGAGTATCTTCTCAAGCTCTTCGTCCTCGGCGGAATATCCCTTGTAGGGCGGCATCATTGCTGAAGGCGCCATTTCTGCAGCATTTGTTCCGGCACGAGACAACGCATCACTGATGAATGATTTCACGATGAGGCCTCCTTGGAGCGTCATTCAGCGAGTTAACACTGAATCTGTTCACTCTGTTTACAGCCTTACGTGCATTTGAATTCTAAAAGGTTTCGGTGACTCCGCATCAGCAAGTGACGTCTGGAAGCATGAGATTTCGGGGTTCTTGCGGTCGCGTCAAGCACTCGGTGTGCTCTAAGATGCGACAGGAAGGGGATTGAAGTCACGGGTCAAGGACAGGTGTGATTTCAATCCGTCTCCAGCGCTGCCACCGCTGGATTTTCTATCGAATGAGATCGATATCCGCGCCCTTCACCCGCGTATAGTCCTCGGCCCTCCCGAGTATCTGTTTCGACTGGACGCCCGTCATGACGAGGAGCACTCTCATCTTGTGCTCGAGCATCGGGTCTATCACGGCGCCCCATAGGATCCTCGCGCTGGGACTGACCTTCTTCTGTACCTCTTCGGCCACTGTCTCGGCCTCGGAGATCGTCATGTCCGGTCCACCAACTACGTTGATCAGCACTCCGGTAGCGTTGCTGATGTCAACCTCGAGTAGCGGCGAGCTGAGCGCCTCATCGAGCGCTTCTTGGGCGCGTTCATCGATGTGCCCGGCCGACTCTCCCAAGCCGATCATAGCAACACCTCCGCCCTTCATGATGGTCTTGACGTCGTTGAAGTCCAAATTCACAAGGCCCGGCTTGGTTATGAGTTCGGTTATTCCTTTGATCGCCCTCATGAGCACTTCATCCGCCACCTTGAAGGCGGAGTTGAGCGACATCCTCGGCACGAGCTTCAGCAGTCTGTCGTTCGGGATCACTATCACGGTGTCTGCTACGTTCCTCAATCGCTCCAGACCCCACTCGGCGTTCTCCATTCTGAGCCGACCTTCTCCTCTGAAAGGAATCGTAGTGACCGCAACCGTCAGGGCTCCGATTTCCTTCGCTATCTCTGCGACGACTGCTGCTCCGCCTGTGCCAGTCCCCCCGCCCATTCCGGCGGTGACAAAGACCAAGTTTGCGCCAGTGAGCGCTTTCCTTATTTCCTCCTCTGCCTCGTGCGCCGCCTCTTCTCCGACCTGAGGAAGCGCACCAGCTCCCAGGCCTCGCGTGCTGCGCCTTCCGAGGAGTATCTTATTGGGAGATTTGAGCGTGAGAAGATGTTGTGCGTCTGTGTTCGCTGCGTAGAGGTTGACGCCAGCGACACCCTCCTCGCAAATCCTTGCGATCGTGTTGCATCCTCCGCCGCCAATTCCTACGATCGTAATGTTCGTCCTCAGTTTCTGCAACATTTCGATTAGTTCAGCATCCGAAGCGAGCTCGCCCGGAGCATCCATCCCCGTTCCAGTACTCCCACCGATCCCTCTCGTGAGAGAATCTGCCAATGAAGATTTCATACACTGTCACCATCCTTGACCTAATGCCCGCTCCCATCCCAGAAACGTGCATCCCGATGGTTATTATGTCGCATTCATACATATAAGGTTTACCGACTTCATGTGGCTGGGGGAGGGTACTCTTACGCATCAACGGATCCAGGTTCATCTCTCTAGAAGAATGCGAAGTCCTTTTCAGCAATGAAATCGATGTGCAGCTTGATGAGGGTCAGGGCGGAAGCGAGGTTCATCGGCAAGGTTCAAGGAGTATACTTCAGGGACTATGCCAGGCGCTTCGCAGCCGAGCTCGACATCCTCGGCTGGGTGATGAATATGCCCGATGGGTCCGTCAGGGCGGTCTTCGAAGGAGAAAGGGAAGACATCGATAAGGTCGTTAGGAGACTAAGGACAGAGCACCCTGCCGCCAAGGTGGACAGCGTCGAGATCGATTGGTCCGACTGCAAAGGCGGTTTCGATCGTTTCGAAGTTCGGTACTTAGATTAGGGCATCTCTGTTTGACAATCACCGAATTTCGATCCCATACACTGTCTCCGGGTTCTTCTTGTGTATCTTCCAGATCGTTTCCTCATTCATGGACCCTGAGGCCAATAGGGCTTTCGTCCTCTTAGGAACGGTTGTTATCGACATGACCGCTCCGGGTCTTGAGAGGTCGTCCAGATAATCCGTCTCCATCATGAATCTTGTGCCCTTGTGCAGAGCCTCTTCGATCGAAGATCTGCTCGCGAGGACCGATGGGAACAGACCATGGTTTTCCTCCTCCAGTACTAGAGGAGGGCAATAATGCTTGACGACCCTCCCCCTGTCTAGACCCGCCGCATCGGCCATCCTAGCGATCTCCATCATTGACTCGGGCGTTGCTCTCTCGGCGTGCAACACCACCGCACATCCGATGTCTGATGCGACTTCCATGCCATATAGCATGATCGCGTTCGAGGCCTGAAGTATTTCAGACGGCACAGGGAAATGAGGTCTACCGATCTCCCCTATTGCAACGGCCGCTCCATCCTTGACAAGTTCCCCAGCAATGTCCATCCCGGCTTTCATTATTTCTGTAGCCTTGGAGAGCCCGTGTTTCCTTGCTAGACCAATCAATAGGACTGGATATGGTCCGATGCTGACGAACACGCCCACGTCCGTTTCCTTCCTCGCCCTATCTGCGATGTCCAATGTGATCTGATAGGAAGCTCTGAAATCCTTCTCGTCTTTGACTTGGATCTCGTGGTATGGAAGCTGGGAGAGCATGGCATGCGTTCCGCCAGCTCTCGAGAATTCTTTCAGGGCCTCTATGTTCCGACCTGATGGCTGAAGATGGATGTGATTATCCAGTATCGGGAATTTCATAGCTCAGTGCAACAGACCCGCCGCTTTCAGTTCCTCGGTTATCTTGTTGACCGCGGCTTCGACGTCCTGAGGCTTTCTTGCGCCAGTGCAGACGAGTTTACCAGATCCGAATAGGAGAACGACCACCTTCGGCTCGTCTATTCTGTAGACCAGGCCTGGGAACTGCTCCGGCTCGTACTCCACCTTCTCCAAGCCAAGCGAGATCGCTATGGCGTTCAGATTGATTTGTGCGCCGAGATCTGATGAGGCGACGATGTTCTGGACCTCGATTTTTGGTTCCACCTTGATCTTGATTCCTGCACGCTCGATCTGTTTTGCGACCTTGTTGATCGCGACTTTGACGTGCTCCAGGCTCTTGGCGCCGGTGCAGACGACCTTCCCACTCCTGAAAAGAAGGGTGGCGGTCTTTGGCTCCTTCAGCCTGTATATGAGTCCCGGAAACTGTTCAGGCTCGTACTCAGCTCCATCGAGCGCGAGCGCGATAGACTGCAGGTCTAGTTCTTCGCCTAGTGATGTGGAAGCCACGACGTTCTCGATCTTTATCTTGGCCATGTGGACACCTGGGCCGGTTATTTAAATACCCCTTTATATAGGTTCTTATACTCTCATCCAAATAAAATAAGGACTGGATTGAAGATCTGAAATAACTGGTGATACACTGTCTTCCGATCGTAGACCTGCGATCCTGCACTTGTATGCCGCTTCAAGATACGATGCAAATTCCTTCTCTCAGCGGAGGGGTAGGTTATCGAGGGTACGGACCGGATGGTGAATTGGCATAAATATGGCTCCAACCGATTCATCAATTTGGTTTCTGTTCGAGATTCCAGATTGAAACGGTCGTGGTATGGCACACTTGGAACCGACGGGGAGTTGACAATGCATTTGTTCCATAAAGTCTTTATAAAGCGGGTATCCTAGTGTGAAAAATCGGTTCTTATGGAGGCCCCTGGCGATTATATTCTAAAGGTGACCAAACTGAGCATTGAGATAGCGAACCAGAAGATTGTGGATAATCTGAGTTTTGCTATCAAGAAAGGGATCACCTTGGCGATAGTTGGACCCAACGCGGCGGGCAAGACGACCCTTTTCAGGGCACTGCTGAACCTTATCCCATATGGGGGGCACATTGAATGGATCGGAGAAGTCAAGATCGGATATGTGCCACAGACCCTTTCCGCTCGGGACATACCTATCTCAGTGAAGGAATTCCTCTCCTTCAAGAACGGTCCAGACATTGACCAGGTTCTCGCCTCTGTGGGTTTGAACCCAGGTGCCGTCCTGAACAAGAGTCTTGGAACACTCTCTGGCGGGCAACTGCGAAGAGTCTTGATCGCTTGGGCCATAGCTGATAAGCCGAATGTACTGCTCTTCGATGAACCGACGACCGGAGTCGACTCCGACAGCGAAGAGGCCATCTATGGGATGTTGAGAAGGCTGACGGCAAAGGAGAATATCACGCTCATTCTCATATCGCACGATCTTCACATCATCAGAGAGTATTCCGATTACGTGTTGGCTCTGAACAAATGCATGGTGTTCTTCGGAGAATCCAAAGAGGTTGCGAACCCAGCCATACAGAAGCTCATCTACGGAGAGCCTGTGTGCAGGGTATACGGTGAAGCGCATGGCGGAACCATTGGTCTATAGCTTGGTGGTTGGGGTCGCGGTGGGACTCTCCGCTGGCTATATAGGTTCAATCATGGTGCTCGAGAAAATGGCTCTGGTCGGCGACGCCTTATCCCATGTGGCTCTGCCGGGGATCGCAATAGGACTTCTCTTGAATTTCAACCCGTTCGTCGGCGCTTTTGCTTTCCTTTTCATATCGGCGGTCATTATCTGGCAACTCCAAAGAGTAACGAAGCTATCTTTTGAGACACTCGTAGGTGCGGTATTCACACTAGCGCTCGCAATAGGAATACTCTTAGTTCCGCAGACGGACCTGCTCGAGGTCTTGTTTGGCGACATAACCAAAGTCGACTTGATAGATGCGATGGCGGCCATCGTCGTTTCCATCGCGGTGATTGTTCTAACGAGGGCGATCTACCGAAAGATTGTATTGAGCTTGATCTCCGAAGAGCTCGCGGCATCTAAAGGGATCAACGTCGCGAGGACGAACCTCTTGTTCCTCCTTCTCGTATCTCTCACGGTAGCGATAGGGATAATGATCACCGGAACGCTATTGGTCGGTTTCCTCGTCGTGACACCTGCGGCGGCCGCGAGGATAGTAAGCGGCAACCTGTCTCGATATGTGAAACTGAGCGCGGCCTTCGGCGTAATAGCCTCAGTGGCTGGAATACTGCTTTCGGACATCTTCAACATTCTTCCTGGTCCGCTGGTTGTTTTTTCAGGAGTGGCAATTTTCGCTGCAGTCATAATTGTGAGATGGCGCATGAAATTCACTTTCTAGCCCGCTTCGCCCATTCTTTGACAAATCCTCGCTGACAGGACAATCTCATCAATAGGATAGGAACCCAGCTAGCGCGAATCTTTAAATACTCCCATCAACATAATGACATTTGTCCGACGAAAGTGGCCAAATTGTCGGACGAATGGGCCAGAAGAGTCTACGCCATGAACGATACTGAGCGGATTACAGTAAGGATTCCTGCTGAGAGGGTCAAAGCGTTGCAGACGCTAGTGGACGATGGGACTTTCCCGACGATATCGGATGCGATACGGACCGCAATAGATAGCTTCATCGAGAAACACTTCACCCCCGAATACATACAAAGGGTGACGGTCGAGCTTCCAAAGGGTAATGTCGTCGAGCTGGAAGCGCTTGTCAAGGACGGCGACTCTGTCTCGATCGACGACGCGATCAGGAATGCGGTACGAGAATACGTCAGGAAGAGGCTCACAAAAGCCATGAACGAGATGCAATGACCCAATCCGGTTGGGATTGGCCGGGGTGCTAAGTTGGGATGGGAATACGTCGAGGATGAATGTCTCGATGAGGAGATCCAGCAGCTTAAGATACTTGTGATAGGCTGTGGTGGAGGCGGCTGTAACAGCGTGAACCGACTGAACAGTATCGGCCTGACCGGAGCCGTAACCGTAGCGATAAACACCGACAGACGACATCTTACAAACATCAAAGCATCCAGAAGATTGCTTATCGGGGCCGGATTGACAAGAGGTTTCGGAGCAGGAGGCGACCCGGAGATGGGCAAGGCCTGCGCGGAGAACGCCTGGGAGCCCCTGAACGAGATAATCCAAGGCGCGGACTTGACCTTCATTTTGGTGGGTATGGGCGGGGGGACTGGCACTGGTGCAGCACCAGTGATCGCCGAGATTGCGAAACGGTACGGTTCGGTCGTAATCTCGATCGCCACAACGCCTTTCGGATTCGAGAAAGCGAGAAAAGAGAACGCAGCGAGAGGCATCAGGAGGTTGGAGTCGGTCTCGGACACGCTTCTGCTCCTCGACAACGATCGCTTGCTGGATATGGTCCCGAATCTCCCAATAGAACAGGCTTTCGGAGTGATGGACCAACTTATTTCCGAAGTCGTCAAGGGATTGATCGAGGCGATAACTGAGCCTTCCCTGATCAATCTTGATTTCGCCGACT
>Ga0315285_10001277_pt1 | contig 26331 bp, 26 predicted proteins | sample YL17G09_36_MG_FD_203698 | JGI IMG/M metagenome (GOLD analysis project Ga0315285, IMG submission 203698) | Sediment microbial communities from Yellowstone Lake, YNP, Wyoming, USA - YL17G09_36 | ecosystem: Environmental > Aquatic > Freshwater > Lake > Sediment | place: USA: Wyoming | collected... | reverse complement strand
GTCGCTGCTCGGCATGTGGTAGTGCGCGTAAATCTCGTCCAGGCCCATGTTCACCAGGGGGACAACCTGGCTCTCCACTTTGACGGGGTCGATGCCATCTTCGCCGTAGCTGAACTGAATGACGCGGCCCTTGTTGTTGCGCACCGTCATGTCGTACTCGATCTTCAAATCCTCCATGCCCTTGATGAGTCGGCGCTGGATGTAACCAGTGGAACTGGTCTTAACGGCGGTGTCGATGAGACCCACGCGACCACCCATCGCGTGGAAGAAGAGCTCCTCCGGCGTGAGTCCTGAGATGAAGGAGTTCTCCACGAAGCCGCGCGCCCCGGGGGAGTCGTCGTATTTCGTGAAGTGCGGCAGCGTGCGGTTCTCAAACCCGTAGGGGATGCGCTTGCCGTCAATGAGCTGCTGCCCGAGGCACGCAATCATCTGCGAAATGTTCAAGTCGCTGCCCTTGGAGCCGGCCTTGACCATGGTGACGAAGCGGTTGTCTTTGCTCAAACTCTTCAGCCCGATTTTGCCCGAATCATTGGTCGCCTTGTTCAAAATGTTGGTGACCTGGAATTCAAACTCGTCTTCGTTGGTGTTGCCCGTCGCGTTCTCGAAGATGCCGAGATACGTCTGGTCAATGAGGTTCTTCACTTCCTTCTTTTTGGACGTGATGGACTGCGTGATTTGCTCGTTGGTCGAGCGGTCGGCGATGAGGTCGCTGATGCCGACACTGTAAGCGCTGCCCTTCATGTACTCCGTGACGATGTTCTGCAGGTTGTCGATGAAGTCGGACGCCGCCATGTTGCCGAAGTCGTTGCAGGTGCGCGTGATGAGGCCGTTGCTGCCTCCGCCAAGCACGTCCTTGTCCAGCTGCCCGCGCAAGTACTTGCCGTCGACCATCTCAAACACGCCCGGCGATGTTGCAAAGTCGTCGTTTTCGCCGAAGCCCTTGGTCTTGTATTTCATGGTGATTGACGGCATGATCTGCGACAGAATTTGGAAACTGGTGATGCGTTCGGCGCGCGTCGCAAACAGCCCTTCATTGATGCCGTTATATGCCATCAAGAGGTTCATGGCATCGCGCGGCGTGAACGACACCCCCGGGCGGGTCAAACGGTATGAACCGAGCAGCGAGTCCTGGAAAATGCCGATGATGGACTGATTTTTCGCCGGGCTGATGATTTGATACGGGACGGCTGCCAGGTTCTTCAGCTCCGCTTCCGCCTCCTCGTCCTGCGGCATGTGCATGTTCATTTCATCACCGTCAAAATCGGCATTGTAGGGCTTGGTGTCGCCGACATTCATGCGAAACGTGTCGCCCTGGCGCATGATGCGGGCGATGTGGCACATCATGCTCATGCGGTGCAGCGTGGGCTGACGGTTGAAGAGGACGCCGTCGCCGTCCATCATGTGGCGGTGCACAATGTCGCCATTGTAGAGGACAATGTTGTCGCGGTCCGCGTATCGCAGCGAAATGTTTTCGCCGCCTTTGCGCTCCAGAATCTTCGCGCCGGGGTACTCGTCCGGACCATTGCGCACCAGCTTGGTCAAAAAGCGGACGTTCATGTCGTTCACCACCACCGGTTTCGTGATGTTCTTCGCAATTTTGAGCGGAACCCCGAGCTCTCGAATGGACAGATTGGGGTCGGGTGTTATTACCGAGCGCGCGGAGAAGTCGACGCGCTTGCCCATGAGGTTGCCGCGCACGCGGCCGCCCTTGCCATTCAAGCGCTCCTTGATGGACTTGAGCGGGCGTCCGGAGCGTTGAGCCACCGGCGCCGCACCCGGAATGTTGTTGTCGACGAGCGTGGCGCAGTAATACTGCAGGACCGTGTGCCAGTCGGCGATGATGTTGGCCTGCGCGCCGTCTCGGATTTTTTCTTGGAGCGTCTTGTTTGCCTTGACAATGTTGACGATGATGTGAGTCAAATCGTCCTCGCTGCGCTGCTGGCCGTCCATTTTGATCGAGGGGCGCACTGCGGGAGGAGGAACCGCCAGCACCTGGCAAATCATCCAGTCGGGGCGGGAAAATGTCGGGCTGAAGCCCATGAACGAGATGTCGTCGTCGCTGATTCTGCGGAAGATTTTGAGAACAATTTCGGGCGTCAATTGCATGTTCATTTTTTTGGCGTCCTCTTCCGACATGCCTTTGATGCCGTCGCTTTCCCATTCGGCAATGAGCGTGGCCAAATTTTCTTTTCGGATTTTCTTGGGCATGAGACATCCGCAGCCGTTTTCGTTGTCGTCGCCACAGCGCTTGACTTTGCTGGCCACGCCGAATACATAGGACCAGCGCTCATCGGGCAACATTTTCAGTGCCTGTTTGTGCGCGTCTTTGTCAATGAGGAGCTTGCTGCACTTGATGCACACGGATCGCAGAATTTTATGGACAGTTGCCAAATGTTGGTAATAAAACACCGGCGCGGCCAATTCGATCCGTCCAAAATAGCCGGGCGTGTTCATGTAATCCAGTCCATCGGTTGGGCAAAGCATGCCGGGTTCCGAAACGCCCATGTAGGGACAGAACAAGCCGCCAATGACGGGTTTGTTTCCCACATACGTGTCGCGACTCGTGATTTCAGTTACTGCTCCTTTTCTGATTTCTTCGGGCGACAGCATGCTAAACTGAATGCCGACAATTTTTGACACACGATGTTTGGATGATGCTGCCATATTGTAATAATCAGTGTGTTTGCGTGTTGTTGAAAATGATTGAATCCTCCTTATACTTACTAAATAATATTTAGATTGTTTTTGAAATCAATTTTTATTAAAATGATGCATTGTGGATGATGCATTGATGCATTGTGGATGATGAATTAACAAAAAAATTGAACATGAAAATAAAATATAAACACAATGCATTGAATTGAATCAGAGAGATCATCAACCGGAATCAAATATGCCTATCAACATTTCAACGGTTCCCAAGAAGAAAACGACGAAATCAAAGAAGCAAGAAGACGCTGCACGTGTTTGCAAAAAGAATGGGTCTGACCCCAATGCACCTCAGCCACCATCGCCGGACAGTGATGCGACCGACAATGATGGTGAAATGGATGAAAATGTAGCACCCTCTGCATCCGCGGCTGTGGACATTCCAACTCCAAAGTTGGCATCAAAAAACCGTAAGAATGAATACGACCGATTGGAAGTGAATCGGTTGTTGTCTGATTTGTTTCCTTCGACCTACATGTCCGAAAAAGTCAAGGCGCTTGAATCATCTTCAACTTCAAAATCCAGCACAGGAGCAGGAGCAGCAGGAGGGGGAGGAGCAGCAGCAGCAGCAGCAGCAAACACAAACACAAAAGTGAAATCGACCACAAACCCAACAAACACAAATGCAAAAACAAAAACAAAAACAAATGCATCACCGGCAGATGACGCTATTGCTCAAGCGATCATTGAAAATGCATTTGCAGAACCACCGACCACGCCCCCCTCTGCGCGCTCATCCAGTTTGACGCCCCCCAAGGCTCCCAAAAAACCAGCAGTGGTCGCTGACTCCAAACGAAAACAGAAGCAAAACTTCAACATCATCATACACGTTGAACCCAAGGGAAAACTTCAACAAACGCAAACGCAAACGCAAACGCGCGCGGATGAAATTCAATCCTCTGACGCCGACATTTCTAGGCGCCTTGATTTTGGCAGAAAGAAAAAATCCACCAACATCGTCCACGAAGATGAATGTGATCTGCATGATGATGACAGCGACGACGAGGATTACGTGCCGGGAGATAGTAGTGGTGATGACAGCAGCAGCTACGATGAAGACGACGAATACTTTGACGAGGACGACGATGAATTTTACGATGATGACAGTTATTATTCGTCAACGTCATCGGAAAGCGAGGACGAACCCGAGTTGGACGAAAAGCAGAAAAGGTGCATGGATGAGATTGCCATGATGCAACCGTTGCGTGCAACATATGAAGAGATGCTGGCCAAGGACAAAACAAACCGCATCATTGCAAAACAACTGAGAAGTCTGAAAGATTCCGAAGAAAAAATAAAGAATGAGCTGGAAGAGCTGACCCACATGCGCAAGCGCAAGAATTCGAAGAAGTTTCGCAAACTGCTCCGCAGGAAGAGTTCCACCAACGACTTGGATTATTTCAAGAAACGCCTTACCATCAAGCAGCAACGTGCGCTGATTGAAGAGTTGATCGAAGTTGCCAAAGTCACCGCGATTGAAAAACCATACAAGCTGACCCTGTTGGAATCCGACATTCCGCGCGACATGAAGGCAGTCGCTCTGCGCAAGGTTGGCATGTTGCAATACATGGAGCCCGGCTGCGGCGAATACTGCAAACTGAAGAACTGGGTGGATGCGTTCATGCAGATTCCCTTCAACAAGCACAAAAACCTTCCAATCACGATTGCTGACGGCGTGGACAAATGCCATGAGTTCATGACCGATGCCAAAACCCGGCTGGACACTGCAGTGTATGGCTTGAACGACGCCAAAATGCAAATCATGCAGATGGTGGGGCAGTGGATTGCAAACCCGGCGGCAATTGGCACGGCGGTTGCCATTCACGGCCCTCCCGGCACGGGAAAGACGTCGCTCGTGAAAGAAGGCATCAGCAAGATTCTGGGGCGCGACTTTGCGTTCATTGCGCTGGGTGGTGCAACTGACAGCAGCTTCTTAGAGGGACATTCCTACACATACGAAGGCAGCGTGTGGGGCAAAATCGTGGACATTCTGATTCGATGCAAGTCCAGCAACCCCGTCATTTACTTTGACGAGCTCGACAAAATCAGCGAGACGTCCAAGGGTGAGGAAATCGTTGGAATTTTGACGCACTTGACCGACACGTCGCAGAATTCGGAGTTTCATGACAAGTACTTTTCGGAGGTGGGCTTTGACTTGAGCAAGTGCCTCTTCATCTTCAGCTACAACGACGAAAGCCGCGTCAATCCGGTGCTGTTGGACCGCATGTACAAAATCAAGACGACTGGATACAGCACGAAGGACAAGACGTTCATCGCGCAGCATCACTTGATTCCGCGCATTCGCGCCGAGGTTGCGTTTGCAGAGGGCGACATTGTCATTCCCGACGCCGTTGTGGAATACATTGTGGAACATCACACGATGAAGGAGGCGGGCGTGCGCAATTTGAAGCGCTGCCTGGAAACCGTTTACACGAAGTTGAACCTGCATCGGCTCATGCGCCCCGGCACGCAGCTGTTTGAAGAAAAGGAAAAGTCATTGGAGGTGTCGTTTCCGTACACCGTCAGCCAGGATGTGGTGGACAAGCTCATTAAGAAGAATGATTCCGATCGTCCACACATGAACCTGTATTTGTAGAGCGTTTCAAATTGTAAGTAAACAATAGAAAAATTATAAAATTATTTTTTATCAATCATTTATATAAAGATTGCCAACAATGAGCAACACTGGCAAAAGCACTGTGGAAAAACTCATAGCCTACAGAGATGCACGTGAAGCCGAAAATGGGCCCGATGCAGATCTGGACCGGCGCGTTGTTTATGAATTAGAAAAATTGCTCGCCGCACATGCCAATCCAATTGTTGATTGGTGCAATGAACAACTTGCAAACGAAAGACGGCGCACAGAATTAGACCCAGAAAGGTTGGTTCCATCTTCAATATTGGGTTTATTGAATAGCCATGTGTCTCCGTTCGTCCCTCCAAATGGAGGAAAGAGCCGCACAAATAAGCATAAGAAAGGCAAGAAAGGCAAGAAGAGCAACAAGAGCAACAAGAGCAACAAGAGCAACAAGAGCAACAAGAGCAAGAAGCATTAAGAGAAATCAAATTAAATCAAATTAAATCAATCAATCGATGATTTAATTCACATGCGTTTACTGTTGCGGTTGCTGTTGCGGTTGCTGTGGCTGAACAAGCCCCTTGGACTCTCGGTCCAAAAACTTGGCACGGTTGTCCAAGTTGGCGTCATAGCTGGAATAACTGGAGTACTGGGTGTTGGTTTCGTTCGGATAAAATCCAATCTTGTCGGCCTTGTTTCCATACACGTATTCATTGGGTCCAAGAACAGTGCCACTGGTGTCAGGGCTCATCTTTCTGGCTGCTTTTCCATTGTACGCAGTGGTTCCCGAGATTCCCACAGTGTAAGAAGAGTTGGGAGAAACTTGAGTGGGTGCGGGCATCGACTTGGATCCCGATGCCATTGCATTTGCTAAACCAAACATGAGGGTGAAAAAAACCATGAACGGGATGGCCACAAGCACCCATGCGACCGTTGTGTACCCCTTGGTGCACAGCACATTCAAAATCCACGTCCAAAACAGGAACCACAAGATTTTCAGAACGAAAACATACGTCGTGTTTTGAACTGGGCATGAAACATGGCCGGCACAATACACGTTCGTGTTTTGGCTGTTTTGTACCCACGAAACCACGAGTGCTACAAAAGAAATTACGAGATACACGAGCGCAGGAGTGCACAACATGGAAACCGATGCCGATGCGGCTGATGCGGTTGCTGACGGGGTGTTCATATTGTGCTTATTCTGGTTATATAATAAGCGCAGTATTAATTTTGATGAAAGAATGATGAATTTTTTTATTTTTTTCATCTTTTAGAAGGAAAACGATTGTCAAGAATTCGATTGGCACCCCAGCTTGCGGCGCCGCCGATGACACCTCCCGCAACTGCGCGTCCAATAAACACGGCCCCCGCAACCACGACGGGAGCAATTTTGGGAGCAGGAGCAGAAGAAAAAGAAAAAGAGGGTTCGACACTTGGATTCATTTTCACCTTATATGTTGTTTATGCAATTGCAACATATAATATTTCACATAAAAAAATTCTTAAAACTCGGTGCTGAAAGTGCGGTTTCCGCCGCGCTCGTTCAAATAGTCCCACTGCTTTTGGCTGGTGCACACGCACCCGGTGCTGGACGAGTAGTAGCTCGGGCAGCACTCGGGCTTGACCTCGTTGTTGGCGAAAATCAACAGTTCACCGGGGGGAAGAGGAATGGGGCCGCCCTTGTAGAACTGTCCCGACTTGGTGTTGTCTTGGTTGCCGATTTGCTTGGCATAGTTGCGCGCGGCGTTCTCCCAGTTGGTGATGGGGAGGCCAGCATCCATGCTGTAGTTTATGGCAGCGCCGTAATCGTCGGACCCCAGCATGACGTTTTGTTGGGTGAAGGCTTCCTTAATCGCAGTTCCAACGTCGGTCGGCATGCCTCCAACCGAGAACGAAGTGCAGCTGCAGAACAAATGGGTTCCTAAAACAATGCCGATGACAACAAAGAGAACGACAAGCTCAAGACGAGCACTGTATCCAAGAACCTTTAATTCCATATTGAAATGCAATGGTTGGTTTGAAATCAAGATTATATATAATAAAAATATTTTTTATTGGAATCATTTTCCTAAACTCAACAACATCTCAACATCTCATTTGGAGGGCGGGTCAGGAACCAATGACAGGCCGTGGATGTGCATGGTTTCCGCCAAAAAATGCGCAATGATGCCCAAGGGAACTGCGATCCCAATGTAAATCGCGGTCATGACTGTTGCGGAGGCAGTGGACGCGATGACAAAGGGAATGCCGAATGGGCCGAACGCAATGGCAATGGCGACCGCAACCCAGAGGGCAATGATGACGGCGCCCATTGCAATTAAAATGATGACAATGACTTCAAACGTGGAACGAAGCCCGGATTGCAGCGTGTCGTAGATTCCAAGCACGGTGTACAATGAAGCGGTCATAATGCCCTGCACCTTTCCCATTGTGTCCCGCATCTTCAAGAACATCCCAATGATGGGCTGCATGACATTGAGTCCGCGGCTCATGATGTCCGACACAATGGACGACACCGCATCTCTGATGTTGTTGATCAAAATGCGAATGTCATTCAGCGCATTTGCAATGCCGTGCAAAGTATTGATTGCAATGGATTGGGTGTAATGGATCGGGTCCATGAACACGGACGATATGGATTTCAATTCATTTTGCACACAGTATTGAAAATTGGTCTCGGCGAACTGCATTTGTTCCTTGAATGTGCCGTTCGGTTTCATGACGTTTCCGGCAAACATCATGTATGCCGGATTGCAGCGGTATTCAATCCAATTGGTTCGTATCGTTTGCGCATTTGCGCGTATTTTCAAATAAGCATATCCGCAAGCGTATGCAAAAAGCAGAATTGTGGACCATGCAATGCAGCTCATGAAATCATCGTGCACTTTGTTTTTATACATGAATTTGAACCACGACACGTCCCCCAAATTGACGTCAGCATTTTTGGTTTGGCTCATGGATAAAATGAATAATAATCCTCCCTTATTATTATTCATCATTATTTGTTTTTGGAGCGTTTTGCAAAACAACCCCCGTGGTGGGGGGGTATGAACTTGCCTTAATCACAGTGCGCGCACCACTTTTCCAATGGGGCCGGACCACGTGTTTTCCATGGTTTGCACGCTGGTGTCCATGGTGTACATGAGGGTGGTCATGATGCCGATGTTTTTGGACATCATGTCCTTGATTTTGATGACCATGACCTGGATCTGGGTCAGCATGTTGAGGAACACGCCAAAAATGTTTTGAATGCTTCCGGTCAAATTCACTCTAAAATTGTTCATGAAATCGCGGACGTCATTCAACCCATCCGTCAGGCCTCCAATCGCGCCGGTGGTGACCGACATTATGTAATTTGCGGGTTGCATCAAAACGCTCATGTATCCAGTCTGCATGGTTTGGATGCATTGTTGAAAGTTGGTTTCGGTGTCGAATCCGAAAAATGAGGCGGTCATCATGTAAATGGGACTGCACTTGAATAACGGCCAATTGTCTTTCACGCCCTTAATGTATATGAGTGCAAATATGGCGAGATCCAGGCCGACGTAATACGCAATGATCAACAGCATTTGTATGTAGGTTGCAACCTTGGACGGCGGGTCCGAACCAAACTCGTTGGGAACTGCTGTTGCTGTTGCCTTTATCGTGTCATCGATGGTTGTTGACATTTGATTTGTATCAATTTGTATCACTATAAAACCCAAATATAATTTTATTTTGCATTTGGATTTATTGCATTCTATGCATTTAAAACAGTGGTGGATGGAGTTGCATGTGTATTGTCAAACACTGATTGCGACCCGGCTTTCATCAACAAGTGATTGCCAGCAATGCTGTTATTGTTTACTGCGGCATTGTGGGCGCCGGAGAACTGCGGAACGGGTGCAACCGACGGTTTGCTGGATGGCGTAGGAGTTGGGTTCTCGCCACCGCGCTTAGACCGCTTAGACCGCTTTTTATGGTTGCTTCGCTTAGACCGCTTTTTATGGTCGCTTCGCTTAGACCGGTTGCTTCGCTTAGACCGCTTTTTATGGTCGCTTCGCTTAGACCGCTTAGACTGCTTTTTATGGTTGCTTCGCTTTTTATGGTCGCTTCGCTTAGAACCACCAATCTTTCGTCCAGATTGTTGCAGCACCAATGCATTGTGCGCTGCGCTTCGTTGTTGAGATGCAGCAATCACGCTTCCGCCAGTTGTGGTGGAAACGGAGGCAGGCATTGCTGAGTTGATGGTGGGGGCGACCACATCCGGTTTCATGACCACATGTCCGTATGGATTTGGACTCGACATGATTAATTAAGCTTATGTATTTGTAATTTGCTATATGCAATATAACTATATTTTTTAAAAAGCATTTAAAATCGTAGCATTGACAGTATTATTATATTATCATAATTCACATACTTGAAAAAATGAACAGCTTGGACCGCCTTCAGTTGGAGAAAATGATTCAGGCGAATGATGCCGCCGACAACACCTCGCAAATCCGCGACTTGAAACACAGCATGCTCATTCACGCGGATGTTGCCACGCTGCTCAATTTGAAGCGCGATTACGCGCGTCTGGCTAAAACCAACCCCGACCAGTTCGACATGATGTGCGTAAATCGGTGCTCCTTTTTGTTCAATAACTACACCGACATTTTCAACAAGGTGAAAAAGGATGAGATTGATTTGGCCATTTTAGGCAAGTTGTTGGGCGTCCTAAAAATGATTGAAGACGGGAAAGTGGACCAGCACGAGGCGTCCGTGGAAGTCGGCCAACTGCTCAAACAAATTTACATTGACAGCGCGCTGAAAAAATCGGAAAAGCTGGACAAAAAGCATTCGAACACCGGGTCTGGATCTTCATCGGACGATTCTTTGCCACCTGCAAAAAAAGTGTCGTGGAAACAATACAAGGCCAAACATCAACTAAACTAAAATATTTACATAAATGTATAATTTGCAAACATGGATCATTTTGCTATTATTAACGCACTTTCACAACAGATTGCGGAAGACTTACTCGAATCGTCCAAACTAGCATGCGCCATCAAACCGCACAATATCAAAAATGTTTTACCTGCAAAGACAATATCTCTTATAGTATCTAAATTAGCAAAAGACCAGGGAAAATATGTAAAATTTAAAGAAGTGCCAATAGCGTTTAAATTGTTAAATGCATTACCAGGTTTTGTGCAAAAAAACAGGATTGATGCGGTCCTTGACGAAGGAATAAGAACAAATGGGTTAAACAGTTTAATGGAAACAATCTGTGCCCCAATAGGCAAAGATGCGTCACCAGGTGAAGATGCGGTTGCAGGTGAATATGCGGTTGCAGGTGAAGATGCGCAAATTGACAATGAAATTATGACGATGAAATTGAAAGAAGTGGCAAGACTTGTTATTGCGTTTTATGTGGATGCTGATATTGACTATTTGAATGACATATTTGAATTAAAAGGAAAATCTGCTGGTGGCCGCAAACAAAAGTCTCGTCGTGGACACAAACAAAAGTCTCGTCGCAGCCATAAGACACGTCGTGGACACAAACAAAAGTCTCGTCGCGGAGACAAGACACGTCGTCATCGTCATCGTCGCTCAACGCGCAAACATTAATTACCGCAATTCTTACAAACTGTTTTTTTTATTTATTGTCCTATAATATATAAAAATAACGGCAATCCGTCATGTCGAATGTTGTCATCATGGTGTGGAAGCAGCACATGAACGCAGGGTTTGGGGACTTGTTGCGCGGAACCATTTATTTGCACAAACTCTCTCGCCAACTGAACTTCGAATTGATTGTGGACACGCAGCTGCATCCCGTTTCGAAACTGTTGGTTTCACCGCCGCACAGGTTCACCGATTATGTCGTGGAACATCAATCCGAAATCAATGATGCCATAAACAAGACCGACGAACATGTGAAGCAACTCATAGAAATGAACCAACGCGCGACCAATGCCAATCCGCTGTTAATAACCACCAATTTTATAGACGATTACATTCATGCGCCATCGAATGAGTGCAAACTGTTTATGCGCGCCCATTTGATTCCAACGCATGAGTTCAATGGATATTTCAATGAGAGATGCAAGGCATTCCGCATTTCCAAAAATTACTCAATTGCGCATTTTAGACTGGGGGATCAAGAATTGAATGACAATGAATCAAACGTGCACCAATATCGTCAATTGTGCGCCATGATCAACGTTCAACTGACAACAGTGCCGAATTTATACATCATGTCAGACTCTTTGCAATTTAAAACCCATTTGCGCGAACGCATTCGTCCCGAATTGGTTCATCGCGTCATTCCAACCCACCCGATTCATTTGGCGGACCCGAATGCCGACATTGACAGCATGAGAGAAACCATGTTTGATTTCATGCTGCTGACAAATGCCTGTATCATCAAAACACTATCGAGATATTATTGGGTTTCCGGATTTGTCAATTGGGTCAGTCATATTTTTAATGTTCCGTTGGTGGACCTGAAATCAACAATGACAATGAAGACTTGCGCGGTTCCACGCGCAAGCGCCCGTTCAGTTGAGGTTCGGAGCATGCCCTTGTTCAGAACCAACCACCGTTTGCGAATGAGGTGATTGCATTCATACATCCGAAATCAATATAAATATTGCGCAATGCATTTCACTACGTGCATTGCGCATTGGCATTGGTATTGTGTAGATGTCATCATTTTCAACGAAGAGCAACAAGAATAAAATCCTCCTGATCGTGGAATCTCCCGCAAAATGCAGCACCATTGTGGGCCATTTAGGCCCGGACAAGTACGTGTGCGCGGCCACGTTCGGGCACATGAGAGAGCTGACTGGGCTACAAGACATTGACACCACTTTTTCAAACGTGCCCCAATTCCACGTCGTGGAGTCCAAGAAAGCCCAGATTGATAAAATACGCGCGCTGGTTGCGGAGTGCAAGGAAACGTATCTCATGACGGACAACGACCGCGAGGGTGCGGGCATTGCGTATCACGCGTGCTGTTTGTTCGGCCTGCCGATTGCCACCACCCGGCGCATCGTGTTCAACGAGATAACCAAGCCGGCGCTCGAGCGCGCCATTCAGGCGCCGCAGCTGCTCAACATGGATGCGGTCCATGCGCAAATTGCCCGACAAGCGCTGGACATGCTGGTGGGATTCAAAATCACGCCCGCGCTGTGGGACCACGTTTTGGAGCCGAAAACGAAGGGCGCCCCGTCGTTGTCGGCCGGCCGCTGCCAGACCCCCGCCCTGCGCCTCATTTACGACAACCAGTGCGCCATTGATGCCGCCGCGGACGGAACCATCGTTTATGAAACGGTGGGCTACTTCACGAAGCTGAATCTGAAATACGAGCTGAGCAAGGGGCATGCCACCGCCGAGACATGCGCCACGTTTTTGCGGGAATCTGCCGCGTTCGAGCACGTCATTCGCGCGCCGAAAACACACGGGTTCGCCAAGGCCGCCCCGCTGCCGCTGACCACGTCCGCATTGCAGCAGCAAGCCAGCAACGAGCTCGGCTTATCGCCGGCGGAAACCATGTTGGCGTGTCAGCATTTGTATGAAGGGGGATACATAACATACCCGCGCACCGACAGCCGCGCGTATTCCGAGCCGTTCTTGGCGCATGCCCGCGACTACATCACCGAAAAATGGGGGGGAAAATACAACAAAGGAGAGGCAGTGGAGGAGGTCGTCGTAAAAAAGAAGCGCATTGTGGTGAAAAAGAAACGGGACACCCCAAAAGAAGTGGCCGCAGAGGAGGCCGTGGCGGACGTGAAACCACAGGAAGCGCATGAAGCGGTGCACGCCACATCCCTGCACTGCATTGCTGTGCCGGACACGATGACCGCGAAGGAGCAGCGCCTGTATCGCATGATTTGGCGCCACTCTGCAGAAACGTGCATGGCACCGTGCACGGGGAGCACCATGACGTCCTGCATTTCGGCGCCGGAGGGCCGGGACTACCGGCATTCGGTGGAGCGCATCGAGTTTGCGGGCTGGCGCATCGTGGCTGCACTGTCAAAAACGGATGCTGCAACCGATGCGACCAATCGCTGGATGCTGCTGCAGGCCATTGTTCCGGATTCGGCCATCAAATACAATAAACTGCAGTCGGCCATGCAGGTGCGCGAGCTGAAGTCGCATTACTCGGAGGCGTCGCTTGTCAGCATGTTGGAGGAGCGCGGTATCGGGCGTCCGTCCACGTTTTCCAGCTTGGTGCATAAAATACAGGAGCGCGGGTATGTTGCCAAGCAGGACGTGCCGGGGCGGCGCGTGAGTTGCACTCAGTTCGAGCTGGATGGCGGCGTGCTCAGCCAGTCGGTGGAAGAGCGGGAATTCGGGAATGAAAAAAACCGCCTGGTCATTCAACCGCTGGGCCGCGCGGTCATCACCTTCTTGTGCAGCCATTTTGCAGAGGTGTTTGACTACGATTACACCAAGCGCATGGAGCACCAGCTGGACCTGGTTTCATCCGGTCAAAAACGGTGGGGGGACGTGTGCGGGGAATGCTTGTCGGGCGTGGACCGGTTAATGGCGGATTTGAATGCCAAGTGCTTAACAAAGAGCACGACATCGAAAGGAACGAATGATTCAAATGATTCAAATTCGTTGAGTGAACAAACAACCGAGAGAAAGTCCGAAAAAAATATATGCAAATTGCTTGGAAAATACAATGGCACTGACTTGTGCCTGCGAACAGGCAGATATGGACCTTATTTGACATGGGGCGACAACAAGAAATCTCTCCCCCATCTTAAATCCAAAGGTCAAACAGACACCACGTTCGTCAATGTGGACGTGGATACAATCCCGTGTTCTTACGACGAGGCCGTGCGCCACATTGAATCCGGTGCATCCACAACATCCAATGCAACCAACGCCAACACGAATCCATCCATTTTGCGCGAAATCAACTCGTTTACCAGCGTGCGCACCGGACAGTATGGACCCTACATTTATTACAAGAATCCTAAGATGAAGACGCCGGCATTCGTGTCCCTGCGCGGGTTCAAGGAAGACTGGAAAACGTGCGACCTGCGGATATTGGAGATGTGGTCGACCACAACCCCTGTGAAAAAGAAGTAATAACATAAACCATAAATGCATAAAATAAGAATATAAAGATGTATTTTTATTATTTACAAAAATGTCAAAAGCAACACACGTTTTGGAAGTGTGTGAATTCATTGACGAGGATGATGGACCCGATGGTTGGTTAGCGCAAGGTGGTAAAATTAAACACATTGGTTATATGAAGGGGCATTTTAAAACAAAAAAGGATGCTGTTTCATATTATGATAGACACAATCCACATATGAGGTCTTTGAATGCTCACAACACTTATAAAAGTGACTGGGATCCAAATACAAAATTGCTTTACATTGTTAGAGAAGATTATGCTGTAAATGCAACAATAGATTGTTTTTCAATTGATGACAACCCTCTTTGTGAAAGTATTAATGGAGGTACGTGCATTAAGTTTAAATGGTTGAAATAGACATTTACACATATTTGTTGAAATCGTATCATAAAAATGAATAAATGAATAAATTTCTTTCTTCATTTTAGTAAAATGCAAATAAACGCACAGGCGTTGCTTTGCGCATTGATCTGCGCGTCATGTTCTGCTGCGGTCGGGTTGGAACCGCCGGCCAATGTCGTTTCAGTGGGGCGAGCGGCTTCGTTCTCTTTTCTTGGTGGAGGCTGCTTCGTCCCTAGGTCTATCACTAGCCTTAGTTCTGCCCAATATTTCCAATCCATAGACGCGTTCGCCTTGACCGGCTTGGCAATGCGATGATGATTCATATAAACCATACCCATATGTTGAGTGATGTGATGCAGTGGACAGTAAGACACGTTCTGTGTCAATCAATTTATATGCGGTGGTATGTTTCCGTTGGATTGCACTCCATAAATCAAACAAAGGAACTACGCCGCCAGACAAACAACCAATGGATTTTAAAGAGAAATATGCTTCCGCAGTTATAATGCCAGCCATTGAATTTACCTTTGGGCATTCATATTTAATGTTATTTTTGTCATTCATTTGGACGATGATATTATCGATGGGTGTTGTGCAATAGGTTGTCCCCATTTTCACAATAAACGACCTCGACTCAGTGTTTTTTAATTCATTCAATATATTTGTCTCTTCCAAGCTAAAAAAATCATATACGGTGTCGTCAGGGTTCAATTCATAGGCAACTGGAAAACGTTTGAATGCCCAGTTCCGTTTTGCAGTGTTATACTCATCATTGTCGGCCAATACACCATTCACAAAAAGTGGATGTTCAATACCGTTTTTCCATAGGCCCTGATATACATGTCCGTCTGTATATCTCATTATGCCGGTTCCGTGTTCTTCATCATTCATCCATTCACCAACATATTCTATTTTTGTTGCGCCTTGGAAGTCCGGATATGTCATTGTGCCATCACCATTGAAGCAACCATCGCTAAAATTACCATCATATACAACTCCATCTGGATATCTATATATTCCATGTCCGTTGAACCAACCATTCCGCCATTCGCCTTCATAAATATTTCCCAACTCGGGACTGCTTAATATTCCACGTCCTGTGCGTATATCATCCACCCATTCGCCTTCATAAACAAGTCCATTGTCATACGTCATACGCCCTTGTCCATTTTTTTGAAAAAGCTCATCCAACTCGCCTATGTATATATTTCCATTGACATATGTTATTGCACCCGATGTAGGATCATATTTGCCAATAATTTGACCAAATTCCATTACATCATGACCACCGCGCTGAACCCGACGACGTGTTTTCCTGTGTTGCATTTTACGGGTTGAACTGAAATATTTTTTACCAGATTTCTTTTTGGTGGTGTGTTTCATATTGTGGGTATTTATGTATTAATATTTATATTATAATATTTTTATCCAGGTGGCCTAAAGTTTGTGTGCCGATTGAACAGGCACCCGTGCGAAGTTATTCCGGTAAGATCGCGAGCAACCAAGTGGACCATTCCACGGTTGCGAAACACGTGCTTTGCAATTTCACGGTCGCGCATTCATCCCGGCGATAGAAACGGAATGCGCAAGCTCTTGGACCGCGCAATTTCGTCGCGATAGCAGTACAGTGCAAGCGTAAAGCTGAAGTTTTGCCCGCCAAAATTCACCAGGGTTCCGTCGTGATATCGAAACCGGAATTTGAACTTGCTCAATTTGTCCAACGGAGGAAAAAACGAGCTCATGCCTTCCGCGGTGTCCTGGGGCTGATTCCCGAATTGGTATTCTAACTGAGACACAATTTTGGTGGGTTTCGTCAACATTGGAATTTTTGCAAACGCCCCATTCACGATTCCGTTGTAATCGTTGTTTCGACAGTTGCTTGTGTTTTCGGAATACGGCTGCATCTCGTCCATGTAGTTGTACTTGTCTATTTCCATGTACATTGCCGTGTCGCCGGTCAAGCTGGGCGGGTTTGGCGGAATCAGCACGTAGCCCGTATTCCCGGCTCCAACCGGCAGCCACGTGGTTCCCTGAGACGCCGAACTGGAATTCACGTAGTAAACTTTCTGGTCGCCAACGACGGCCGTGGCGGCACTCGTGTTTGTGGGAGCACTCGGGTAGCAGCCGTTGCCGTTTTGACATTTCACAAACCCCAAATTGTATGCCAGACCCCAGTTGGTGTATTGGTTCCATTTTGAGTTGGCGGTTGGTTGTCCGGTTGGAGTAGAAAGCGGCGGGCACGCATAGCAAGGTGCGCTCTCGTAGCTTTCGGGCGTATTGTAGATGATTTCGAATGGGTCGGACGTGTTGCCGAACAGCAGTCGTTGCCGGACTTCGTCGTAAAACACCCGGAATTTGTTGTAGCTGGCGAGCGTTGGATCCAGTTTTTGCACTTCCAAATTTAATTTATTTTCCAGTTCGGTTGCCAGCTGCGTGGGACTGTAAAATCCGGGTTCAATGCTGACCTTTAGAGGTGGATGCGTTGGTCCCCATGAATCCAAAATGTCCACATACACCGTGATGATTGTGTTTTGATTCTGGCTTGAAAACGTGTAGTAATACGTGGGAAAGTTGTATTCAACCAGCGCGATTGTTTCCACGTTGGTGTATGTTTGTGGCAGTTGGAGTTCGAAATGGTTCGCATTGGGCCACTTGTTGATGTCGCGGTCTTCGGAGTGCACCGTCAACAGCTTTCGGTCGATCGAGAATCTTTGCTCTCTGGGGATCAATGGGTGGTCATTTTTTAGCACATACTTGCTCATGATTCCTTAATTCGAATATATTATTTATATATTATGTTTTATTTAATACTTTATTTGAATGTTTTAATGGTTTGATGTTTGAATGGTTTTGATGTTTTTGAAGTGGATTAACATTTTTAAAAATATCTAATCATTAGTATAAGTTCATTCAAACAATAAAAAAACAAACAACAAACAACACAAACAACAACACCATCACATTGCATCTCTCAAATGGCGACGACACCGAACCAAACCATTCGACCAGCAGTGTTGAAAACATTGCAATATTTTCCCGTGGCAGGATACGTTGTGAAATGGGTGATGGACATTGCATCAAGCGACAGCATGACTGCGGTTTCTTCCATTATTCAGGATTCGTGCATGATCTTGTATTTAGGCTGCATGCTGTGGGGATTGATGTCGCCAAATGTCGATAAACTGCCCATGTTGGGGATTTTTGTCGTGGTTTCATTGATCGGGTTGTATTCAGCGTCCATCATTTTTAATGCGCAGTACATGCAGATCATCGACAACACCAACAAGGACGACAACAAGCCAAAATCTGCGACATTTTGGGTCCTCTCTGAAATAATCATTTTATACCTCTTCATGTCGAACTACATTGTCAACGTGAATGAGCCGGCCGTATCCACCAGATGGTTGGTCGGGTTGCTGCTTGTCATGATGCCGCACGCGTGGATTATTGCAACCAATTTTGTCAACATGCGGGTGCGACCCACGGATGATGCCGTGCGCAACATCAAACCCCCTCAAATGGACTAATTGGCGCAGGAATGGAGCCGTTTCGTAAAAGAGACGTGCGCATCAACATGACAAATATTCCGAGCGTGAGCAAAAAACTAATGATGACAAATATCACTGACAAATAGATGTATGGATAAATTTCTTGCATGATCAAATCAATGACCGGATGAAACAGCTCTTTCAGCTCCCGTTTTACGTCATCTCGTTTCATGACTTGGAGACATTGATCAATTATTTTCTCTCGCATCATTGACATGCCGTTTTGTTTTGGGTCTTTATTGTGTGTTGTTCCTTTATATTTTTTACATGAACGTGCTAAAAAATATACGTCATTATTGCGTGTTTATTTTCTCTGAATGCTGCAACAGCAAACCGCACACCAACCACCAACCATCATGTCGGATCAGGTGCACTTGCCGGACACAACATTTGAGCACGCCCGTCTGCATTTGGCGCCCCCCAACGGTTTGCAAGGCGGCACTTACTTTGCCATGCTGTACTACAAGGACGCCCCCCTCTACATTCAAACTCCGAAATGCGTGTCGAGGCAGGCGGTGGTTCCAGGGAAGCGCCCCTACATGGATTTAATGTTCAGCAACCATGATGTGGCGTTTTTGGAGTGGCTAGAGGCACTGGAAGCAGACGCCATTCGCATGATTTATGAAAAACGGAATGTGTGGATCAGTGGCGACATAGAAAAATCAGACATTGAGGCGGGTTTCACGTCGCCGGTTCGTCCGTACAAGGGGGGGAAGCACTACCTCATACGTGCCAATATTCAGCCTTCAAAGCATTTAGCAGGAACGCAGTCGTGTTCAGTCTTTGATGAAAATGAGCGTCCAGTTTCAATTGAACACATTAAGGCGGAAAATCAAATGTACACTGTGCTCGAGTTTCAAGGCATCAAATTCACGTCGCGCAGTTTTCAATTTGAAGTGGCGCTCAAACAAGTGTTGCTTGTGTCGAATGTTCCGATATTTCAATCATGTGTCATCCGAAAACCGACATTTAATGCGCAACCCGAACCGTCAAAGCATCAACCCGAGAGCCATGAACAAGAACCAAATAACCATAAACCAGAACCAGAACCAGAACAAGAACCAGAACAAGAACCAGAACCAAATAATCATAAACAAGAACCAGAACCAGATAAACAAGAACCAGAACCAGATAACCATGAACCAGAACCAGAACCAAATAACCGTAAACAAGAACCAGATGACCATAAACAAGAACCAGATGACCATAAACAAGAGAACCGTAAACAAGAAAAACAAGAACCAGAACCAGAACTCCCGAGAGAAATCCAAAAAGAAATGGAAGAAGTCACGATAGATGTTTTAGAAGAATTGGAGCAAATGCATCTCAAACTGAAAAAGCCAACCGAAGTGTATTACAACATGTATCGAAATGCAAAACAAAAAGCAAAAGAATTTAAGAAAAATGCCATTGCTGCATATTTAGAAGCCAAGCAAATAAAGGCAACCCACATGTTGGAAGACAGTGATGAGAGCGATGATGGCGATGTTTACGGCGACAATGAAAGCGACGACGACGAATGAATCGTGAAATGCAAAACGCACAACAATGCAATAATAAAAGTTAAACCAAAAAAATATTTTATCATGAATTTTATATAACAGACAATCATAATGAACAATTTATTGTATATGCTTAAAAATCACTTTGTTGTGATAGTTTTAGGAGCAATCGTGTTGTATTGGGGGCTTTCTCAGTACAAGTCTTCATCGGAAGGCATGGAGATTGTTGACCCCAACAAACTGTCGCCCCAAAAGCGCAAGCAGTATTACCAACAGGCTTCGGGCCAGCACACCGCCGACATTGGCAATGTCCATCCTGCCACGGGTTTAGAGAACATTCAGTATGCGCCCTCGAACGGCGCTGGCACCACCATGCAGGGCTTGCCCCCTAGCTGCACCCCCCAACAGACCGTGGACCCCCTCGAGCTCTTGCCCAGGGATGTCAACAGCCAGTGGGCCCAGCTCAACCCCACCGGGGCCGGTGATCTTAAGGGAGTGAATCTCCTGAGTGCCGGCGCCCTCATCGGCATTGACACCATTGGCAACACTCTGCGCAACGCCAACCTCCAGGTTCGCTCGGAGCCCCCCAATCCCCAGCTCAACGTTGGTCCCTGGAACAACACCACCATCGCGCCTGACCTGATGCGCGTGCCTCTGGAGATCGGCTGCGGCGGTCAGTAAAGACCAACATCAAGACCAACATCAAGACCAACATCAACATCAACACCTACTTTAAACATTGATTTATACATTTTGCAATTGATAAATGTATAATATTTGAAGGTGCCAGACACCCCCATGCATTAGTTTTAGTGGGTTCTTGTATGGCGTGTTTTCTTTTTTCTGTTTTTATTTTTGTCGTTTTTGACAGATTTTCTGCGATTATGCCTACGTTTTGGTCTTGTTTTTCCTCCTCTTGGTATAGCATCAAGCGCACTTGAACCAAGATGACCGGTGCTTTGCGTTCGACCCAAAATAGGTGGGTCGCCTTCGATGCATCTACATCCATTGGTAGTCAATACTAGGTGTTTTTTCATGTATTCATCAATTGTCATTCCAGGGGATCCATCAGGGTTTCTAGGGTTAAACTGCGGATTAAACCAATAGGGGTAAATGGCATGTTGAATGATGTTAAAAACTTCAGAAAGCAATAGAGGCCTATACACACCATTTCCATGGGCATCATCAGTGCGGACTTCATATGGTGCCATTGTCAAGATGTATTCTTGGTGGTCCGTGTTCCATATGACACTACATCTTCCAGAACTATAATTGTCGACAATGTCTAACCCATTTTCTCGAAAATGTTGGAGATTACTTGTGTCTAATAAATTGGCATATCCAACTAAATTCCCATTTCCATCAAATGAAACCATGATAAGACTACCAGGATTTTCTTTAAGACCACTTTGTGTCAAATTAGTCATTTCATCGTGAAAAACCGTTCCGTTGCATAATACATATAAATCAGCAATTTGATAGCCTTCGTTGCTTCGATACAATGATATTGGTGAGCCAGGTGCAAGATTTTCATCTTTGAATGGCACAAGAATATCCTTATAAAATCTAGATTTATTAATTGGTTTCTCATGATAGTCGCGAATTTTTCCAAAAAAATTATTTTTTAGCATTGAAGGTGAAAGCCTACCAAGAGATGACAATCCTGCATAGTTGAAACAAATGAAATTGCCTTTAACATCAATCATCTGCGGTTGAATCGGCCTTTCAGCATGACATGCTAAAAAAACAAAATGATTGATTACATCATCGCCCACACCGGGAGATACGGGATCAGAGTTTCCTCGCGCAAAAGCTTCAATCTCGCCAGAATTTCTTACAGAGTATCCACACATTGCACCAACATTTCGAAATTTAGCAGCATAATGGGATAGGCGTGTGGGTTGCATGGTGGTATACATTTTCATGATAAATAAAATCATTTAATGCATGAATATGCTAAATGATTTTATGACATGTCATTTTAAAGATTTTTCACAATGATGAAAATCTGAAATCGTGTGCTTCCAACGAGATTCGAACTCGTGTTATTGGATTCAAAGTCCAATGTGCTGACCACTACACTATGGAAGCGAATGTGTGCCGCAATTATACGCGCGACATAATACATTGATGCATTTTCTTTATGTTTGTTTATATATAATCATAATAAGTGATGCATAAGATGACCCGTGTTGGAAAACATAAGCACCGACGCACAACCCAACGCAGACGAATGCGTGGGGGCATGTTGCATTTGAAGGATGACGCGCTTCGGGCAAAACAACTGATGTATGCCATGCTGTTTTCACCTCACATGCAATCCAATGTGCCGCTTGGCGTTCAATTTGAAATCATCCTCGACAATTCTTCCAATTGCGATTACATAAGAGACGGACGTGTGCCATATTATAGTGCCACGCCAATGGATTACAAAAAAAGAATGACAACCGTGCATGAAATGTTGGAATTTTATCTTGTCAGCCACAGTGAAAAGCAGGAATTGGGAAATTTAATACACGAACTGGTTGACGGGTGCAGAGCCGAATTGGAATTAAAAGAAAGTGTGGCAAGTGTAAAGGAACTCGTGGGTGGAATTCAAACGACGCATCTTGCGCCACCATCCTCTTTATCTAGGAGAATTTCGTCGCTGATGTTTCAACCAGACCCGCCTCTTTCTCCGCAAGAACTCATGGAAAATTTCAAATTGGATGTGGATAATTTTGCATTCAAAGTTGCGAATTTATACAATTTATATTATGACAAAAAACGCAGAGGCCGCCAACCAGTTTACACACACGTCAGTTCTGAACTGCATCAAGTGGCTCATTACAAAATACGGCCTGAAATGGAACGCATTAAAAAATCATTCGAATCCAGACTCAAAATGTTTGAACTGTTGAGAGATGTTGCGCTGCCAGAGATGATTAGAATGCATCATGCGAATGTAAGCTCTCATTCAGTCATTCCAGAAGCATTGTTCAGTGTTGACAATGATGAATTTGAAGAAAATGTTGAAAGGTTTCGCGCACAATTGGATGAATTCATACTTCAACAAAAATACGTAATGGGTCTTCGGGTTGCTCCCAGTCGGATGCTTCGCACAATTTCGCATGTTCCTAACCGGATATCGCATTCATCGTCTTCATTGCGGCCTCTTGGTGCCGCGATTCGGGATGAAAGGCGCAGTTTAAACCTTTTCAGTGTAGACCCCAGCGACATTGCGCGATTAAAAGGACATGGTGCACTTGCAAGACTATTGGCAGAACGTTTGTCTAGTCATGGCAGCGATAAAACTAGAAAAAGAATCACGTATGGTGTGAGTAGCTGGCACAAAGACAACGACAACGATCCAGAAAAAGACAAATAAATGATATAAACATTTTTTATGAATATGACCCAACGCAACGAACGACCATGGCTTCCTTAGAACAGCGCATCCAGCGCTGGGTGCAGCTGGACAATGCAATCAAGCAATCGAACGACCAGGTGCGCGACCTCCGGGCATCTCGCAATGAAGTGGAGTCCAGCATCCTTTCGCACGTGGCAAACAATAATTTGTCCCATGCAACGGTTCGAATCAAGGACGGCACGCTCAAATTTGCATTCAACGCGAAACAACCGCCGGCGCTCACGCTGTCCTTCTTGAGCGAGGCGCTGGCCGAGTGCTGTCCGCCGCAGCAGGCCGCCGATATCATGCAGCACATTCGCGCCAAACGCGACACGGCTGCAAAACTCGTGCCCGAAATACGGCGCACCTACACCACTGCATCATTGTGACTAAATCATAATAAAGATTTAACATGCATGCATTCCATTACACCATGATATGGGTTTACATTTTGCAATGCGAGGATAACCATTATTATGTTGGGCACACAAAAAGATTGTATAGAAGATTTTGGGAACACCAATCTGAAAATGGAAAAACATTGAACACATCAGTTTATGCCCCAGAAAAAATAGTTGCCATTTACAAAACAACTGTTATTTCCAATTTTATTCACTACAATGAAAAAATCAATGAGTATTTAAATGATAAAACTGTTGAGTGGAAGTCTGCGTCTGCGTTGAAAACATTGAGATGCTGGAATAGAAATTGCGATGAAGACACCACTTGGTATGATGAAGAATTCAATGGAATGGCCGAAAATGGAATCGCGGAATGTTTAATGATTCATCAAAAAGACAATTGGACCAATATAAGAGGTGGAAAATATGTAAGATTTGACATTGATTATGAATATCCAACAACTAATGTTTTGAAAGATTTACCTTTATGTGATTGTGGATTGCCATGTGATATTAGAAAAAAGGATGACCATGATTATTTATTTTTTAGGTGTGCCAAAAAAAATATGTGGGATGAATTTAAAAAATTATTTAACATTGATGATGAACCATGTGGGTTTTACATGGAATATAAAAAAGACCGAGAAATTAGACTGAGTCATGAACGTAGACTTAAAAAAACAAAAGAATTAATGAAAAACTCATTTTGGTTGAGAAATGTTCCGATTTGCAATTATGATGCTGATGCAGGTGAAAACGATGATGAATGCATTGAATGTTGTCGAATGCACAATTTAATCACGTGGAGTGATAATAAAATAAGATTGTGTTATGATTGTTTTGTTGGGCGCAACGATGAATTGTCAAAAAAATATGGGTTAACTGGAAGGTGTTTAATCCAAATAGAATAGCAACACAATATATATATATATCTCAATCATACAGAGGAACATGACGCTATTACATTCGTCGCTTTTGTTTTCCATCGCGGTGCAGGTCATCACCGGCATCATTGAATTGGCGGCATTCTTTGTCAGAACGGCGCCGGGCATGGCACTCATCAAGCAGCTCCTTGGCCTCGAGCTCGCGGTTCAAGCCATTGAGGGTGCGTTTTATTTTTGGCTGTATAAAAACATTAACACGGTGAAAAACATCACGCCCAAGCGCTATGCGGACTGGGCGCTCACCACACCCACGATGCTGATCACACTGGTTGCATACATCATTTACCTGAATACGGGCACAAAAGCCGCGGCGGGCGCAAACGCAAATGCAAACGTGGCAACAACCCAGGAATCGCTTTCTTTGATTCAAATTCTGAGAGAAAATGCGACCCCCATTGCACAAATAGTCGGGTTGAACTGGCTCATGCTGTTGTTTGGATATTTAGGCGAGGTCAACGCCATTCCCTTGATCGCCGGGGTTGCGCTCGGGTTTCTGCCGTTCATTGCCTACTTCTACATCATTTACGAGAGATTTATCAGGACGGTGAATCCCACCAGCCTGAAGATTTACGTATATTTCCTGGTGTTCTGGTCGCTGTATGGAGTCGTGGCCGTGCTTCCATACGAATTAAAAAACACAATATACAACATCATTGACCTGTTTTCGAAGAATTTCTTTGGCTTATTTCTCTCGTATTTGATTGTCTCAAATGCATCAAATGCGTTGATGTAAAACATTTAAAACATTTAAAATCATATTAAACTCATAATGACTTCATTGTTTATTGTTAATTGTTTATCGTTCATGAAACCGACGTTCAAACTCATTGCGGCCATGTGCGCCGACGGTGGCATCGGATACAAGGGCCAGCTGCCGTGGCCGCACTGCAAGGCCGACATGGCGCATTTTGCCAAGCGCACCACGGGCTCAGGCAACAACGCGGTCATCATGGGTCGCTCCACGTGGGCCAGCATTCCCGTGCGCCCGTTGCGCCGACGCGCCAACCTGATTCTCTCGACGCAAGAACCCGACACCCCCGTTTCAGACCAAGCGCATTGGTTCTCTTCCATTCCGGCATTGTTTGCCCATTTGGAAGCCGCAAACTACGATGAGGTGTGGGTCATAGGTGGCGCCAGCATTTACGAACAGTTTTTGACCATGCATGAAAACAACGAAATCGTCATAGACGAGATGTGCATTACGCGAATGGAGGGAACGTATGAGTGCGACACGTTTTTCCCTTTTTTCCCATCAATGATCAATTCAAATGCACGATTGAAATGACTTGATTTGACACGGGGTTTCCATTCAATGGGTTGGGGTACGTGATCATGCAGGCCACTGCATAATATGCCGGCAATTCACTGGTAGGAACCGTTGCTGCAAATGTCGGCGTGGGCGTGCTTGCATTTGAAATGCTTATGGAAGATGCCGTGTAGGAAGGCCAGTTTGCTTTTACCACGGACCAACTCCAGGCCGTGATTGTGGCACCGACGATTTGAATTGTGGGCTGTTGCGTGAAAATTGTGTTGGTTGCACCTACAGCCTGTGCATTTGTTCCATTTGTGATGGTTGCAACAACTGCTGGATTTTCTGACCGCCATCTGAGCACATATGGTATTTCATATACCTTGGCCGAAGTGGTGACCAAACATCGCACGAGGCAGTCCTTGGGGAGTTGCAAAAGATATAAAAAACTAGTGGCAAATGTTGCACTATTTGTTGTTTCGCCTGACAATACCCGAAGCGTGTAAAAATTGTTGCCATAAACAACCGACCAAGCGT
>Ga0315285_10001275_pt1 | contig 26368 bp, 22 predicted proteins | sample YL17G09_36_MG_FD_203698 | JGI IMG/M metagenome (GOLD analysis project Ga0315285, IMG submission 203698) | Sediment microbial communities from Yellowstone Lake, YNP, Wyoming, USA - YL17G09_36 | ecosystem: Environmental > Aquatic > Freshwater > Lake > Sediment | place: USA: Wyoming | collected... | reverse complement strand
TCCGTGCAAAGAAATCTTTGCACGCCGCCAGAGAGGACAGCGCCACCTATCCGAAAATAGGGGAAATCGGCTGAGCCGAATCACAAAATCGGAAATGTGGTGCAAAATTCAGGTAGTAAACGATGTCCCGATTACTCAGGAGAATTTTATGATTTTATGGACGTCCCCCTTTACGTCCCCCTTTACACGTCTGAACTTGTAGCGGGTCGTGCGCTCAATGTGGCCAAATGTCGATGTCAGGACAAAACGCAGAGGACGGGCCAACGGGCTACGCGAGGCTTCTGCCCAGAGTCGCGCTAATGCTCGGATGTTGCGCCGGGTGTAGAAATCGGAGATACGTGAGACACCGTGCTTGGTGACCCCCATGCTCATCAGTTCGCGGTAAGGATAAATCGGCTGGTCTGGATACCAGTCGCGAATTTCTTCTTCCTCCAATGTGTTGACCTTGTCCAGCTCCTTCTGGCTAATCGGCCTGTAGTAGCGGGCTTCTCTTGAATCGTGCCGCACAAAGTCGATCGCCACATAGACCGGCACCGCTCGGACGTAGTCGAGGTCGTACTTTGTCCATTTCGCTGAGCAGGACGGGCACTGGAAGTCGTCTCGCACCCCACCGGCAGGGCCGTCCACTGCAACTTTCCAGAGGACGATTTCGTGTCCGCAGCCGCGTGTCACGCGCTTCTTCTGCACGATGGGCTTACCCGCGTTCTTTCCTCGCGCGCTGACCTTTCCGGTGGGCTCCTCAATGGTGACGAAGCCTTCGCATCGGTACACGTCTGACCAGATGGTGTATTGAATCGTCGCGGGAATGCAGACCCACTGCTCAACCTTGGTCAGGTCAAGGTCGCCCCAGACTCTGCCACGCGGCAGGTCTGTCACGGCATAGCCCAGCCGTCTTTCGACCTCATCCTTTGTGAGCAGTTCCCAGATGCGTTCCTCGCCGCCAAACAGGGTCCCGGGGACGCCTTGGTCGGGTGGATTCTTGAGGCGGATGGACACGTCGGGATTGGCCGGATCGTACAGCCCTACCGCTGGCTCGTAGTGCTCGCTCCCGTAGAGCCAGTCGAACTCCTCCTTCACCGCCGCCTTGATCCGCTCAAATTCACGCTTCAGCGCCTCAACATCCACTGGCGTGTTGTAGTTGTAGGCAATATGGCAGGCGGCCGGCGACAGGTCGTTCAGGATGCAGGCCCGCGGCCCGACGCGGTCCTTGAGTTCCGGGAATTGCTCCAGAATGTCCGCAGGCGGGTCAGCGCACATCCGGGCGGCCACGCCGGTCATGCCCGACCCACAGAACGGATCGAGGATCAGGTCGCCAGGCTGCGTGTAGTGGAGGATATAGGGAATGATGCCACGAGGCGGAACCTTGGTGTGGTACGAGTGGACGTTGTAGATCGGGTCGTTCTTCCCCTCTTTGATGTCCGCCGCAAACGGCAACCGCTCGGACTGGTCCGTCTCGGGGTCGTAGGGCTTGACGTGCCGGGCGAGGAACTCCTGAAGGGCCTTCTCTTGATCGTCGGAATGGGCCATCATGTCTCCGGTGTGTCCTGGTCGAGCAGGCGGCTGTAGAGCTTGAGCCGCTCCTGGAGCACGCGCTTGGCTGGCAATTGGGTGAGGTATTCGGAGACCTGCATCTTGTGCGGGCCGCTACCGAGGAGCAGCTCGACGTGCTGCCGCTTCTTTGACGTACACAGAATGAGGCCCACCGGCTCGTTCTCACGCTGCCGCCACTCGTGCCGCTTTAGCCAGGCAAGGTAGAGGTCCATCTGGCCCTTGTCGGCGGCGGTGAACGGGCCGATCTTCAGGTCAACCGCCACCAGGCACCGCAATCCGCGGTGGAAGAAGAGCAGGTCGAGGAAGTAATCGTCATCGTCAATCCGCATCGGGTACTGGCGCCCGATGAAGCAGAAACCAGTGCCCAACTCGGTGAGGAATTGCTGGAGGTTGGAGAGGATGGCGGATTCCAGATCTTTCTCCGAGTAGGCGCCCTTGAGGCCGAGGAAGTCGAGCAGGTACGGGTCCTTGAAGGCGTCCTCGTAGCGGACCGTTTCGACGGGGCCGCGCTGCTTCTCCAGCCGGATGAGGGCGCGGGTGTCGCGGGACAGCGCCACCCGCTCGAACAGGGCACTGTCAATCTGGCGCTGGAGTTCACGCTTCGACCAGCGTTGTGACGCCGCCTGCTCGAAGTAGAACCGGCGTTTCAGTGGCTCGGCGACCGACAAGAGAATCCGGTAGTGCGTCCAACCGAGATGGTGATGTTTGGAGAAGTCAATGACGAGGCGGTCGCCAGATTCGGCAGACAGTTGCTGCCGAATTAGGTGGGCGGAGGATTTTACAGCCAGTGGCTGTAAAATGTCAGGCGACGCGGATTTGCCAACCAGTGGCTGACGAATCTGGCCGGAAGACGATTCTGCCTCCAGTGGCGGCAGAATCGGTTGCCCGGATTCTACAGCCAGCGGCTGTAATATCTGAAAGCTGTCATAGAAGCGCCGCATATCATTGAGGTTGCTGTGCGAGTAGCCGGAGCCGTATTGGCGGATGAGGACTTTGGCCAAGCCACACAAGAGTTGCTCACCGTAACCCGCCCGTTTCTCGTGCTTTTGGATGTCCTCGGTGATGGCCTGACCGACATTCCAGTACAGCCAAACCAGTGTGAGGTTCGCGGTGGAGATAACGTGCTGCCGCGATGCCTCGATGAGGGCCTGAACCTGCGGCAGGATGCGGGAGAGTCCGGCTGTGCCGGGCGGGTTCGTGCGGCGGGTCGTGATCGCGCGCTTCATCGTCTCTGCCTCCCGGCAGAGGTGGTCGCGCAAGAGGCCGGGTGGCTACTCAGCACCGGGATCACCGAGGCGCAGAAAGACCCGGACGCGCTTGCCCGCTCCGTGCTTGGCCTTTGCGTCCTTGATGGCCTTGGTGAGCAGGCTGGCGAGTCTCGACACGGCTTCCTCGACACGCTCTTCTTCGATGGCCCCAATTTGGTCCAGGATCGGACCAAGGGCGACGGATTCGTGGACGATGTTCGCCTCTTGCAGCAACTGGCGGAGGAAGGCGACCAGATCATCGGTGATGACCCCGACGAGCTTGTCCGCATCCGCAAGTCGGATGACATTCATGAGCACCGTGAGGTCCGCCCGTCGGCCATCTTCTGCCGCCTTCTGGAGAATGGCCGCGATGGAGGCGTCCTTGAGTCGCTGGATGCGATCGGCCAACCCCTGGGCCACCGCCTGGGCCAGCCGGTCGCCCTCCTTCTGCGGCAGCGCACGCTGCGGCGTCCACTGGCACTTTGGGCAGACGGCGTTATTGCCGGCCACATCCGCCTCGGCCGCCTCAGGGCAGACCCAGGCGGCTGACTCGAGCCGCGCCAGCTCCTGGCCGAGGCCGGCCGCACCCGGCAAAGGCGGCCCAAGCTCCACCACGGCGTTGAGGCGGCCCAGCGCGATGAGGCGGGGGCGCAGGGTTTCGGTCTTTCCAGCAATCACCTCCAGGCTTTCATGGAAAGCGCGGTGGGCTTTCCGATAGGCCTGCACGTACTCTGCCTTCCATGTCCGGAAGTTCTCCAGTCGCGCCGGAATCAGGTGCGGATTGGCCAGCAGCGACTCGAACTTGAGGTATTCCAGAATGGTCTTCCCCTGGAAGGCCACCGCACCGTCTACCTCGCACGCCCCCAAAAGGTAGTCGCGCGCCTGACCAATATCCACGGTGTGATCGCGAAGCTTCCTGGCCTTTCCGTACTCCACGAACACCTCGGCGAACGCCTGCGGCGTGGCATAGCTGACCCGAACCGCCGCGTCGAATTCCTGATACGAGCCGGTCGCCGCCAACGCCGCCAGCCGCGCCACCAACTCCTTGACGTTCCTGGGCACCATGCCCCCCAGCTTCGCCGCCAGCCCGTCCAGAGCGTGTTCGACGGTTTCGATCTCGGCCTTGGGCTTGGCGAGGACACCGAGCAGTTGCTCGTTCCGCTGAAGCTCCTCATCCGGCGTGGTCGCCGTCTTCAGACTGTCGTCCAGAATGCGGGCATACGGCAGGACGTCATTCCAGCCCTTCTGGACCGATGTCACGATGCGGGCGCCGAGGAGCGCCTTATCCATCTGGGCGCTCCACTTGCAGAGGCCGAGCGTGTGGGCCGTGAGCTTGTTACCCGGCAGCGGCTTGCCAGTCACCAGTTGCAGGGGCGAGGCCGGATTGAGCGCCAGTTCATACCCACCCCCCTTGACCAGGGCGAACAGATAGAGCGTCACCATTTCCTGCGTCAGGCCGTAGGGAGGCCGGCAGAGTGCTTTCTGAATGTCGGAGATGGGTTTGTCAGAAACACCGGTCAGTTGTTTGCGAATCTCGGCGAGCGCCTGGGATGCATCCGGCTTGAGTTCACCGGGGTGGGACTTCTGCGTCAGCTCCAGGCCGACGCCGAAGTTCACCACAGCGTCCTTTTCGGCGTTGGCCGGCTCCTTGGTGAACAGGCCGGCGAAGACCTTCCGGGCATCGTTCTCCGTGAACTCTTTCTTGAGTTCCTTCGGGCTGAACAGGGGCGTGTCGTAGGACTTCTCCAGAAGCCGTGCCGCCAGCGTCTCCTCGCGATCTTTCGGCGCGGCGAAGACCTCCACGGCTTTGATTTCGTACCCCTTCTGCGTGAGGATCCGGCCGCGCCGGTATTCGTCCTGCTGGCACTTCAGGATGGTCTTGACCGCCTCGCGGCGCTTGTTGTCCGCGTAGTCCCGGAGACTCGCCTGATTCGGCGCGGAACACGTCCGCTTCATCTCCTCGGCGGCGAGCAGGTCCGCCAGGGCATCCCGCGTCGTCAGCGACAGATCGTCGGGCCGGCACACCGCAACCCGAGCATCCTTCAGCGCTCCAGTGATCTTGTCATCACTCTCTGGAGGCTTGCTGGACAGATACACCAGCCGGAAATGCTGGTCGGCGTTCTTGATGTCCTCACCAAATTCCTCACGCCATCGGTCCGATACGACGACCTCGCCGCCGTAGGCGACCCTGTAGAGCTTTCGGGTCGTGGCCGCCGACCGATGAGGGAACGGGAACCTGGCCGGCGCGCCGTTCTTTTTTTCCTGGACCGTGCGCTGGTCGGTCGGGGCGAACGCGGAGAAGATGCCGCCATGAACGCCCAATTCCTGCTGGGCTTCCGGGGTGATGTCGGCCAGTCCCCAGAACAGCGACTCCACCCACTTCTCGTCCTGGCGCTTGGCATCTTGATTGGACTTCTTCTTGAGTGGCGCAAAGAACTTGACCGGGTTCGCCTGGACCAGGCTGGTCTCGTACGAAAAGATTGCAACCTCTTCGCCACCGCGGGTCTTCCTCTCCTTCCGGATGGGGAATCCATGCTGGAGAAGAAGCTCCAGCACATGCTCGGCCTGGGCCGTCCCACCGATGGCGTCATCGTAGAGCCAGGCCGCCTCGGCCACTTCCTGGGCCGTCAGGCCGTCACGGAGGTTGTCGGGCAAGCTCAAGTCCCACAGCAGGAGGGTCTGCAAAATCCGCTTCCCTTGGTCACGCTCCTCAGCCCCCAGCTCCAGCTCCGCCAACTGCTCGACGGCCCCTTGCAGATTCAGGTATGCATCCTTGTAGTGTTCGTGGTTCAGCCCCTTCCGCAACTCGTCCGTCTCGATGATGTCCGGCAGCACGATCAGGCGCTTCCCCTTGAGGAGCGCGGCGTCCGACAACGTTTGCCAGGCCATCCGAATGGCGGAGCGGGCCGTGGGCAGGTTGTGCTTCTCGGCGTTTTGCGTCAGCAGCCGCATCAGGTCGAAACAGCGGGGCTGAAACGGGAAGATCGCCGCGAAAGCCTCCTGGGAAATATTGGCCTGCCGGATGAACTTGTATTCTTTCCGGCAGTAATCGTAGTAGTCCTTGATGTCGGTCCCCGCGCCCTTCCTCAGCTCCCGGCACCGGAAGGTCACGATCTCGCCAAAGTCGCCCTTGTTCCTGTCGGCCAGCAGGTAGAGCGGGACGAACCGGTCGCCTTCGCCACCTCCCGACAGCTTCTGCGGCATGTCGCCCTGGCTGGCGATGAGCGTGATGATGTTGTAGTGGGCAGTCGGCAGGATGAATGCCAGCGTCTCCAGCACCTCCTCGTCCTCCGCGTAGGCAGGGGTGCCCATCGGATGCCGGTCCTGCCAGGAGCGAAACTCGTCCACCACAAAGATGATTCCGTCGTAGCCGCCCAGCTTCGTGATCTGGTCGTAGATGTGGGCGAAACGCTCCTTGAATTTCCCTCGCAGTCGGCCCTCCGGCAGCTTGGAGCGCACCAATTCCTGGCCGAACTTCTTGGGGCCAGACGCCTTGCGGAATTCCTCGGGCGAGCACTTGTGCTCTTTCGCGAAGAAGCTCGCCACGCCGGCCTTCTCGTGCTCCGTCGCCTCGCTAGCATACCAGTAGTCGGCCAGCTCTGCCGAGGTAATCCGGATCTGCGGCTCCAGCTCGGGGGCAAAGGCCTGGAGGCTCTCCCGGATCTGCTCCTCGAACACCCGCATCAGGCTGTCGCCTTCACCGGACTGCCCCATGCCGCGAAGCGAAAGGGCAACGGGGAACCACTTCACCTTCGACAGCGCCCCACTGTACCCCTTCTTGAGTTCGTCATCTCGCAACGCATCCCAGACCTTGACCTCGCGCCACACCAGGAGATCGACCAGCGCCCCCAGAAAATGGGTCTTCCCGGCCCCGTACTCGGCCTGAACCCAGAATCCCTGCCCCTTCCGATTGACGACACAGTCGAAGATCCGCGCGAAATGATCGCGCAGTGCCGCCGTGAAGAGATACTCAGAAACGGTCCCGTTCGCCTTTTCCTTCTGGATGATGTCCGACAGTGACGGCGTCGTCTCCGGCTCCGGCTTGACGGTGATGACCTTATCGAGCTCACGCATCGCATCTACTCCATAGCGCTGAAGACATCCTTCACCATTCCCGGCTCAGAGAAATAACCCACGAGCCTCGTGGTGTCGCACCGCACGTCCTCCGGCCATTCCGTCTTGTCCGCAACGTCATCCAGGATCAGAATGGCCAGGGCAAACGAGCCGATGAACCAATCGTAGAACGCCTTGAGACCCACGTTGTACCGGGCCAACAAGCCGATGGACTTCACAATCAGGACGGACCGATCATCAGGTCCTTTCGGAATCGCCTTGAGGTGCTCCTGGAGTCTGTCGCGGAGGTACTCCCTGGTCTCGTCGGCATCGCCAGGGAGATTGTTGACGTCAAACAGGTCGAGGAGATCGAATACCCGGAATCGGACCGGCCCCAGGGTGTCGATCAAGGACTTTTCGGGACCGATCCAGAGGAGCACCTCCTTGTCCCATGCCCCCTGGTTGACGAGGGCCTGAAGCTGCGCGGCAGATTTCACAGCCGCAGCCTCCTTTCCAGAAGCTCGTCGAACGTGAAGCGGGTTGTCACCTGCTCCAACTGGTCGGCCACAACGTACTTGCCGATCGCCCCTGTGGCATCCGCCTCGCGAAGTATGGAACGAACCGCATCCTCCGACTTGTACCCGAGATACTTCCAGAATGGGTCAGCAAGCAAGGTCTTCAACTCGATGCTGCGAACCGCCTTGGAGGCAAACCGATGGTGAAGAAGCAGCAGGAAGGAAGTTTTTTGCGACGCAACGGGGGTAAGGCGATCGGGCTTCCCGCGAACGCGCTCCAGAAAGCCGAGCCTCTTGAGGTTTGACTTGAGTCGCTCCCGAGTCTTTGCCGGCACCGACTCACCAAGATGCTCGTGGAGAAACCTGTCAAAGAAGTCTGGTGGGATGGCGATACCATTTTCAAGGGGAAAGAGGGCCTCCGCGACGCAGCGGCCCATGATGGGCTCTCCAGAGAGGTACAAATAGTGCAGCAAGTCACGAGCGATGGCTTCGTCCTCGTAGGCGATCCATGTCCGCCGCAGCAAGCCGTCAAAGCCATCCGGAAAGAACCATCTCACGACGGACTGCGCATAGCGGCGTCGGGTCTCTACGCTGTTTTGGCCAAGGTATTTAACCAGGGATTCTTGAAGCTCCTCCATCGAATGGACGTCGGTGCTCAGCCTAAGGGCAATGAGCCCTTCCCGAAGGAGGACATCCTGAATCGCCTTTCGCTCAGTCGGCGTTCCAGCGTCCTCGCTACCCATTGATGGCCCTTTGGGGCCTTCGGGAGGAGCGATAATTGGCAATTCAACTTGGGAAGCGGTACGATTGGAAGTCATAGTGCTCGCGATCAGGTGCGACTAGTCCAGGACGTCGCCAAATACGTCAACATGTCCCAGGAACGACCAGTGTGTAAAGAGGGATGTAACGCACTTATCGCACTTGTTCAAGGCTACCATAGTGCCCCAAGCATCCCCGCCAGAGACAAACGCCGATCCTCGAAGGAGAATCGGCGCTGGAATCCTGCATGGCTCCCTCCACTGAGAACGGGGGCAGCCGGCCGAAAAGGAGACACGGGGAATCGGAGAAACGGAGCACTCAATGCGGATTGCGGAATGCGGAATGAGCAGGTAGAACCGTCAACTGAAAGGAGCTGGAGACGGGGGACGGGGGAACGAAATCCGGCCATCGCCGGAATGAGGTAGCTCGCCATAGAGAGACGGCCGCCGAACCCGGAGCCATTCCACCCTCGCGAGAAAACGACCGCGCAAAGCCAGATGGGGGCAAGGGGCCAGGGGGGTCGGGAAAGAGCGTGGGCGCCGATCCCGAGCCGGCTCCACCCAAGCAAAAATGCGGATTGCCGAATGCGGAATGCGGAATGGCCAAACGTGGAGTGGCCGAACCAGGCTTCAGCAGATCCGCATGCTGTGGGTGATCTATATCACTTGCCGGGCCGCCGCGCAAGACTTGAGCCACGCCTCCCAGCAGATCTGGGAAAGATGACCCATGACCAGGGGCCTGGGTGTCGCCTCAACGCGGTTGTCCTCGCCCTGCAAGCCGCCGTACCCGGTAGCGCGGCCTCGCCTCCTCGACGCCGAAGCCGATCCGGAATTGTGGGGTCAGGCTTTGATAATTTGCTATTGACTTTCGCGGCCGTACCCCCGAGTCACCCCGCATCCCGACGTGCTCCAGGGATACCCCACCCTCCCCTCATTTTTCCACCGCTGCACCTTCCCTCCCTTGGCCGACAGACGCGAACCTGCCGCAATGACCCTCTATGAATCGAGGAGCCCTCGTGTACGCCAGACACTGTGCCAACCGGGGCCGCACGGCAGCGCAGTTGCTCACGCTAATGTACACCGCCTACCGGCAGACCGGCACTGCTCTCATGGTTCCGGTCCCTCCGCCCGGCGGGCGAAGCACTTGTGCATCTGGTAGATGGGCTTGAAGGCGTTCCGCTCCGGCACGGCCAGCCGGTTGATCTCGACGATCGGGAAGCCTTCTTCGATGGCGCGCTTCATGGATCACCTGTGAAATGCAGCACTCTGCCGCAAGAATGTATCACTCTCAAATTATTCCACCGCCTTACGAGGATGATTCATTTCCTCTTGAGGATGAGTCATTTCTCCCTGGGGGTGAGCCTTTTTGCATCGACACCAAGCGACAAAGCCCTCCTGGCTGAACCTCCCCGGCCTTGCAAGGCGGAGACTTACGGCTCCTCCTCCGGAATGCAGCAGCTTGAACCGATTATGCAGCAGCCTCATGGTAGCTTTCGCGCAGACCAGACTGCTTCATTTTGGCGACTTCACCCCATCCGCCAGGAGATACTTCGCCCCCATGCTCAGTCATCCTATTGAAGTTCTTCGTTGCGCCTCGCCGCTCTACCGGCGCGCTCTGCCAGGACGGCGAGCCCCGCCGCGGTCGTCCGGTAGCGCTGGTTCCGGCTGCGCGGCTTGTCGGGGATGGTCATCTCGATAAGTCCGGCCTGCAGCAGCGGACCAAGAACTTGGTGCCTGAACTTGGTGCGATCAGAGCGCCCCACAATGGCCATGAGTTCCAGCAACGTGCTTTCTTCCCGGCAGTTGCGCAGGATCTCGACTTGGTGCCTACTTGGTTCCAACTTGGTGCCGACTTGTTCGGTAGCTTGTTGGGTCGCTCCCGCCCTCTCCCCCGATGGCCAGAAGGATGCCGTGAAGAAGCCGTTCGCAGCGAATTGCGGTTCGGGGCACTTGTTCCGGCTGGCCTCTTCGCGCATGCGCCGGATCCCCGTCCCCGCCTTCTCGATGAAAGCGATTCGGTGGAGGAGATCGGCAATCAGCGGGTTACGCCGCACACTCCGAGTGCCAAGCTCTGCCCGGGTCAACCCCTTCGGCAGGCCGCCGGGATTGCTGATCTCGATCCGGTCCGCATAGATCTCCACGAAAACGTTCGCCCCGACCTCATAGTAGTCCCGGTGCATCACGGCATTCGTGATCGCCTCGCGCAGGGCGCGCATGGGATATTCGGGCACTTCCTGACGCCGCAAGCCTTCAATCCGGTAGGCGGTCCGCGTATTCCGTTCGATGAACCGGAGGGCCTCCTCGATGTCGCTGACCACGCCATCCGCAAAGTCTTTCCGATCCAGGACGTCGGTCTTGTCGGTTCCCTTCACGAGGAGGCACGTGATATACGCCTGGGGGAAGAAATGGGGGACGTCCTTGGCAAAGAACAGCACCCCGGCGTTCCTGAAGCGGAGCCGCCCCGCCGTCCGTTCGGCGGCCTCGATGTTCACCAGGATGTCTTCCGCGCGGCCTCGCCGACTGATCTGACTCTCCCGCATCCATGCCTGGAACTTGGCCCGGCCGAAGTCCTGTGGATACCGGAACTTGGGGCAGATCGCCAGGTCAAATCGGACGGCCCCCTCGCTGCGGAAGAAGTCCCGGATCTCGTCCCGCGACAGCTTTTGCGTCCCCGCCCGCTGGCGCCAGAAGAACCCCTCCCTGCACTGGACCGGCTTGCCGTCGCTCTCGCGGACGGTGATCGCCAGCACCTTGCCCACCGGCTCGACCAGCACTTTCACCGGTGGATCGCAATTGCGCGCCAGGTCCTGAATCCGGGCCCGCAGCTCGTTGCTGTCGGAGACGCCGACCACCGTGCCGTCATCCCGGACCCCGAGGAGAATCTTGCCTCCAGCGGTATTGGCAAACGCGGCGAATTCCCGGACGATGGACGAGGAGAACGACTCCTTGTATTCGAGCATTGAGCCCTCGCCCTCGTGCAAGAGGATGTCAAGGTCTGCGCGCCTCACCACAGCCTTCCCCCGTTGATCTTACACTACCGCTCTTATCGCCCCTCAATCGCTCCCCCGCCACCTGACCTCGCCCGAGCGCCCTCCACTCTATCACATTCCTGCGACAGATCAGGTCACACACAGGAGGGGTCAGGCAGTCCTTTGAGAACGGGGACTGGGGGTCAGGGGCTGGCGTTTGGATAAACGCACGGCCCACCGATCGGCCTCTGGCGGAAGCCCTCCCAGATATTCGTGCGGTAACCGTGGGTTGTGAATGCGTAACCGGCTTATACCAAAGAGTGGACCGGGAGGCAAGCGGCAGGTGGAGCGAGGAGAGCCGGGGGGAGAGGGATGGGGTTGGCGGTGAAATTATTGGGTTCAAGCGACGCACCAAACAGAAAGGCCGCGCCGAAATGACGCTCGGCACGGCCATTCAGTTGTACTTTACTTTCCAATGGGTTATGGAGCTTACTTACAGTACTTTCTGAAGCGGTCGTTGACACGGCCCCAGTGGAGTCCGGCCAGGAAGTTGTCAATGTACTTCGCGCGGCCTGGACCGTCCTTGTGGTAGTAGGCGTGCTCGAAGACGTCGCACGCCACCAGCGGGATCCCACCCCAGATGGCCCCGTAGTGGTGCTCGTCCACCAGGACGTTCAGCAGCCGCTGGGATCCCAGAGTATCGTACACCAGCAGGCCCCAGCCGCTCAGCTTAGCCGAGATGGAGCACGCCTTGAAGTCGGCCTTCCATGCATCAAAGGACCCGAAGTCTCGCTCGATCATCTTGAGGACGTCCGGACCTTTCTTGGGATCACCGTCGCCGCCCAGGACCTCCCAGTACACATCGTGCAGCAGCGTCCCCGCGTGGTTCCAGGTGAAGCGCCGCTTTAGCTCCCCGATGATGCTGTAGTTCCCGTTGGCCGCCGCGCGGTCCGCCGTCTCCAGGCCCTTCTCGATGGTGTTGAGGGCCGTCACGTAACCCTTGTGGTGCGTGTTGTAGTGCCAGTCGGTTGTCTCCGGGCTCACCACGTTCGCCAGGAGCTTCTTGGCCTCGTCGTCGGAATACGGCCGAGGCTTCAGTTTCCACTCATACGCCACGCTCGTTACCTCCTCCTTCAGGAAAGAAATATGTGTGGGAATTCGGGGTTATGCACGTGAACCGGCAACCGGGATGACAGGGTCGTAGTGCTGGCCCATTCCCAGGCCCGTGCCGGGTTGGAGGAGCTCCGGTCGCTGCTTGGCCGCCTCGCGTAGCGGCAAGAGCAGTCTCTCCTTGCCGTAAACGAAGTCGTCACGGTGGTACGATGCCAGCTCGAACTCCTTGCCCATGAAGATGGCGTCTTCCGGGCAAGCCTCTTCGCAGAAACCGCAGAAGATGCACCGGAGCATGTGGATCTTGTAGACCTTGGCGTAGCGTTCCCCATGGGAGACCCGATGCTCGTCGGTGTTCTCCGCGGCTTCGATGTAGATGGCATCCGCCGGGCATGCGACGGCGCACAGCTCACACCCCACGCAGCGCTCCAGCCCGTCCTCGTCCGCAACGAGAAACTGGCGGCCGCGATAGCGGGGAGCGAGCGGCAGCCGCTGCTCCGGGTACGACACCGTGATCGGCTTGCGAAAGATATGCTTGAAGGTCGTGGCCAATCCCTTGGCCAGTTCGGTGAACATGTCCGCTCCTCTCCCAAGGGTGAGGGAAAAGGCAAGCGACGTCACATGGCCGACATCAGGCGAGCTTCTTCACCGCCGCCGTCACCTCGGCGTAGTTGGGCTCGACCTTCGGCTCCGGAGCCACCCACTTGTAGTGGATCATGCCCTGCCGGTCAATCACGAAGACTGCCCGCTTCGCCACGGTGAAGCCCTTCACGCCGGCCAGGTCGTTGAAGACGACGTCGTACTGCTTGATCACGTCCCGGGTGATGTCCGACAAGAGGGGGAAATTGAGCCCGTTCTTCGCCGCAAATTCCTTGTTGGCGAAGGGTGAATCCACGCTGACCCCCACCACGGCCGTCTTGGCGCTGGTGAAGTCATTGAGGGCATCCCGGAACGTGCACAGCTCCTTCTGGCAGACCCCGGTAAATGCTGCCGGGTAAAACGCGAGCACGACGTTCTTGCCCGCGAAATCTGCCAGGCTCACCGCCTTCAGGTCCGTGTTCACCAGGGTGAACTGGGGTGCTTGCTGTCCTACCTCTGCTGCCATGCTCCTCTCCTTTTCCGTATTCAAGGTTCTCGGTTCAACATTCGACGTTCGGGGTGCCAGACCAGGGTTCCTTTTTCTCCCGGTCTACGTTTCACGGCTCACGTATCACGTTTCACGCCAGCCGGCATCCCGTGGAGCGCCCAATCCACGAGCTCCACCGGGTGAACGGCCTGGACGGGCACGTTCGCCTGCCTCAGGCCGAGGGTGATCTGGAGCAGACAGCCGATGTTGCCGATTGCCACGTGGCTGGCCCCGGTTTCCCGAATGCGCTCGACCTTGCGCCGCAGGAGCTGGCCAGCCATTTCGGTCTGGAGCAAGTTATACATCCCGGCACTACCACAACACAGATCCGACTCGGGAAGCTCCACCAGCCGCAGCTCTGGAATCTGCTGGAGGATAGTTCGCGGTTCCTTGCGGATCCCCTGGGCATGCGCCAGGTGGCAGGCCTCGTGATACGTGACCGTGAGGGGAACCGGCCTCAGCGCCCCGTTCCAGGACACCGCGGCGAGGACCTCGGACACGTCCCGCACCTTGGCACTGAAGGCCTGTGCGCGGTCGCGCCAGATGGGATCGTCTCGGAACAGGTGAGCGTAGTCCTTCATGGTAGCCCCACAGCCGGCGGCATTGACCACCACCATGGACACCTGAACCCGCTCGAAGGCCTCGATCATGTTCCTGGCCAGCCCACGAGCCGTCTCTAGATCGCCGGCGTGCAGGTGCAGTGCGCCGCAACACCCCTGGTCCCGCGGTGTGACGACCTCGTACCCCGCCGCAGCCAAGATGCGCACGGTCGCCTGGTTGATGCCGGGAAGCAGGGAGCGCTGGACGCACCCGGTCAGGAAGCCAGCCCGCCCTACCCGCCCACCTACGGCGAGCGTGACGTCGGGGAGGGGCCGTCGAGCCGCGGGCGAAGGCACCGGAGGCAACAACGCTTCCATCTGGGCCAACCGAGGAGACAGGACGGGGAGAAGGCCCGAGGCGCGCACCAGACCCGACAGCCCAAGACGCTGGTACCAGTACAGCGCGGACACAACCCACCGCATCCGCTCTGGATACGGGAACAGGGAGAGGATCATGCGCCGCCAGCGGCGATCGCCGGCCGGGCGCTCGTACGTCCGCTCGATCTGGGCGCGCGCCGACTCCAGCAGGCGCTCATAGGGGACACCGGATGGACATGCCGGCTGGCAGGCGAGACACCCGAGGCATTGATCCAGGTGCTTGACGAACACGGAACCGATGTCCGCCTGCCCCTCCTCCACCACGCGCATCATGTAGATGCGCCCCCGAGGGGACGCCATCTCGACGCCGGTCGTGAGATACGTGGGGCAGGTGGGCAGGCACAATCCGCAGTGGACGCAGTCCAGGAGCCCGTTGCCGTTGAAGCGATCGGCAGGGCTGGAGGACGGGGCGGCACCCTGACCGTCTTTTTGCTGATCCATTATCACTGCGGTCGTCACACGGGCCTCATTACCCCAATCCGAAATTACTAACCGCCAAGGCGCCAAGAACGCCAAGCCGAAATGGCTTAATGGGGGGGAGGAACGGAACTTCTGAATGCCCCATAAACCGGTTTTCGCGTTCTTCGGTCGAGAGTTCGAAACATCGCACCCTTGGCGACCTTGGCGTCATGGCGGTTCAATGGTTTTTTCGGATTAGAGATTACTCAATGAAAAACCGACAACCGACCTGTCTGCGTGCAACGCACAGGCAGGCAACTGACAACCGGCAATCGGGATGGTCGGTTTGCCATTGTCGGTTTTAGAATTTGCATTGGCGGCAGCTAACCCCAATCCGAAATTACTAACCGCCAAGGACACCCAGCGCGAGCGCTGGGTACCCGGAACGCCAAGCCGAAATGGCTCATTGGGCAAAAACGGACGACACTTCTGAAGGCCCCATAAGCACGTTCTCCCGTTTTTCGGTGGTGAGATCGGAGCATCGCATCCTTGGCGACCTTGGCGCACCAACGGCGGTGCCGTTGGTACCGGCGGTTCAAAGGTTTTCTCGGATCAGGGCTAAATCCCGCCGACGAACCGTCCGGGGTTGAGAATCCCCTTGGCATCGAAGGCGGCCTTGAGCCGCTTCATGACACCCAGGCCATCCGGGGGCGTCCCCCAGACGTCGATTCCCTCACGCGCAGCCTCGTGCAGCTGCATCACCACCATGTACCCCCCGAGGCCGACCAGGGTTTCGCGAGCTGTGCTCAGGCCCCGCACGAGGCTCTCGGGCGTTTCGGCCCCAAGCCGTCCCCTGAGGGCCCCATGTGAGACGGTGGCAGCCATGGCCACCTCGACCGACCGAGGGACGGCCTCACGAATCGCCTGCATGGCTTTCGCACAGTCTGCAGGCAGGACGCCTGCCCGCCAGAGGGCCTGAAGCCTTTGGCCGTCCCAGCCGGCATTCGACCAAGGGAAATCGCTGAGCCACTTCCAGCTTCCCTCCGGGTCGCATAACTCGGTCGGCGTGGCGCCAAACTCACTGGCCATCCTTTCCAGGTCCACCAATTGCCCCTGGACTGTCTCTGGAAGACCGGAAATGGACACCACGAGGCCCGGCCCTGAAATCCCGCAGGGCCGCGCCAGAACTTCATCCACCAACTCCACCCTGTTCGGCACGAGGTGCGATGAGAGGATCCGGGTGGCCAGCCCTTGAGCCGTGCCCAGGTCGTGAGCCGCCAGCCACCATCCCTGCTCCACTTCCGCTCGCGGGTACAGCCTGAATGTCGCCTCCAGGATGATTCCAAGAGTGCCGTGCGAGCCGAGGTAGAGCTTGGTTACGTCGTAGCCTGTTGCGTTCTTGACGACCTTGGCCCCACCCTTGGTGATCGTCCCGTCGGCATGGGCCACCCGCACGCCAAGGATCAGGTCCCGCGCCGTGCCGTACCGGCAGCGAAGCGGCCCGCTCAACCCGGTCGCAAGCACCCCACCGAGCGTGGTCCGCTCCGGTATCGAGACATCCAGGGGGACGAACTGCCCGTGCCCGCCCAGCTTTCGCTGCAGGTCGGCCATCCGGATGCCCGCCTGGGCCGTTGCCGTCATGTCGGCCGGCTCGTGGGCAAGCAGGCGATTCAAGCGTCGCAGGTCCAGCGCCAGATCGTAGCGCTTGGGCGGGTAGCCGATGGACTGGTGCGAACCGCCACCCCACGGAGCGACAGCCAGATCCGCCTCCCAGGCCAGCGCCAGGATCTTGGAGACCTCGGCCTCGTCCGCGGGCATGACGGCAACCTGAGGCCTCTTGTGGCCCAGGCGGAAGGCCTCCAGACCGTCCCCCGTGAGGAGGAATTCGGCGCCCACGATGGGGCGCACGTCATCAACGATACTCGTGGCAAGGCTCATGCCGCCGATTCCGCCGACACGCGGTGCAGGGAATGCGCCGCTGGCTCGTTTTCTTCGGGAAAGATCTTGCCGGGGTTGCACAGGCCTTTCGAGTCAAAGACAGCCCGCACCCGAAGCATGACGGCAAGGTCCGCGGGGCTGTACATGAGTCGGAGGTACTCACGCTTCTCCAGGCCGATCCCGTGCTCCCCGGTCACGGTCCCGCCGGCCTCGATGCAGCGTCGCATGATCTCGGATCCGGCCTCGATGGCCCGCTCCTCGCACCCCGGCACATCCCTGTCCACGCAGATCATTGGGTGGACGTTGCCATCCCCCGCATGGGCGACGTTGGCGATCTTGATCCCGTAGCGGGCGCCGATCTCCTCGATCTCCCGCAGCACCTGGGGCAGCTTCGTCCGGGGAACCACGGCGTCCTGGAGGTAATAGTGGTGCGCGATGCGACCGAAGGACCCGGCGGCCTCTTTCCGTCCCTTCCACAGGAGGGTGCGCTCCTCCTCGGTCCGCGCCACGCGAACATCCAGGCAGCCCTGCTCGCGACAGATCGCCTCCACGCCCACCGCCTCCGCCTCGATTTCTGCACGGGGACCGTCCAGCTCGATGAGCAGCACCGCGCCCGCATCCAGCGGATACCCGGCCTTGACGTTGGCCTCGACCGCCTTGATCGTCTCGCGGTCGATCAGCTCCATGGCGACGGGAATGATGCCGCGCGCGATGACGCCCGACACCGAGTTGCTGGCTTCTTCGATGGTTCGGAAGACCGCCAGGATCGTCTTTACCGTCTCCGGTTGCGGCATCAGCCGCACCGTGACCTCGGTGCAGATGCCGAGGGTCCCCTCGGCCCCTGTGAAGACCCCCAGCAAATCATACCCTGGTGCGTCGCTCACCTTCCCACCCAGACACACCACCTCGCCGTCGGGGAGGACCACCGTGGCCCCCAGCACGTGGTTCGTCGTCGCCCCGTACTTGAGACAGTGGGGGCCGCCCGCGTTCTCCGCCACGTTCCCGCCGATGGTGCACGCCGGCTGGCTCGCCGGATCGGGCGCGTAGAACAACCCGTGTCGCTCCACGGCCTTCGTCAACCACAGATTCACGCACCCCGCTTCGACGGTGGCCATCCGATTGGGCAGATCCAGGTCCAGGATGCGCGTCATGCAGGTCAGGACGATCATGACCCCGCCGGTCTGGGGCGTGGCGCCTCCCGAGAGACCGGTGCCGGCCCCCCGCGGGAGAAACGGTACACCTAGGTCGTAGCAGAGCCGGGCCACATCGGCGACCTGCGACGTGGATGTGGGCAGAACCACGAGATCCGGGGGGCAGCGGTGGAAGAACGTGAGGGCGTCACAGTCGTAGACCCGGAGCTCATCCGGGTCGGTGATGACGCCTGCCGGACCGACGATGCGTTCGCAGCCCCCAATCAGGCGAGCGCGTATCTCCGGTACTATGCCGCTGCCGTTCATGATGATGCCTGTGCCAATGAAAAATGGGAAACCGACAACCGACAACACAAAAACGCCTCAGTTTTCAGTTTCCCACTGTCGGTTGTCAGTTTGAAAATGGCATCACCTGACGACCCATGTCTCACCGCGATTGAACAGGGCATTGACGTCCCCAGGCCCCAACTTCTGCCGCGCGGCCTCGAGTTGCTTGTGCATGGCATCTTCGTACGCGGGCCGCACGCTCGCATGAAAGACGCCGATGGGTCTCGGGCTCTCCAGGTGGGCCAGCATGTACGCCAGCGGCCGGTTCGTCTCGTCGTGAATGAGGATATCCGCCTCTGAGATCCCATCCCCCAGGGAGACGACCTGGAGACGTCCGTTGCTCCCCAGCTTGATCCCTTTGTCCCGGTTCTTGCCAAAGATCAGCGGCTTGCCGTGCTCCAGGAGCAGGACCGTATCCGCCTTGGTCGCCTTGTCCGTGAGCGAGTCCCAGGCCCCGTCGTTGAAGATGTTGCAGTTCTGCAGGATCTCGATGAAGGCTCCGCCCGGGTGCCCGTAGGCCCGCCGCAGCACCTCTTGCAGATGTTTCGCCTCGACATCGATGCTGCGGGCGACGAAGGCGGCGTCCACCCCCATGGCCACCGCGATGGGGTTGAAGGGGTAGTCCACCGACCCGACCGGGGTGGACTTGGTCACCTTCCCCAGCTCCGAGGTGGGCGAATACTGGCCCTTCGTCAGGCCGTAGATCCGGTTGTTGAACAAAAGGATCTTGAGCCCCACGTTCCGCCGCAGGGCGTGGATCAGGTGGTTGCCGCCAATGCTCAGCCCGTCTCCGTCCCCGGTGACCACCCAGACCGAGAGATCCGGCCGGGAGATCTTCAGCCCGCTGGCGATCGCCGGCGCCCTGCCGTGGATGGAGTGAAAGCCGTAGGTGTTCATGTAATACGGGAACCGGCTGGAACACCCGATCCCGGAGATGAAGACGAATTTCTCCCGTGGCACACCCAGCTCCGGCATCACCTTCTGGACCTGGGCCAGAATGGAATAGTCTCCACAACCCGGGCACCACCGGACATCCTGGTCCGAGACGAAGTCCTTTCGCGTGAGCTTGGGTGCCGCCGTGGCTACCGTCGCCTCAGTCATGCGAGCCCTCCAGAAGCCTCAGGATCCTGCCGGCGATCTCAGAGATCTTGAACGGTTGGCCCTGTATCTTGTTCAGCCCGATCGCATCCACCAGGTACGTCGCCCGGAGGATCGTCCGCAGTTGCCCCATGTTCATCTCCGGCACCAGGACTGTCTTGAACCGGCGCAGGATCCCGCCGAGGTCGGGCGGGAGCGGATTCAGGTAACGCAGGTGGACCTGCGACACCTTCTTCCCCCGTGCGCGCACCTCGTCCACGGCGGCGGCAATCGAGCCGTACGTGCTGCCCCACCCCACCACGAGGAGATCGCCCGCCTCATCGCCCCGAACCGTGGTCGGTGGGATCTCCTGGGCCACCGCCGCGACCTTGCGGGCTCGCGCCCGCGTCATCAACTCATGGTTGGCCGGCGCATAGCTGATGTTCCCCGTGACGTCCTCTTTCTCGATGCCGCCAATTCGGTGCTCCAAGCCAGGGGTGCCAGGCTTCACCCATGGCCGTGACAGGGTTTCCGCGTCCCGCAGGTACGGGAAGAAGCCCTCGGGCTCGGTCCGGAAGCGCACCGGGATGGGCGGAAGATCCTCGAACCTCGGGATCAGCCACGGCTCCGCCCCATTGGCCAGGTAGCCATCGCTGAGCAGGATCACCGGGGTCATGTACTTGATGGCGATCCGGACCGCCTCGTAGGCCATGGAGAAGCAATCCCCAGGGGTCGCGGCGGCGAGGACCGGCAGCGGCGAATCACTGTTCCGACCAAAGATGGCCTGGTACAGGTCGGCCTGCTCCGTCTTGGTGGGAAGACCGGTGCTGGGCCCACCCCGTTGGACATTGCAGATGACCAGGGGCAGCTCGACCATCACGGCCAGGTTGATGGCTTCTTGCTTCAGCGCAATCCCCGGTCCGCTGGAGGTCGTGACGCCGACGGAGCCGCCGAAGGAGGCGCCGAGGGCCGAGCAGACGCCCGCAATTTCGTCCTCAGCCTGGAAGGTGTGCACGCCGAAGTTCTTGAACTGCGCCAGCTCGTGCAGGATGTCGCTGGCCGGGGTGATGGGATAACTGCCCAGGAACAGGGGCAACCCCGCCTTGCTGGCGGCCGCCACGAGGCCGAGCGCCAGTGCAGTATTCCCCGTCAGGTTTCGGTACGTGCCGGGAGCGATCCGGGCCGGCTTCACCTCGTACTGGACCGCGAACAGCTCCGCCGTCTCGCCGAAATGATACCCCGCCTTCAGCACCCGGGCATTCGCTTCCACCAACTCGGGAGTCCGCTTGAACTTGTCCTGGATCCACTTCAGGGTCGGCTCGATCGGCCGGCTGTACAGCCACGAGCAGAGCCCCAGGGCGAAAAAGTTCTTGCACCGGCCGGCCACCTTGTTGGAGAGCTTCAGGTCTTCCAGGACCTGCAGGGTCATCCCGGTCATGTCCGTAACGAAGATCTGGTACTGGGAGAGCGAGCCGTCTTCCAGAGGATTGCTGGCGTAGCCGGCCTTCTTCAGGTTGGCCGCGTCGAATCCGTCCCGATCGGCCAGCAGGATCCCTCCGGGTTTGAGATCCCCGATGTTCACCTTGAGGGCTGCCGGGTTCATCACCACGAGGACGTCAGGATTGTCCCCAGGGGTGTACACCTCCAGGCTGCTGAAGTTGACCTGAAATCCGCTCACCCCTGCCAGGGTGCCTGCCGGGGCGCGGATCTCCGCCGGGAAGTCCGGCAGCGTGCCGATGTCGTTCCCGGCCAGGGCCGACTCGGTGGTGAACTGCATTCCCGTCAACTGCATCCCATCGCCCGAGTCCCCGGCGAACCGGATGACGACTCTGTCCAGCTGCTCGCGTCGCTTGGTGGGTGGCGTGACTACCGTCCGCATCTCGACAGTCATCGGTTCCCTGTGCTCCTTTTCACCACGCGATTTGACCAGGAAGGAGAGGCGTTCGGTTTCAGGATTGGGGTCGCTCCCACGGAAGGTTGATGAGGTCGGTGCGCGTGTGGCGCTCGCCCTTGATCTTTTCTTGCAGCAGCATGATCCCGTGAATGAGCTGCTCGGGCCGCGGTGGACAGCCCGGGACGTACACGTCCACCGGGACGACTTGGTCGACCCCTTGGACGATCGTGTACGTGTTGAAGACGCCGCCGCAGGAAGCGCACGCCCCCATGGAGATCACCCACTTCGGATCGGGCATCTGGTCGTAGATCTTGCGCAGGACAGGTGCCATCTTCCGGCTGACCCGCCCGGCCACGATCATCAGGTCGGCCTGGCGGGGGGAGGCGCGAAACACCTCCGCCCCGAAGCGCGCCAGATCGAACCGGGACGCGCCGGTCGCCATCATCTCGATGGCACAGCAGGCGAGGCCGAAGGTGGCCGGCCAGATCGAGGATCGGCGCGCCCAGTTCACCACCTTGTCCAGCGTGGTGAGCAAGATGCCGCGCTCGACCTCGGCGGCCTCTTCCTGAGTGACGCCCGGTACCGCGACGACCTCCGTGCTCATCTTATGCCCCTTTCTGAAGGGACTCCTGCGTCCTGAAATTCTTGTCTCATCCCCAGCCACATTCAGACCGCTCGCGCCGCTGAGAGCCAGCGGCATCCGCCCTAGTGCTCCGTTTTGCGAATTCCATGACGTTTGCTCTGGCCGCCACTCCTTGCCTTCCCCTCAACCTCACCTTCTCCCCTTGAGGGAGAAGGAAGGGATGAGGGGTGCAAGAGGCGCGGAAATCCAGTGTGAAAATACGTCACCGTAATTGCGGCCAAGAGCACTTAGGCCGTGAAGCTGGACCCGCAGCCGCAGGTACCCTTGGCGTTGGGGTTCTTCAGGGTGAAGCCGGCCCCGGTGAGCGAATCCACGTAGTCGATCTCGCTCCCGCTGAGGTGGAGAAAGGACTTCGGGTCCACCACGACCTTGACCCCGTCTTGCTCGAAGGCCTGGTCGCCAGGCTTGGGGGCATCGAAGACGAGCTGGTACTGGAAACCGGAACAGCCGCCGCCCACCACCCGGATGCGCAGTCCCGCCTCGGCGGGAGCCTGCTGGGCGGTTTTGACTCCTTTGATCTTCTCGGCGGCCAGTGCGGTGACGGTGATCATGAACATCCTCCTCCTGCGCTTAGCCTGGGTCGTTGTGGTGCGACCTGTTCGAGGTCGGCCCACTCAGTGGGTTTTCGCTCTCTTCCAGGTGTCGGTCCGCTGCCTGGCTTGTCGGCTGCGCCGACTCGATGACTGCCTGCATGTGCAGGGGGATCTCGCCGCGTGACGTGATCGCCGGACACCGGGGGCAGACCTGCGGGCCCGGCTCCAGCGAACAATCTGAGCAGCAGCGCAGGATCTCAATCGTCTCCCGGAGCGAGGCCTCCGTCGCCCGGAACTGCGCGATACGGTGCTCCACCTCCCGGAGTTGCTGCTCGAGCAATCGGCTGATACCGGTCGCGATGTCCGAGGCCGCTCGCCCCTGTCGCCGCTGATCGAAGAAGGCCTTGACCTGGGCCAGGGGAGTCTCCACCAGCTGCAGGTTCTTGATCAGCCGCAGCTTGCGCAACTCCTCCTCCTCGTATAGGCGGAAGCCGCCTCGGGTCCGGGCAGCGGGCGCGATCAATCCCAACTGTTCATAGTACCGGATCGTGCGCATCGTCGTCCCGGCCTTCCTGGCGAGGTCGCCGATACGCATGAGCCGCCCATTATTTCCGTTACTCTCTGCCTCTCGCATCTGGTGTCCGCCAGCTCTCTGGGCATGCAATCTCGATCAAACCGGTCCACAATATACAGAAACTTCACGTCAACGTCAAGGTGTTCCGCCTACCAGGGAAGGACAGGTAGAACAGGCGGAGCGAAAAGACAAATCAGGCGAGACATATTTCTAATAAAATACTTGATGGTTCGCAGCCAATCCTGTTGGAATTAAAATACTTATCTAACTAAAACTATTTTCGAAATGGAATACTGTCCACGCGGCGCCGAAGCGTATTCCGGGCAGCCGCGTCTCCCGCCGAAAGGCCTCCCCGTGAAGCGCCTCTCGCCTATTTCAGGACCCGGGCTGCCTCCAGGTCACCGATCTCGTTGCCCAGGGCCCGCAGCCGCTCATAGCACTCGGTGATCTCGGCATGGGGAAGCGCCGGGAGCGTCCGGTCCAGGACGTTGATCCGCTCTCCCAATTCGCGCGCTTCCTTCAGGATCTGTACCACGCGCTGGACCTGACGCTCCAGCGGGCGCCCCTCGAAGAAGGTCTCCATCCCCTCCTCGTCCAGCCGCTCGAGCAGGGTCAGGAACCTCTCGAGCTCCTCACGGGTGATGTTCGGCGGACAGAGGCGCCCGTACACCTTCATGCGAAAAGTGCGATAGCGAAGATCCGGCATTTAGACCTCCAGTTCCTTGGGGTACGTCGTGAGGTTCTGGCACCCCGTCTCGGTCACCACGACGACGTCCTCGATTCGGACGCCTCCCACACCCGGGTAATACAGGCCGGGCTCCACCGTGACAACATTCCCAGCGCGGAGCGTCGTTTTCACCTTGGACACTCGAGGCAGTTCGTGGACCTCCAGCCCGAGGCCGTGACCGGTTCCGTGGAAGAAGCCCTGCATCCGGCCATTGACCTCGCCCGTGTGGTAGCCGTGCCCTTCCAGAGTCTGCTGGACCTCACGATGAATCGCCTCGCCGTCCGCGCCGTCCCGGATCAGGCGAAGGGCGCAAGCCTGCCCCGAGGCCACAGCCTGGTACATCCGTCGCAAGCCGTCCGGAGCTTCGCCCTTGACCACGGTCCGGGTGATGTCGGCGAAATACCGGCTCTCCAGATCCTGGGGGAAGATGTCGATGATGATTGAACACCCTGATCGGAGGGGGCCGCTGCCCTCGTTGTGCGGATCGCATCCATCCTCCCCGCAGGCGACGATGGTGTGCTGAGCGATAAGGTCATCATCCAGAAGCTGCCGGGCAATGAGCCGCTTGACGACCTCAGCGGTCAACAGCTTGCCCTGCCACCAGAGCAACCCGTCCCGGACTTCGGCCTGGCGGATCGCGGTGATGGCCGCGTCCATGGCCCCTTCGGCTCGACGCATCGCCCGCGCGATGGCCTCGACCTCGAGCGGAGACTTCACCAGTCGCTCCTCGAAGAACGGCTCCGCCTTCACCTGAAGAGTGATTCCCCGTTCCCGCAGCCTGTCCGCGTGTTCGACGGGAAAACCCCCGGGCACAACGAGGCTGTCAATCTTTCGATCCTGCAGGAGTTCCCAGAGCGCGTCAACACGCGTGGGACGCTCGATCCCCGAAGCCTTCGCCCGGTCCTCGTAGTGGCGGATGGCGAGGACGGTGTCCGCGGCGGCCCGCGCACGAGCCCGGTCGAGTTCCAGGTCCGACATGAGGAGGATCTTCTCCGCCCCGTGCCAGAGGAACACAAAAGGATCCGGCGCCAGGAACCGCGTCGCGTAGAACAGGTTCGCGTCCGCCTCGCTGGCGGCGATGATGAGCCTCGCCTCGGTTCGAGGTTCGAGGTTCGAGGTTCGAGGTTCTGGAGTCACGGTTGGCGGTTCCCCGTTCGAGGTTCGGGCTTGGTGGTTGAAGTGGACGCGCGACTTCCTGAACGGGACAGCGTGGCCGACCGCAAGTAGCGGCGAAACCCGCCGATGAGATTCTTCACAGATCGTGACCGATCATATAGCAGTGCAAACCATTTGTCGTCCAGATAGCCTTGGTCCAATGCGACGTAGAGGTGAGACTGGACCTCGGAGCTCGAACGCAACGCGTAGAGAAGGAATCGCTGGAACTCCGGGGTCGATCCGGCATCGAATCCCTCGGCGATATTTGCCATGACCGATACGGCGGCTCGTCGCAACTGATCCCGCAGATCTCGATCCTGTCGGAACCCGCCCCGCCTCGTGACCTCATAGATCTCGCGCGCCAGCTTCCGTGCTTCTTTCCAGGCCTCGATGTCCTCGAACCGCTCGATCTTCGCCATGGCGGCCTCCTTCTGGTCAAGGCGTTCAAGGTTCGGCGTTCGAGGTTTTCTGTTCGAGGTTCGCGGTTCGTGCTCTCAACCGCAGCACTTCGAACCGCAGCACGTTGAACCGTCCTTCACCTCAGCACCTCGAACCTCGAACCGCAGCACCTAGGCTTCGTGCATCGTCATCGGCTCCCGGACGGTCTTGCCTGTCCGGAAGCGGTCGAAGCTGAGCGCGCTGATGTCGATCGACGTCTTGCCGGTCAGGATCAGCTCCGCCATCAACTTGCCCGTCGCCGGACCGTGCATGAACCCGTGTCCGCTGTGCCCTGTTGCCGAGTTGCCTGATCACCACGAAATCATGGCGTTTGGCCGTTCGCGGACCGCGAAACGCAAAAAAGCCCGCGCGACAACCGCCATCTCTGGCGCAGAAGCTTGCGCGGGCCGGAGCATTCTGTGCAAGTTCCGCCCCGATTTCTAGTTGCTAAGTCTAATCCGAAAAAACCATTGAACCGCCATGACGCCAAGGTCGCCAAGGGTGCGATGTTTCGAACTCTCGACCGAAGAACGCGAAAACCGGTTTATGGGGCATTCAGAAGTTCCGTTCCTCCCCCCCCATTAAGCCATTTCGGTCTTGGCGTTCTTGGCGCCTTGGCGGTTGAGAATTTCGGATTGGGGCTAATTTATCCCGCCGGTCCTAAGGGCGTCAAGAACTCTTCGCCAAGACGGCACGGGATAACTCCACTGAGCGATGCCTCCATGCCCTTACTTGGTGGCTAGCGCGTTTATTGGAAGAAGGATGCCTCACCAGGCGAGAGAAAGGCCTTGACGTGCTGGATGAGTCCCTCATAGGATGACGCTGTGGGGTGAGGTCTAGTGGCGCCGCCAGGCATTCGACGCCCCTCGACAGATCGCCCGTTGTGCTGCAAAGAAGGCCAGGCAGCGTGGCTGCTCGCGGGAAGGCCCAGCAGCCCGAACACGTTGAGTCCCCGCGAGACAGACATCCGCCTTCGGCAATCACCTCAGTGGCATAGGCGGCGAGCCTGTCAGTGCCCCCCGAGTTATGCAGTTCTGCGCAATTGTAGACCCAATCCGTCCAAGCGTGGAAGGATCATTCGATGCGATTCGAGTGGGATCCACGGAAGGCCGCTGCCAAACGTTCGGGGTTTCCAATCCAGGGCGGCTGCTTGTTGTGTCGCACACCGAGAGCGGCAATGTCCTCCGCATCATCAGTGCGCGTCAA
>Ga0315285_10001274_pt1 | contig 26370 bp, 21 predicted proteins | sample YL17G09_36_MG_FD_203698 | JGI IMG/M metagenome (GOLD analysis project Ga0315285, IMG submission 203698) | Sediment microbial communities from Yellowstone Lake, YNP, Wyoming, USA - YL17G09_36 | ecosystem: Environmental > Aquatic > Freshwater > Lake > Sediment | place: USA: Wyoming | collected... | reverse complement strand
AATACGCCGGTATGAGATGGCGGAGAGGCGATGAAGCCATCCTCTGTCAGACTCAAACCGAAAATTTGGGTAAGGGATTTGGCCTCTTTTTTCAGGACCATTCCGACAGAGAGAACAATCAGGTCGAAGGGTTCTTCTACCACTTCGCCCTTTTGAGGATCGATGAACCTCACCCTCAGGGTATCGGAAAGCGGGGAATGGTAAACTTTGGAAGGGAGGCTCCGGATGAGACGAATTCCTTTGTCCTCTCGACAGGAGGTCAGGAACTCCTGGAAGGATGTTCCTGCAGGCTGAATGTCCATATAGAGAAAAGTAGCCTTTACCTCGGGGTACTGGTATCGTATGGCTTTGATCAGGCGAAGTGCGTAAGCACAACAGACCTGAGAACAGTAAAGGTTTCCAATTGATTCGTCTCGACTCCCCACACATTGGAAAAAGGTGACGTTCTTAGGAAGTTGCCCGTCGGAAGGACGTGAGAGTCTTCCTTGATAGCGAAGCATTTCATCGAGATCCTTGGCCGTGATCACATTTTTGAAACGGCCGTATCCATACTCTACCTTCTGAGAGGCGTCGAAAGGATTGATCCCAGCAGCAATCACAACAGCCGAGGCCTTTCGATCGAATCTCTCTTTCCCTCTCTTCAGAGAAACCGTGTATTCTTCTGAATTCCCCTTTACGCCAATGGGCTCGGTTTGGGTGAGGATTGAGATTTCTGGGCGATTTCTAACCTCAGAAATCCTCTTGTCTACCACACAGGCGAAACACTTGTTGCATGACTCCGAGGCCTTACAACAGAAGGAAGCAGAAAGCCCTCCGATGGAAGGTTCTCTTTCGACAAGCGTGGTGGGGATTCCTACCTGAGCTAATTCTAAAGCGACTGTGATACCAGAGATCCCTCCCCCAATAATCAAGACATCTTTTTCTGCCATCAATTCCTCACTCACTGAGGCAACAGCAATAAAGCTTAATTATGAGAAATTATTCACAAAACTTTCTAAATTATTTCGCATGCTTTGTCAAGGAAAATATGACTTTTTGAGTAATCTCTTATACCCTATATTGTTCAAATAAATTCTCAAATCTTTCTAAGAGGTTATCAAAGCGGAAGAAAAAGAGGAGGTGGTCTCTTTTTAGAGGAGTGATCTTCCATCAGGAGTCCTGAAAAGAGCTCCTTTTTAGAAGACCATACGTACTCGGACTCCACCCGACGGTTAACATAAGTAAAAATGTTAAGTTCTTCCTGAAGTCCACAACCGGAAATTTCAGAAAAGTATGCTTGCAATTGGTAATCATCGGTGGTCTTTTTGATGGTATTTTTGATCTTGACATTCAACTTCCGTTTTAATACATTCAACTCATCCCAAAGCAAGTTCTAATCATTATCATTTTTTTGAGGCAGTCCGATCCGGGGGTATCAAAGAGTGGAAATCGGAACTGATGAGTTTCTTGGGATAGCTCAAAGGTCATTATTAGGGGAGAGTGGGTATGCGTTAACGCATACTTCATAATATGGAAGGCGGAGAAATGGAAAATATCTATCCAAACAGTCTTGAGAAAGCTCTGGCTAAGACGGAAGGTGATGTTAATGCAACATTAAAGGCCGCAGTTTCAGTTGTCAGCTCTCTAAAGAAATTTCGCATCGCTATCGGAACCGGGAATCTTCGTGAATTAAATAAAATAATTGAATCTTCGGAACAGGCTATTGCGGCATTGAAACAACAATTTATAAATACGAAGGAGGGATGGAGTTTTGACAGTGAAACCTATATTGCCAGCAGAGTGTTTCCCGAAGAGATTTTAGAAACAGCTAAGGAAATGGATGTTAAAATTTTTGAACAAGATGAAAGACTCTACTGTTATCCCTTTCTGATCCGCATTTTGCCCAACGAGTTTGCTGTACAGATTGACAAAAAAAAGGAAAGACGGTTACGCCCTTCTACTTTAATCGGTTATTTGAAGTTTTTACAGAATAAACCTGTAAGATTCAAACCGGAAGTTTTTATGGAGGGCCTATTTTCTGCGTATGAAACCATCATAAGAAGTCGCGGGCAGGATCAGGTGGGGAAAGGAATCGTGATACCCCTTCTTGAGATTTACAAATTATTGACAATTATGCCGGGGCTATCCAAAGAATATTCACAGCAGGAATTTGCACGCGATCTCTATCTTCTTGACCAAAGCGGAATTAAAGAGACGAAAAAAGGCTTTGTCATCAGTTTGCCTGCAAGCACAGGTACAAAATCAATGAAAAGTATGATTAGAGTCATTACACGGAAGGGATCCGAAAAGAAATATTATGGTATTTCATTCTCAGGGGGTTTAGGAGGCTTATAGCATGAATATCACACCTCGATCCTGGATAAACACGATAAGCAAAGAATATTTATCAAGCTTTATTAAACACGGCGGCGCAGCTGTAAAATTTGTCGTTCCTATGGAAGGGGTTGATCAAAATGAATTAATGAGCATCTTACGGCAATCTTCAAAAGACGAAAACTACCTCTTTACTTTCGTCGATGCCGTATCAACAAAGATTCATATGATTGACAAGGTGTTTCACGAAATAGCTCGACAGGTTGATTGGGATGAATTGTCATATGTATTTGTTAAGAAATTCTTCTTAGAAAACAATTACCAACTGCCCGAGCGACGTGAAGACTTTAATCTTCAGGGCATAGCGGCACTCAACAAACGTGAGGAAAAATTCCTAAGAAAGGAAATACACTCATGGCTTGAAGGAGAAATCTTCCACGATTTCGAAATGAGCCAGGAATTTAGAATTGCGATGATTCGTCTCTGCCTGGATCAGCTTGACGCAGGAGCCCCCACCGCGTACTTAAGCAATGCTGTCAAAGAATGGCTGAGGGGGGAACTCCGTTTGATCAAAATATTAAAGGAAGCACTGATCTTTCAAAAGATTGCTCGACATAATGCCCGCCATATGTTGTTTTCTCTTGCCCATTGGTTACGGGTCAACGGGAAAAGCGGTCTTATTGTGGCGCTTGACATCAGTCGTTACCTTATCTCAACGAGATCGAGAGATCCTGATGCCGGTTTTTTCTATTCCAGACCTGCCCTGTTGGATGCTTATGAGGTGCTTCGTCAATTCATTGATGGCACTGATGAAATGGAAGGCTGTCTGATTGTGACCTTTGCCCCAATGGATTTTCTCAATGATGATAAGCGAGGTTTAAACCGTTATGATGCCTTGAAATTGAGAATATGGGATGAAGTGAGAGACAAACGAAGGCAAAATCCCCTCGCCTCGTTGGTTCGCATAACTGAGTCAGAATGACTTTATTGAGTATTGCAGGAGGTGCAAGGATGAATATTGATGAGCAAGTGAAAAATCACCGAGCCATAGAAGCCCTTCGTAACGGCGTACCGAATCGTGATGCCGTCAAGGTGTTGGGATGTAATCAACCTGACATAGAAGAAAAATTTCGGCAGCAACTCCAATGCACCGTGCGATCCATTCCTGAAGGCGGTAAAAACGAGGGGATGATGGTTGCCGGGGATTTTGGTACAGGTAAATCCCATCTTCTTGAATATTTAATGCACCTTGCTCTGGAAGAAAATTTTGTCTGCAGCAAGATCGTCATCAGTAAAGAGACCCCTCTTTTTGATCCGACAAAACTTTATCGTGCTGCGGTGTATACGGCCATTGTGCCCGGTAAAAGGGGCAATGCTATGACGGAAATTGCCACAGCCTTGAATTTTAACAGCCCCTCCTATGCGGATTTATACCAATGGATAAATCAGAAGGCCGGTCTTAATTCCCGGTTTGCTGCGACCCTTTTTCTGTTTGAAAGAATGCCAAATGATCCTGAACTTAGCAACCGGATTATCCGCTTTTGGTCTGGAGATAAAATAGGCTCTGGAGAAATAAAGAAATATCTCAGGGCATGTCGGGAACCTGTAACCTATAAGATCGAAAACATAGCAGGAAAGGAACTTTCTCTGCAGGCATTTCAGTTTACTTCTCGTTTAATTATGGCGGCAGGATATTCTGGTTGGGTTTTACTGATTGACGAAGCTGAATTGATCGGGCGATATTCGCTTACTCAAAGGGCAAAATCATATGCAGAATTGGCAAGATGGATGGGCAAACTTGATGAGTCTCGTTTGACGGGATTAACAACTGTTTTTGCAATCACAGATGATTTCCAGAGCAAAATCTTGGAGGGAAATGATGACTTTGAAAAAGTTCCCGGCAGGCTGCGAGCAAAAGGACTGGCGAACGATCTTCTTTTGGCAAGCCAAGCTGAAAGAGGGATGCGTGTGATTCAAAACGAATTGGTTCATTTAGAACCACCCGACAAAGAATCGTTAGATCTAACTTATGAAAAAGTACGAGCCATACATGCCGAAGCATACCAATGGTCCCCACCACCCGTGGAATCCGTCGAGCGCTTGGTTACTACGCGAATGCGAGAGTATGTAAGAGGATGGATCACTGAATGGGATCTAAAGCGCCTCGACGGTGGTTATAAGCCGGAAATTGAATTAATAAAACTTGAGCCGGACTATACCGAAGACAAAGATTTGGAGGTAGAATCAGAAAATAACGAAGCCACAAGTCTTAATACGTAAAAGGTTTTTGGAGGTATAGAGGTATAGAGCAATGTCCATACCCTATCGCGATGCGGACGAACTAAATGATTTAGGGATTGCAGGATACCTCAAGATTCAACCTTTGCAGGGGAAATCTGGTTGTCTGGCTGCATTATTCCTGATCAATGCGCGTGGTGAACCGATAGAATTTACATACAACCGGATAGAAACGCCAAACACTTTTCTTTGGCGCCAGGATGATATCCGACGCCATGCGACAAGAAAACTGACTGCGTCAATACTCTCCTTGTGTCCGAAAATGCCGCGATTAATACTTTGCCTTGCTGAAGAGATAGGCAGCGAGCTTTTTACTCAGGATATTCAAGTATCCGTTCCTGTTTGCCGCATTGCACCAGCTATTAAAGCAATTTCCTATTCTACAATTGAGATTCAAGATAAGATCGAAACTGGAGATCCTATGAATCTCTTTTGGTATCCCGGAAAACCTCAGGATGATTCAATTGAAGTGAAGCTATTACATGAATTGACAGGCCGGGGTTTAATCACAGAACCCTTTGAGCGCGCATTAATTGGACTCCGTGAAGTGTATCCGGATAAATGTAAATGATGATGAACACGGATATGTCCTGGTGGAAAGATAATCATCTTGCCGATCGTCCCAGAGTTCGCTGGTTCGGCTTTCTACGGCGTTCGATTAAGCTAAGTGAGAATATTCCCCAAAAACTTTCTGTACCATCCATAATTCTATCTGTTCCCCAACACGTATCACCATCTGATGACAATTCTTTATCATCACCAATTTCGTTAATGATCTCTTTTCCTTTAAGCATTCCTGGGAATCTGATTTCCGGCCAAACACAACTTGATGATTGTGTGTGTGGTAGTGTTGGGCTTGCGGGAATACTATTGAAGGAGGAACCGTCCGGTCTAAAAACATCAAAACGGGCGAAACCAGGTTTATTGCCACAAACTTCTGAAGATAGCCTTCATAAAGATGAACAAGAAATCTCTCTTACCAAAAGATTAGCGTATCTGCTGCAAACACCGGCCGATGTCTTGCTGTCACAAATTGGTCCTTTGGAGTGGCCGCATGACTTGTTCAACTATCAGATAGAAGGAATAAAAACCTTACTTTCCAAAGATGCCTTATTGCTTGCAGATGACATGGGTCTTGGAAAGACAATTCAGGCCATTGGTGCTCTCCGCATCCTTTATCTGCAAAGCCGTATTGAATCATCTCTATTGATTGTCCCAGCGAGTCTCGTCGGCCAGTGGCGCAAGGAAATACATTCATGGGCTCCGGAACTTCGTGTTTCAACCGTTCGTGGCACAACGGCAGAACGGACATGGCAATGGTCTACCCCCGCTCATATATACCTTACAAGTTATGAAACCTTCCGATCCGATTGTACCGACCATCTTCAATCACCTCCCCGCCGCCGTGAGTGGGGGGTTGTCATTCTTGACGAGGCGCAAAAGATTAAAAATCAGGAAGTTGAAATCAGCCGTAAATGTAAACTTTTACGGCGACAGCGGGCTTGGGCACTCACGGGTACACCGCTTGAAAACAGGGAGGATGATCTTGCATCAATTCTCGAATTTGTAACAGCACTCAAAGACGGTGAATCAGCACCTCGGCTTAAGCCGGGGGTTGAACTCCGAGAAATACATAAGAGTTTACAACTTCGCCGGAAGAAACAGGATGTGCTGCCACAACTTCCGCCCAAAATTGTCAGCCAGCTATTTCTATCAATGAATTCAACACAGCGCGATTATTATGAGCGGGCTGAAAAAGAAGGTATAATCCAATTAAAGGAAAGTGGTGAGTCTGTCAGAATTGAAAACATCTTAGCGCTCATCATGAAATTAAAACAGATATGTAATTTCTGTCCGATTGATGGTGCATCTGTCAAGTTTGAAGATGTTTTTGAGAGATTAAACATCCTTGTATCTGAGGGATATCGTGCATTAATTTTTTCACAATTCACGGATCCAGAGTACGGGGCACATGCCATTGCATCAAGACTTGAAGACTATAACCCTCTTCTCTTTACCGGCGATCTTTCCCCAATACAGCGAGATTCGGTCATCAGGATCTTTAAAGAGAATCGTGATCATAAAGTCCTTATTCTTTCCCTCCGTGCCGGCGGGCAAGGGCTAAATTTGCAGGATGCTTCATACGTTTTTCACTTCGATCGCTGGTGGAATCCTGCCGTTGAACTTCAGGCTGAGAGTAGAGCTCACCGCCTTGGCCAAACTGTTCCCGTTCATGTTTATAAATATGTGATTGAAAATACAATTGAGGAGCGAATTGAGAAGATTTTAGGGGAAAAACAATTGCTTTTTGATGAGTTGGTGGACAGTGTTTCAATAGACTTAAAATCAAAACTGTCAGGCGAAGAACTTTTTGGTTTGTTTGGGCTAACCCCTCCGGAACGTTTAAAATCAGAAAAACGCAGATCAGACTTATCTGGAAACTATTCGGAAATGAATGGCGTGGAATTTGAGGAACATGTGCAAAAGCTGTTAGAAGTAAAAAAATGGCGAGTAGAAACAACACCTTTGACACGTGATGGGGGTATCGATCTTGTAGCCAGGCGGTGTGATGATGTTGGAGTAGAGGTAACCCTTTGCATTCAGTGTAAAAATCATGCAGCACCTGTGGGTGTCGAGGTGATAAGAGCGTTGAACGGGGCACTTCCGAAAGATGTTGCAGGCGTACGGGGAGTTGTGGTTTGCCCGAGTGGATTTACGAATGACGCGATAACTTTTGCAAGAGACCGAGGCATTGCTCTTTGGGATCGGCATCACTTGTTTGAATTACACTGAGATTACCCCAATTTCTATGTGGGGGTCAGGCAACGGTAATTAGGTATTGACATCAAGAGGTGAGCGAAGTCACAAGGGTTACAGAGGATCGGTTATACTCTACAGCAAGGGATCGCAAAGGAGCACGTGGGAGAGGGGTAGCGGAGTCCTGTGACGATAGGGGAAGCAATTATTAAGGTCGAAGATCTCTTGCGGAAGGATAAGTTGTTTGAGGAAGTATTAAAACGTATAGGGAAAAAACTGGTAAATGGGAGGAAGAGAAAATACCGTATTTCCGTTGCCCCTAATCCTTTTTCACAGTGTGCGCGCTAAAGAGGAGAAAAGTCTTGAATCCAATCAATACTAGCAGAGCCGATGGCATGACATACGAGGAGGTAGCCTCCCTCTTTGTCGAGCCAGACGGTTGGGACGTGGTGACTGCCCGGCGCCATGTCATCGTATTTGGCCCTCGTGATGCTGGGAAGACCATTCTGTTGCGCTATCTATCTCTGCCCGCACAAGCCCGTGTTCGGGGGTCGGTCCGAAATGTTGAGTTTGTGGGCATCTACGTTCCCATGACGCCCGCTATCTGCAACCCATTCTTGCCTGCATATAGTCGTGATCCGGATCATTGGGAACTTTTCGGCGACTATTTTGACCTCCTCATTGCCCAACGAGTTTTGGATACCTTACAGGAAGTTGAAGATGAACTGTGCCTTGCGGTCGCGAAAAGTGTCTCACAGCACCTTGATTTGTCTCTATCCCCGATCCGTAATCTCGAAGGTGAACAGTGGATTGATAAGATCTGGCGGAGGCAAGATGATATCCTGAACGTTGTTGAGTCAACACAATCACTTGCGCCGCAAGCGAATATTCCCTGTACACAGCCGGGGATATTCGTCCCTCGTTTGGTGGACGTCGTGGGCCGAGCATGTCGGGGTTTTCTAGGGCGACAAATTGCAGTATTCATCCTGCTGGACGGCTACGAGAATCTGGGACCGCTTGCACAAGTGGTGAATATTTTGATCGATGCAACGCAAAGCACAGCGTGCTTCCTAAAGATTGGAGCAAGAAGGTTCGGAGACCAGATTAAGGGAGATATATGGGGTCGGAGAATAATTCGCTACGGGCTGGACTATGATGTAGTACCGATAGGTCTTCATGCACCGTTGAGCGAGCAGTATGTCGAGCTTGCCCGGAAAATTGTCAACAGGCAGTTGGAAAAACCTGAGGCAGGACTTCTGGTTCGCCAAGACATCGCAGCGCTGCTGGGGCCGCCAACAGTGTCCTCAGGCGAGCAACTGGTGTTGGAGGGCTTAGGTCTCAACGAGCTGAGTACCCGGCTACCCGCTTTTAGGGCTCGCGATCGGGACTCGAGGCGGAATAACTACCATGGGTTTCTAACATACGCTTTTCTATCATCAGGGGCTGCGCGTACCTTTCTGCGTCTGTGCCACGGCACCATAGGGAGAGCCGCTGAGCTTGGACGCAGTAAGATGGAAAAGGCAGAGATGAGTGAGTTCGCGGTCCGCTTCGCCGAGCGCGAATTCGAAAACATAATGGCCATCGTTCAGGACTATAACCTCGCTCGGTCAGTACAGCGACTTGTGTACTGGCTCGGACGTGAAGCGGAACGGGAATTCGAAGAAGCACTCAAGCGTGGCGTTACGACAGCGGAGGCGGCATTCTTGAAGGTATGTGTCACCAATCTCGACAGTCCAGCCGCGGAGGACGTATTGCGCACCCTCCGCGCGGCACATGAAGCTGGATTGCTGCGTGTAGAAGATTCGTTGGGTTGCGAACTTGCCGGAGCAACACCGACTACATTTTCGGTGATGGCTGCCTTCGCTCCCCTTGCCGGGCTGAAACCCATCGTTGCGTCTTCCAGCGAATACTCTACCGAATACATCAAATCGCTTATCAACCAACCACACAAGGGCGAACCGGGAGTGGGCGTCCCAATAGTGAGGACGAAAGCAGCCTCTGGCAAGAGGATTTTCCTTGCTATCCAATTCACCAAGGATCCCGAGTGGTCAGTTGACGCTCGTCGCGTCCTAAAGAGGTTCTTTTCTGCCTACCTCTTGGGACGTGAGAAGCCGTTATCACAGGCAGAGTACGAGCAGCACGCTGAGAAGCCCTGCTATGACGCCGAAGACATGGCAGAGGGTACGGAGATAGGGGAGAAGGCCTTTGCAGGACTGAGAGAGGCGAACTACGCACTCTTCGAAGTCGCAGCAAGGAACCCTAGTGTCTTTTACGAGCTTGGAATGGCTATGGCGATTGGAACATCATGGGCGATGATCTGGAACGATGCACGCGGATATGGGGAGGATTTCGACACGGCCACCCTTCCGAGGTTTCTCCAGACAGTGCTCATCCAACCATACCAGCTCAGTAGGAAAGGCCAAATACGCAATGCTCGAGACTTCGTTCGCAAGGTAATGGGTTACCTGGAAAAGTTGGAGAGACAGAACAGATGTCCTGTGCATCCAAAGGACCCTTGCGAGTTCGACCCGACAATGGGGCGCTACGCGTTCTCACTGTTCACACCCGCCGGAGACGAGTGGACGTCGGCCAACAAAGCGATACGAGAATTGCTTGAACAGAAAGGCTTGAAAGAAGTGATTCTCCCCACAGGAGTGAGTACAAAACCCGAATTGTGCCACGTTTGCTATAAGGTAAAAGCCAGTAGGTTGTGCATCGTGGACTCTACCGGGGAGAAAAAGCCTAACCCGGCTGGATACTTCATCCTTGGTATGTCAGATGGTCTTGGTGACCGAGTCGCCGTCAACCTACACCGAGACATTGTTCAGCCTATTACGATGCGACGTGCCCGCCCCATCGTGGACATTCCATGGACGCTGGGTGAGACTATGTCACGGGACATCATAACTGGCCTCGACAAGGCGATAAATGCAACCGCAGAGGAGGTATGATCTATGATCCTCAAGGAGATATCACGGCTGGATACGGTCCAGCCTGGAGTCCCAGATGACTTATTCATCGGGTGCGTCAGCTTTGAAGAACGCTGCCGAAAGGCGCTCGTGTCAGGAACAGACTACAAAGCAAGGTATATCATGCTCTTCTTTTACCCAGAGTTGGGCCCACGGGAGAAACACCGGGTAAAAGATAATCGCACAATCATGCAGCAAGCAGCAGATGAGCGGAAGGAAAAAGGTGGCCGAGTCGAAATAGTACGGCCTCCACGGTCTGACGCCCGAGCAGGGTTTGACATTCTAGTTGATAGTCTCCGGCGACTGGAGCGCGATTCAGCCGGACGCCCACTGCGCATTACCTTCGATATTACAACCTTCACTAAGTCGTACTTCCTCGTCCTACTCAGGGCCTTGGAGAATGCTCATCGAGCTGACGTCCAGTTGGTCTACGTCGAACCAGCCTACTACATGCCCGAGAAGCTAACTGCCGGTGTGCGTACTGTCGGCTACGTTCCGTTCTACAACGGCCACCCTTCACCTTCGCGGCCTGACCTGCTAGTCATCTTTCTTGGTTTCGAAGGAGATCGCGCCTATGCTATTTGGGAGCACTTCGAACCAGAGAAGAGCATAGCTTTCGTTGGTAACCCCGGCTACGATCCGACGTATGCGGAATGCGCGGAGCGCCTAAACCGAACATTGTTAGATGAGCGTGGGGTCGAGCGACGCGATGTGCGCGCACGTGACCCGGACGCGGTGTGCCGTGAGCTTGAGGGTATCTGGGCAGACCATAAGTATTACAACCTTCTTATAGCACCTTTAGGAACAAAGCCGGAAACCCTCGGTGTTTACTTGTTCAAGCGCAGTAACCCGGACTGCCCAGCCCAGGTCGTTTATGCATCGGCGGGCCACTACTTCGGCGAGTATTATTCGCGGGGTAGTGGTCGCATGTGGCGAGGGCAGTTGGCAGAGGTGGCCGGTAGGAAGTAGCCGACCTTCGCGCAGAAATGAACGTCCGGGGACATCCTATATTCTTTTTGTCAATAAAGAAGGGGTTACGGAAAAGGAATTGCGGCTGGGAGTGCGGACCAGAAAGTTTTCCAGGGTGCGAGCGAAGGTTTCGTATCATTTAAGTCATGAGTTCGGGATTTCGAGGGCTGAGATCGCCAGGCAATTGGGGGTTATTACTTCAGCGATTGCTAAAGCCATTCAGAATATGGAAGGAGAGGGGAATAAGTGTTAATTTTCAACTACGTCCCGTCCCATCCGGAATCCTGAAAGAGTCTACAAATTTCTTAAGGGCGTGGACTTCGGAGGGTTGGCGTGGCTTTTGATCGGGTTGACCTTGGATTTTTTTGGGCGTGCTAGCCTTATTCCGCCATTTTTAGACCTTTTTAACCCCCTTTAGCTGGGTCTGGGAGGGATAAGTCCCGACCAGATTCCCGGCCACGAGTCCGACTGTATAGACACCTACGGTATAGATAATTGACAAGTCTCCTTAAAAGGTATAGGTTTTATAGTTAGAGTTAAGACTTAAATCCTTGAAGGGTTAATGGAGATTAAAATGAATGATAGAATTTTTGAGAAAGAAGATTTGAGCTTGGGATTAGATGTTCCAAAAGAGAAGAGAAACCTAAATACTACTTCGTATGATTATTCAGTCGAATTTCTGTTTAGCCTAATGAAGGAACCAAACGCTAAAATTATTTTGGAGGTTCCTTTTCAGCGACAGTTTATTTGGAAAGTAGATAGGACTTCTCAACTGATAGAATCTATAATTATGAATGTGCCTATACCTCCTTTGTATTTTGCGGAAGAAGAAAACAATAAGTGGTTGGTCGTTGATGGATTGCAGAGATTATATTCAATCTCAACGTTCTTTCAAAACGAATTTGCGCTTTGCAAACTTGAAATTATAAAGGAATTAGAAAACCTTAAATATAAGGATTTACCACCTAAGTCAAAAAGCCTATTAAATGATGGGATGATGAGAGTAAATGTTATTAAGAGAGATAGCCACCCAGACATTAAATATGACATTTTTATGAGACTTAACAGGGGCTCCGTTATATTGAACAATCAGGAGTTAAGGAACTGTCTCTACAGAGGAAGTTTAAATGCTTTAGCAAAGAAGTTGGTAAGTGATAATAAAGACTTCTTATTGATTTTGAAGCTGAAAAAACCACACGAAAGATTTCTGGATGTTGAATTTATTATTCGTTTTCTTGCTTTTATAAAAAATATAAGAAAAGACGAAGAGGGGAAATACTATTTGGAAGATTATAAGGGGAGGTTGCTTACTTATATAAATGATTTCATGCAAAAAAACCAGAATATTGATCAGGGTGAAGGGGAGAAACTTGCGGAAACATTTAACGGGGTCATAAAGAAAGTGGTAAATGTATTCGGGGTGAAGAATGCTTTCAGAGATCTGACCGGCAAGAGCACAAAGGTAAACAAGGCAATATCGGATTTTATTGTGCTAAGCTTCTCAATGATAAACGAAGACATTTTAATTGAAAAAAGAGAAGGGATAATAAATCTTCTGAAAAGATTGCTGGAGGAAGATGCTAAATTTAAGAAATCAATATCACAAAGAACCTCTGACGTAGAAAATGTAAATTATAGAATAAACACCTGGTTTAAAGAACTTAAGAATGTCGTTCCATTTTGAATCAACATCCGATTACTTTAAATCTGTATTGTCGGTCGTTACCTTAATCAAATTCGCAAGAGAGGGGGGTGAGGGTAATAACGAAGAAAACCGCATACTTTTCTTAAAACTGTGTATTGTGTCAATGGTTACAAAGTTTCAAGTATTTATTGAGAATGTTCTCGAAGAGTTTTTGTTCAATTTTAGGGATAGTAAGATAACGAACATAGATGTATCTTTATGTATGAGGCTTAACTCATTGAGGCTGATAGCTTTAGATTATGATTTAACAAAAAAGCTTACAGATGTTACACAATATGACATAGACAAATTTGAAGAAGTGAGGAAACATTTATACGTTATGTATGATTTATGTGATGATCAAAAGGAGATTAATCGGGAATTCTTATTTGATTGCGATTTTCCAATTGGAAAAACAGGTGTAAATGAATTAATAAGGTTATTCAAACAGTTAGAAGGAAAGAATATTTTTGAATCTCCTGGTATTGATCTGGAAAAGCTTAATAGTATTTTGAATTTGAGGCATAATATTGTTCATCAAGATGCGAATCCCCAATTAACGGAAACTACGGTAGAAAAATACAAAGTATATCTTGATAGCATAGTGACATTTATTGATGAACATTTGTATAATTTTATTGAATATGGCAAATTTCACCCCTAGTCGGAACATTTATAGAATTTCGAATAAAGAAAATGGAGGACTTGAATTATTACGATGATTCAGATTCCCAGGTTCCATTTTCTACCCCTCCCTTCTATCCGGACCCCGATTACCCGATGGATTCCTATGTGAACTGAGTGGTTCTTTGGGGGACTAAGGAATTGGATTGTCCGCAGGAGGGGTTGATGACCCGCTCCTGAGGCCAAAAACCTTCCTGCGACGGTCTTGACTTAGCCTCACAAGCCTGGTGCCGGGCTGGCGCCCGAACAGATGAGGAGGATTCTCCCATATCTTGAGGGGACAGATTTGGGGTCAGGCTTGCTATATTGCAATATCGTTTAACATTATTCATTCGAAAAAGGTTGGTAAATAGCAACTATGCAAGCCCTTTAATGGGTGACCCCATAGGTGCACACATTGAGTTATTTAAGGGGGATTTCGTGAAAAGAATAACTTTGACATTTTTTAAAAAGTGGAATATGAAAAGCATCATGGCGTAGAGGTTTTAACATAGGGTATTTGCTATTAGCCATTAGCTATTAGCTATCGGGTATCGGGATTGGGCTAAACCGGACCTTTTTGAGGGAGACAAATCATGGGTCCTACCCAGCCAAAACTAAGCCCTTATGGTTCTAAAGGAATGAGCTTTAGACTATGAGGGCTTTTTTATTTTTCCGCAATATTAGGAGATAAACGAAAGGGTCTGTTAATTTTCAAGGAGGACCAAGATGTATTACAACTGGGAGGGTGATCTGATTCTTCAGGACACCGTTATAGAGAAGAAGAGGTTTGTTATCGGGAGTCAGAACAAGCCAATCAGCACCGATATCAGGGAGTGGATATCATTTGAAGACAACAACATCATGAAAGGAATCCTCCGGGAGCTTGTAAGCAAGAAAGGGCTCCCTACGAGCAGGGGGCCAGGCAGTTTTGACAAACGTGCAATGGTCATATGGAACTTTGTGGCCAAGGACATAAAGTACGTCCATGACACTAAAAAGCAGAGAAAAGGGGACTTCTGGCTCTTTCCTCCGGAGATTCACACATTGTGCGAAGGCGACTGTGAAGACGGGAGCTTTCTTCTCGCAAGCCTTCTCATAGCGAGCGGCATAAGCCCTTTCTGCGTAAGAGTTGTCTTAGGAGAAGTCTTTGATGAAAATGGAAAATCATTGGGCGGCCACTGCTGGCCAATTTACAAAAACGAAATAGGGCAGTGGTGCGTCCTTGAGAGCACCCTCGATAATATTCCATCACGAATGCCCGAAGCAGACAAGCTCACGGAGCAGCGGCAGTCTTTCCAGTACGTACCCTACTACTGTTTCAACAACTATCATCTCTGGGAGATCTTTCCGGAGGACAAAAAGGGTACAAGATCGATGAAAATTGGAAGTTACCTCAGACAACGGGGCAATAAGGTTCATATGAAGAAGACCCGTCTTCCTTCGGGCGGGTGGCTTTCCAGGATCACCGGCGATTGGGAGCCCGGACACCTGGAGATTACAGGTGAGGTGTCGGGGGGTTTTGGGTTTCACGAAAATGCGATCGATGTTCTTGGAGATGCGTCACAGGATCCTGATTTTTATGACTGGTATGCTCCATCCGCCCATGCACAGACGAATAATGATGAGAGAGGGAGGACGACCGAATCCCGCGAGGAAGCAGAAAAGAACTATATCACATGGATCAAGCAACTCACGGGGAGGCTTGTTTCAGTCACAAATAGGGATGTCCGTTCAGGCCTTTTCCTTCTGGGATATATCCTCCACGGAGTTCAGGATCTTGCAACCCACAAAGGCATCACGAATGCCCAGCATTCATATGTTTCAAAGCTGTTCGGAAGGAGAGACGACCCAGACCACATTGAAGAGAATAGGGTCAAGGCAAGAGAATATTCAAAGAAATATATCGAATTTTTGAGAAAGAGGTACAGGAAGTCCTATGAAAAAATGATGTGCTACAAGGGGAGACTGTTGCCTTGGGATAAACTGATGCCCGCAGAAAAGGCCAACCTTCTAAACAAAGATGGGTGGGACCTAACTCCCCAGGCATTTATAGAATATAGCACCCTTTCTAAAAAATACGAAGAGATTAAAAAAGAATATCCAATAGAAAAAACGGTTTGGAAAACCGATGAGGTATTTGAGAAATCGATACGAAGCATTAGCTGAGGAGGAGAGGGAGATGGAAAAGATAAACCGTGAACTACTCCGTTTTTTCACCGGGAATTACAAACCCGGGATCATAGGCATTGTGGGAACCAAACACACAATAGGAATGGCGATCCGGGAGGCGCAGAAGGCGGTTACTATTGATGGGAGACCTTCGCTCTGGTCCCACTGCTTCATCTTTGGGGATTTTAGGCTTGATAGAAGAGGGAGGGGGGGTAAGAAGAGCAGGAGCCCTTACATATTCGAATCCGATCTCAAGGTGGATGTTTTTAAAGCGCAACTCCGGAATGGCGCCCAGGAGAATTGGATTGGGAAATATTGCAGAGAAAAGGTGGAGAACGCCGGTGTCATAGATTTCGGGCTCTCAGAAGCTGAAAGAGACAACGTTCTTGCAACAGCCTTGCAGCTTGTTGACGAACAGGTACTCTATCCAATTCAAGAGCTTCTTGGGACATGGTGGGCCATCATCACGAAAAAAGAGTGGCTCCCTAATCCAGTTGATGATCCTCATGCCATGTACTGCAGTGCCTTTGTTAGATACTGCTATAAAGAAGCCGGAGCAGACTTCCTCGATCGGAAAGTAAGCATTTCAAACACAACTCCTGAACACATCGCACAGACCGGAATTAAAGCAGGGAAGTTGATCCGCTATAACTTATAATTTAAGAGTCAAAATCTAATCTGGGGGACAATTGAAAATGTGGTATTGACTTCTTCCTGAAACACGCATCTTGGGACCCTTTCTCAGGATGGTAGATTTCAACCTGAAATCAACGGGCAATACAGACTGACAATAAATCCATATAGGCAACACAAAGGGAGTTACGATGGTAGAAAGCGATCCTTCTGTAAAGTTCGATGTTCTCGACAGGGCACTCGCACGTAACCTGGCCTGGGTTGCGGCCGCCGATGGAAAGGTTCCCTCGGTATTTGCAATTGACATTGCGATGCTGGGCGTGCTATGCGCCTTAATTCCGAAGGCGAACCAATGGGCCATTTGGACAGCTGTTTCGGCGGCAATCGCTGCTTTGGCGCTAATAGCTAGCGTTGTTTCCTTAGCACTGGTGGCGTTTCCCAGACTTTATGGCCCCAAGGGCTCAGCCGTCTTTTTTGGCGGCATCGTACAGCATAGCGAGGAAGCTTTCCTTAAAAAGGTACTAGTCGGAATCTCAGAGGAGCTGATTGAGGACCTGGCGCGCCAGACATATCGCAATGCAGAGATTGCCAGCGAAAAGTTTGCTTACATACGGTGGGCCATGCTTTTCATGTTTCTAAGTGCGCCGTTCTGGTTGGTTTCTATAGCATTCCTTTACACTGCTCGTTAGAGAAGGGTGGAACGCGATGGCCCTCGGCGATGAGCTGCCCAACGAAGTTGAGGCAATCTTCCGCGAAAGCTGGACGAAACGCGATGGGAATGTTGTACCCGAATCAGAGGATCTACGCCTGGCGAACGACTCTGTGGAGCTGGATGCAGTTGTACTTTACGCCGACATAGACGCATCCACGTCACTAGTAGACAATCATAAGCCTCACTTTGCAGCCGAGGTTTACAAGTCTTTTCTGCACTGCGCGGCTAAAATAATTCGCTCGGAGGGCGGCAGCATTACCGCGTATGACGGGGATCGGATAATGGCGGTGTTCATCGGCGACCCGAAGAACAATCCTGCAACCCGTGCAGCTCTGAAGCTAAATTATGCCCGGATTCACATTATCAACCCGGCCCTGAAGAAGCAGTATCCCAACACAGGTTATGAGCTTCGGCATACGGTCGGCATCGACGCAGGACACCTTTGGGTCGCTCGCACCGGTGTACGAGGAGCGAATGACTTGGTTTGGGTCGGTCGGGCCACAAATCATGCGGCGAAGCTGTGCACGCTGAGCGCGGATTACCCCACACGGATCACAAAGGAAGTTTTCAACGCCCTGAACGAAGATCTCAAGACATCGAATGGCAAACCGATGTGGGAGCTAAGGTCGTGGACTGACATGGGGCGAGATATCTACCGGTCAAACTATTGGTGGCGCATTTGAGGCTTGCCTAACCAGTCTTTCAACCGTAAATCATCAACTCTGAATGTAGGCCGATCATCACTATTTGGTAGGTGAAACCGTTAGTCCCTTTGAATTCAATTCAGGTCAGGTTTTTTATAATTTGATTTTCTCATTTTCAATGCGCCTCGTGAGAAAAAAGTGCTGACGAACAAAGCAACTGCGTAGACAAACCAGACCGAAGTAAAAATAATGGCCATCCAGTAAATGTCTTTGCTCCCTGCAGTGAGAGGTAATATTATTGCCAATAGTATTGATACAAAAAAGGTAAGTCCAAGATAGGTCCTCCGCGTCATCATTTTCTTTCTCTCTTTATCTCCTGATTTACCACCCTTACCATCTCCAAAAACTCTTCCCTTGAGAATATGCCCTTCTCTAAAAGCAATCTTGTAAGGGCCTCTTGTTGGGCCACCTGGGACATAAGCAGTTCTTCAAAGGAGACGATTTGTTTAGGATCAAGGCCGAATGCCATAGAAACCTCCTAAGATATGCTCCAACAACTGTTTTTCATTTCCAAAGACCTCTTTTATTATCCCTTGCCTCTCTTTCATACTTCCTGAACTCCTCTAAGTACTTGAAAGGAAATCGAGTATAAGCGAAGCCGTATCCCTGTTTGATGATCTCTGCGTTCAAAAAAGTGCCATCTGTGAGATAAACATAAGCCAAAAGACGGCCATACTTATCTCTCTTTTGCCAATCGAATTCGAGGCGAACCTCTTTACCTTCAACCATTCTCTTGGTGAAGAGATATGCTTCTTTTCCGAATCGCTCGACAGGTTTTTGAGGATGTTTGGTTTCCGGTGTATCCACTCCAATTAACCGGACTCGTTCCCTATTGCTCAGGAGAAGTGTGTCTCCATCAATCACCCTCTTAACTGTCACTAAATCGTTAGCGTAAGTAAGGTTGAACAAAAGGAGAATAATCAGGGCCAGAAGCATTGATGCTTTGCCGGGATTATTTTTCAAGCTTGTCCTCATATTTCTTCAAGCGGTCATCGACCATTCTTCTAATTAAGCCTGGTATTGCAAGTCCAGTTTTCTTTGATGTTGGCTTAAGTTTTTTCATCTGAAGTTCGGTCAAGTAAAAGTCAAATTCCTGTATTCCCTACTCCTTAAATAATAGTATCTCATACTTGTATATTATACACATATCCAAAATCTTGTCATGTATATTCTTCGCGTTTCGTTAGATCAACACCGGATATTCGTTTCCGTACTTGTAGATGGAATGCTAGCAAAATAACTGGATTAAACAATTTATTGTTTTGTTGACTTTCAGCCCCAGTTTAAGGGAAAATGCTACGGAATAGAGGAAAGTATTTGATCGGAATATAAACGCAAGAGAAAGTAAAAGAGGATCTTTGTATGGGAAGAGTCAGTCAGGTTGAGCGGAGTGCGATGGCACGTATTGTGGGCTGGATGAAGGAGATAATAAAAGAGGAAAGCCTCCCCTTCAGCGTTGACTCTGACATCGAGCTCACGATTCACGGCAAGAAAAGAAGATTTCCTGACATCCTTATTTTTGCCAAATATCCTGATGAGATTGCCTGCCTTGTCGAATACAAGCCTCCAACCCCTTACGACCCTTACGATCCTGAGTTGGTTGAAGATACTTATGACGAGGCGTGTAATGCTCCTGGGAATTTCAACGGTACTGTAAGGTATTTCGGAACGTGGAATACCAATAAATTCGTCCTGTGGGACCGCAAGCATTACGATGCTAGATCCTACTTAAACATGAGGATTAAGCCTTATGAAGTGGCTGAAACAAGAACGATTGAGGATATAACCAGAGCTTCTGTTGAGGAAGCGATAAAGAAATTTCTAAAAAATCTTTTTTTCGATTTACGCGGACTTTATTTTGAAGCCAAACCCCTCCCAACCCTTCCGATTGATGAGTTCTTTATTTACAGGTTGAGGACAGCTATTGATTCTTTTTACATCCCGATCTCTGAGAAAATCCAGAAGGAAGCTAAGAATCCCAAGTTCAAGAAGGCGTTACGTAGGTGGTTCAGTGAGCAGTCGTGGATGTTTACAGATTCTCTTGAGGATTATGACCGGACAGCCAGGCAGTACACCTACATCGTTGTTGATAAGGTGTTTTTCTATAACGCCTTGAGGATTCATAAGCCTGAAGAACTGGATGAGATTAGACTACCGAAGGGTTTAAGCGCTGATCGTTTCAGGAAGAAGATTCAGAAGTATTTTGACGAAGCCCTTGACATTGACTACGAACCTATTTTTGCCGCAAATTTCATTGAAACGATACCCCTGCCAGATTCAGTAATTCCCTCACTGGTTTCTTTTATCAACAGCCTTAACGAGAAATACAATTTCGCCACCATCGGTTATGACGTTATAGGGAGGGTCTTCGAAAACCTTATCCCCCCGCGGGAAAGACACACCCTCGGCCAGTATTTTACGAGGTCTGATGTTGTTGACCTGATAAACGCGTTCTGCATAAAAAATGCTGATGATTTGGTTATGGACCCCGGGTGCGGAGCAGGAACCTTCCTAACAAGGGCTTACACATTGGTCAAGCTCAAAGATAAGAGCAAAGATCATAAGGGATTGCTTTCCCAGCTTTACGGGATTGATATATCCAAGTTCGCTTCCCACCTTTCCATGATTAACCTTTCCATACGCGAACTGTCCGAAGAGGAAAACTACCCAAACATAGTAAACAACGATTTCTTCAACGTATTCCCTGAAAAGATTATTCTCAAAAAACACAAGGTAAAAAGGCTAAGCGGTAAGGTTGCGGAAATAAAAGTTCCGTATGTCCAGGCCGTCGTTGGGAACCCCCCATACACCCGTCAGGAGGAGATGGAAGACATCTCAGAAGAGCTTTACAAGGATAAAATTAGAAAGGTGCTAAAGCACGATTGGGGATTTGAAGTAGGTAAAAGAGCAGGAATCTACGTCCACTTCTTTATTCACGGAGCCAAATTCCTTGCAAAAGAAGGAAGATTCGGTTTCGTAACATCAAACTCCTGGCTCGACACAGACTACGGAAAATACTTACAGGAGTTCTTCCTAAACCATTTCAAAATAATAGCGGTTATAGAGAGCAAGATTGAAAGATGGTTCGCGGATGCTGACATAAACACCTGCATAACAATCCTTGAGAGGAATGAGAATGCAAAAGAGAAGGATGAACACGTCGTAAAATTCGTCCAACTCAAAAAACCTTTAACCCATTTCATACCCCACGCAGAGGAGTACGGGAACGAAGACAAAGATCACGAGGTTAACAGATTCAAAGCCATAAACAAACTCATAAAAAAAATAAACGATACTGACGAATACACCGAAGAGGATGACATTAGGATATTCCCGAAATTACAGAAAGAATTATGGGATGAAGGATTAGACGAGGACGAAGACGAATACGTAGGCTCCAAATGGGGAAAATACGTCAGAGCACCAGAAATATTCTTCAAAATACTGAAAAAAGGAAAAAACAAATTAGTCCCTTTGAAACAGATAGCTAAGGTTCGAAGAGGGTTTACAACAGGTGTAAATGAATTCTTCTATCTGAAAGAATCAGAAATCAAGAATCTCGGAATCGAGGAAAAGTACTGGACGAGCAAAAACGGACACGGGAAAGTCCCGAATTACGTAATTGTAAGCCCTAAAAACTCTGACAGCGTGATTTTGAAACCAGACGAGCTCAAATTCCGTGTACTAATGATTCACGGTGAGAAGAAGGACCTTGCAAAAACGAATGTTCTTAAGTTCATCAGGCTGGGAGAGGAGAAGGGTTTTGACAAAAGACCGACGTGTGCTTCGAGGAAGAGGTGGTACGACCTCGGAGAAAGAGAACCCGGAGTTCTGCTGTGGCAGATGATTCATTTCTCCAGACACATTGCCTTCTTGAATCCGAAAAAGGCTTATGTGGACCACAACCTTTTCGAAATATTGAAAATTAAGAACGCCAAGCTTTATTGTGCGATACTGAACTCAACTCTTTATGCGATGTTCAAAGAAGAATACGGCAGGGTTAACCTCGGGCAAGGCTCGTTAAAGAACGAGGGAATAGACATCAAAATTTTTCCCGTTCCAAACCCTGAACTTCTAGACGACAAGACTACCGAAAAAATATTGGATGCCTTTGAGGAAATCTCAAAAAGGGAGATAGGGAACGTTTTTGAGGAAATCGGAACGGACAATCCCGAAGAGGTAGAATTAAACAAGGTGAAGAAAGATCGCTTACTGCTTGATGAAGCCTTATTCGAATTTCTCGGCTTGTCCAAGAAGGATTTGGAAGACGTTTACAAGGCAGTAGTCGACAGGGTCAAATCGAGAATTACGAAAGCTCAAAGCACTGCAAAAAAAAGCAAAAAGAAAGGCGTTAACATAGAAGCCTTAGCAGATAGCATCCTAAATGAGATTGGTACTGACAAATTAAAAAAATTCCCGGAAGAATACGCAAACCTATCCGATTGTAAAGAAATAAAAGTTAAGGGTGAGGGAGAACCCGTCCTTGATTCAAATCTCTTCGAGGGATTTCATGTAAAGATAGGAGACCAAATAATCAAGTGCGGTCACGAGGATGAGGCAAGATACGTCCGCTACGCAATCCTTAATGGACACACCACGGTGATGGTCCCCAAGGAGCGTGCAGAGGTCAAAAAAGCTGTTGAGGATTACGGCAACGCATTCGAAAAGACAGAAAAGAAAATTAACGAGATACTTGGAGATTCCATACCCGACAGGAAAATCAGAGAAAAGGTCAAAAGCGCGGTGTGGAAAAAACTACTCAGAAAGGAATAACCAAAGGAGTATTAATTCGTTCAAAAATATGATGGAGCATCTCCAGAGGCAGAAGGAGCTGGTCAGGGCTGTAAAGATAGAGACAGGGACGTAGTTGAAAAATGACACTTTACAGATGTGGAAAAGTATGGTAGTGAATCGTCATGCCTCGCCAAGCAAGGTTAGATGCTCCAGGGACTCTTCACCATGTGATGATTCGGGGGATTGAAAGGTCTCCGATATTTAAAGATGATCAAGACCGGCAAGATTTTATTTCCAGGATGGGGATGTTAGCCCAGGAAACTGGGACCAAGATTCTTGCATGGGCTTTGATGAGTAACCATGTTCATCTTTTGTTCTTTAGCGGCCCTACCGGGGTCTCCAAATTCATGCGCCGTCTCTTAACCGGTTACGCCCTTCGATATAACCGGAGGGGACGGGACGTAGTTGAAAAATAACACTTACGAGATTATCAGGGAAGCAGAAAAGAAGGTAAGGAGATATCTTCGGATTAGTGAAATGAAGAGTTGCATTGATAATGCCATTAAGGAGATATGCGATAAAGAAGGGGTTGCGGAACAGGAATTGCGACTGGGAGTGCGGACCAGAAAGTTTTCCAGGGTGCGAGCGAAGATTGCGTATCATCTGAGTCATGAGTTCGGGATTTCGAGGGCTGAGATCGCCAGGCAATTGGGGGTATGTACTTCAGCGATTGCTAAAGCCATTCAGAATATGGGAGGAGTCGGAAGTAAGTGTTAATTTTCAACTACGTCCCTGTCCCGTTCTGTCCCGTTTGTCCCCGCCCCGTTTCAATCCTCCAAAGTTTATTGACACCTTGTCCCTGATCTAATAAACTTCAATTGAGATTGGATCCCTTCCGATTGCCCGAATTGACACATGGTTGATTGGGATTGACAAGGAGGAAAAGGAAATGGATGTTTTTGCTGCCATTAGTCAGAGAAGCAGTGTGAGAGCTTACGAAGCAACTGATGTCGAAGAGGATAAACTAAAAAAGATATTGGAGGCTGCAAGGCTTTCCCCTTCTGCCAGCAACCGGCAGAAATGGAAATTTATCGTTGTTAGGGACAAAGACACAAAGAAGAAACTGGCCAAAGCTGCCTTTGGACAGTCTTTCCTCGGGGAAGCACCTGTAGTAATTGTCGCCTGTGGGACGGAATCGAAGGCAATCATGGCTTGTGGTCAACCCGCTTATACGGTGGATGTATCCATTGCCTGTGCGTTTATGATCCTGCAGGCTTATGAATTGGGTTTGGGGACATGTTGGATTGGCGCTTTTAAAGAGGATGAGGTTAAGAAAATCCTCAAGATCCCAGAAGAGGTTCGGGTTGTAGCTATGACTCCATTGGGATACCCCAATCAACCTCGTTCAGAAAAGTTCAGAAAGAGTCTGGATCAGATAGTTTGTTTTGAGAAGTATGAATAACTCGTCGGCATAGAGGAATTAGGATGTGAAACAGAATATTGAGGACTCCTTCCTGAAAGTGAGAATTTTCAATTACCACCTGCGATAGAAGATTTCATATCGAAATCAATAAGGATAGGAAAACTTTTCCCCTATAACAATTGAAACTGTGCCTTTCGGATACCAGCCTACAACATTCTCCACTCCCAATCCATATAAGAATAAGGTATAATAGACATCGGCTACACCTTTATTATTCTTTTAGAATGGTAAATCGGTCCACAGATCACTCGAGAGGCTCTTATGGTTAAAAGGGATCAGAAAGATTTCTATGAGTTATCGGTCCTTTTTCTGATCTAACCCATTAGCTGTCATGGGAAAAATAAGGGGGGGTCATTATGTTCCGCTTCGAATGTGAAAAGAAGAAGGTTTTTATCCATCTCTTTTGGGTAAATGCGATTGGCACTCTGTTTTTACTCTTTGCCTGTGCTACCGTCCCTCTTACTGGAAGAAAGAGTCTGCGCCTAATCCCTGATTCAGAACTGCTATCCTTAAGCTTCCAACAGTATTCAGATATCTTGCGAAAATCGAAGCTTTCAAATGACCTGGTGAAGGTTCAGATGGTGAAGAGGGTCGGTGAAAAGATTGCCAGGTCTTCTGAAGAATTTCTCAGGGAATCCAAGTTGGAATCAGACATCAAGAATTATAAATGGGAATTTAATCTTATTGAAGATGATAAAGTAGTCAATGCCTGGTGCATGCCAGGAGGAAAGGTAGCAGTCTATACGGGCATCCTCCCATTAACTCAGGATGAGACTGGGCTTGCAGTGGTGATGGGACACGAGGTGGCTCATGCTATGGCCAAGCATGGGAATGAAAGGATGAGCGAAGTCCTTCTGCTGCAGCTCGGTGGGGTAGGTTTGTCCGCTGCCCTTGCTAAACAACCCGGTCAAACACAACAGATCTTTTTGGGTGTCTATGGTGTTACGGCGAACGTGGGATTTATGCTTCCCTATAGCCGTCTTCATGAGTCAGAAGCGGACCGAATCGGTCTTGTATTGATGGCGAAGGCGGGATACGACCCCAGGGAGGCGATTCCTTTTTGGCAAAGAATGAACGAAAAAGGGGGAAGCAGACCACCAGCATTTCTATCGACCCATCCTGCTCCCGATACACGAATCAAAGATATCAAAACCCATATTCCCGAAGCGATGAAACATTATAAGGTATTGTAGAATTAAGGAGGAAATTCAAAAAATGAATCTATATATAATCTTATGAGGGAAAAGTCAGGATCAGAAATGGCCCTGTCTTTTTTATGCACATTTTTACCGATAATCTTTGAATCTCATTTCTTTCCTGGATTGTAGAATAGTAGGTGCTATCAATCGGAAGTTGACCCGTTCGGTGAGGCCAATCCCCGCCTTGTGGGCGGGGAGCTTCACATATAATATTGCTCTATGCCTGGGTAAAGAATTCGTTGGCCAATTTTTTTCCCGTTACGGTCTTAAAGTTTTTTTCAATAATTTCTTGTAATTTCTCTGGACTCTTCAATAATCCATTCTCTTCCATATTGACCAGCCAATCTGCCTCGTAGAGAATTTGAAAATGGAGCGTCTCTGTTTTCCTGGGATGATGATGGTGTCCAATGATATCACAGATCTCTTCCACGATTCCTCTCTGGACGTTCAAACGATTTAAAATGTCTCTTGCAATGTCTGGACCCATCTTTTCCTGATCCTCCGCAGATGCGCTTCCGTATTTCTCCTCTGCTTGTTTAATGCCGATATCATGAAGATAGGCAGCCCCAAGCACGACAAGGGGATGGCCTCCTTCTATCTTTAGAATCTCCTCCGCATATTGGGCCACTTTGAGGGCATGGTTCACACGCTTCGTATCCTGACCGAAATATTTTTTCATTTCTTGGGAAATCCTATCCCTCAACCGATGATTCTTTTCCTCCTTTTGCTTTGCCTTCATCTCTTCCGGTAACCCTTCGATGCAACTATCTCCATAGGAACACCACTCCGCACATCCAAAATTGATCCTTGGGTTGATCATCTCATGACCACATCGGCACTTCCTCTTCACGTCAAATTTAAAGAACTCTACATGATAACCACATTTTGGACATTGAATTTCAAAAACATCATCAGGTTTCCAGGAATTCCTTGGGGTCAGACTTGTTTATTGACATAGCCGAGACAGGCTGATATTCTTTGGGTATGGCAAGGAAGCCTAGGATCGAATATGAGGGAGCCCTTTACCATGTGATTACCCGAGGGAACCAAAGACAACGAGTATTCAAAGACATAGAAGAC
>Ga0315285_10001273_pt1 | contig 26386 bp, 22 predicted proteins | sample YL17G09_36_MG_FD_203698 | JGI IMG/M metagenome (GOLD analysis project Ga0315285, IMG submission 203698) | Sediment microbial communities from Yellowstone Lake, YNP, Wyoming, USA - YL17G09_36 | ecosystem: Environmental > Aquatic > Freshwater > Lake > Sediment | place: USA: Wyoming | collected... | reverse complement strand
CCAGAAAACATTGTTCTGAGGTTGTTGATGTCAGTCTGTGTGACGGCGCCTATCGCGGGGGCTGTGAAGATGTAGATGGCTAGGAAGATTGTTATGCCTATTACAAGTCTGACCCATTCGACAAGATTGACGAAGTTTAGCGATGCATAGGTTGCTAGTGCTGCGATGGCTGAGGCTGCGAATATTTTGGCTGAGGATTTGAGGTCTGCTTTGACTCTATAATGTTTCCATGCCCAGTGAAGGCCCCAGAACATGCCTGGGAGGCTGGAGAGGATGGTTGCTAGTATGACGCCCAAGATGTCAAAATGGGAAATCAGGAGGAAGCCTAGGGGGAGGCCGACGGACAGTGTGAGTATGCTTTGTTTCATGGCTGTTTTTGTTTCTCCGAGTCCGTTTAGGAAGCTGCCTAGGCTTATGTTTCCGAGGACGCAGAAGAGGCTGCTGATGACGCATAATGTTAGGAAGAATGGGGTTTGGGTGTATCTTTCTCCGAAAAGGGTGCTGACAAGGGGGTTTGACAGCGCCATGATAGCCATGGTGGCTGGGATCAGGAGCATCGAAGTGTACTTGATGGAGGAGGCGAAGATGGTTTTTAGTAGTTCATGCTCTTTCTCTGGGTTGAGTTTGGCGAATGCGGGGAACAGGACGGTTGATATTGGGATGGTGAAGAATGTAAGGAGCACTGAGAAGTTGACTGCAGCTTGATAATTGCCTATCATGACGTCGCTGGCGTATGATACCATCATGAAACCGTAGAACTGCATCAGGAGACCCGTGAGGATAGAGGATACTGAAAGGGGTACCCCGTACTTTATCATTGCTTTTAGAGTCTTGCTCACTTGCGGTTTAGTTGAGTTGGCGGCTCTGAGAGGTCTGAACAGGCTGAAGTAGAGTGCTGCGAGGCTTATTGCTGCTGCAGCCAAGAAAGACAGCGTGTAGCCAATGACGGCGCCTAGGACGCTGTACCCGAGAATGACCAAGACAGGGCCCGTCAGGGCCTTCACGACGGATTGGCAGACGAGCATGAGGCTGTTGAGCCGCATTTTTTCGAACCCTACGAAGCTGCACTGGGCTGCCGTGAATAGTGACCCTGACAATATTGTGACTGACACTATGGATATGAAAAAGGCCGATTCGGGCCTGTGAAAGATTGCTGAGGCAATATAGTTTGCAGAGAAAAACGAGACAAATGAAAGGACAAGGCCCGTTGCAGCCTCGAACGCTAATCCAGCGACGATGATGTCACGAGCTTCCGTGTCCCTGTGGGCCTCTTTGAAGTTGGCGATGAACCTCGTCATCGCCGAGTTGACTCCCCAGTCCCGAAAGAGGATCATCATGTACGAGGGGATTAATGCTACGCCGTACAGTCCATATTCGGCAGGCGACATGAGTCTGGTGAGAACTATACTTCCCACCGCCATTATTACAGTGGAGGTTACCACGCCTATGAGCAGATGAAAGCTTCCCGTCGCCGAGGATTTGCCCATCTCAAAAGCTTTTTCCATTTTGTGCTTGCCTGCTTGGTTCTTCAGAAGTCTTTTGGGAAGGTTTAAATTTTCTCTGCGATCGGTTATGTTAAGTGGTGTTGACATGGGGGACAACTTGAGCGTTCTTGTGACTGGAGGCGCAGGATTTATTGGTAGTCACACAGCTGATATGTTTTTGGCTGATGGTTTTGAGGTTGTTGTTTTGGATGATTTGCGCAGTGGGCGGTTAGAGAATGTTAGTCAGCATGTTGGTGAGGGGGGTTTTCGTTTTGTTCGTGGAGACGTTAGAGATTCTTGTCTTGTTAGGAATTTGGTTAGCGATGTGGACTGTGTTGTTCATTTGGCTGCGTTGATCAGCGTACCAGAATCAATAAAGGATCCTGTTTTGACTAATGACGTGAATGTTAATGGAACATTAAATTTGCTGAAGGCTTCCGTAGATTTTGGTATTAAGCGTTTTGTTTATGCTTCTTCATGTGCTGTGTATGGAAACGCTGAAAGCTTGCCCATAAAGGAAGATTGTCCAGCGAGACCAGAGTCACCTTATGGAGTTTCAAAATTGGTCGCGGAAAATTGCGTGAGAACCTTTCATGAAGATTTTGGTTTGGAAACTGTTTGTTTACGGTATTTTAATGTTTATGGTCCAAGACAAGTTTATAGCGATTATAGTGGGGTTATAACGCAATTCATGAGTCGATTAGCAAAAGATCTTCCTTTGGTGATTTTTGGTGACGGTGAACAGGCAAGGGATTTTGTTCATGTTCAAGATGTTGCGGAAGTGAATATGTTGGCCCTGAAAAATGGTGGAATTGCAGGAGAAACTTTCAATATTGGAACTGGTGTGACTACAACAGTAAATCAGTTGGCTAGGATTTTGTTGGAAATCACCGATAAAACTCATCTGGAAATAACGCGTTCTAAACCTAGAAAAGGCGACATAAAGCATAGTGTTGCAGACATCTCAAAGGCTAGAAAGAAACTTGGTTACAGTCCGAAGATTTCGTTGAAAGACGGGTTGAAGAGGCTTTTAAGGCAAGCTTAATTTAGGGATATTTGATTCTTGTATGCTTGTTCGATTATTTCTAAGTCTTTGAGCCCATCTTCTCCAGAGGGTGATGGAGATTTGTCACGGAGTAGGCAACTCGTAAAGTATTGAAGTTCGGCGAATTGCGGCCAAAAGAATCTTGAATTTCCCATTGTCAACATTTGAATTGCCTTCAAAACGGGACTCAGCGCGTTCGAGCTGCGATTAGAAGGAGGATCCCTACAGGAGGCATGCTTGACGGTACCATACAACTCGACTTCTACTTTGAAATCTTGAGAAAACCAACCGACACTTATTACGGCCCTGGTTCCAGACTCGAATTTTGCGAGGCAAGTGGCCGAGTCTTCGAAGTCCATGTTAAACCGGTGACCTAGATGGCTTCTGATATTGGTTATTTCGCCGAAATACCATCTTAGGAGGTTTATCATATGACTCCCCAGATCAAGGAGAGCACCACCTCCGGTCAGTTCTTTGTCGAACCACCACTCTGGTACAGGGGTCGGAACATATTCTTCTGTTCTGTGAAAGAAAGGTCCGGAGCTTATGTTAGCAGCAAATGCGAACTCCACAATGCCTAATGCTCCGCTTCTAACTTCCTCTCTTAAAGTGCGAAAAGGTGGGCTAAAGTGGAGCGGATAGCCGATCATTAGTTTCACGGAATTCCTTTGCGCTGTAGAAATGATTTCCATGGCTTCTTCAACATTTCTAGCCATGGGTTTCTCTAGGAAAATGTGCTTCTTTGCTTCAGCTGCCTTTTTTGCACATTCTAAGTGAAAATGTGTAGGCAGTGAAACTACCACACAATCAACTTCAGGGTCGTTCAAAAGCTGTTCATAACTAGTGTAAGTTTTCTTGACACCAGTCTTCTTGGCTAAGTTCAATGCCTTTCTTGAAACATCGGAGACGGCGACAAGACGTACGTTTGGAAGTTTCAGACTATTGCGAAGATGAACTCTACCCATATACCCTAACCCAACTATTCCGAGTCCGACTTTGTTCATTTATCACTCCTCCAACATCTTTGGTTGTTCATGATTCAAATCTATTGCCCATTCCCATGTGAACCACCATATTGTACGCATTACTCATCAGTTTTGCTCTGATGGTCTTTCTAGGATATCTTGATTTGAAGTAGTCTAGGGATGCGCCTTTGGAAACAAAGGATGTTCTTCCTAAACCTTCTTCGCATGCCAGTTGAATGTATCTTATTTTTCTCGGGTTCAGTCCTGCGATTTGTCCGGCTGCGACATCAATGGCCACAGGGTCCCTGCTTGCCATTGTCAATCCCAGCCTACGTGGTTGTATCCCTGAAACAATGTTGCCATCTATGAGACATAAGTCAAATCTCATTACCTTGTTAAGGGCGACAATCACTTCTTCAAGCTTGGAGTGGTATCTGAACTTTTTCTGATATGGATTGCAGCCGAAAATGTTTTTCAATGCGCAAGTCATCTTGATTTTTTCAAGGGTATATTTTATTTTTGGTATGTTGATTCTCAGATCTGCATTCTGAATAGTCAGTGGAATCATAAAATGAAAGGACTGCCCACTGGTTGTCACTTCAACACGGTCACATTTATCTTCTGTGAGATTGACTAGTTCAACGTTGTATTCCTGCGCCAGCTTCGTGTAACCCAACATTCTGAATGCGTACTTGCACTTCATCGCTGAGGCATCAGATTCCACTATCGAAATGCTTGTGTCAGGCGAAATCTCTTCACGAATTAGTTCGATTAATGCACCTACATACCTTGGATCAACAGTTTGCCCAGTCGAATAGTCCCAGTAATAACACAAATTAGGTTTGATTACAACATTCCTAACATCTTTCTCAAAGGAATATTCGATTAGGTCTAACGATTCGAGAATAGCTTGCCTCATAGAGTCTATTGTGTTTCTCTGAATCTTGACGAAACTAACCAAACTCATCTCAAATCAACACTCCGATCTCATCAACATTGATTCTGTTATACCTTTGTGCTCGACTAGTGCAAATCACACAAATCAGCAATCGCTCAGATGATGTCAGAGTCTCCCATCGTGAAGAACCAACTCTTTTCTGCTTTATGATAACGCACCTTGAACGCGTCATCGTTGGTATTGATGCGGCAGATCAGCCGCTCCAGTTTTGAATCATCCTCAGCAAAGCCGTGTTCAGATAGGAAATTGTGATATGGATTCTTTCTCATCATCCAACAAGTGACCAAATCGACCTTCTTTTCCTCAAAATAGTCTAGTGCAGAACGGAACAAGTAACGCATAGCACCGCCTGATTTCGCGAGGACATCCACAATATACCCTTTCCTGAGTTTCATAAACTGATCAGTCTCAGTAGCCAGCACAATGAAACCTTCTATTCTGCCATTCTTCTCTAAGATCATCTTTGAGTAAGTGGGATATGGTTTATCTACGTATCTCCAGTTCAAGTATTGCGTGCTTCGTATGAGAATAAGCTGATAGTCACTTTCCACGTCATTCCAGAGTTCATCGATTCTCTTGTCAAAAGACTGGACGGTTCTTACGATCCATTGAACACCGCTTGAGGTGCTTTCGTGACGTTCGGTCCTGCCGCAAGTTGCGTTTCTGACGATCAAGGCCGAGTTTTTCCAAACATTGAATCGTGGTCTTCGGACAAAGCGAAGGAAATTGAGTAGTTGGAGAGTCATGAGACCTTTTATTGTAGCTGCTTTTACTAGAACAGGTATTCTTGCCGCATAGAACCATCCATACTTCAAATGACCTCGAAAGGCTGGTTCATTTGGAACACCGTACGAAATGGGTACGCCCTTCACTGCGGCGTTTCTCATTAGTTCTTTTCCGACTGCAATGAACATGCCCTTGCCTCTGAATTCTTCTGAAACGGCCAGGTCTACCGCCTGCGAACCCATGACAGTCTGGTCTCCTATTTTCATTGGAGCAAAAATTAAACCCATGTGGCCCACGATCTCGCCGTTCGAATCGCTGAAGACTTGAATTGATCCGAAGGGGTTAGACTTGAATTCCCATCTCCAGCGCTCTGTAGTACATCTGTACGCTGGAAAAGCGGTTTTCATCAGATCCATATACCCCGATTCATCACCGTCTTTGTAGAGTCTCACATTCCAGGATTTCGTGCTGTTCAAGGTGGGCGTCCTCACAATCGTGCGATGTACTTCTTCGCGGCAGCTTCGTTGCTCATTTCAGAAGTAACGTTTGAGAAAGAGCGTCTCTTCCTTTTTGAGGAATCTTTGAACATAGGGCAAGACAGGTTTCTTCTGCTTGTCGTTTATCATAGATATCTGACTGCGGTATTGTTTTATTGCAGTTTCTTTCACGCTGAGAAAATCTGAAATGTCATTTCGCAAGGTGTTAGACGAAATCAATTGCCGAAGTAGTAGCAAGATTAGCGCATATTTTGGGGCGATCGAATACTCGTAAGCTAATGTTGTTAGGCCAAGTTTTCTGATTGAGCTGTGCACTATGCGATTTGTTACTTGATGGTCTATGTTGTAGTCTCTTCCGTATGGTAGATAGATTTCATCGGGGGCACATCTCAGGATATCTGTTATTCTCTTTTCAACATCTTTTTTCCGCTTGGTCAGAGATTCATCTTCGAATTCAAGAAACTCGAGGTTGTTATTTGTGACGCCAAGTATCTTCATTGCTTCTATGCATTCTTTCTTTCTTATGAGCCTCAGTTCATCAGGAGTGGGGTCTGACTCTATTCCCAAGACCCTTACGAAAGCATATCTGCCGTCAGTCATTACTACTATGTTGACCTCGCATCCTTCTGTGATCCTCTTCGCTATTGTTCCTCCACATCCTAATGTTTCGTCATCTGGATGAGGTGCGAACACGACAATTCTCTTCATATCAAACCTCCGTCTTGGCACGCACCATTCCGCGCGCGCGACGATCTGTTTTCTAGTCACTTCTGTACATTGGGCAGGACCTGCACAGAGGTGGGTGTTTGCCCAGAATTATTCTTGTCCGGAATTGTCTGTAGCTGTTTGAGAACCATATGTCAGAAAACGAATTGCGTTTCAGGTCTCCAAATTGGAAACGTGAATATTGTTCCCGCGGGATCATTTGAATTAGGGCGCCGCATGGCAAAACCTTTCCATCGAAGGTTATGTAGCATCCCATGACGGCGGTACAAAACTGTGGGGGCTTGTCAAGGCAAACAGCGTGAATTTCTACCTTGTCATTAGACATGCCTTCAACATATTGCGAAATTGACAGATTGTTGACGCATTCTTTTTCAGGTATGATTTGCTTGAACAAATCTATGCCGTCAATTCCAAGCGATTCTGCAAGTCCGATTAGTTGAGGAATCTCTGCCGCATTGCTCGGAGAGATAGTTGACATGAAAACGAGTTTAGGTATGCCGGAGTTCAGATGTTTTCTGGTTTCAGCAAATAGCTTGATGTTATCAACTACTTTCTTGTAACTGGCACCAGTTCTTATGCTTTCGAAGGTTTGTTCTGTTGCTCCATCGAAAGAGATGTACAAGGAGTCAAGTCCAGCTTTGATCAAGTTGATTGCGTGGTTTGAGTTGATGAGAGTGAAATTGCTCGTGAAGCTCACATTAAAATCGTGCCCTTTGGCATACCTCACCATGCAAGGTAAGTTGGGGTTGAGAAGAGGCTCTCCGAGCCCCGTAAGGTCAACTCTGCGATTTCTGAGAACCCTCCACTTTAACTGGTCGATGATCGACTTATAGAGCTCAACAGACATGTCAGAATTGGTTTCTTTGGGCCTGATGCATGTTTGGCAGTGGAGGTTGCATCTAGTGGTGATTTCCAACTGCGCGTAGTTGGGTAGCGAGAAATAAGAAATAGGCAAGAGGGCTAACCGCGTTACCTCCGATAACGGGCTCTCCAGCATCATTCCAGAGATTTCTTTTTTCAGGGTGTCGAAAATCTGTTTTGCCATCCTTTTTTCGAGTGTTTCGTTTCTAGGTAGATACACTTAGTAGTTTCGAGATTGGTCTGTTTTTTGACTGATGAGTATTTGAACATACAGTTTGTTGAGTCTGTCCACTGCAGTGTCTAGGGAGAAGTTTTCTATCATTCGCTTTCTGCCTTCTCGACCTAATCTGTCTCTTAGGGTTCTGTCATTCAGTAAATATTGAATTTCTTCTGCCAGTTTATGGGGATTGCCTGGTGGGAAGAGAAGCCCGTTCTCAAGGTCCTTTACGATGTCGGGAATCCCTCCCACGGATGTTGCTATTACGGAGGTTTCGCACGAAAGTGCTTCTAGAACTACGACTGGAAGTCCTTCAGAAAATGATGGAAGAACAAGAATCGAGGCTTTTTGATACCACGATATCACGTCTTTTAGGTCTAACGCGCCTAGGAATTCTATTTTGTGTTTGCCTCTTGTTTTCTCTGTTTCGGCTAGTTTTCTTATGTCTTGATAGTAATTTGAATCCCAGAAGGGACCTATGACTACCAGACGAATGGAGGTTTCTAGATGATTCAAAGCCTTCAGGAGAATATGTAGGCCTTTCTCTGGTGATATTCTTCCGACGAATATTATCAGGTTGTCTTCTCTTGAATCCGTCGGGTGAAACAACTCCGTGTCTATTCCGTTTGGCAAATATATGACTTTGTTTTCGGGGATGCCGAGTTCTTTCAGATCGCTTCTTATCTGCTGTGATATTGCTATGTAAAGGTGTGCTGCATTGTTGAACACAATTCTGCTTAGGCGATACCTTTTGAGGAAGTTGGCATCTAGTCCGTGCAGGTGGAATATTTTGGGTTTCTTAGTGAAGTATGAGAACATGGGGAAAGTTAGGTCAAATTCATGGTAGTGTATGATATCATATTGTTTTAGTATGTTTGTGAATCTTCCCGGGATGAGATTGACTCCTAGAGTGTTTCGCGGAGAATGGGTTAGTGGTTGCCAGTTTAGTGCAGGGATTTTGAAGACCGTTATGCCGTCGGTTCTATATGTTTCTCCTTTCCATTTTGGTTTCCATTTGTAGGTCATGTTGAAGGTCATGACGTCCGTATGTATCCCTATTTTGTTGAGTTTGATTGAGAGGTTTCGGACCATGGTTTCTGTTCCGCCTTTGACTGGGTAGTAGCAAGGTGTAGTCATCAAGATTCGCAACGCTTCACGTTCCTGTTGTTTTCTTATTGAAGGTCCAGTGGTTTGAAGAAACTCTTGAAATGAGAGTGCAGAAATCGGGGATCATAATTGAAATACCGTTTTGCCCAAAGAATGCTGATTTCGTAGATTTTTTCAAATTCATTTTCGTTTAGGCATAAGTGGTTTGGAGCCCTGACCAGACTTGGTGTGATCTCCACTAGTTTTAGACTGTGAAAAAGGCGGAGTAGTTTGAGCAGTGATTCAAAGCTGTTAATCAGTGATTGTGTCTGGTGAGGATTTCTCGGCGTTGATTCGATAAGTCTTGGTGGATTTCCGTTGTAGTAGTTGGAATCCCACATGTTCTTGTATACGAGGGAGTTTGGATGCACGTCTATTATTGTATAGTCTTTGGTCAAGATTGAGCGTAGGACAATGAGATATTCTAGTTTGCTGCCGCTCCAATCACCCAAGGTTGGATAAGGGTAGAAAGTGACGCCCTTGTAGAAAACTGGTTTCGCAGAAATGCAAGAAGAGAAGTCAAACTCAATTCCTAGGTCTCGTAAGGCCTCCAAGTGTGGTGGGGACCAGCAGCAACCAGGGGCGCGATAGGAGGAGATTTTTTTGTTGCTGAAAAGTCCTTTTAGGAGTTCAATTCCGCCCTTTCCTTCGATTTCTCCTGTTAGAGGGTTTATGTGGGAAATTTCTCTTTGCATGGACTTTTCATACGCTTCCGTATAGTTTTCTACGTCGGTGTATTCGAAAATTGTAGGTCGAACAGAGTGACTTGAAGAATGATAGCCTATTTCATGGGTGGCAAGCATCTCTATTATGTTGAAGAAATCGCCGAGTTTTTCGGCCATATGTCCAGTGATAAAGAATAGGGCTTTGAGATCGTGTTTCTTCAGAATTCTCAAAATGTTTGCTAGAGCTTCCATGGATCCAGGATTTATGAAGTCCTCAACGTCAAAAGTTAAGAAAACATTGTTCAAAGTCTCATGTCCAATTCACATGGAAAGCGGGCGCGCTTTGTATAATTGGGAAGTAGTTCGTCACTAAACGATTGTGCGATCTGTCTTTGATGGGGATTCTCTTCTTGTTCTTGATGGATTAGGTTAGATCAAGATTCCTTCATTCTTACAGGCTGGCTTTTATTAAGCGACTCTTCAATGCATTCCAGCAACCGCACCGTTTTTCTTCCATCTTCTGGCGTGACAGGTAGGTCTGAATCGTTTTTTATTGCGTCCAGGTATTTGTTGATCAAAATGTATTGGGGCAGACAAAACAATAAGTGTCGATTGCGAAGGTTGCTTAGGAATGATTTTATCCATTTTTTCGTTATGCGCTTCTGATCCGAATAGAAGCCTTGTAGAACATGTTTGGGATTCGTTTCGGGGTATTCTGTGAAGTAGTTATAGTTCAGGATTTGTATTTGTCTACCATCTGAGCCTATGAGTTCGAATATCACCTCCAATTTTTTGGAAAGCCAAGAGATTTCGATAACTCCAGTGACTTGACCTGAAGTATTCAGGAATGTAATGAAGTGGTCGTAAACTGGGTTTCTTATTTTTCCACCCACGGCCGAGACTTGGTCTATGTCTTTCAGGAAGTGTAGTTGCAGGTATGCTGCATGGGTTCCTGTTTCCCAGAGAACTCCTCCTTGTTGGGGAGTCATTATCCATTTTGGTGCCCCGATTAGTTCAGCGCTTTCTCTTACCAGAACTCTGAAGTGGGCTAAAGAGAATTCTCCTGAGTCAACTCTAGCCTTGGCCTGCATAACGTAGGGCAGAAAAATCTGGTTGTGACAAATGGAAAGCTTGACTCCATGTCTTGAGACTTCATGAATTATCTTGTCGCATTCTGCAACGCTTCGAGCCATCGGTTTTTCCAATAGGACATTGTGATTAGATTTTGCAGCTTCACTCGCAATCTCAGCATGTGTTAATGTGGGTGTACATACATCCACAAAGTCAAGATCTTTCATTTCCAAGAGATTCATGTAGTCATTGAAAGTCTTTGTGATTCCGTGTTTTTGGGCAAAGGCGTTGGCTCTTTCTAAGTTGATGTCTGAAACAGCTACGACATGCGCTTCAGGTATATTCCTGTAGGCATTCATATGGATCTCAGAAACACGCCCACAACCAACCAAACCAACATTTGCCATATTTTTTCTGCCCTTTTCATCTTGATTATGAAAAGATACAGTTAAAAAGATTATTTCTCTTTTTGTAACTGGAACTTAAATTATGCATAAAAAGAACCAAAATTAGCAACTTTGCTTTTATCGTCAATTTAAAATCTTTAGAGGTTTGCACTGTTGCTATAAATAATTGGAAAGTTCTGTTAAATCCTCGTCGGAATTTTCTTGTGCAAAAAATCGTCGGACAGAGAGGTAATTTTGCTGTATTTTATTATTGGGTGGAAATCTTTAAACAACTCCAGAAAATTTCAAGTGTAGAGTACGCCTATGCCGAAACCTTTTTGGTCATGGCTACCGATTATTTCTTGATATTTGTAGGCGTGTCTTATTTCGTTCCAAAACTTATGCACTTCACCTGACAATTTCAGATGGCCCTTGCAGATGTCGTGGAAGGCGATTAAACCGCCTTTGCGTACAAGTGGGCTATACATTTGGAAATCCTTTTTAACGCCTTTGTAAGTGTGATCGCCGTCTATGAAGAGAAAGTCTAATTTTTGTTCTTTCAGGATTGATTTGACTGTTGACAAGCTTGAGGCTGAATGCGAGTCCGCTCTCACCAAGAATATCCTTTGATTTTTTTGAGCGAAATTGGTGAAAAAGGGGATTTTGAAGCTTTCATATCCGCCACCAAACTTGCCGCTTGGCATATCTAAACTGATTATCTTAGCGTTTGAATCTATCATCCGAGTGAATAAATATAGTGTTCCTCCGTTAGCTGTGCCGATTTCAAGCATGACGTGTATGTTTTGTTCGCTTAGTATGGAGAGTAACGCTTGGATTTCTTGCTTAACCTGTATGGGTGCAATTGACCAACCTATATATTTTAAAGGTATGTGACGAAAAACGTCATAACACAAGTTTATGTGGTCTAATGGTTTTTTGCATTTTCCTGCTTTTTTGCTTAAGAATGAGGCGGCTATTCTTCCTCTGAAACTGTAGAGACCCAGTTTGTCAGAGAAAAAATCGACCATGACTAGAGGAGTTGGAATTTCCATTTTGCACAATCAAAATGGAATAGATCAAATCGATTTTTAAGTTTTGTTCCCGATTTAATTTAAATATTGTATACTTTAATGAAATCGGAGAAATTAACTCGCTAGATTTTGAAGGCAAAAAGTCGCTAGTATCCGACGATTTTTTACAGCGTAAACACTCCGACGAAGACTTGACAGAACCTAATTAGAATTATATTCATACAAGTCGTCCGAATAGCTCAGCTATCCATGCAATTTTTTTAATTCTGAATGAAATTTCAGATAAAATAATGCGAGGGTTAGCCATACTCAGTATACCTAAGAATAGAAGGAAAGTGGTCTTTAAAGGCCGGTATCCGTCTCGGGTCTTCAGCATTTTTCCGTAATAATATTCCCACTTTATGATATATCCAAGACTCATCCTTTTGGATTTCACTTTATGACAGACTATGGCTTTCGGTATAAATAAAACATGATAACCTCTCATTCTTGCTCGATTAATCAAGTCCAATTCCTCACCGCCCGAGTGTTTTCCTTTTCGCGGACCAAGATCAGACCTGAAAAGCCCAATCTTCCTAAAAACTTCTTTTCTAACAATCATATTTGCACCCCAAATATAGCTTCCCCAAATATTGCCTACGCCAGAATAAAAACCGAAATCCTTCTCATTCCACCATTTTGGAGGCGACGTTTCGTAGATTGGGTTAAGCGGCCCTCCCAATATATCGGCTTCCATCTTGATCCCTTTTCGCATTTCTTCCAGCCAATGTTTATCCGCCATAGCATCATCATCTATGAAGGCCACGTATTCCCCTTTAGCAACGTTTATCCCATAATTTCTCGCACTACATGCACCGACGTTTTTGTCAAACCTTATTAGCTTCAATTTTTTTTACTAAACCTTAAATTTAAAGGGGGAGTTGATCCGTCATCAATTATTATTATCTCAAAAGGCTTAACGGACTGACTGACCAGACTGGTCACTGTATCTATTACGTCTTTTGGTCTATTGTAAGTGCCAACAACCACACTGACTCTTTTTTCATCTCTAATCACAAGAACAAACCTACAAATTCTTATATTCCTCTAAATACTTCTCAGCGATAATATCCCAATCGTATTCTTTCTCCGCTTTTTTCCTTCCTTCTTCTCCCATTTTCCTCCGTAGATTCTCATCGCTTACTAATCTTAAAAGAGCTTCTGCAAGTTGTTTAGGATTTTTGGGTTCGGTCAACAGCCCTGTCTTCCCGTTCTCTACGACTTCAGGAATGGCGCCAACTTTTGTAGAAACTACAGGTTTTCCACATGCCATAGCTTCTGCTAGGACAATCCCAAATTGTTCATACAATGAAGGGAGAGCAAAAACATCACAAGCAGCATAATATCTCGGAAGTTCCTCAGAACTGACAAAACCTAAAAAATTAATCCTTCCGTTGACCTTCAAAGTCTTTGCTAATTCCTTAAGTCTTGCTTTTTCTGGTCCCTCGCCAATAATCACAAATTTCATGTGTGGGTTCTCTTTAATCACAGTAGGTATAGCGTATATGAGATACTCCATTCCTTTTCTCTGGGCAAGACGTTGAACTGACAAAATGACAATGTCGTCCTTTTCTACTCCCAATTTCTTTCGCTGTATACGTCCGTTAACACTAACGTTGAACCGCGTGGTATCAACCCCATGGGGAATTATTTTAATTTCCTTTTTACACCTTTGGTGTTTCGCGTAGATTATTGTGCGTTTAACTGGTGAAACTATTACATCTGAACTATTCATTATATAAGCTAGATATGGGTCTAAGAATTTAGATAATGGATGGATTGGATCATAGGTATCCCATCCCATTAAGCTGGTAACAAGAGGTTCTCTTAGCACTTTTTTGGCGAAAACACTTGCTGCGCCTAGGTAGAAAACGTGAAATTGGTGCAGTATATCAAATTCTTTTTCTTTATTTAATTTCATTACTTTTTTCAAAATGGACATTTGAGTGATAGGTGGAGGAAAGAGTCTCCCATAGTAATGTTGCGGGTTCATAAGTAGTATTTCTATCGGTATGAGTACGGGATGTATACGCATACCGCTTTCTTGTTCGTGCCTTGAAGTGCTATCTGGGGAGAGTGTAACTAGATCGATTTCACAGCCTTTATTCACCAAGTGCTTACCCAGTTCATGAATAGCGGTCTCCGTTCCTCCAATTACGGGGAAATAGCTTGGCGAAATAAAACAGACTCTCATTCCAGAAAACCAGCGCGCGCTTTCTCGACGTATTACTTTAATCATGTTAAGGCGTGTTTTTGTAGATTTCGCTTCCACCATTGGAGTATATCTTACTTAAATCATTTAGAAAATGAAGTTCACTCAGATTCCATGACCTATCGCCAGCCACAACGGTTTCTTCCGCGGTATTAAATCTACTCAGGTATACGATTCCACCAGACACGACTTGGGTTACATTGTTTATCTCAAGGGGCGCCTTGTAGACCATACCGTAGCCTCTCAATATATTACCTCTGGAGTAACCATCAGAGTATATCTGCACACGGTCGACGTTTACATTTTTTGATAGCCACTGTGCTCCAAATACACTGGAAGTGTCGGTATACCCGAATTGAATATATAGCTTCAAAGTATCCATTCTATACTTGCTCAAAGGCAACGACCAACTCTCGCTTCCAGTCACTTCGTATACAAACGATGTCTGAAAAAGAAAATATGGAACCAAAACTAGCAAGAGAAGTATCGATGCCGTTGCTTCAGTTTTCCGTTTATTGACGAAATTCGCAAGAACCTCGGCGCCTGATGCACAAAGAGGGGCTAAGAAAATCAACAATATATGATAAAATCTCGTCATGTTCAAGGTATTTGCCAGGCCTGGAACCAATATAAGCGCAGCTAACAACGCTACGGCCACTGAACTAAGCAAGAAATATTCTGTTTCAAGAAAGATCTTTTTTCGTTTTATGATCAGGCCAACGAAGCCGATAACAATGAGAGCTTGTGTGAGATATGCAAATAACCTGCTAATTGCATTCCAAATAGAGGGCGGTGCTTCCATTCCTAAACCTCTCAACACCACTTCCCCTCTTGATGCGGGATCAAAAAATTCACCCAATTGGCTGTAGACGTAGTTTCCATACCCTATTAAACTGTCGAAAGTGGCAGCGTTGGACGTGTACATATACCAAGAAAACATTAAAACAGAAAATAATACAACCATACCTACAGTTATTTTTTTATTGGGACGCCTTAAAAGGACTGAAGTAATTAGAACAAGAAAGATAAAGAACAGAAAGATTTCTGCAAGTGCATAATGTGACGTTGTCAAAGCAAAGCTAAAAATCAAGAAGCATATAATCTTGTTTGCAGGTTTCAATTTCTTATTAAGAGACACAAGCAATAAAATGACAAAGAACAATTCTGCAATCATTTGCCTATCTAAAGCCAACAATTCAGTGTAAAATGCCGCTTGCGACATAAAGAGAAAAGCTGAAATGAAAGCATACTTCCTTCCAAAACGTTCTTGCCAGACCTGATACAAGGCCAAAGGTACAAATGAAAAGAGCAATGGAAACAGCATCTTAAATATCCATACAGGATCCATATTCAATAAGCTTGAGTAAATTGTGGGAAGAACGGTAATACTCAACATTGCGTTAAGCCTACCATAGCCTGGCCATGCAATCCCACGGTACAGATCGGTTGAACTCCAAAATGAGTTGTTAGCTGTAGTCTTGAAGGCAAAGTATTCACCAGTGACATCTGAGCTAGAGGGAACTAAGTGGTTGGATATCAACGAGAAATGAAAAACCAGCGCAAGGGCAATCATAAGTAATGCGAGAGGATAGAGCTTTGGAGGCAACAACTTCTTAGAGATAACCCCAATGATGAATAACAAAGTGATTGCCACTATCACAAAAAGCAAAATCAGATTATTCCCATAAACATTTACACAAATTGCTCCGAGAACGCTCAAAACTGGAAGAACTGTAAACAGCAACGCAGATGGAGACATCTCAATAACGCGCGCGCGCTTAAAACTGTCGCCTCGTAAACAAACTAAAATTCCACCTATCAGAATAGTGTTGTTAAGAATTACAATTAATGGCAATGGCGAAAGCGGTTGTGAGATGCCAAATAGAGGACAGACTTCGTTTATCAGGAGCCCGGTCAGCATCAAGAACGCGATACTCAGCCCCACTGAGAAAAGGGCTGTTTCTAATCTATCAAGCTCATTCATTCCTAATATTTTGACAATAAGGAATCCTGGAACAAATGTAAGATATGAGAATAGAATGACTTGCCTGGCAACTGGAATATTGAAAAACACAGCAGCATATACCATAGCCTGCAAGAACAATATGAAAGCTAGAAAATTCTTGGATTTCCACGCAGCAAGTATAGATTTCAACTGGCAAATCCTCAAATTCGATTCGTTCATATGGGCTCACGTTTAAGTCTTTATTGCGTATGTTCATCGTGTATTAATGTTGTACGAGACGAGGTTGTAAAGTATATCGTAAGACGAAAGACTTAATTTACTGGCTGCCATTGTAGCATATGTGGAGAACATGTCGACATGAGGATGAGACAAGTCCAGCATGTTTTTATTCACGAATTACCAGCGACAAGAGTAGCTGAAGGAAAAATGCAGAGCACAAAATCGTACACGATACTATTGATTTCCGTGGTGCTTGTAGGAATTCTCAGCTTAGATGCCGTTTATTCTTTAGGTGGCGCTGTCAATATAACAAATACTGGCAGGATAGGACTCGCGACGTCAAACATAACTTACAAAAGCGAAATTCGAGGCGTATTTGGTTTTGAGACCCTCTATGGTACTGGACACAACTGGGCCCTCATTGCACAAACCCTCAAGCAATACGGCATCAACACTTTCTTCATGAACGACCAATCGAGTACAGGGCGAAGACCTGACAGCGAGATATCAGCAGCGATTGCGGCGTGCCACGCACAAGGAATAGAATACCACAGCGTTATAGCCTGTTTATGTGATGCTGGACTTGAAGGTGAAACAAACGCAATTAACAGCGCTGGAGTGGCTGTAAGTCCATACCTTCAATGCCCCATAAAAATTCGCAGCCTTTTCAAAGCAAACTTGGAGAGTTATCTCAATACTTTTGCTGTGGACGGAATAATGCTGGACTTCATAAGGTACGAAGGTTCAGATTGGTGTTATTGTCCGCAGTGTCGTGCTGCTTTCGAGGCATGGCTAGGAGAAGGTCCAATAACCGACTGGACACCGTTCTATCCTGACCAATCTCGTTGGGGTGACTACATAGAGTGGCGAACAATACCTGTTACTGAGCTTGTCAGGGACATAAGAACGTGGGCTAAAGCGATTAAGCCGAACCTCAAAATTTCGGAAGCAGCTTGGACATACTTCCAGGACTGTCCAGTTTACTGGAGAAAATACATCGGCCAAGACACTGGAAAATGGATAAAAGAGGGCTATATAGACTTCGTTGCGCCAATGATGTACACTTCAAACTTGGCTGAGGTTCAAGAATTCGTCCGTGACGACCAAAAATATATGACAGGTGGGGTAGAAGGGAAAATACCGTTGCTGTGTTTCCTCGACTGTTCCAGAGGCGCGACACCAGCAGAAATAAAGGCCGAGATTGACTACGCAAGATCCGTAGGCATCGACGGCTGGATACTTTGGCGTTATGGCGGACCAGGTGCGGGTGATTCGGCTGCAAGCTACCCGGATGTCCGTGACTATCTTTCAATCTTAAACATGCCTGACACTTTTTCGGTTAACGAAATAAAAGTTGCGCCCAAACAAACAGAAGCAACAATTAGCTGGACCACTGAGTTGCCAGCTACAAGTAGAGTTGAATACAACACATCATCCTTGTTCACTTCAATCTGGTCGACTTGGAGCGACATGCACTACTGGTGGAATCAACATGTTGAAGGGTTAATCACAGAAAACGGCACATCAACCATAGACCACAGCATAACGCTAACAGGTTTATCGCCAGGAACAAAGTACTATTTTCGGGTTCAAAGTCAAGGCATGTCAGGCACAGCCGCCAGCGAAGTCCTAACATTTACCACTGAAAGTTAAGACAAGAAACCTGCAAAAACAAACCGCTTGACAGCAATGTTATTCAATATTGCTCAGAAGTCTGATTCCACAATATCAGCTATACCCTTCTTGAAATTTTCTCTGCTAAAAACCCTAGACCTTCTCATCGCTTCTTCACTGAACTTCTTGCACAAACCATCATCCTTCAGCAACAAACTAATCTTATCAGCAAGCTCAGCCGTGCCTTCAAAACTAAATCCATATTTATCATATTCAATTATATCAGTGTATGTTCCCCCGCTCCTGTGCACTATCGGAACACATCCAGAAGCCATTCCCTCAACAACGCTTATGCCAAAATGCTCAAACACCGCACAATGAACATACACCTTGGCCTTCGAGAGAAGATCCATCAAGACACTAGAAGGGCTGTCAATGAGCAGCTCCACTCTGTCCTGAAGCTGCAACTTACTAATCATATTCCTCAGTTTCTTAACGTATCCGAGAGATTCAGCACTCCTGTAGATGCTTCCTGCGATAACGCATTTTCCTCTATCGACGCCGACAAATGACCGTATCAAAACTTCAAATCTTTTGAACGGACTAAACCTTCCAACACTGACAACCAACGCCTGCTTACGCGACGGACGAAAATGCTCTAGATCAACTGGTGGATAGAGAACCTGCGAGTTCAAGGAATAGACATCTTTGATCACTCTTGAACTAAACAAAGAACAACACAATATAGTTTTGTGTTTCGCCCTTGCCAGAAATCTGTTCTGAACAAAAATATAGGGCTTCAGATATAGCCGTCTGAGTCCTCTCTGATAGTCCACTGGTGGAATCATGTAGATTATCACCTTTCTGGCTGTAGGACAATAAAACCAAGGCGAAATAGTTGACACCACTGCAACATCATAATCCTTAGACATACTTGATGATAACAAATGAAAATTCAATAGTTCACCATAGGCAGACAACCCAAAGACTCTTGGCTTCACAATTTCCGCATCGGGCAAGACAACTTTCCCAAAATAATTCTCGACCTTTCTCCAATCTGGCTTATCAAAAGTCCCTAAAGTCACATTGTGCCCTCTGTCCTTCAGACTCTCAATCATGTTGAGGCATACGCGTTCAGCACCTCCTCCGATATTCACTGAAGGGTGAATTAGTAGCACGTCCATTCCGGAACTTCTCCAGATGTCAAGCTTGGATGTAGAATTTGTGACCATACCCTTTCGAATGGCTCTTTAGATAACCCGCCCACCAAGCAAAACTCTTAAACACAGAGTGAAATGGCAAAAGCAAAGCTATTTTCCGCCGAACTACTTTGTAGGCCAGAATGCCATAGGGGATTCCACCAAGAAAAGCAAGGGGAGGAGACATCATAGGAAGAGAAACGATGCCCCGGTTCTTGTGAGCACTGTAATGGGCACCATAACCATGCCAATAGTACTGTTTCCAGAGCCCTCTCCACGTTTCCTTACTTCGCCCATAGAAGATCGCTGCCTTGTCTCTCACAACTAACCATCTAGCAGATCTGACTCTGTAGGCAGCATCAACATCTTCTCCTGATCCCCTAATATTGTCGTCAAAACCACCGACCTGCCTCATAGCTTCGACTCGGCAAACAGATCCTCCTGTTCCCGGAAGGTTGGTATGCCCCCCCGATTTGAAACGATAAGCCACATAAGCGAGATTATCTAGAAAGGCGACCAAGCTTCCTTGTTCCAACAAGCCATAGGAACCTGAGGCAATCCCTACATCAGAATTCTCTTCCATAAATTCAACCTGCATCCTTATGTGGTTCTCAGGTATAATCATGTCGCTGTCAACCCAGACGATATATTTCCCTGCCGCGTTCTTCACGACAATGTTTCTTGCAGGACCTAAACCCTGCCAGCCGGTATGAAAAATCCTTACAGGTATATCGATCTTTGCAGTGCTTTTTTGGATTACAGATAGTGTGTCATCTTCGCTTCCATCATCCACGAAAATGATTTCCATAAATTCGTGTGGAAAATCCTGTTTAGCTATACTCCTAATTGCATCGGTGATGGTACGAGAACCGTTCCTCACGCAGACCCCAACTGTGACAATCGCCACCAAAACAACCAACCCTCTCTCTAACATGAATCGCGCGGCCTATAGCCGAGCGACCACCAATGTTTCTTCTTTGAAGTTACTCAGAAAACCAAATTTTGTGATCTTATCAAACAAAATCCAACAATGGAAAATCATTGGAGGTTCAGCTTTCGAATGGTGATAAACCCATGGTTTTCCAATTGGAGGATAGCCAAACATCAGAAGACTTTCTATGTTGAAGCCACACACTCTTAGCTTCTGCGCAAGCTCCCAGGGGGCGAATCTCCGCGTTCGTTCATAGTGGAGGGGTCCTCCCAATCTACGAATTATCATGTTAGAAACACTGTTCGGCAGCATCGAATCCAAACACATGATGGGGTTGAATTTGTTTGTCGTACAGACTAACAACCTGCCTCCTTTTCTAAGTGAAAATGCCAATTCTCTTATCGCTTTCTCCGGAGTTTTCACATGTTCCAAGACATCACAGAGAACAATAACATCAAATGCTTCTTCGCTGAAGGGCAGGTTTTCCAAGTCGCCTGCCAGGAAAGAGAGATTGTTCAATTGAGATACTCGAGCTTTTTCCAGCGATTTCCTTGCATTTTGTCGGTCAATATCCAAACCTATACCGTGAGCACTACTCGACACCGAGACAACATATCCTCCTTCATCGCCACAACCACCATCCAAAACCAGAGATGCGTTTCTAGTATGCCTCTGAAAGTAATCATAGAGTTTCGAACGGTAAAGGGAATACTTGTATGAGCCTAGACTCCAGAATCTGGGGTACTCCTTGGACACCAAACCCACACCAAACTATCAATGAAAAGCAAAAGTGCGCACACGCGCGCGGCTATGAAGTAAGCATCTGGCAGTCATCTTTTGAATTCATCGACTTGACTCTTAACAAAACCAAGACACCAAGCAAGCCTTTTGAATGTATATTGAATTGGCAACAAGAAGACAATTTTCCGACGGATCAGTCCATAGGCAATTGTAGAATACCACACTCCAGCAAGAAAGCCCGCCATTGGAGTCATTTCATGAAGAGCGAGGGCGTTCTTGTTTTTTCTAAACATATGACGACCACCATATCCATGCCAAAAACCTTCCAACCAAAGATCTTTCAATGTTCTCCTTGGTCTCTCATAAAACATCGCCGGCGTCCCCATGTAAGTCAACCAGCCAGCTTCTCTAGTTCTATGTTCAGCATCCAAGTCCTCACCGACTCCTCTTATATTAACATCAAAACCACCTATCTGTCTGATGGCTTTTACTCGATAAATGGAGCCTCCCGTTCCAAACGTTCGAGAAGTTGCCTTCTTGCCATACTTGAAATAAGCCGCAACATAAACAGCATTTTCTAAGATCCCGACCAAACTCTTTCCAGAATAAATCATAGGCCTAGCCTTACCAATCCCTATGGTTGGACTACACTCCATAAACTCCACGTTCTTCCACACATGATCCTTAGGCAATACCATGTCTCCATCAACCCAAATAATATAATCTCCACGAGCTTCATTGACTACCAAGTTTCGCGACGGCCCCAATCCCCGCCATTCGTGATGAAAGACTTTAACAGACATATCCATTTTTGGAACATAGCTTTCTATAATTGGAAGCGTTTCATCGTGACTACCGTCGTCCACAAAAATGACTTCCATAAGTTCATGTGGAAAATCCTGGCAAATAATGCTTTCAATGGCTTCACAAAGGGTAGCAGCGCTATTTTTTACACAGACTCCGATAGTGACTTTAGGCTTCACCGCAAAACCCTCTATTTTTTAAAAAGCTGTCGACGTGCTTCTGCAGACAAATCACTATTCTTCAAAAACTGGGGGAACTACGTCACCGACAATTCGTTGATAGGCTTTCAACAGCCAAAATTGAATACGCCACGAAGAACCTGTAGAAATAAACCCTTCTTTCGGAAAAATCTTCGCAAATTCTGCAACATTCTCTCCACAAGTCACGACACCATTGGAACTTCCAAGCCCTTCTTTCATGGCAATCTTCAAAAACCCAACTCTGGAAGGCTTATAACCCATTATTTGAGAAGCGACCCAGTCAATCGAAAAGGAGTCAGCACTAGCCATTATCAAATCTAACTTAATCGGGTAACGGCCGAACGCAACCAGCCCATCGACAACCGTAAGATGCGGATGCAGGATCTTGTTTATACCAACAACAGCTTCGTTCAAAAATGGATGATAAACAATCTTTCGTGCAAAACCTATGCAACCAAATATGTTCTTCATTGCACAGGTAATTTTGACGATCTTCATAACCTTCAATTTAGGAACATTAATGAACAAGTCAGATTTCAACAACAACTCTGGAACCTTATACGTTATATCACGCTTATTCACGCGCACAGTTTTCTCTATTAAAAAATCTTCAGAAAGATTAACAAGATCCACTTTCTTCTCTTCAGCCAATTTTTCGTAACCCAGAACCTTGAAAGCATACTTGGTTCGCATAGCCGAGGCGTCGGCCTCCGCGACTTTCATGTCCACATCCCCAAACGTCTCACGAACCCAATCTATTATCCCCGCAACGACTCGAGGATCCGTTGTATATCCAGTACTAGCATCCCAGTAATAGCACAAGTTTGGCTTCACAACCACAGATTTCACCGTACCATCTAGCTTGAAATCAATTAAATCTAACGCGCGCGAAATGTGATCCTTCATATCTCCTGAAGGAATGGCCTTGACTAAACCAACAACATTGCCCATTTGTTCACCATCACCCTAAACAATCTTTTCATTAGCTTTGTTGTAGGCAGCTTGAATAAGTTCAATAGTCTTCAATCCATCCACTGCAGAAACTGGGGTTTCAGAATCATTACGAATGCAGTCAAAAAAGCTAACTATCTCTCTATAAAAGGATTCATAATAGTACGTGTACGATAGAAAGCGAATCTTCTTTCCCACGATTTTTCGTGCAAGATTCTTGACCCCTTCTTTCACAGCATGAGAATAGAGATTATGCGGCACAAAGCTGTCACTAGACAAGTACCCTGAAGTCCCATGGAGAATAACCCGGAAATTATACTTCGGAAAGACAGTCTGCTGGTACCAACCAACATTCACTATTCCTTTCGTGCACGAATTAGCCCTCAATATTACAATCGCGCCGTCCTCAACTGGCAAATTGTACCTGTGAATGAGATGAGAAAACATCACCTCTGCATCTCCTGCAAGAAAGCGGAACAGATCTATCATGTGATAGCCAATATCGAGCAGAGCTCCACCCCCCGCTTTCTTAGGATCAAACCACCAATCTGCAACTGGAGCAGGAACTCTTGGATGCGCAAAAGGGCCATTTATAACCTCTTCAATTGTAGCAACTTCCACATCTCCAATGGCGCCCTTGTTCATCTGCTCTTTCATTTTCTCAACAACTTCCATAAAACGCACCGCATGTCCAACCATGAACTTCCTGCCAGACTTGTCCACCAACTTCACAATCTCACGGCATTCGTCAACAGAGCTTGCGAGAGGCTTCTCAGCAAAAACATTCAACCCAGCCTCCAAGGCTAATTGTATACTCTCAAGATGCATGAAATTGGGCAACGATATAACAACCGCATCAACGTCTGAATAATTGCGTAGCAACTCATGATAGTCCTTGTAAAGCATTTTGACACCCAAGGATTTCGCCTTAGCCAACGCCTTCTTCGAAGCGTCTGCGGCAGCGACAACATTCACTCCGTCTATTTTCTGGCAATTCATCAGATGAAGCATGCCCATTCTTCCGAGACCGACAATTCCAACATTTATCACGAAATCACCACATCTCTATAACCATCAGTTTTCAAAAACGCGGACAGTTCTAGTTCTCCCACATAATGAATCTCTTTCTTCTCGCGTGCAGAATCAACGAGTAGAAAAGTATGAGCTGATCCGTGATTCCCTGGGCCATATACCGTCTAGTTTTCGGTATCGCAAAGACTACACACAAGACTGCAACAAAGGGAATCAACGCAATCGGATAAAGAACCAACAAAAGAAGTGTTACTACAACCAAAGCAACGAAAATGAACGGAACAAAAAGTGACAGAAATATTTCTGGAACAGCTAGTCTCTTAGGCATCTTCAGACGCCTCCCCAAAAGGAGACCAAAACACTGAAGCCAAAGACCTGTCAACTGAGTTGCTCTACGTATCTTTGCTCTCATCCTATCCCTGAACATCGGCTGAACTTTGGAAGGAACAGAAGCCTCGGGCACAAGAATAGCCCTAAAGCTGTTTTGAACAACACGCAACGCTGTTCCTGAATCATCCGCACCTGACTCGCAATCAAATTCCCTAAATGCATTCTTCTTGAAAGCGCAAAAAACACCCTCAAACCTTATAGTCGAATGAATCTTCGACTCTCCCAATCTCCAAACAAACATGAAATCCAGATAGCCTTCTTCGGCCTTGGTCACCCAAGTCTGACCTACATTTTCTGGTATCTGTCGACCTGTAATTGCTCCGATGGTGGTATCAGACAAATAGGGTAAGGCGTCTTTAAGAATAGTCGCAGGCCAAAAGGCGTCCGCATCTGATACGACAACTATGTCGTTTGAAGAGGCCTCAAGACCTTTATTCAATGCGTGTGCCTTGCCCTTCCTTGGATTTTGAGTTAAAACTTTCAAAGGGAAATCTGGGTGGTTCTTGGCAAAATCATTAGCTTTTTCAACGGTCTGATCAGTCGATCCGTCATCAATCACAATGACTTCCAGCTTTTCCCTAGAATAGGAAACCTGTTCGACATTTTCCAACTTTCTTTGAATTATGTCTTCCTCATTATGCGCAGGCACAAGCACCGTTACCGAAGGAGAGAATCGAGGATCGATTTGTAACCCCCAAGCTTTTTTGGCGTGAAGCCTGAGATAACCAAAATACGAAGCATAGCTCCCGGCGAAGACAGCGAAAAGTGCGAACCATAAAAGAATAAGCAGCCCAAATCACCATCAATCTCTTACATCAAAGCACTTGACCCAATTTGAACCATTCTCAGCCACTCACATCATCAACCTAGCTGTGTACAAGTATCGATTCAAGTGCCTGCACCAGATATTCGATCTCTTCTTCGGTGAGATTTGGATACAATGGAATTGACAAAGCTCTATCATGTGCACGGTCAGAATTTGGACATGCTGAGACCTTCAAGCTTTTGTGCAAAGGTTTGAAGATGGGACTTTCGCACATAATTCCCTTCTCCTTCGCAAGCACTTGGATGCTCTTTCTTCCATCAACCATCACAACGTACCTGTAGAAAACACTCTTCTTATGAGAGTATTCACGTGGCAACTCAACATCACACTCTGACAATCGCTCACTGTACATAGAAGCAAGCTGAATTCTCCGTCCAATAAAGTGCCTTAATTTCTTCAGTTGACTCAACCCAAGCGCCGCCTGAAAATCAGTCATCTTATAGTTATACTTAACAGGCGCCAACGGTTTCCTATCATAATCCCTAGAATCAACCACCCTATCATAAAATTCCTTGTTGTTAGTAAGAACCATTCCTCCCTCACCAGTAGTGATCATCTTGGTTGCGTAGAAAGAAAACACGGAAAGCTCTCCAAAGCCCCCTACCTGTCTACCTCTGTATTCCGCGCCCAATGACTGCGCACAATCTTCAATCAACGGAACACCAAGTTCACTTAACTCATCAAGCTCAGCAGGAGCCCCGAACATGTGAGGCACAATTATCGCCTTCGTCTTAGAAGTAAGCTGCTTCTTCGCCGTCGCAGCAGATACGTTCAAATCCTCAAGGCTAATGTCAACAACTCTAGGCACAGCGCCCGCGTGCACGGTCGCCAAGTAAGGCGAAGAACAAACATAACTCGGCATAATCACCTCGTCTCCATTACCAACGCCCAAACCCAAGAGGGCCAAGTGAAGAGCTGAGGTGCCTGAAGAAACCGCAACGCCGTACTCCATCCCAACGAAACCAGCAATTGCATTCTCAAATTCTTTGACTTTCTTCCCTTGAGCAATCATGCCCGAAGCCAGAACATCTGTCACCGCTTTAATGTCATCTTGATCTATCGTTAGTCGCGAATGTGGAACAATCAAAGCTTCAACTCACCCTTCTAAGCCAGGCTTCCCTCCAAAAACAAAAGCAAGACCTATCACATCCGCCATGAGCCGACCCGTCACAGAAAACCCCCTCCAACAAAACAGTAGGCACCTTGATCTTCCTCAACTCACCAGTCGCTTCCAAAATAATCTTATCAAGATTCTTGTAGACCCTAAACTGCTCACCACAAAACTTCACCATTTCAGGCGTAAAACGCAAACCCCTAAGCTTCCCCTGCTTATCAAGTGTAGCGAAAATCTCCTTAGCCGAACGAACCTCAACAACCTCACCGGGCTGCAAACCCAAAACTTCCCCACCTTTATTGCCGTCGCCAACTCCATGCTGACTTTTCGAAACAAACCTTCCCACTCTCGTGGAAGGAAAAATCCTCCT
>Ga0315285_10001272_pt1 | contig 26387 bp, 19 predicted proteins | sample YL17G09_36_MG_FD_203698 | JGI IMG/M metagenome (GOLD analysis project Ga0315285, IMG submission 203698) | Sediment microbial communities from Yellowstone Lake, YNP, Wyoming, USA - YL17G09_36 | ecosystem: Environmental > Aquatic > Freshwater > Lake > Sediment | place: USA: Wyoming | collected... | reverse complement strand
CGCAGAAGCGGACGACGTACTTGCAGACGCTCGAAAGGGCGTCGACCACCTTGCCTTTGCCCTCGTCGCCCCACTGAAGGCCCACAACCGTGACGTTGACGTTCTGTGTGTCCATTACGCTACCATGGCAAGGGGAGAAACTCCGCGGTCAACACAACCCGCTAAGGATAGCCCAGGCGGCGGGGCTGTCAAGTGGTTGGGATGATTTGCAGCCGGGTGTGCGAGGTCAAATCCTGGCAGTGCGGCTGCCCGAGCCCGCTTGGGCGATTGCGAATAGCCACGCGGCGCAAGCCCGTGGGACATCGCCGCATACCTGCCAGAGCCCCCGCAAGCGGGGCGACTGCGGGCTTGCTGGGCAGGTCAAATCGTGCAGTCGCCCTACGGGGCTCTGGAAATGGGTGACGCACATTCCACGGGCTTGCGCCGCGTGGCTATTCGCAAACGTCCCTACGGGACTAAGAAAAGATCCCGCAATGGCTTGCGAACCGCCAGGAAAAAAACTCGCACACGACTTGCCCGCTCGCCGCGAAACCTTTGCCCCCGGCCGCCGTTAGCCATACTGGACGCACCGTTGACGGCCCGCGACGTTGGCCGGCTGATATTCCCCGCGGCACATGGAGTAAGACGACATGAAACGCATTACGATCTGCCTGGCTCTTGCAGTTGCGCTGGCCTCGCTGGCACTGGTTTGCGGCACGAGCGCGGGCCAGGACAAGAGCCAGGCCAGGGGCAAGGGCAGGACACCCACCACCCAGCCGGCCGACAAGCCTACCAGCTACTACGAGAAACGCCAACTTCGCGGCTGGACGCTGCGGATCAACAAGGACCTGCTCGAAGAGAGCAGCGCCAAGCTCCTTTCTGAAGTGCTGGCGGAGATGGATGACCACTTCTACCGCATCGAGCGCACAGTCCCGGCCGCGGCCGTGACGCATCTCAAGAAGGTCGTAATCTGGCTGGAGCTCGACAATCCAAAGGGACGGACCTGCCACTACCACCCCGACGCCAACTGGCTGAAAGACAACAACTACAACCCCGACAAGGTCAAGTGCGTCGAGATCGGCACCGCCAGGGGTTTCCTCAACGCCGTCAAGCACCAGCCGTGCGTCATGCTCCACGAGTTGTCCCACGCCTACCACGACCAGGTCCTGGATTTCGAGAACCCCAAGATCATGGCCTGCTACGAGGCCGCCAAGAAGTCCGGCGCCTACGACAAGGTGCTGATCTGGAACGGCCAGGTCGGCAAGCACTACGCCATGACCGACCAGAAGGAATACTTCGCCGAGGACACCGAGGCTTACTTCGGCACCAACGACATCTACCCGTTCGTCAGGGCCGAGCTAAAGCAGCACGACCCCAACATGTACGCGGCCCTGGAAGATGCCTGGGGCGTCAGGCACTGAGGATTTGGTATCTGTCCCCGAAATCTTGGTATCTGTCCCCGAAATCTGAAATCTTAAATCTTGAAATCTTGGTATCTGGTATCTCTCCCCAATGGCCCGTAGATAAGCTCGTAGATAAGCTCAGAGACGTTGTTTTTGTACGAGCCTGAAGGGCTCGCAGCGGCTTGGCTGCTCCGCAGGAGCAGTCAAGCCGCACAGCCCAGGGCAGAGCGAAGCGCCGCCCTGGGTGGCGGATGTTTTTGAAAAGAGCCCTGAAAGGGCGGCACAAACCGTTGCCGCAGAAAATGTTGCGCCCTTTCAGGGCTTGGTCTGTTTATATGCCCCTGTTACCCAGGGCGGCGCTTCGCTCTGCCCTGGGCTGGGCCGTCCGCCACCCGCCTTACGGCGGGGGCCGACGGCTTTGAGCCTTTCAGGCTCCGGAAAAGGCACCCAAAAGGCTTATCTTCGGGCCATTGGGGACAGATCCCAAAATAGGACTCGTGCCGCCCAGCCGACAACGCCCACACAATCCCTATTTTGGTATCTGTCCCCGAAATCTGAAATCTTAAATCTTGAAATCTTGGTATCTGGTATCTGTCCCCGAAATCCGCCCCGAAATCCGTCCCGAAATCCGTCCCGAAATCCGTCCCCGAAATCCCGCCATCCAGTCAAGATCGCCCCCCCTACTGGCGCAGCAATGCCGCAATCGCCGCCGCCAGAACGCGGACGCCGGCCAGTGACAGGGCTATCGCCAGGATGCGCATGATCCAGCGCCCGTGGATGCGCTTTGACAGGTGCGCGCCTAATCGCGCCCCGATAACCGCTCCCACACAGATCGCCAACAGGCCTGGGGCCTCCGCGCGGGTCAGGCTGCCGTCAAACAGGTGTACCACGGTGCCCACAGCCGACATCACGGCCTGCATGAAATGGCTCGTTGCCGTCGCGAGGTGTACGGGAAAGCTCAACAGGTTCACCATGGCCGGGACGTAGATAATCCCGCCGCCGATACCCAGTATGCTGGATGCCATACCAACCACGAAGCTGAGCGTCATACCCAGGCCCAGGCTGTATCCGTATTCGTGGCAAACCCCATCGGCATCGACGAGGGTTCGCTTGAACGCGGGCCTGGACCCGTGGCTGTGCAGGCCATCGCCGAACGTCTTGAGGAAGATGTATATCCCCCCCGCTATCAGCAGCAGGCTGAACGCGAAATTGAACTCCTCGCGGGGAATGAATTGGACGACATAGGCCCCTGCCGCCGCGCCGGGAACGCCCGTTATCAGGAACAGCAGGCCCGACTTGAAGTCTACCCGCTTCATCTTTGCGTACCAGTAGGACCCGCTGAAGGCGTTGCAGCAGACCACGGCCAGTGAAATGGCCGTCAGGGTGGCGGGCTTATCGTCGGGGCGGGTCAGCAGGAGGATCGGCATCAGGATGAACCCGCCGCCTGCCCCGATCAGCGTGCCCAGCGCGCCCACGCCCAGGCCAAGCAGCAAGAGCCACAAGTATTGCAGCCAATCCATGTCGCGGCGGTTCCTTCGCGTGAAGCACGGGCGTCTTGCGCAGCACGGGCATCTTGCGCAGCATGGCTTAGCCATGAGTCGTACGGGCATCCTGCCCGTACACGGCCCATAAGCAGCACGACCATCTCGCATAGCGCGGGCATCTTGCCCGTACAATGCACAACAAGAACAACCGCGGGGCCAAGATGGCCCTGCTACTCACGGGCAAGATGCCCGTGCCACGCCGGGACGCCCATGCTGCTGTTTACGCACGCAGGCCAATCTAGTGCAACACCCCGCCGGGGGCAAGGACAAGGTTCGGGAAGGTTCGCGAATCGGAAGGTTCGGGACGGAAGGTTCGGGATTCTTTGCATCGGCCAACACCTCGGTTACAATGTCGTCCGAAATCGACCAACACGGCCCGCCGTTGCGGCGAACCTGGCCGTACAAAAGGATCAAGAGGATCAGGAAATGGCAAAATCGAACTCCATGACAGAGCAGGTGTGTTTCGACAAAACGATCAAGGGCATCGACCCGGCCAAGGTCCACAGCGTCCGGCTGGCCGGCGGGGCCGTTATGCCCGTGGCGGCGTTCGGGACATTCCATTCCGACTGGGCGCAGGCATACATGAAGGACGCCACCGTCGAGGCGATCCGCCTGGGCTGGCGGCACATCGACACCGCCCGCGCCTACGAGAACGAAGCCATCGTCGGCGAGGCGATCCGCCAGGCCGTGAGGGAAGGATACATCTCCTCGCCCGACGATCTGTTCATCACCGGCAAGCTCTGGAACGGGCACATGGCCCCCAAGGACGTCGGACCCGCGCTGGACGCCACGCTGAAAGCTCTGGGCGTCGAAAAGCTCGACATGTACCTCAACCACTGGCCCTGGCCCAACGTCCACACGCCCGGCTGCGCCGGTGAACATCGCAACCCCGACGCCGTGCCGTACATCCACGAGGCGTTCATGGAGACCTGGGGCGAGATCGTCAAGCTCAAGCAGGCCGGCAAGATCATCGACATCGGCACCTCCAACCATACCCAGGCCGCCATGATGCTGCTTCTGCGGGACATCGACAAAGCATCCCGCCCGCTCGTAAACCAGATGGAGATGCACCCGCTTTTCCAGCAGACCGCGCTGCGAAGGTACTTCCAGTCGCAAGGCGTCATCTGCACGGGATACATGGCGCTGGGATCGCCGAAGCGCCCCGGGCGCGACACGTTCAAGGAACACCGGGCGGACATGATGGACCCGGTCATCCAGGCAATCGCCAGGGAACTCGGCGTGGCGCCGGCACGCGTCTGCCTCAACTGGGCATGCCAGCGCGAGAACAAGAGCGGCGGGTACGTGGCCATGGCAACGCGATCGGACTGGATCCTGGAGAACCTCAAGGCTGCCGCCGAGGACCTCCTGACGCCCGAGCAGATGCTCCGTATCTCCGGCGACGCCACGCCCCAGCACCCGGGCATCGACGCCAACAACCGCCTGATCTGGGGCCAGGTCTTCCTCTGGCCCGAAGCCGACGGCGACTGGCGAGTGCTCTGGAACGACAGCCAGGTATTCGAGACCCGCGCCAACTACAAGAAGTTCAAGGCCGCCTGGCGAGCCTGCAACAAGGTCCAACTGGAGACCACGTACCGGACGTAGCAGCCCGTTGAATTGAAAAACGTGTTCCGTCGCGAGGGCGCGGCATTTTGCCGAGCACCAAGGAAGCCAAAACGCGGGCGATTCATTGCGAATCGCCGAGTTTCCCTGATGCGGGAGTTCACGCAAAAGGTCCGCCCGTTGTCCTGCACGGGGGTTTTCGGCAGTCAGTTCTAACCGCCCGTGCTGGGGACGGCGAACGTGATGCGTCAGAATTTTTTATTTTCCCTCTAGGCGCAACGGGGGGTGTGTGGTAGTATGCCGGCGCTCCGACTTCCGTTCAGTGAAACGGCGGAGAGGAAAGCTGGCTGCTTCCGGCCCCGAGCCGGGCTGAAGGAAGCCGCCGGTGCTACCGTGAGGGCAGGGCGATAGTTCGCTCACTCGTTCCTTCCTGCCTCAGCCCGCTCAGGGCAAGTTTCCGAACAAGTTGCGTTGTCCTCTGCGCGGTCGATACCGCAAGAGGTGAACTTTTCGGTTGCGGACAGGCACCCGCCATGGCGGGCCGGCCAAGCCGGGAAAAAGGAAGGGACGAATCATGAACGTGAGGAAGATGGCGGGAATGGCGGTCGTTCTTGCGTGTTTGCTGGGATTGGCGGCGGCGCCATGCCGCGCCGACAGCCCGGCCCGCCCGGACAAGTCGTCGGTCGTGCCGCTTCCGAGCAGCACCGAAAAGGTGCTTTACGGGTTCGTTCCCGACGATCCGTATTTCCACAGGAACACTCCCTCGGCCGGGTGGGCGGGGCAATGGCACCTGGTCAACGAGTTCGGCACGGGAATCGACGCGAACGTCGTCGGGGCCTGGGCCCGCGGAATCACCGGTGCCGGCGTGACCATCGGCATCGTGGACGACTGCCTGCAAATCAACCATCCCGACCTGGCACCCAACTATGACGCCGCCGATAGCTGGGACTTCGGGAGCAATGACGACGATCCCAGCCCCGCCAACCCCGGCGACATGCACGGCACCAGCGTGGCCGGTGTCGCGGCCGCAAAGGGCGGAAACTCCATCGGCGTCGTAGGCGCGGCCCCAAATGCCGGCCTGGCGGGCCTTCGGATCGACTTCGTCAATCAGACCGAGCAGATGTTCATCGACGCCACGCTCTATCACAGCAGCGGAAACAACACCAGCATCAAGGTAAAGAACCACAGCTACGGGGTCTCGGCGCCCTACGTCGATGCGGCGGGGGAGGTGGCGGCGCTGAAGACCTCGGCGGCTGCTGGAACCATCCACGTATTCTCGGCCGGCAACCAGCGTTCCTCGAACTGGATCGTCGGCTGGGCCGACGACACCAACAAGAAGCAGCTTCGGAACAACCCGGCCGGCATCGCCGTGGCGGCTTTGGGCAGCGACGGGAAATACGCCAGCTACTCCAGCTACGGGGCGTGCGTTTTCGTCACCGCCCCGTCCAACAGCGCTTCGGGCTTCACCGGCATAACCACCACCGACGTGACCGGGACGGGCGGGTATAACGACGCGACGCACGACAGTTTCCCCGACGACAACTACACCAGCCAGTTCGGCGGGACATCCTCGGCCAGCCCGCTGGTTGCCGGCGTGATGGCGCTCGGCAAGGAAGTCCAGCCGGCCCTGAACGGCCGGATGGCCAAGCACCTGCTGGCGATGACCAGCAGGATCGTCGACGCCTCCGACGCCAGCGAATCAAGCGACGGCGGGTGGCGGACAAACGCCGCGGGCTACCACTTCAACCAGAACTACGGGTTCGGCCTGGTCGACGCCGACGCGTTCACGGCCGCGGCGGTGCAATACACGGGCGTCTCGCCGCTGATCACTGAAGGCACGGGCACGGTGCAGGTAGGCGCGGCCATTCCGGATAACAACCTGACCGGCGTGACAAGGACATTCACACTGAACCAGGACGTGCCGCTTGAAGAAGTGCTTGTCCACCTGAACATCACACACACTTGGCGCGGGGACATCGAGGCGTACCTGACCAGCCCGTCGGGCTACACCAGCAGGCTGTTGATCTGGGCCGCCGACCCGGATGACGTAATCGACTGGACCTTCACAACCAACGCCTTCTGGGGCGAAGACCCCGAGGGGCTCTGGTCGCTGAACGTCCGGGACACCTGGGAATATGACCTGGGAACCTGGAACTCGTACTCGGCGACCGCCTACATGGGGACGCTCGTGCCCGAGCCGGCCACGCTGTCACTGCTGGCCCTGGGCGGGCTGGCCCTCCTTCGCCGCAAGAGCGACTACGGCGGGTAAACTCTGGAAACTAGGAAACTAGGGACAGTCACCCATGAAACTAGTGATCCGTCAAGATCGACATTACGGGTGCCGGTGTCGGGGACGCGGCGTTTGCGACCACTTCGCCGCTGAACACGGCAGCCACGGCACCCGCAAAATCAAGGTTGACGGTACACTAGACACTGATAGCAGAACCACGGCCTTGAGAGGCGTAAAATTGCGGATTGCGGATTGCGGATTGCGGATTCTCTTATCGGCACCGCCAACGCCAGCCCAAGGCATCGAACTTCCTCAACGGACAGCTTCCGAAAGGCCTTCAGAGACCCAGTGATCTGTTCCTCGGCGTTGCAACAGCGTCAACCGCTGGCGATATTGGCAATCCGCAATCCGCAATCCGCAATCCGCAATCCGCAATCCGCAATCCGCAATCCGCAATCGACTAGATTCCCAGCCGGTCGGGGTCGGACTTGAAGCCGGGGCGGAACATGCGTTTTTCATCCTTGCTGTGGCGCTCGTACTTGCCGGCCAGGACGATCCGGCGGATGTCGTCGGGCTGCTCGACCGGCTCGGACGTCTCGATCCAGTACTTGCCGACCATGTCGACCGTGTGTGTATCGCCGGCGCAGATGTACGGCAGCTTGAGCTTCTCGGCCAGCTCGCGTGCGGCGACGGCCTGGGTGAACTCCTGGTTGCACGTCTTGTACTCGATGGCGTCGGGGCGGAGGCCCTGGTCGAGTATGTACGCCCCGCCTTCCCAGCGGCACGGGTGGGCCAGGATCGTCAGATGGCCTTCCGTGCGGGCCTTTTCGAGCACCTTGGCGGGGTTGTCGATCATCAGGTACTCGGCGTCCGTCGCTCCCAGTACAAGAAGATGCGTCAGCGGCTCCATCACGAGGTTAAGCTCGACGCCGGGGAGGATCCGCAACTGTGGAAACGTCTCCTGTGCCTCGGCCAGCTCGTGCGGGCGCCACATGCGGTGGTGCTCGGTCAGGTACACCACGTCGTAGTCGTGGGCGATATACGCCTGAAAAATCTCGCGCGGCGAACCGGAAGCGCACGCGCTGTACAGACTCGTGTGGCAGTGAAGTTCTACTTTCATTTAGAAGTCCGCGTTTCGCGGCGTTCGCGGGTAGGGGATCACGTCGCGGATATTGGCCATGCCTGTGGCGAACAGGACCGTTCTCTCAAGCCCCAGGCCGAAGCCCGCGTGCGGCACCGTGCCGTAGCGCCGCAGATCCAGATACCACCAGTAATCGTCAATGTTCATCTTCTGGGCGTTCATGCGGCTCAGCAGCACGTCCAGCCGCTCCTCGCGCTGCGAGCCGCCGATTATCTCGCCGATCTTGGGCACCAGCACGTCCATGGCCGCGACTGTCCGCCCATCGTCGCTCAGGCGCATGTAGAACGGCTTGATCGTCGAGGGATAGTCCGTGATGATCACCGGCCTGTGGAAAGTCTCCTCGGCAAGGAACCGCTCGTGCTCGGTCTGCAAATCGCAGCCCCATGACGGCGGGAAGTCCCACTTGCGGTCGCCGGCCGTCAGGAGCTTGATCGCCTCAGTGTACGTCACCCGCTCGAAGTTGCTCTCGACGATGTGCGTCAGCGTCTCCAGCAGCGTCTTGTCGATCCACTGGTTGAGCTGCCGCATGTCCTCGTCGCAATCCTGGAGCACGGCCCGGAATATGTGCTTGAGGAAGTCCTCGGCCAGGCTGGCATCGTCGGATAGGTCCGCCATCGCCATCTCAGGCTCGACCATCCAGAACTCCGCCAGGTGCCGGGGGGTGTTGGAGTTCTCCGCCCGGAACGTCGGGCCGAAGGTGTAAATGTCGCCAAGGGCGCAGGCGTACGTCTCGCCCTCGAGCTGGCCGGAGACCGTCAGGTACGTCGGCCGGGCAAAAAAGTCCTTCGTCCAGTCGATCTTGCCTTCCGGCGTCCGCGGCGGGGCGTCGACGTCGAGGGTCGTCACGCGGAACATCTGGCCTGCCCCCTCGCAGTCGTTGGCGGTTATCAGCGGCGTGTGAACGTACAGAAAGCCTCGCTGCTGGAAAAACTCGTGAATGGCCGAGCATATCCGGTTGCGGACGCGGGCGATCGAGCCGAACGTGTTCGTCCGGGCACGCAGGTGCGCCTGGCCGCGCAGGAACTCAAACGTGTGACGCTTGGGCTGGATGGGGTAATTGTCGGCGTCGGCCAGGCCGAAAACGCGAACCTCCGCCGCCCGGACCTCCACGCGCTGGCCCTTGGCGGGGCTTTCGACCAGCTCGCCCGTCACCGCCACCGAGCACCCGGCCGTGAGGCGGAGCACCTCGCTGTCGTAATTGGCAAGGCTGCCGTCGGCGACGACCTGGATCGTGGCGAAGCACGATCCGTCGTTGATGGCCAGGAAGCTGAATCCGCCGCCGCTGGTGCGGACAGTCCGAACCCACCCGGCCAGCGTCACCTTGCTGCCGGGGGCCAGGTCGTTCAATGCGTTCTTGATAAGCGTGCGTTTCATGGTCGTGATTCTTTGCGGGTGGCTATGATCGGCCAGCGAGGCCGGCGTGTCAACAGGGCGAGCAGCGCCCGCGAATGTTCAATGTTCAAATGTTCAATGCTCAACTGCCGACTGCGTAATGCCTCAGTTACGGGAGGCTTGTAGCGCCGCCGTAAGGCGGTTTTTCAAGAAGCCCCTTACGGGGCCGCTACAAACGAGTTTGTTTATGCTTCACGGTTCTTTCTCCCCCCGTCACTGAGGCATTACCTGACTGCCCCACTTTGGCCTTGGTTTGCCGGCCAAAATGGTATAAAAAGGAGCAACGCGGGAAAACGCGATTTCAGCCCCATAAGCTCGGGCTGTGGAAATTGGACATTGAGCATTGGAACATTGAACATTCACGGCCAAAGGCCGTGACGGGAGTCCGATAGCGATGCTTCGTTGGCTGATAATAGGCGGTGCGGCGGTGCTGATGGCGGTGGGGGGCTGCCTGGTGCATAGTTCTCTTACTCCCCACAGAGTTCTGGCCCAAGGCCGCGAGCCCAACCAGCCCTTCGACGTCTACTGGACGGACAGGCCTCTCGGCGAGCTTTCGCACCCTGCCATCAAGGTCTGCAAGTCAACGGGCATCATGACGGTCTTCGACGGCGACGAGGTGGTCAAGAGCTACCGCGTGATTTCCGGGGCTGTTCCCGGCGACAAGGAGAAGGAAGGCGACAAGCGGACGCCGGAGGGGGTTTTCCGCGTGGTGGTCCGCAATCCGGAGTCGAAGTACGTGCTGTCGCTTGGGCTGGACTACCCGAATGTCGGGGACGCCCAGCGCGGTCTCAAGGCCGGGCTTATCGACGCCAGGCAGCACGCCGCGATCATCACGGCCAGCGCCCGCTGCCGGCAGCCGCCATGGAACACTCGGCTGGGCGGTGAGATCATGATCCACGGGGCCAAGGGCGACCGGCCTGGCACGCTGGGGTGCATTGCGATGGACGATGATGCGATCCGCGAACTCTATCCTCGCATTCCACTGGGAGCCGTGGTGGAGATTCTGCCGTAGCCGTAGGGGAAAACTTGTTCTATACGGTCCCGGCGACTCGCCTGCCCGGCCGCCACGGTGCCGCGGAGGGGGGGCTACTTGGCCGCGTCGGGTGTGTAGTTGCGCTTCGGCGGCTTGGTTATCAGGCCCATGCGGATGGCCTTGGTCGAAACGTTGATCCGGCATACCGTGCCGTCGATAACAGCGCGGACGCGCTGCATGTTCGCCTTGAACTTCCGCTTGGTATTGCCGGTGGTCTTGATGCCGACGCCGCCGAGATACTTGGCCTTGCCGCGATGGGCGTAGCTTCGGCCGCTGCTGGTCTTCTTACCTGTAAATGGACACACTCGAGGCATTTTCACAACTCCTGCATTTGACTCGCCACGTTCGGCAGAGCGGGGCATTGTACGGCCGCGGCGCCTGAAGAGCAAGTCTTTTTCAATTGCCTTTCAATCACAACTGGAGTTTTGCAAAATGGCATAAAACCTTCGTTTCCGTTGCTGAACCCCAACGTAAAATAAGGACTTACGTCAATCTGGGCCGCATTTTGCAAAACTCCAGTCACAAATCAAAAATCTCAAATCTCAAATCTCAAATCTCAAATCTCAAATCTCAAATCACAGATTACAAATCGCCTACTTTTCCTTGTCTTCTTCCCTGGCTGCCTGGGCGGCCGCGACGATCTGGGCCTGGACGTTGCCGGGCACAGGCTCGTAGTGGCTCAGTTCCATCGAGTAGCTGCCCTGCCCGCCGGTGACCGAGCGGAGTTGGCTGTTGTACTGCATCACCTCGGCCAGCGGGGCCTGGGCCTTGATGACGCACATGTTGCCCGGAAGCATGTCCTGGCCCATGATCCGCCCGCGCCGCCCGGAAAGGTCGCTGGCGATATCGCCCATAAAGTTCGACGGGACCGTTATTTCCATATTCACGATCGGCTCGAGCAGCACGGGCTTGGCCTTGTGGATCGCGTCGATGAAGGCGTACTTGCCGGCGGTCTTGAAGGCGATTTCCTTGGAGTCCACCGCGTGGTGCTTGCCGTCGTAGACGCTCACGCGGATGTCCTGCATGGGATAGCCCGCGACGGCGCCGTTTGCCAGGACCTCGACGACGCCTTTCTCGATGGCAGGCAGGAACTGCCGCGGGATGGACTCGCCGAACAGGGCGTTGACGAACTCGAAGCCGCTTCCACGCTCCAGAGGCTCGACTCGCAGGTACACCTCGCCGAACTGCCCGGCCCCGCCGGTCTGCTTCTTGTGGCGGTGGTGCCCGTCGGCCTTGGCGGCGATGGTCTCCTTGTAGGGGATCTTCGGCGGCTTGGTGTCCACGTCGAGGTCGAACCGCTCTCGCATCTTGGTCAGCATTATCCGCAGGTGCAGGTCGCCGATGCCGCTGATGACGGTCTCGGCCGTCTGAGCGTCGCGCGTGGACACGAACGTCGGGTCTTCCTCGGCCAGCTTGCTCAGTGAGCCGGAGATCTTCTGCTCGTCGCCGCGGCTCTTTGGCGTTACCGCCAGCGAGTACATCGGGTGCGGGCACGCGGTGACCGCGCGGAACATCGGCGCCGGCTCGACGTGGAGCACGTCGCCGCGCTTGATGTCCTCGACCTTCGCCAGGGCGATGATGTCGCCGGCGACGGCCTTCTTCACCTCGTGGGTCTCCTTGCCCTGGATCTTGAACAGGTGCCCGACCTTCGCCGTCTTGCGGTCGTCACGCAGGTGGTAGACCGTCTCGGGCATGCACGAGCCCTGGAGGATGCGAATCCACGCCATCTTGCCGACGAACGGGTCCGTGGCCAGCTTGAACGCCTGGGCGACGAAGGGCTTGTCCGCGTCGGCCAAAAGGGCGATCGTCTCGCCGTCTTTCGGCGCCGAGGCCGCCCGCGGGGCCTTGACGTCCGCCGGAGACGGGAAGTAGTTGGCGATCGCGTCCATGAGTTCGGCAGTGCCCACGCCGGACTTGCCGGCCGTGAAAAGCACCGGTATCACCGTGCCCTCGACCATTGCCTTGGCGACGGCGGCCGAGAGCTTCACCTGGGGGATCTCCTGGCCGCCGAGGTAAGCTTCCATGAGCTCCTCGTCCGCCTCGATTATGTTCTCGACCAGCTGCGTGTGCGCCGCGCCGACGTCGCCGACGGCGGTGTCGCCGGAATCGTTCTTGAAGCAGTCGATCACCGACTTGTTCGAGCTGTCGGGCAGGTTCATCGGCTTGCACGCCACACCGAAGGATTCGGTGATGTTCTTGAGCAGCCGCTCGATGTCGGCGTTCTCGCCGTCGATCTTGTTGATCACGATCGCCACCGGCATGGGGATTTGCTGGGCCGCCTTGAGCAACTTGCGGGTGTTGACCTCTATCCCGGCCGTGGCACTGATGACCACCACGCCGGTGTCCGCCCCGTCCATGGTTCCCATGGCCCCGCCGATGAAGTCCGGGTAGCCGGGGGCGTCGATGATGTTGACGGTCTTGCCGTTGTGCTCGAAGTTCGCCATTGTCGGCTCGACCGAGTGCTTGCGGTCCTTCTCGATGTCGGTGAAATCCAGCGTGCTGGTGCCGTCATCCACCGAGCCCAGACGGGTGGTGACCTTGGCGGCAAAGAGCATCGCCTCGCAGAGGGTGGTCTTGCCCGCGCCTCCGTGGCCCAACATTACGACGTTACGAATATCCTGAGGTTTCGAAGCCGGCATACGGTTCTCCAAGTTTTTTTCACGACAGCCAACGACCACAACGACAGCCAACGACCACAATGGACCCTTCCTGCCGCGCCAAGAGACAGGGAAACAACACCATACTTGCTCTTGGCAGAGCCATTCAATATAAGCCCTCCGGCAGGAAGGGCAAGGGGAAAAATCGGCGGGGGGGGTAATGCCGTGTGCGAGATCAAATCCTGGCAGGCTGTTGAGCCCGGTAGGGCGACCTGCGATTAGCCACGGGCGCAAGCCCGTGGACTGTGCGTTCCTTGATTCGGAGCCCCGGCGGGGCGATTGCCATCGTCAATCGCCCCGGCGGGGCTCTTTGCCTGACATCCGGCGCTCCACGGGCTTGCGCCGCGTGGCTAATCGCAAACGTCCCTACGGGACTAAGAACAGCCCTTGCCAAGACTTGCGAACTGCCAGGAAAAACACTCGCACACGTAATGCCTCAGTTACGGGGGCTGGGAGCGCGGCTTGCCGAATAGGAGGTCGAATGGGTTGGCGTCGGGGGTCAGCGCCAACTGGTTGAGGCAGGCGCGAAGGGCGGCGTCGGGATCGGGCGGCGCGGGTTCGTCATGCCGGGGCGGCATGTGTGGCCTTGGGCGGGGCCTGCTTGCCGGTCGTGGGGTTTTCGGCTATCTGCTTGCCGTATCGCACGGTTCCGTACTTGTCCGAAATATGCTTCATGATCGGGTTGCGGTACGGGTACCAACTGCACGCCGGGAAGTACTTGACCTTGCCGTCGAGTATGTCCTCGTAGGCGAAGACGGCCTTGCAGTTTTCCAGGCGGGCGCCGTCGATCGAGTGCTGCTCCTCGAAGGGAAGCATGGCCACGCGCATGACCGCCCGAGGCCGGCGGGCCTTGAAGTCGCCATGCTCGGACTTCGGCCTGAACATCTTGCGCCAGATAAGCCCCGCCAGCTTGCGGATCGGCTTGCCGCCGCCGAGCCTGCTTATGCGGACGGTCCTGAGCACCCACGGCGCGACGGCCTTGATGATGATGAGCCTGCCCCAGTGGCGTTGGAAGAACTTCTTGGGGTCGAGGCTGTCGAGCCTTGGCTCGATGAGCTTGGAGATCACCTCGAACTCCCTGACCGCCTGCTTGAAGGGCCTCTTGAGGTAGTGGTTGATGCCGCGGAAGCACTTGCCGTCGGAGATCAGCAGCGTCATGGCCTCGCAGTTGGGGTGCACGCCGGCAAGCAGCAGCACCTCGGATCGCGGGTTCTCGCGGAAGAACGAACGCGGCTTCTTCATCGCGTAGGTCATCCCGGCCGGGATGAACTCGACCTCGCCGCCGGGGATGGCCATGGCGACCATCTTCTCGACGTCTTCCATCGTGGTGTGGCGCTCGACCTTGAACTCGCCGGGATCCCAGTTCTCCGTCAGCGGGATCAGGCCAACGTCGGAGATCAGGTCGCGGTTGTCGTGGAAGTACTGGAACATGTCGGCCATGTACTGGTCGTTGAAGCCCCAGGCGGCGCAGCCGATGATCGCGTGCTTGCGCCGGCTGTACTTCTTGAGGTTCTCCAGGGCCTTCATCTTCTTGTCGTAGGCTGCCCGGTTTCCGCGGAGCTTCTCGTAGATGTCGGCGCTGCGCCCGTCGAAGGCGAACCGCAGCGGCACGCGCGCCTCGCAGAGCATGCGGCAGTATTCCTCATCGGCCAGGCGCAGGCCGTTGGTCACCACGTGGGGCTTCAGGCCGTGCTTGTGGGCGATGGCGAGGATGTCCATCAGATCCTCGCGGACGGTCGGCTCGCCGCCGAAGAGCTGAACCACCGGCTGGGGGTTCATCTTGCCGAGGGCATCGAAGATCTTCTCGAAGTACGCCATCGGCGGGTTGAAGTCGAAGCCCATGTCGCGAATAGTCGCGATGCAGATCGGGCAGTTCATGTTGCAGCGGTTAGTCACATCCAGGAAGACCATGTTGGGCTTGTGGTCCCTCTGGCACTCGTCGCACTTCATGCTGCACGAGGTCTTGTCGGTGACCACATAGTGCGACAGGTCGCGCTTCTCCTGCCAGACCTTGGCGTCATTGCTGACCAGCGACTCGGTTGCACCGCACTTGGGGCAGTCCTTGCGAATCCAGACCTGCTCCTCGCGAAAGAAGAACTCCGCGGGTACCCTGGCACGACACTCGTTGCATATGCCCAGGTTGTCACTCTTCATTTGCCCGACACTCCATTCCGCCCCGGCCATCCCCACCTGTTCGGAGCCAGCAGCGCTCTGACAGCGGGGTCTTTTTGTCGAAAGTCCGTAAAGCGCATGACCATAGTGTATCTTCCATGTGTACGCAATCCACTATAAATACTACTCTTTTTCCGAGAATTGTCCAGTTCCAGCCTCGGCCGTCTGGGTGGTCGCGGGGGAGACGTGCTGGTCCAGCTCCTTACGGTAACTATTTATAGCATAACGAATTATCCATCGCTTCTTCTCCTGGCCGTTGATGAACAGGATCGCCGTCGGGAAAAAGACGATGTCGTACCTCTCTTTGAGCTGCCGGGAAGGAATGCCGAAAAACGCTGTCATCGCCTCGAACTTGGCTACGACAGCCCGGCCCTTGTACTCATCGACCAACTGGTCCATGACTCCGTCGAGCGGAATGCAGGTAGCGCAGCCACCCTTGTAGAAGTCCACCAGCACCGGCTGGTCCGTGGCAAGGACTATCTGCTGGAAGGCCGCTTCATCGGCGATGCGCGTAACCTTGCCGCCGGCGCAGCCCCCCGCCAGCATGACCAGAACCGCTGCGGCCAGGCCAATCCCTGCAATTGCTCGCATACTCATCCGGCATATCTCCCACTGCAACTTGCTACCCGCACGGCTGGTTCACCGCGGCGTGCGGATTGCGATTCTCAATATCGGGACTTTACCCGGCCGGGCTTGCCCGTGCAAGCTTCACATCCGCCCCGCGGACCCATCGAGCCGCGGCGGGGGTTTCACCATACGGTACGCCAATATCTCAAACACAGGAGAACCAAAGTGGAAAACGACCAGACGCGACGCGAGTTTCTCACAGCCGCGGGGGTGGCGATTGCGGCAGGGGCTGTCGGGTACGCCCAGGCCGCCGGCGCCGCACCGGCCGGCGCGGGGGCGGACAAGCCAATGCCAAACCCCGCCGACACGGTGAAGATCATCGCGGTCTCATGCAGCCCGCGGAAGGGAAAGTCCACCGCGACGGCCCTGGCGGCGGCCCTTGACGGCGCGAAGGAGGCCGGCCCGCGGGTGGCCGTCGAGCTTGTCGAGCTGGCCGGTCTGGCCATCGACGGCGGCCTGGCCGTGGGATTGCCGCCGGCGCCCGGTCAGAAGGACGACTTCCCGGCCGTGGCCGCCAAACTGACCGACCCAGCCGTCCGCGGCATCATCATCGGCACGCCGGTGTACTTCAGCGGGATGAGCTACCTTTGCAAGGCGTTCATGGACCGCTGGATGGCCTTCCGCAAGGACTACGCCCTGGCCGACAAGGTCGCCGGCGTCCTCGCCTGCGGCTCCGCCCGCAACGGCGGGCAGGAGGTGACCATCCGCTCGGTGCAGGATGCGTTATTCTGCCACGACATGATCGTGGTCGGCGCAGGGCGGCCCACGTCGCGCTTCGGCGCCGTCGTCTGGGCCAATGGCGACGACAAGGACAGCGCCGCCAACGCCAGAAACCTCGGCCTGCGAGTGGCCAAGGTCGCCCTGGCCCTGGCGGGCAAGTAGCCCGGCCGGTAGAGTAAGGCCGGTAGAATAACGTTCCCAAAGGAGAACACTGATGATCAAGCTGAGCATGCACACGGACAACTGGCGGTGCCTGAGCGGCTGCCTGGCCAGCGCCGTCGCGGCGGCCAGGAAGTTTGGGCTGGAATACATCGAGTTCGGAGTTGTCGACGGGCAGGACTTCGTCCAGGGGCTGGGCTACAGCCCGGCGGTTTCGCTGGACTCCAACCCGATCCGCCTGAGGCGGTACCTCGAGGCCAACGGCCTGGAGACGTCCCAGATCGACGCCGCCTATCCCATCACCGGCCCGCTGGGCGCCACCTTCGGCGTGCGGTACGTGCAGCGCGCGATCCAGTTCGCCTCCGCCATCGGCTGCCCGTGCGTTGACACCACCGACGGGCAATCCAAACCCGAGGGCTACACCGACAAGGAAATCCTGGCCATCACGAAGGAGAACTTCCGCCAGATCATCGAGTGGGCCCAGGACTACCGGGTGACGGTGAACATCGAGACGCACGGGCCGTACACCAACGACCCGGAAATCCTCGACGGCATGCTGAACTTCTTCGGCTCGCCGTGGCTGCGGCTCAACCTGGACACGGGCAACACCTTCATCGCCGGCGGCAACCCGGTGGACTTCCTCAAGCGGTTCCTGCCGAAGCTCGGCTACATGCACATCAAGGACGTCAGCGCCTCGATGGCGGCCGCCATGCGGGGCGAGGAGACGGGCATCGCCATGAGCGAGTCGCCCATAGGCCAGGGCGTCAACGCCGCCAACATCGCCGAGTGCATCAGGCTGCTCAAGCAGGCCCGGTGGGACGGCGTTCTCAGCGTCGAGTGCCTGGGCACCGACGAGAACCTCAAGGCAAGCATCGCCTGGCTGCGCGAGCAGATCGGCTAGGCGGACCACGGCCTACGCGCCAAGGCGGGTCATGACCGGCAAGGAAACGCGAACATGAAGGCCAAGGGCATACGACAAACCACTCGGCGGGGATTCATTCGCATACTGGCCGGCTCGGCCGCCGGCGGGGTTGTGGCGGCAATGGCGGGGCCCGCGGCGCGATCCGCCGCGGCGTTAACTATTGCCGGGGTGGCCGACGAGGCCGCGGGCGCAAAGAAAAAGCCGCTGAACTTCATCATCATCCTCATCGACGACATGGGCTGGACCGATCTCGGCTGCTTCGGCAGCAAATACTTCGAGACGCCCCATATCGACCGCTTCGCCGCCGGCGCAATGAAGTTCACCAACGGCTACGCCGCGTGCTGCGTGTGCAGCCCGACCCGCGCCGCCATCATGACCGGGCGATACCCCGCCCGCGTCGGCATAACGGACTGGATCCGCGCCCGCTTCCAGGGCGGCAGGGGCTCCGCCGACGGGCCCAAGCTGCCCGAGTACGAGGATCTCGCCCCCGGCAAGAAGGTCATCTGCCCGCGAAACCCGTTCTGGATGGAGCTCGAGGAAGTCACCATCGCCGAGGCCCTCAAGCCGGCAGGTTACACCTCCTGCCACGTCGGAAAGTGGCACCTCGGACCGGACGCCTTCTACCCAACCGCCCAGGGGTTCGACTACAACTTCGGCGGCTGCGACTTCGGCCAGCCGACGAGCTATTTCGACCCGTACACCACGCCCAAACTGCCCAAAGGCATACCCAACCTGCCTCCGCGCAAGGCGGGCGAGTACCTGACCGACCGCGAGACCGACGAGGCCGTCGGGTTCATCCGCAAGCACAAGGACAAGCCGTTCTTCCTCTACATGGCCCACTACGCGGTCCACACGCCGCTGATGAGCAAGCCGAACCTCAAGGCCAAGTACGCCGCCAAGACGCCGACCAACCAGAAGAATCCCACCTACGCCGGAATGATCGAGAGCGTCGATGATTCCACGGGCAAGATTCTCGCGGCTTTGGACGAGATGCACCTGGCGGACAACACTGTCGTCATCTTCACCTCCGACAACGGCGGGCTGCTCGGCTCGACCGATAACGCGCCGCTGCGCGCCGGCAAGGGCTGGCCCTACGAGGGCGGCATCCGCGTGCCGCTGATCGTCCGCTGGCCGGGGCTGACCAAGGCCGGCTCGACCTCCGACGTGCCGGTTACCAGCGTGGACTACTTCCCCACGTTCTGCCGCGCCGCCGGGGTCGAACTCCCAGCCGGCCGCACCATCGACGGCGTGGACATCCGGCCGGTGCTCGGCGGCACGGGCAAACTTGACCGCAAGGCGATCTACTGGCACTACCCGCACTACCGCGGCACCGAGCCGTACAGCATCGTCCGCGACGGCGACTGGAAGCTCATCAAGCGATACGACGGCCGGCAGTTCGAGTTGTTCAACCTCGCCGACGACCTCAGCGAAACGACCGACCTGTCGGACAAGATGCCCGAGAAGGTCAAAGAACTCTACGTCATGCTTGCGGCCTGGCTCAAGGACACCGGCGCAAAGCTGCCCAAGCCCAACCCGGCCTACAACGCCCAAGCCAGGGCGGATGGGCCATTCCAGCCGCCGCTGTACGATTGAGCGGAACATACTTGCGTTTCCCGCTCGTCGCGGAAACAATCGCCGGGCATATGGCGACGACCGCAAACACGCGTCCATCCGCAGGCCCAGCCGCCCGGTCGTGGGCGGGATGTCTGCTCGCGCTGGCATGCGCCGGTGCCGTCGCATTCGCCGCCGGCTGCGGCGGCTCTCATGGCTCGTCGCGGAATCCGCGGGCTACCGAGGCCGTCGAGGCCCGGATCGTCGCCAAGTGGCACAAGCGCCTCGACGAACTGCCGGCCAGGAAGCTCGTGCTCATCAGCCCGCATAACGAGAGCATCGCCAACGAGTTCACCTGGGCCTTCGTGGTCGATTACGCCCTGGCCCATGGCCGGCGGGTCAACCTGGAGTGGCGCGACGTCGGCGGCGGCGGCACGGGCATCGTGCGGTACCTGCGGAACGTCTACGATCACGCGGACACCGCCGATATCGACATCGTCTGGGGAGGCGGGCAAGTCGAGTTCCAGAAGCTCGCCGGCGAGGGCCTGCTGGAGCCGCTCAAGCTCGCCCCGGACGCGCTGGCCAACATTCCCGCCACCTTCGGCGGCCTGGAAATGCGGGACCCGAACAATCTCTGGTGCGGCTCGACCGTCAGCGGGTTCGGCTTCATCTACAACCGCCCGCTGCTCGAGCAAGCCGGCGTGAAGCCGCCGGGCACCTGGGACAACCTGGCCGGGGCCGACTGCTTCGGCCTGATCTGCCTTGCCGATCCAATGCAGTCCAGTTCGGCCGCCATGGCGTACGAGATGATCGTCCAGTCAGCGCCGACCTGGCCGGCGGGCTGGGCAAAGCTGCTGGGCGTCCTGGGCAACGCCAAGCGGTTCGTTGACAGCGCGGGCGCGGCCGCCAACGGCCCGGCCATGGGAGAGGCGCCCATCGCCACGTGCATCGACTTTTACGGCGCAATCCGCGTGGCCGAGGCGCCGGACATGCTCGTTTACGTCAGCCCGAAGGGCCAGACCGCCTTCACGCCGGATTCCATCGCCATCCTGAAAAACCCACCCAGCCCGGAGCTTGCCCAGGCCTTCGTGAACTTCGTGCTCTCGGCAAAGGGCCAGGCGCTTTGGGCGCTGAAGGTCGGCGATCCCGACGGGCCGGTCCGCAACGCCCTGGGCCGGCAACCCATCCGCTCGGATGTGTATGACCTCTACGCCGGCAGGTTCTCGCCCTGGACCGTCAACCCGTACGAATCCGGCAACGAGATGAAGATCGACACCGAGATGCTGAACCTCCGTTTCGGCGTGCTTCGCAACCTGGTCAAGGCGGCGGCCGTGGATAACCTCCAGTACCTCCAGGCCGCACGCCGCAAGCTCATCGAGACCAACTTCGAGCCGGCGCGACTGGCGGAGTTCAACCGCCTGCCCGACAACGTCGCAACGCGAGAGGCGGTCGCCAAGGTGGCAAAACAACTGCGAGACAAAACCCAGGCCGAGAAGCTCGCCGCCGAGTGGCAGAGGTTCTTCCGCGATAAATACCTGAAAGTTGTAACTGCAGAGGCGCAGAGGCGCTGAGGGTAAGAAAAGAAGAAGAAGAAACAGCGGTTCACGCGGAGAACGCATCAGCAAATCGTAATGTGAATTGTCCCGAAGCCCAGGGATAGCAATCCCTGGGTGCTGTTTGCGGATTGGGTGCAGAGGTCGAAGATACAAATGAAGGAACACAGAGAGACAGATCGCAATAAGTCCTCCTCTCTGAGTCTCTGCGCCTCTACGGTTAATCCCCTTTTGCCCAACGCCCTCGGCGGCGGGGTCACGTTGCTGCTGCTGGTGGCGCTGGTGCTGCCGATCGCCGTCGTGATCGCCGGCGGGTTCGTCCACGAGGCCCGGCCTAGCCTTTACTGGCTGAAGCACGTGCTGACAAACCGCATCCTCCTGGGCCAGCTCGTCAACGGCCTGGCCCTGGCGGCGACGACGACGCTCATCTGCATGTTCGTGGCCATCCCGCTGGCGGTAATCCGCACGCGATACACCTTCCGCGGCGCCGGGCTGCTCAGTGCCCTGCTGCTGGTGCCGCTGATCCTCCCGCCGTTCGTCGGCGCCCTTTCCATGAGGCGAATCCTCGCGCAGGGCGGCGTGTTCAACCGCATCCTGATGGACATCGGCATCCTGGGCCAGCACTTCCAGGACTGGCCCGACTGGCTCGGATCGGGCTTTCCCGCCGTGGTCGTCCTCCAGGTGCTGCACCTGTTTCCGATCCTCTACCTCAGCGCCTCGGCCGCCCTTGCCAACGTGGACCCCGCCTCGACCCAGGCCGCCCGCAACCTCGGCGCCGGGCCGCTGCGGGCGTTCTGGAAAGTCACGCTGCCGCTGATCCGCCCCGGGCTTTTCGCCGGCGGGACCATCGTGTTCATCTGGGCATTCACCGACATCGGCACGCCGCTCATCGTCGGCTTCGACGAGGTCCTGCCGGTCACCCTCTTCCAGCGGCTCAGCCAGGTGGATATCCACCCGCAGACGTACAGCCTGGTGTTCATACTTCTGGCCGCCGCGGTCGCGACGTACGTGCTGGGCAAGTTCGTCTTCGGCCGAAGCTCCTCGGCCGAGGCCACCAAGGCGTCCATCGCCGAGGAGACCCGCCGCCTCGGCCTGGCCGGCACGCTGGCGGCCTGGGCGCTGTTCGGCACGGTGATATTCCTGGCCCTGACGCCGCACATCGGCGTGGTCCTCACAGCCCTGTCCAAGCGATGGGTCAACACGGTCGTGCCCAGCGTGTTCACCACGGAGTACCTCCGCTTCGTCATCACGCGCCCCTCCACGTACAGGTCCATCCTCAACAGCCTCATGTATGCCGGGGCGTCGACGGCAGTCGATATCGCCCTGGGCTGCCTGGCGGCCTGGCTGATGGTCCGGTCGAAAATCCGCGGGCGGACTTTCCTCGACGGCCTGTGCATGCTGCCGCTGGCGGTGCCGGGCCTGATCCTCGCGGCCGGGTATGTCGCCGTCACCGTCAAGGGCAGCCCCCTTGCGGGCATCGGGCCGATGCGAAACCCGTTCATCATACTGGTGGTGGCGTACTCCGTCCGCCGGCTGCCGTTTGTCGTTCGCGGCGTCTCGGCCGGGCTTCAGCAGGTGCCCGAGGCCATGGAGGAGGCCGCCAGAAACCTCGGCGCCTCGCGGGCCGGCGTGATATTCCGCATAACCGTCCCGCTGATCGCGGCGAACATAATCGCCGCCGGCGTGCTGACGTTCGCGTTTGCCATGCTGGAGGTCAGCGACTCGCTGATCCTCGCCCAGCTCGAGAATCACTACCCGATCACGAAGGAAATCTACAAGCAGATGTCGTCCGGCAACGTCGACGCCGCGGCGATCGCCTCGTCGCTGGGCGTATACGGCATGATCCTGCTCGGCGGCACGTTCGCCATCGCCGGCGCCCTGATGGGCAAAAGGCTCGGCGCGATCTTTCGGGCATAGTCGCATGTGTCACGTTAGTGTGGCGGTTCAGGAAACTCGAAATTCGGAGCACGAAACCTGCCTGCCGACAGGCAGGTCCGAAACAAATCCAAAGCACGAAATTCAAAACAACCGCCGCCGGAAAGACTTTGGCGTCCTGTCCGCAAACGTCTGTGCCGCTGGCGTTTTGAACATTTGAAATTGGAGATTCGAATTTGTTTCGGATTTCGAAATTCGAGATTCGGATTTCTCGGCCTTTGGACGTCTGGACGGTGGCGCGAACAGACGGGTATGAAAAGATGAAGAAAATCAGTCTTGTGGACATCGTCAAGGTCTTTCGCAGCGGCCCGCGCGCGGCATCGACGCTCGCCGTGGATCACGTCAGCCTGACTATCGAGCCAGGCGAGTTCTTCTTCCTGCTGGGCCCCAGCGGCTGCGGGAAGACGACCCTGCTTCGCATCATCGCCGGCCTGACCGCCCCGTCATCCGGGCAGGTGTGGCTCGGCGACCGTGACGTTACCGACCTGGCCGTCGAGCAGCGGAACACCGCGATGGTCTTCCAGAACTACGCGCTCTGGCCTCACATGACCGTCCAGCAGAACGTGGAGTTCGGGCCGCGTATGCGAGGGGCGCCCGCCGCAACCAGGCGCCGGCTCGCCGCGGACAACCTCGCCCGCGTCGAGATGGAATCATACGCCGCCCGCAAGCCAAACCAGCTTTCCGGCGGACAGCAGCAGCGAGTCGCCCTGGCCCGCGCCCTGGCCGCACAAGGCGACTGCCTGCTGCTCGATGAGCCACTGAGCAACCTCGACGCCCGCCTTCGCCTCCACATGCGCCACGAACTCCGCCGCCTTGTCAAGTCCACCGGCATCACGGCCGTGTATGTCACACACGACCAGAAAGAGGCCCTGTCCATGGCCGACCGCGTCGCCGTGATGGACGCCGGTAAGGTAGTCCAGATAGGCAGGCCGGAGGAAGTGTACAACAGGCCCGCGACAAGGTTCGTCGCCGACTTCCTCGGCGAGGCCAACTTCGTGGAGGGGAGAATCACTGGCGCGGCTGGTGGCGCAGGTTCCGGCGGCCCCGGCGGCGTCCGCGTGGAAACTGCCGTCGGCAAACTCCTGGCCGCGAATTGTGCCGGGCGGGAGGTCGGCCTAAATGTCCTCTGCTGCGTGCGCCCCGAGCGGATCGAACTGTGCGGGGAAAATAGGGACGCTGGGGAAAATAGGGACGCTAACCATTTTTTGCCTCTTGACCTCGGGACTGACGAGGAACGCTTGAAGCGAAAAATGGTTAGCGTCCCTATTTTCCCTATTTTCCCTATTTTCCCCAACGGCGGCGCGAGACTGCAAGCGACCGTGGCCGAGAGCATCTACCTTGGCGAGATGCGACAATACCTCTGCGACCTGCCGGGCGGCCAGCGGTGGAAGATATCCGTCCTGGCCGGCGCCGACAAAGCCTTCCCCCCCGGCTCAGCCGTCACCCTCCGCATCGCCGCCCAGGACGTCGCCATCTTGCCGGCATGACGGCAGGGTGCGCCGTGAACTTCGGAAATCAAAAGGAATTCTAAAAGACGCGACAGCCCTTGGAGTGCGGGAAAATGGGAAAATGAGGAAAATAGGAGGAAAATAGGAGGAAAATAGGGACGCTAACCATTTTCCGCCTCTTGACCTCGGGACTGACGAGGAACGCTTGGAGCGAAAAATGACAAACTAGGACAAACTAGTGTTCCGTCAAGATCGAAATTACGGGTGCCGGTGTCGGGGACGCGGCGTTTGCGACCGCTTCGCCGCTGAACACGGCAGCCACGGCCCCCGCAAAATCAAGGTTGACGGTACACTAGATTCTCTTCATGAACGAGCCAATGGAACAGGTATTGATCGTCGGCGGCGGACCCGCGGGCATTTCTGCCGGGATCGCCGCGGCCTCCAGCGGCGCGCCCGGCGTGATCATTCTCGAGCGCCTGCCTCGCCCTGGCGCCAAGCTGCTTGCCAGCGGCGGCGGGCGGGCCAACATCACCAACACGCTGGCGGTCGCGGATTTCGTCGCGCGCTTAGGCAGGCAGGGCCGGTTCGCAATGCCCGCACTGGAGGCATTCGGCTCGGCGGCGCTGCGACGATGGCTTGAACAACTTGGCGTGCCGACAATCTGCCCCGATGGCTGCGGCGTGTACCCCGCCAGCCAGCGCGCCGGCGACGTGCTGGCCGCCTTGGTCCGCCGCGCCGGCTCACTCGGCGTCGAGCTGCGAACCGGCATCCGCGCCGAGCGGCTGCGCCTGGGGGCCGGCGGACGCGTCGAGGGCGTCGAGGCCGAGGGCGGCGCCTTTATCGGCGCCTCGTCCGTCGTGCTGGCGTGCGGGGGACGCGGGTACCCAAGCCTGGGCGGCTCGGCCGACGGGTGCGAACTTGCCCGACAGGCCGGCCACGAGATCGTCACGCCGACGCCGGCACTTGTCTCGCTGGAGACGGTCGAAACGTGGCCCGGCCAATGTGCCGGCCTGGCCGTAAGCGGCGCGAGAGTCTCCATCGACATGCCCCGCTGCCGGCAAAGCCAGACCGGCGACGTGATCTTCACTCATCACGGCCTGTCCGGCCCGGCCGTGCTGGACCTGTCCGGCGACGTGGCCGAACTGCTGCCCAAATACCCCGCCGTGCCATTGGCGGTCCAGTGGCAGGCTGATGTCCCGGCCGGGGTGTGGCGAGAGCGGCTCGACCAGGCCCAGGCAGCCGCCGGCCGAAAGTTCGTTGCAAACGTCGTGGCCAATTGGCTGCCGCACAGACTCTCTGAGGCGCTGTGCGAGCAGGCTGGCTGCGGGCGGACGACCGCAGCACAACTCAGGGCCGACCAGCGCGACGCTCTGACGGCCCTGCTTGGCGGCGCCCGGCTGACAGTCAACGCCACCGGCGGATTCGAGCGGGCGATGGTCACCCGCGGCGGGGTGGCGCTCAAGGGCGTGGAGCCGGCAACCCTGGCCAGCCGCCGCGCCGACGGGCTATTCCTGGCCGGCGAACTGCTGGACCTCGACGGCCCATGCGGCGGCTTCAACCTCCAGTGGGCCTTTTCCAGCGGCCGACTCGCCGGCCTGTCCGCCGCACGAGACCGGCGGTGACCTGTGCCCAAGTAATGCCTTGCATGTTGAACTCCCGCAAGTGATAATGTTTGTGATTGTCGGCGGCGCGATCGCCGGCTGGGAACCGTTCTGGACAATTAAGGAGCCCGTGGGATGAAAAGCACACTGGCGAGTTTGCTGTTCGTGGCTGCATTGACGTACACATTGACCGGCTGCTCGATACCACCGCAGCCGCCGAGGACCGCGAACTATAAGCTGCCGACGACGCTGGCCGTGACGCCAGGCGACACCGCCGAAGTCGCCGCCGTAACCGAGGCCGAGTCGGCAAGGATCAACTACCGCTATCGCCTGACCGTCCTGCACAGCTACTACATGCAGACGGGCAACATGGACAAGGCCGGGTGGGCACAGCGGGAAATGGAAAACCTCGACCACGCCCAGACGTTCCAGTGGTCCGGCATACCGGAGATCACCCCGCCTGTCGGCGAGTCGCTGGCCAATGCCGACGAGCACCTGCTCGTCGAGTACGTCCTGGGCGCCAGGACGGCGTATCTAAGCGCCATGAGGAACATGTTGGCGTTCTACCGCAACAAGAGCGGGGACACGTACAAGGCCCGGCGCATCTCCAACGTGCTTGACCGGTTCGATCCTATCTTCACCTACAAGTATTTCCTCGAAGCCGAGATGCCCCCCGCGACAAACCGCCCGGTGCAGGTCATCCCCGCGGCCGACAAGATGTACGACCAGGCCGTCAAGCTCCACAAGCAAGGCAAGGGCC
>Ga0315285_10001270_pt1 | contig 26406 bp, 26 predicted proteins | sample YL17G09_36_MG_FD_203698 | JGI IMG/M metagenome (GOLD analysis project Ga0315285, IMG submission 203698) | Sediment microbial communities from Yellowstone Lake, YNP, Wyoming, USA - YL17G09_36 | ecosystem: Environmental > Aquatic > Freshwater > Lake > Sediment | place: USA: Wyoming | collected... | reverse complement strand
CACCCCGAGTGACGGCCAAGGGCGAAGTGACCCAATAGCTCGGTGTAGTGAAGACCTTTTGAATGCTCCCCTTGATTTAAAAGGACTTTCTGTTATTAAAACCCCCGAATCCGCGAAGTCGGGTTAGAATTGGTCATATAAGATGACCAGAATGGAGGTTACATGAAAGATACCACCGTAAGCATTGCCGAGGGGAAGAAGGGGTTCAGCCGATTGATACAGGGAACCGTGGATAAAAAGGAAAGGGTTATCATAACCAAGCGGCGAAAGCCCGTGGCGGTCATTATCCCCTACGATGAATATCAGCGCTCCATGCGATTCGAGGGATATAAAAAAATCATCGAGGCTCGGGAAGCCTTTTTGAAAGCCGGGGTTAAAGCTAAGGACGTGTACAAAGAATCCCAAAAGCAACTTGAGCACAGATCTTGAGGAGAGTCGTGTTGGATGCCGGCAAAGATTTGGATGGGGGCAAAAAGTTTCCCCAAAATCTTAATGATGAGAAGGCTCTTTCTCAAGCTCCCAATGTGAAGCCTCCAAGAAAAATCCTGTATTCCTTTGCAGGCTTTGTTATGAATCTTCGGCTGGTTTTGAAGATTTTAAAAGTAGCGAGAACTTCGTCTACGCCTTGAGCCACACCTTCTTAACCTCCAAATAAAAAAAGGAGAGGGGAAGATGAAAAAAATGAACGGGGGCCAAATTGTGGCCGAGTGTTTTGACGAGCTCGGGATCGAATACTACCTGGGTTATAACGGACATGGGGTCTGGAATATCCTGAACGCCCTGATCGACAAACCGCACATCAAGGGAATCCAGCCCAAACATGAAGCTTCAGCGGTGCACATGGCCGACGGGTATTTTCGGGCGAAGCACAAGGTGCTTCCGGTGCTGGCCAGTGTTGGCCCTGGAGTATTGAATCTGATTTCGGCGGTCGGCAATGCCATGCTGGATTCCTCGGGGGTTCTTCTCATCCCCACCGGTCCGCCGACTCATTATCTGGACCGGTCCAGTTTAGAGGAACTCAGCGTTCACTGCGGAGATGACGTCCCAACTATCTTTAAGCCCGTCACCAAGCGGGTCTGGTACGCTTTACGCCCCGATATTCTGGCCTATCAGGTGATGCAGGCCCATAAGCTGGCCGGATCGGGCAGGCCCGGACCTACTGCGGTTTACATCCCCTTCGACATCTCCGCCCACGAACTCGAAATAGACAGCACCTCCACCTGGGGGAAGGACCACCTCACCACCAAGACGGGAGGCGATCCGGCGATGATCAGGGAAGCCGCCCAGCTGCTGTCCGGGGCGAAAAAACCCTTGCTGCTGGTGGGCGGGGGAGCCCATATCGCCGAAGCCTGGAAAGAAGTCAAGGAATGGGCCGATCAACTGGAAATCCCCGTAGTCACCTCCATGCCGGGGAAAGGGGTCCTGGCGGAGGATCATCCCCTTTGCCTGGGTCCGGTGGGAAGAAGCGGATGGGGAAGTTCGGTTCGGGCCACGCGGGAAGCCGATGTGGTTTTGGCTGTGGGTTGCCGCTTCTGCGATGCCCATACCTCGGGATGGCGGAAAGGGGTGGTATACAATTTCCCCGATACCAAGTTAATTCAGGTGAACATTGATCAGCTGGATATCGGCCGGAACTACCTGGCCGATGTGGGAATCGTGGCGGACGGCAAAATCGCCCTGCAACAGATTCTGGAAGCGGGTAAGCCCGACTGGAAGAAAGGCGAGAGGGACCGGCAATCCTGGGTGGCGCAGGCGAGGAAATGGAAAGAGGAGTGGATGGCCAAAATCGAAGCGGACAACCGGGGGGAAGAAGACCCGGTTTCCACCAATCGTTTGGCCTTTGAGGTGAACCGCGCTCTTCCACGGGACGCCAATGTGGTCACCGATACGGGCGATATCCAGCAGGCCTTTGAGGGATATGGAGTGATCCATACACCCAACACCTTTTTCAACAACGCGGGGATGGCGCAGATGGGCTGGTCAACGAGCGCCGTTATGGGGGTGAAGCTGGCCAGGCCGGATAAAGTCGCCCTGGCGATCGTCGGGGATGGATCTTTCATCATGTCCAATTACGCCCTGGCCACGGCGGTGGAGTATAACATCCCGGTGATCTGGGTTCTGATCAACAATTATGGCCAGAGCATTGAGCGCCATGGACAGTTGATCAATTACGGCCGGGAAGTCTGGTCGACTTTTGAGCGCGACGGCAAGCTGTATAATCCCGATTTTATGAAGATCGCCGAGGCTTTCGGGGTCAAGGGGAAGCGGATTCACAGCTCCGGGCAGATCAAAGGGGCAATTCAGGAAGCCATTTCGGCCAATGCGCCTTATCTGATCGAAGTCGTGACCAACCGGGAGAGCCCCACCTACTTCTGCCCCGGAATCACCAGGGGATACCCGGTCCGGTGGGACAAATTGGCTTATCTGAAACAGTAATTTCATTTTCGCGACACCCCCGGCTGAAATTCTATTTCGCCCATGGGGGAGGCTTTCTTCCCTATCAGAGAGGGCGCCGGGAACACGGCTACCGGGTCAAACCGGAATGCCGGCGAAAGATCCCCCGGCCGCCGAGTGACTATGTCCGGCTTCTATACTTCGACACGGTTACGCACTACCTTCCCGCCCTGGAATATTTGATCAAAACCGTGGGGATTGATAAGGTGTTGATGGGCAGCGACTATCCCTTTGAGGTGAACGATCCGGGCCCGGTTGAAACGGTTCGCCGCCTGGAATCGATTCCTTTCGAAGGGAAAAGGAAGATCTGGGGGGAGAACGCGGCCGGACTCCTGGGGATTTCCGGGACGCAAAACTAGATTAAGCGGGGAGGTAAAGGATGGTAGAACCTGTAATTATTCGGGGGGCGGAGGTGAATCCGGTGCCGCCTCCCGGGGCCGGCAGCAAGGAGGCAGGGTGGATGAAAAGGATTGTCTATCCACCTCACGCTCTGACCAAGGGAACATTCATGGGAGTGTCCGAGATCAATCCGGGGTACTCTATCCATCGCTGGCATCGCCATACGAGCGACAAGGCCGAGGGATATGAGATCACCTATCCGAAAAATTTCGAAGAGATCTACCATATCGTCCGGGGGACCGGGGTCATCCAATGGAAAACCGACGGAGGGAAAATCAGCGAGAAACCAATAGGAGCTGGCGATACCCTATGGTTTCCGGCAGATGTGGTGGAGCATCAGCTCTTAAACACCGGGACCGAAAAAATGTATATCGTATTCTGTGGCAGCCCTACACCCAGAGTCATCACCACCTATAAGTAGAAAAAACAGGATCAACTCCTTGTCCGATAAGAGGGGCATGGATTGAGAAGGAGGATCCATGATGCGCTTTGGCCAAAAGTGGGTTATCGCCTTCGAACTCACGATCCTCTTAGCCCTGCTTTGGGGGGTATCACCTGCCCTGGCGCAAAAAACGGGTCGGCTGTCGATTGCCACCGGCGGAACGGGTGGTTCTTACTATTCGATGGGTGGGGGGAGGCTCTCCCATTCCCTTTCACCCGGGCGCCATTCGCTATTATAAGGAGAAAGGCGTCAAGGGACTTTCATTCTTTTTCCTTGAAATTTTCGGGAAGCCTCAGATGAGGAAGAGGAGGCTCAGTTCTTTTAAAAAGGGTCTTTCAAAGCCCTTTGCCAGAACCTGTTTTCTGTAAAGGAGCAAAAATGTCCAACCCAAATCGTAGAATTTTTTTCGAGCCGATGCGTATTGGATCCCTGGAAATCAAAAACCGGATTGCCATGGCTCCCGTTAACCTGACTAACCTTCATCCACCCCAGGAGGGCACCTTTCCCCCGCGGGTGATCGATTTCTATGTGGAGCGGGCCAAAGGGGGAGTGGGCCTGATCATAACCGGGGTTTTTAAGGTTGAAAACGAAGTTGAGAATTTTCAGAAAAACGGTGCCCGGATTTGGCCGGTTCTCACCCCCAACGCCCTTCCCGGGCTGGCTGAACTGGCTGACCGGGTGCATAACTTCGGGGCCAAACTTTTCGTACAATTATCCGCGGGCCCGGGACGAGTAGCCCGGGGCGATGTCATTGACGCCGGATTCCAGCCGGTTTCCTCCTCCCCGAATGCGGCCTTTTTTCGGCCCCAGGTTACCTGCCGGGAGCTGACCGCCAACGAAATTCAGAAGCTGATTGAGGCTTTCGGCCGGGCGGGACAAATGGTCGCTGGAATCGGGGTGGACGGGATCGAAATTCACGGCCACGAGGGCTATTTGATCGATCAGTTCAATACGGCCCTTTGGAATAGGAGGAAGGATCGGTTTGGGGGGGATCTTCGAGGCAGACTTACGTTTGGAATCGAAATTCTGGGCCAGATAAAAAGGATGACGGGAAAAAATTTTCCGGTAACTTTTCGCTACAGCGTCAAACATTTCATTCGGGCTCCCTGGAAATCCTCACTTAAACCGGAAGGATATGAGGAAATCGGGCGGGATATCTCGGAATCCCTTGCCGGCGCTGAAATACTGGAAGAGGCGGGATACGATGGACTCCATGCAGATGCCGGCTGCTACGAAGCTTTTTACTGGGCCCATCCTCCGACCTATCAGCCGGACGCCTGCACGATCGATTTGATTCGGGGACTTAAAAAAAGGGTATCGTTTCCGATCATAGCCGCCGGAAAGTTGGGGAACCCCCAGCTGGCCGAGCAGGCTCTCAGGGAAGGAGCGGCCGATATGATTGCCCTCGCCCGGCCCCTCCTGGCCGATTCCCAATGGGCCGAGAAGGTTTTTCGCGGTCAGGAAAAGGATATCCGACCCTGCATTGGGTGCCATGAAGGATGCTTTCGCCTTCCGGCCCAGCAGAGCAAGCCGGCCACCTGTTCGGTGAATCCCATTTGCGGGCGGGAGAGGAATTACCCTTCCGGGGTTACAAGTCATCCCCAAAGCGTTCTGATCATCGGGGGCGGGGTTGCCGGAATGGAGGCGGCCCGAATAGCCGCCCTTCGGGGGCATCGGGTTTCTCTGTTCGAAAAAGAAAGTACCTTGGGCGGGCACCTGCGAGAGGCTTGCGTTCCGGAGTTTAAGAAGGACCTCAAAAAATTATTAGATTGGTATCAGTGGCAAATTGCCCGTTCCGGGATTGAGCTCCATCTGAATCGCGAGGTGACTCCGCAATTGATTGCCGATCTGGATTTTGATTTGGCCGTTCTAGCCACGGGATCGGGTCCCCTGGTCCCCGAAATTCCGGGAATAAAGGAGGAAATGGTTGTGAGCTGCTACCAGGTCCTTTCCGGAAAGAAAGAAGTAGGGGAGAAGGTTCTTATCTTGGGCGGGGGCATGGAGGGCTGTGAAACGGCTGTCTGGCTGAGCCAAAAAGGGAAAAAGGTCAGGATCATTGAGTTACTCGACACGATCGCTACGAATGTCCATCAGGCGAATAGGCAAATGTTGTTGGATATGATGGATGATTTGAAAGTCGAAATCATTCTAAAGGGCAAAATCACCCAAGTGAATAAAAGCGGCGTCAGTCTAGTGCACGAGGGAGAAAATCGTTTTTTGGAATGCCACAGCCTGGTCCTGGCTGCCGGCCTGACTCCCCTTCGGTCCTTATCGGAAGCTTTAAAGGAAAAAGGGAAGCCCTTTTATGAAGTGGGGGACTGCCAATCTCCCCGGAATGTCCATTACGCCATTCTTGACGGGTTCAACGTGGGATATTCTATTTGAAATTTAAGGACTTCTTTTGAACTAAAGTCAATGGGAATGGTGAAGACCATGGGGGCACGGGGTCAGGCATAATTAAATAAGTATTCGTTTTTTTCTTTTTCCAATTTTCCTGCCAGCGCAGTTATTCTGCTTCGGAAATCCTCGTCTTCCCGCAATCTCGTTGCGCTGGAATCTGGTGAATCTGGGGAAATAATACCAATTTTCTTGACAACGAAATATTCGATAATTAATATCGGGGCATGGCTGGGATTTCCCGCGTGGTTGTTCCTGGTTTCCTTCACCATCAGGCCGCCTAAAAAAAGGCTAGAATTGGGATTTTGTCCCCAGATTTGCCGACAAAAAAAGGAGGAGACATGACTCGAAAACTGCTGATGATTGTGCTCGGAGTATTGTTGTGCCTTAACGGGCTCGCATTTGCCCAGGCGCCGCAGTACCCTACCAAACCCATCCGAATGGTGGTGGGTTACGCACCTGGCGGAGGGAGCGACATCATGGGCAGGCTGATTGCCCAGCAGATTACCGCGGCCATGGGCCAGCAAATCATCGTCGAAAACCGCCCGGGAGCGGCCCAGAACGTCGCCGCGGAGTTGGTCGCTAAATCACCCAACGACGGTTACACGCTGTTCATGAGTTCGGCGGCGTTGGGAGTCAACGTCAGCCTTTACCCCAAGATCAATTACGATCCGGTAAAAGACTTTGCGCCGGTGGCGGTTTTTGCCAACAGTCCGAACCTGTTGCTGGTGAATCCTGCATTTCCCGCCAAGAACGTCACCGAATTCCTTGCCGTGGCCAAAAAAAATCCCGGCAAATTCAATTTTTCCTCATCCGGCAGCGGCAGTACCCAGCACCTCTCCGGGGAACTGCTCAAGCTCATGATCAAAACCGACATGACCCATGTTCCTTATAAAGGCACGTCGCCTTCCTTGACGGCGCTGGCCAGCGGGGAGGTTGATTTTTCCTTCAGCAACATTCCCGCGGCCCAACCGTTGATGGCCCCGGGCCGGATCCGGGCGCTCGCCATTACCAGCGCCAAGAGATCGCCCTTGCTGCCTGATTTGCCGACCATGATCGAAGGCGGCCTGCCGGGTTTTATCACCCAAACCTGGTATGGTCTATTGGCGCCGGCAGGAACCCCCGCCTCGGTGGTCAACGCGTTGAATGCGGTCATCGTAAAGGCCGTGCAGAAGGAAGACTTTCGCGCCCGGCTGGCGCAACTGGGCGCCGATCCGATCGCGGAAACGCCCGAGTATTTCCGCAAGTTTCTGCTGGAAGAAATCGAGCGTTGGAGCAAGGTGGTGAAGGCATCCAAGGCAAAGCCGGGATAGATTTCACGGGCACCTTTAAAAGGGGTTCAACGTTCCGGCGTTGAACCCCTTGACGGTTGACTTTCGATGCAGGGGAAAAAATAGCCGTCGTTATGTGCTGGGGCGAAAAACACTGACAAGTAAGGAGAAAGGACCCTCGATGAAACTGGAAATTCGCAGCAACCGGGATTTCTGGGCAGGCCTGATGTTCTTCGTGTTCGGAGCCGTAGCGATATTCGTCGCCCGGGATTACCCGTTCGGCCGGCTGCTGCGCATGGGATCCGGCTACTTCCCGACCCTTCTGGGCGGGATCCTCATTCTCTTCGGCATCTACATCATGGCCAAAGGGCTGCGCAGGAACGAGAAGATCCAGGGCAACTGGTCGATCCGGGCCGTGATCGTGCTGCCCGTCATGATCGTCCTCTTCGGCGTCCTGATGGAGCGCGCGGGCTTCATCCCGGCGCTGGCGGTCCTGGCCTTCGGGTCGGCGGCCGCGGGCAAGGATTTCAAGTGGGGCGAGGTCCTGCTGCTTACCGCGGTCATGACGATGCTCTCCCTGGCCGTATTCGTCTGGGGCCTCGGCCTGCCTTATTCCCTGATCAAAGGATTCTGACGGGGAGTTTTTCATGGATCTGTTTCACCACTTGATATATGGGTTCAGTATCGCCTTGTCGTTTCAGAATACCCTCTACTGCTTCATCGGCTGCCTGTTGGGCACCCTGATCGGCGTTCTCCCCGGCATCGGGCCGCTGGCGACGGTCGCGATGTTGCTGCCGATTACCTTCACCCTTCCGCCAGTGGCGGCGCTGATCATGCTGGCCGGTATCTACTACGGTGCCCAGTACGGCGGCTCGACGACCGCCATCCTGGTCAACCTTCCGGGCGAGACCTCGTCGGTGGTCACGTGTATCGACGGCTACCAGATGGCGCGGCAGGGGCGCGCCGGGGCGGCGCTGGCGATCGCGGCCATCGGGTCGTTCTTTGCCGGCACCGTGTGCACGATGATCATCGCCATGTTCGGTCCGGTCATCGCCGAGATCGCCTTCGAGTTCCGCGCCCCGGAATACTTCTCGCTGATGCTGATGGGACTGGTTGCCGCGGCGGTGCTCTCCCAGGGCGACATGAGCAAGTCGCTCGCCATGGTGGCGCTGGGCCTGCTGTTCGGCGTTGTGGGCACTGACCTCACAACCGGCGTGGAGCGCTTCAGCTTCGGCATCTCCGAGTTGGCGGACGGGATCGGCTTCGTGGTCATCGCCGTGGGGGTATTCGCGGTGGGCGAAATGATCAGCAACCTCGGGGATCTGGAGGAGCGGGTGGTCCACACCTCCAGGGTGGTGCATCTCTTCCCCACCAAGAAGGACCTCAAACAATCCATCGGCCCGATCGTCAGGGGAACCCTCCTCGGGGCGTTCTTCGGCGTTCTGCCCGGAACCGGGCCGGCCATCGCCTCGTTCTCGTCCTACATGGTCGAGAAGAAGCTCGCCAGGGACCCTTCGCAATTTGGCCACGGTGCAATCCAGGGCGTAGCGGGACCCGAAGCCGCCAACAATGCGGATGCGCAGTGCAAGTTCATCCCCATGCTCACCCTGGGGATTCCCGCCAGCGGGACGATGGCCATGATGCTTGGCGCGCTCATCATCCAGGGCATCAACCCCGGCCCGCAGGTGATGGTCAACAATCCCGACCTCTTCTGGGGCTTGATCGCAAGCATGTGGGTCGGCAATCTGATGCTTCTCGTGCTCAACCTGCCGCTGGTCGGCCTCTGGGTGAACCTGCTCAAGGTTCCCTATCGCCTGCTTTTCCCCGCCATCATGGTGTTCTCCTCCATCGGCATCTACAGCGTGAACACCAGCTCGGTCGAGCTCAACGTAGCGGCGCTATTCGGCGCCCTCGGCTTCATTTGGATTAAGCTCGGGTGCCCCGCGGCGCCCATGCTGCTCGGGTTCGTGCTGGGGCCGATGCTGGAGGAAAACCTGCGGCGGGCGCTGCTGATCTCTCGCGGCGACCCCTCCGTGTTCTTCACCCGGCCGATCAGCCTTGCATTCATCATCGCCACGGTCCTGGTTGTGCTCACGATGGCGGTGCCCGCCGTGCGCAAACGGCAGAGCAAGATCACCGACTGATCCTTCAAGCCCAGCCGCGCGCGCCAGGGTCACCTCAACCTTGCTCGAGCGCTCCTTTCCGTGTGGGGAAGAAGGACGCAGACCCTTTGGTAAAAGGTAGGACATTGTTTGGATTGGTCAAAGAGCGGAGTGACTTTTTATCCAAGCCCTCCTCTGCAATGGACCCCGCTACCCGGAAGTTTACCCGCACCGGCCGGTCGGCGGGAGATGCAAGTTTTGTTAATTTAGTTGAGCGAATGATCGGTCGCGACTTATCAATGGGGAAGGCCGGAAGGCCGATTACAAGGAAAGGTTAAAATTGCTATTATGTCCCCAGATTTCCAACAATTGAATACCCTGAACAGCCTCTTTCTCTCTTACAAGAAGGATTGTGTCATGCGCAATGCACCGTATGAATCCACGTCCCCAAAGCTTCACGAGAAGCGAGGGAGAGCAAGAGGGGGTTGTGGGCTAAGGGGCAATTGGGGATTGCCCCCCCGAACGCCCAACGTGACCAGCCACAGGGGTGCGGGGTAGGGGAGGAAAGCATGCCGTACGGTAGGTAGGCGGGAAAGATGGAAAATCCTAAAAAAATCCTAAAGTTTGGTTGATTTCCTGCCGATAAAAAATTATGAAATTAGACCTTGACAAAAATTTTTATTTATGTTTATTTGTTTCTTTGCTAAAATAAAAGAAGCATTTGACCAAGAATCAAGAAGTTCAAAGGTCTCTTCTCAAAAAAAGGAGGGCTGAAGATGGACACTGAACTCCTGAGAGAATTGCCACATAATGATCCCAAATTGTTTGGAGTATTTAATTTTACCAAGGAATGCATCGACATTTATAATAAAGCGTTAGATGCCATGGGGCTTGGTACGCTTGAATCAATGGGCCAGGCTGTCGATAATTCCCAGGTAAATTATTCCAATCCCCAAGAACTTGGAGAGGAATATGGGGACCTTTCAATCCATTATTAATTCGATTCAGAATCCTGAGCAAAATCAGCAAAGGCGAAAAAAGCTAATTCAGGAGATTCAAGAAATAACTGGACGAAGCCTCCTGGTATATGTCGCGGACGTAAAAAAATATCCCGATAATCTTCTCAGCCCAGAGGATAAGACTGGGTTTTCCGATTTAATACAAGGCATCGAGAATCAAAACGTAGATATAATCATAAACAGCCCCGGCGGGTTTGCAGAGGTTACCGAGGTCATTGTTGGAATGCTTCGTTCAAAATTTCAAGGAGTCCGCTTTGTTGTTCCAAATATGGCAAAATCAGCGGCAACTCTCCTTGTTTTATCGGGTGACGAAATTTTGCTGGATCATAGAAGTGAATTAGGTCCAATCGATCCACAAATTGAATATCCCACACGCGACGGAAGAAAAAGAGAGGCCGCTGAGGATATCCTCGAAGGATTTCAGGAAGCAAAAAAGAAGTTGATAAATGAAGGACCAGCAGCTACTCCCGCTTATATTCCGCTTCTTGACAAATATACTGTTGGCCTTCTTCGTGGATGTGAAAATGCTGTTGAACTTTCAAAAACTCTTGCAAGAAAATGGCTCAAAAAATATATGTTTGCCCAAGATGATCCGGCGAAGGCTGATAAAGCCACCGACTTTTTTGCAATCCATAGTGAAACCCTTTCCCATAATAGAGCCATTCTTATTGAAGATTGCCTTCAAAGGGAAATGAAAATATTGGATCTACGAAAGCCTGAGAACCAAACTCTGGATGAAAAAATTTGGGAGCTTTGGTGTCTGTACGAATTGCATTTTGAACGGACGCCAGTTTACAAAATTTATGAAAATTCTTTCGGTTGCCTTCTCCAAAAACAGGTTGTACGCCTTCAGATTCCTCTCGCCAATATACCAATTCCAGAAAAGCCTCCTAAACAATGAAATCAATGGAATAAGAAATCGAAATAAAAAGTGCAGAAGCCCAGGCTAAAACCTGGGCTTTTTTGGAAAGAGGGGTCATAAAGATTGAACTATTTGCTCGTCTTTCTTCCGTACGGATTGTAATGCTCTGTCTTTCCAGTTTTGGGATTACTTACATTTCTTCCTTGATAAGGGTATCCACCAGGCCCGTATTGTCTCTGTTCAATTTTCCCATCTGAGCGACTTCCGGTTTAATTTACACCTATGATTTTGCCATCCCGCGATTGGTAACTTTTCTTGACACTCATCTTTTACCCTCCTTTCAATTAAAATAATATTTTTATACCACAAATCCACAAACCAAAAAAGCCCCAATGCTGGGGCTTAAGGTGCGGGGATTATGGGAGCAGACTCGGCGGCCTCCCGCTGCACTGCCTTCCGCATATCTACCGACCACCATGAACGGCAGAGCCTGTTTAACTACGTGTGCATGGCATTAACGAGAGCCAGTCCTTCTTTCACCCCCCTCTCCTTCAGGCACTCCTCTACCTGCGGCGTAATATTGAGGAAAGCCCTGCGGGTGGGAATATTGAACCACAATTCTTTGCGGTAGCTTTTCATTTTCCCTCCCTTTTTAAAGATTTGGTTTGGGAATGGTCCAGGGATTTCTTAGGGGAAAAGGGACGTAGCTTAAAGACTCAAAGTTCATTTCTTGGAAAGAAGGGTTATTGACAATCTTTAGGACTTTAAACAGCGGCCCCATTTTCGTCACTCTCAAAGTTATGAGTAAAAATACTCAAGATATTGAGCAAATTGTTAAGGATTGGGAAGCATTCAAAAGGGGGGCCTTCCATACCCTGTTGAAGCGGGTTCAGGAACCACGAAGGTTTAAACAGGTTTTGGCCGGACCCCGGCAGACGGGCAAGAGCGCCACGATTTCGGAGAAATTGCTATTGATTATTCAAGAAATCATTTCGTGGAATATACTTCCCGCTGCTTTCTTTCACCGTCAACTGGCCATCTTTCATTATCACCCGTCCCCTGAGCATGGTTAAAACCGGCCATCCTTTCACATTCCACCCATCAAATATGGTGTAATCGCAAAACCCCTGAATTAATGATGGGGTTACAGTCTTCTCTAAATTCACGTCTACTATCACGAGGTCGGCATCTGAACCCACCATAATTGTCCCTTTTCTCGGATAAAGATTAAATATATTCGCTGCGTTGTATGAAGTAAGCTCTACGATTCGCTCCAGGCTGATCCCTCTTTTGTGATACCCTTCACTGATCATGAGGGGAAGGATGGTCGCCGTACCAGGGAAACCTGATCCGGCAGTCCAAATGTCCCCTTGACCCCGCTTAACCGCCAGCGGGGTAGCACATGAATCAGAAGCCAGGGTGTCAATCCAACCGTTGGCGATTCCCTCCCAAAGAGCGCTACAGTCAGCTTCTGTCCTTAGCGGGGGCTGTACCTTTCCTAGAATACCGATTGGTGACTTGAAATGGTGCAGGAGATATTGAGGGCAAGTCTCTGCATAAGCCTTATTCCCCTTTTGTCTAAATCTATTAAACTCTTCCAGAGATCGCCTGGCACTGAGATGAACGATATAAACCGGACAGCCTGTAATCTCGCCAAAATATAAAGCACGGCTGACACATTCGGCCTCGGCGAAATCCGGGCGGCACTCGGCCCAGGCAGAGAGCCCTTGTCCTCCCTTTTGCATCACCCGCTCGGTAAAATATTCAACGACCTCATCGTTTTCGGCATGCACGCAAGCAACGGCTCTGCCATATTTTGCTAGGGCACTCAAGGCGGCGCAGAACCAACCATCTCTGAATTCATTGAAAGCCCCTGGCCGATTCTTATAAGCCATGAGAAATTTGAAAGAGGAAATTCCCCAATCTCTGATGAAGCTATCAATCCGCTTTATCCTTGCTTGGTCGCTCATTTTAAAATGAAAGGCCACATCGATATAAGATAAACTCTCGGTTTTCGCTCTGCACTCATGATATCCATAATCCTCGCCCAAATTGGCTATCACTTCCGTTCCAGTCTTATTCTGCCGAGGTCCAGTAGGCCCCACAATCGGAAGTTTCTTATCATAGTAACTGTTGCCTAGGGGGTAAAAGATGATGGTTGTGCATCCTCCAATGGCCGCAGCCCTGCTTTCGCCAGGAATCTCTGAGGCGATGGAGCCGGAATGCCCCCAATGCACATGAGGGTCAATCACTCCCGGGAATATGTATTTGCCGGAGGCGTCGATCGTGGCATTCCCTTCAACTCCATCTTCCGGCGAGATCAAACCCACCACCCTCTCTCCGGTAATACATATATCAAAGGCCCGGATTCCTACTTTGGGTATTACTACCCTGCCGCCTTTTATTACAAGATCACATTTCATGGGTCCCCTCGCTTTAATACTTCAACCCAATATGGATTTATCCGTCTTCCCTTCTGTCGTCACCTGAGAAACAATACTTTTCCTTCCGCGGATCCAAGAAAAAACGGGGAGCAAGAGCAGAATTAGCGAAATGAGTAAAAAGGTAGCCGCAATGGGGCGAGTCACAAATATGGAGAACTTGCCTGCGCTGATGATCAACGCTTGCCGGAAAGCAGTTTCTATTTGATCTCCTAAAACAAAGGCTAAAACCAGCGGGGCGGCATCATACTGGAACTTTTTCATTAAGTATCCTAAGACTCCAAAAATAATGAGGAGCAGCACATCAAAAAAACTGTTCCGAAGGGAGTAAGAGCCGATGATCATGAAAAAGGTGATGACGGGATAGAGGGCGTGGTAAGGGACTTTTAAAATCTGAATCCAAAGGCCGATAAGAGGCAAATTCAGAATCAGGAGCATTACATTTCCGATATACATAGAGGCGATTGTCCCCCAGACAATTTCCGGATGCTCGTTCATGAGCAAGGGGCCTGGCACTATTCCATAAAGGATAAAGGCCCCGAGAAGCATGGCCATCACCGAATTCGATGGAATCCCAAGAGTGAACAAGGGGACAAAGGCACCACCTGCGCCAGAGTTGTTTGCTGACTCCGGCCCTGCCACTCCCTCGATGGCTCCCTTTCCGAATCGTTCCGGAGTTTTGGAGAGCTTCTTTTCCATAGCATAAGAGAAAAAAGAAGCAAGTAAGGCTCCTCCCCCAGGAATAACACCCAGAAAAAAGCCCAGGATGGACCCCCTTAAAATGGGTCCACTCGATACCTTCAGATCGCTCTTGTTCGGTAGGACTCCTTTAATCCTTCCTTCGAAGACCTTACGATCAATTTTAGTTTCCAGATTGAGCAAAACCTCTCCCAGGCCGAAAAGACCCATGGCGAGCGGGATTAATCCTATCCCATTGGCCAATTCCATAGAACCAAATCCAAACCGAACCTTTCCCGTAATGATATCCATCCCAACAGACGTGAGGATGAGTCCCATACCCATGGATATCAAAGATTTCGTCATGGAACTGCTACTCAGAAACGTAACGAAGATAAGTCCCATCATCATAAGGCCGAAAAATTCCGCCGGCCCAAACCGAAGGGCTAAATGGGTCATCGGATGTGCCAGAAGGCAAAGGAAGAAAAGGCTCAGAGTGCCCGCGACAAACGAACCTATTGCGGATATTCCCAAGGCCGGTCCAGCCCGCCCCTGCCTGGCCATCTGATAACCGTCAATACAAGTAACGATGGAAGAGGCTTCACCCGGAATATTTACCAGGATTGAGGTCGTAGATCCCCCATACTGAGCCCCATAATAAATTCCCGCCAGCATGATAATGGCGGAGGTGGGGGGTACCCCGATCGTAACGGGAAGTAGCATGGCCAGTGCCCCCGGAGGACCGATTCCAGGAAGAACACCGATCAGGGTCCCGATAAAGACCCCCACGAAGCAGAAAAATAAATTCGTGGGCGTCAGGGCGACCTGAAAGCCGGCCCATAGGCTGGAAATAGAATCCATTCTAGAATTTCCTCATTCAAATTCCAAATAGGCCTCTGGGAAATTGAATTTTAATAAAAACACGGAACAGCAAATATCCTGCGGCAGTTGTGGCGCCGGCAGCAAGAAAGGGCAACCACCACCTGACCCGTAATTCCCGAAAGAGGATAACCAGGACCCAGTATATGGAGAAAAAGAAACCCAGGAATCTAGAAAGGGATGTAAAAATGAGAAGTACACCGATTACGAGCAAGAGCCTCTTCGTGGAGACCCAGTTTACCAAAAAAATTGTGTCCGCGCCTGTTTCACGGCGAAGGCAGGCTTTAACGATGGTGGCGAAGGAGAAAGCGGACAAGGAGACACCCCAGATCAGGGGCATCAACCCTGGACCTGGGGTGGTAGCGTCTCCTAGACCCAGTTTAAGGGATTGTTGGATCACGAAAAGAGAGATCAGGAAAAAGAAAGCCCCACTCACCTGATCTTTCCGTTTGATCATCTTGTTCCTACTTTTTCTTTAAACCCATTTTATCGATCACCCGCTGGTACATGGCCAATTGTTTTTCGAGCGAAGCTTTGAATTCCTTTTGATTTTGGAATTCCGCAATCGTAGCCATTTTTTCAAAGCTACTTAGTACTTCTTTATCATTAATCGCCTTGCGAACGGCCTCGGACCATTTATCACAGATTGGCGGGGGCGTTCCTTTGGGAGCAAAAATGCCAAACCATGTTTTTCCTGCTTCCATCTCAAATGGAATGCCGGCTTCCTTTATGGTTGGGGCCTCTGAAAGGAAGGGAAAGCGTTCGGATGAAAAAACTGTAATTACTCGAAGTTTCCCTCCTTTTACTTGGGGTATAACCGTCTGGGGCATGCTGATGACCCCCTCAATGTGCCCTCCGATTACCGCCGTAATGGCCTCCATGATGGATTTATAGGGCACAAAAGCAAACTTAATGTTCGAGGCATGGGCCAATATTTCGCCGCATATATGAACAGAGGTGCCAAAACCTGAAATTCCGATCTTAACCGGATTTTTTTTGCCATACTCTATTAGGTCGCGTACTGTTTTCCATGGTGTATTGGCACTTACGGCCAGCATTTGAATTTGGGAGGAGGTTGAGGCAATGGGAATCAAGTCATCGAATTTGTAGGGCAGGTCGGTCATCAGGGGAACCAGGTTCAGGGCGGTACCTGCTGCGAAAAGCAAAGTATATCCGTCCGGCTTCGCCTGAACCACATAATAGGTGCCTATCGAGCTTCCTGCTCCGGCTCTATTTTCAATTACCAAAGGCTGGCCAAGAATTTTTCCAAGAGTGGGGGCCATAGCCCGGATATCCCGATCCACTCCCCCCGGGCCATACGGTACAACCATAGTGATAGGTGCTTCCGGATACCCCGCCCCTAGGCTGGAAGGGACTATACAGATTGCTAAAATTAGGATGGCAATCGAAAACGAGGCAACCAATTCCAGTCCTAAGCCAACACTCCTTTTCTTCATGGTATCCTCCTTGGTTAGCACTTGAGTTTTTTGATTTCCTTCTGACCTATCTCCTTCAGCTCCTTCTCCGTAACAAATCTGCCCTCCTTTTCAGCCAGTGAACGTACCTTTTCCGCAATCTTTCGAATGCTGTATTCGCTAAAGTTCGAATAGCCCTGCTCCGCGAGTTTGTCCCGCACCAGAAGATGATGGGTCAATCGTCCCAGGGGAAATTTTCTCTGGTTTCCCACCACTTCTGCAAGAATAGGCTCGTAGACAAACCACCCTTGCCGAGCTCCCCACTGATGTGCACCTAAGGTATTGGTAAAGGCTGACTCACCAACCAGCGGCTTCATGGGGGATAGGGGAATTTTACTCAATTGCGCCACGCGTTCGGAAATCTCTTTCATCATTCCCAACTTAATTCCCAGGTCATACCCGAACACATGGGTAAGAGCCGCAGCCACCTCATCTAAAGGGGCGTTCCCTGCACGTTCCCCTATACCGTTTACCGTAACATCCACCAAGGAAGCGCCGGCTTCAATTCCTGCCATGGTATTCGCCATGGCCAATCCAAAGTCATTATGACAATGGACCACTACCGGGACACGGACGGCTTGGCGGATATGACGGACAAGGTATCTCATACCCAAAGGTCCGATCGCCCCTGCCGTATCGGCCACACTCACCATAGCAGCGCCCGCTTGAACAGCTTTTCTATATACATTGAATAAGGTTTCCAGCGGGGTTCGGGTTGTGTCCGTGGCTGAGAATCTCACGGTTAAATTCTTTTTGGCGGCTAATTCAGTGGCTTCTAGGCATCTGCCTATCGCTTCTTCCAGCGGCACCTTCATGACATAATCCATACGTATGGGGGAAAGCCCGTAGGCCACCGACACCCATTCAATTCCCAGATCTATTGCTTTTTCGATCTGCTCGCGCCATTCCGGCAAATAGATAACGCATATCCCTCCAACTTTTGCGCGAAGACCTAACTTGGTGATCTTCTTGATCATCCGGTTCTCTGATGCAGATAGTCCCGGGTAACCCACTTGAATATAATGCACCCCCGCTTGGTCGAGCATTTGTGCAATCTCCACCTTGTCTTCCGGGCGGAATCCACTCATTGCTGCCTGCTCACCCTCGCGTAGAGTCAAATCCATAATGGAAACTTTCTCGGGAAGATCGCAACCCGATTTCGCTTCATCTACAAAGTTGTAATGGCTTACACACGAATCCTTCTTTAATGTGGGATAGATTTTTTCAGCTTTCATTTCCGTCCTCCCGAGAGCATGCAATGATCCTTGAAGGAAAGGGATGAATGGAAAACCATATTAGCGCCGACAAACTTCATTGTCAAGGCCGTGACCCTCCGAGGAGGGAAAATTAAAACCCAGGTTTGAATAGCCTGGTTTTTTTGTTTGAGGTCAAGGATTGGGGGAAAAGTGGACTAAAGCATGAGTAAAAGGTATTTTGAATTGAGAAATCGAATACCATCGACCTCCCTCCAGCATTAGCGCCGGATTCCCACCCAGGTCAAAACACCTTGATGGCAACCGCTCCCGCCGTTACAAGAATGGCAGCAGCAAAGCGCGCCACACCGAATCGCTCCTTCAAAAAAAGGCAGGCGAAAACTGTTCCGAAGATGACCGATGTCTCCCGGAGCCCGGCCACGAGGGCGATAGGGGCGACAGTCATGGCCCAAAGCGCAAGTCCGTAAGACCCTGCCGTACAGATGCCGCCGAGAAAACCGGCCTTCCAGCGCAAACGCAATTGGACTATGAATGCCTTGGGACGGGTCAAAAGGGTCAACAAAAGCAGGGGCAAGGGGATCAAGAAAAAAAGCCAAAGAATGTAACTGGGGGCATCGCCGGAGGCACGGATGCCGATACCGTCAACGATAGTATACGCCATTATTACGACTGCATTGAGTAACCCGAATACCGTGGAAGCAAAGGGAAATCGACCTGAGCGCCACGAATCACCAGTGAGCGCGAGGATACCGACGGAGATCAGAGCAATGCCCAGCCAGGCACCGAAAGACAGGGGTTCTCGCACAGTCACCGCAGCCACCAACGCTGTCAGAGGCGGGGCGGACCCACGCATGATTGGATAGGCGTAACTCAGGTCACCTGTCCGGTATGCCAGCGCAACCAGGATGAAATAGAAAAAATGAATGACCACCGAGGCCCCAAGGTAAGGCCAGCTTGCCCTCTCCGGAAGGGGAATAAAGGGGAGTGCGAAAGCTGCCAGGATCGCCCCGCCACAAATGACCAGCATCGTATCGAGCTGTTTGTCCGAGCCTGCTTTGATAATAACGTTCCAGGTGGCGTGCAGTGCGGCCCCGAGCAATACCAGGAACATGACAGCGAGCGACAATTTATTTCTCCCGCCCCCTATCTTTTTTCCAGCCACAGGCAGTGGATGCCTCTGGCTTGCTTTTGGTGATTTCGGCTTTCATGAAGAAGGCGCAACCACAAAGGCGGCATTGAGGTTACGCCAACATTTGATAGGAGTTCAGTCTTTTTGCACTTTGAGTTTACTGGCAGGTCAATGATGTGTCAAGGAAATTGAACACCGCGAATGGACTCACCAAAAATGTTCCCGAAATAGGAACTAAAAAGGGATCGTTGACTGCCCTGACCTATATTTGACTAAACAGACATTGTCAAATCGAGTCTCTGCCTCGCCTACCGGTTACACTTACAAGCCTTCATGCTTCTATCAACAAAAGAGCTAACTGTTACTAATAGAAATCAATAACGCCTGAAAAGCATTAAATGTCTCTTCAATTGGGGGGAATAATTATATCCCCGATGCCCTTTTCATCTTTATCCGTGCAGTAACCGATCCGTTGGGCTGATATCTTAATTTGAACAGAAGGCCCTGTTTTGGGCACAATGCTAATTGTGAAATGGTCCCCTCCGAAAACGTATTCCTCCACTGCCTCCATGATTCTGCCCTGCGTTTCGCACTTGAATTCCCGTGTTAGCCTGTTTCCACTTATGCGCATAGCCAATATCTTGCAGTCGGTATTCCTCAGCAATGCGTTCTCCCGAGTGACACATCTGGCAAATTTATCTTTAGATTTGAAGGTCCTACTGTTTGTAGTTGTTTCCGTTGCGATTTCATAATTTCCCTCAATAAAATTTATTCCACGAGGTAGGCGGAAAGATGCCGGCGCTTTTTTGGTTTCTTTCGCCTTTTCCTCCATCTTGGTGGCTACCTCTTCCATCCCCAAAAGTCTTCTCGCCGCCAACTGGACAAGCTCGATCAATTCATCCTCAGTCCGGCAAAACTCGGATATGGCCTTCTCTGCCTCAGCTTTCTGGGTATCAAAAAGATTAAGAGAAACGGTATAGCGGTTGCCGATCTTCCCCACACTTCCGGAAATCAGCTTGGTGACATCCATTTGGCCAAGGGCCGTCAGACACTGGGTATTTGTACAGCCCAACTTCATTCTCTCTTCGGTCCACCCGGCCAAGGTCCGCACATTTTCTTGGCTGTAGATTTTGTATTTCTGCAGCTTGTCGAGTTCGCTCACTAGAATCGCCGTCAATTGCTGGGCATAAGTTATTTTTACCTCCATAGCGGCCAGGTCCCATACGGCAACCTTGGGAAGCTCTTTGGCTGGGGAGATGGCAGGAAGAAAGGATAGCAAAGTCAGCAATAAGGAAAGGGATTTTTTCATTTCATCGCCTCTGGATCAGGAGGTAATATTGGGAAATATTACCAAAGAAGGAACATATGTCAATGATTAGTTTGAGCACTATTGACAGTTACCATCTGAAGCCCTGAATCTTTCTGGCAAATTCAAATTTAACCCTTACAGTAATGCTTTTCTGCTCGTCTTTACACACAGGGGCAAGGGAATTTCGTCCAATGACAAAAAAAGGCTTACTGATAGGCTCTCCCATCTGCGAAATGAACATTAGGTCTCTTAACAACGCCCATCCCTCCGTGAAGTTTCTTCTCGAAAAGAAGCCACTAATCTTTCCAATCTTCTCCGGTCATTAGCCTCTATGCTACAGCTTGGGCCACCGATCTGCCCAGGGCCGGGCCTCTTCAAAACAGGCTGAAGCCCGCAACACCGTAGCTTCATCAAACCTGCGCCCGACAATTTGGAGCCCTACCGGCAAGGCATCTTCGGTGAAGCCCGCGGGAATGCTGGCCGCCGGTTGTCCCGTCAAATTGAAGGGAAAAGTAAAGAAGGGAATGAGGGGACCCACTTTCTCACCGGCGACCTCCGCCGGACCGAAAACCCCCAGTTCATAAGGCGGAGTAGCGATGGTTGGCGTAAGCAATAGGTCATATTTGGCGAAAAAAACCGAAATCTTGTCCCAGAGCGCGTCCGCTCCATAGATCGCCTTGATGACGTCCCGGGTTGAAAGGGCGTTCATCAGGGGAAGGAAGACCGCAAGCATGGGATCCATTTTCTCCTGGAAATTTTCCGGTAATTCCCGCTCCAGCCATACCACCATCCGGGGAACAATGATGTTCAAGAAGATTGCATCCGGGCAGGGGATTCCTGGATTGGCCTCTTCCACAAAGCAGCCCATCTCCCCAAAAACTTTTACCGCCTTCTGACAAATCTCCCTGACGCGAGGGTCCACCTTTCCATACCCCAGATCGGGGCTCCAAGCCACTTTGAGCCCGCGGATGTCTCCTTCACAGGCCCGCAGGTAGTTAACCCCTGAAGACGGCAGGCTGGTGCGGTCTCGTTCATCCGGCCCGGATAGAATATCCAGAAGAGCTGCGGCATCCCGCACCGTACGGGTAATCGGGCCTTCATGGTTCAACGTACTCCAACTGTCGTGGCGGGGCCAGGAAGGGATGCGCCCGAACTGAGGCTTCAACCCATACACTCCGCAACAGGAAGAGGGGACACGGATGGAACCCCCTCCATCGTTCCCTATGGCCAGAGGGCCCATTCCCGCAGCCACCTCGGCTGCTGCTCCTCCTGAAGACCCCCCGGTGCTCCGCTGCAGATTCCAGGGATTGCGGCTGGCGCCGAAGACGGCGTTATCGGTCGCAAACTTACCGCCAAATTCAGGGGTATTGGTCTTTCCGATTACGGGACAGCCGGCAGCCCGTAACCGCTCCACCAGCACGGCATCTATCTCTGGAACGTTCTTCTCCAGGTGAAGGGAGCCGAAGGTGGTTCGAAGCCCTTTGGTCTCAATAAGGTCCTTGATCGATACGGGGACGCCGAAAAGGGGGCCTGCGGCGTTTCCCCGGACTACCCGTTTATCTGCTTCCCTGGCTTCCGCCATTGCCCGATCAGGATCAACCGTGCAAAATGCGTTAATCTGCGGATTCACTTTGTCAATCCGATTCAAAACCGCCTGCATCACCTCGGAGGGCTTGACCTCTTTCGCGGCAATCATTCGCCCCAAGACTAAACCGGATAGTTTGCAAAGATCTTCCATGGAAGCTCTCCTTTCTCTATTTCTTCTTATCGGATCCCCGCTTGTGCTAATTCGGGAGGCACATCAGTGATTTTTTGCTTATCCATTTAGCGAACATCTTGCCACTTCCGTAACCTACCAAATCTCCGGCATTTTTTCCATAAATGATCTGCATAACGATAATTTTAAAATCCGCAAAAAATCCAAAAAGAGAGCAGATATCCCAAGGTTTTTCCTAAAAGGGAAGAGCAAACTTGACCCCTTTAGCGACAGTTGCTGCCTCCTTTCGCCCGCTGAATACCAGAAAGCTCCTTTCTATATAAGCAGAAATCCAGCCTGAAAGCCGCGAAGATATCTTCTCGGGGTGACAGGCACGTTAAGAGATCATCGGAGATTTAATAGCAATTCACGCTGATGATTTCCGCCATTTTAGCTCGGAAGATGTGTCAAATTTGACTTGGATAGATCGCTAATTTGGCATAAAGAACTGCGGATGGGAAAAAGAAATAATTCTCCCCAAAGGCCATTCCGGGGCCTTGGCCCCGGTAAGATCGGCTGAAACTAGGTCAAACCTCAGCTTATTTAAGGCCGATCTTTCTTAAAAAAAAAGGAATATTCCACTATTAGGGGAAAAGAATGGGCAAAATTCTATTTAATTTTGATTAATTTATGTCAATTGTAGAAAGGATTTACCAGCTCTTCTGAGGGTGGCATTAATATTGCAGTTACGCTTATTGTCCTTTGTGTCGTAAGGGCTCTTAAACTCCCCGATGATCGCCAATAAACTCTCTTAAGAAACCCCGAGGAAGGCTCTTGTCGGGCAGATCCGAATTTCTCGGGAATGCTTTCCGAGAATATGCCTTCTCGGAAATAAAGGAGGAACTTATGAGAGGAGAAAGGTTGCTGGCAGGGGTATTCGTTTTAGTGCTGGCCGTATCGCTGGCTGCGTGCGGGGGAACGAGTAGTTCAAGCGGAACTACAAGCAGCAGCACAGCAACGGTGTCGGGCTCGCTTGACGGCTCTACGGTGACACTCGCATCCAAGGAGAGCCCGTTCAAGAAATTCCTGGCCCTCCTCCATCCGTTCGGCAAGGCCTATGCAGTAGGAGAAACGGTGGATAATATTGTGGCCGTAAGCCCGGACAAGACCTTCATAACGGCAACGAAAAGCGGCAACGATTTCTCTTTGAATCTTACCAAAGGGAAGTCGTATACGATCGCATTTCTAAGGGGGACCACGATCGTCGCTCTCTACAAGGTTGATGATTCCACGGGCATGGATGCCCTTCCCGTAAGCACCGATACGGGGAATATCAGCTTCGGAACCGTCTCCCTCAACGGAGGCGTGGCGCAGGGGACATTATCTTCGTCCTCGCTCCTCCAGAATTTGGGACTAACGCAGGATATCGCGACAGCTTATGGCATCATGGATGAGGGCATGACGCGGCTCAGCACCGTGGATGCGGACGGAAACGGAGTGATAGATTATAATGAAAGCAAATCGTATAAATTCAATATTGTGTATATTTTTGTCTTCGGTGCCGGCGCTTCTGGGGATTACTTTAACAGCGTTCAAGGCGCATGGCCCAATAAAGACTCGATATCTTTCAAAGGATACCAATATCATTTTATTTCTAACCCGGATACATCTCTCGATTGGTCCAGTGCGGTCTTGCAGCTTCCTCAGGCAGTAAATGGAGTAACCACAAAAGGGCAAAGTTATATGCAGGTTTCCGATCTGGGTAGGGAAATAGATTTTTGGTTAGGGGGAGGAGAGTCTGCTGACACACCCCGTACTCCACCTTCGGGGATTTATACCGTCGCCGTAGGCTCAACAACCTTTACCTTCCGCAATGTCCGCTCGCAAACGATAGATGCGAATTTCAACAACCTGTATGTTCCCATAGCAAAACTTACCCTGTCAGAAGGCAAAGTAACAAAAGTCGAGTGGCAATGGTGGAAGAGGCTGAACAACAACTGGGTTCAGCCCTCAGACGCGGAAATCTCGGCCGTGCTGGACACGGCAACGTTCGAAATTAACGGCGTGGCGGGTACGGATGCTGAAAGGGTAGAGGGCTCTATAGGCTTGACCTCAACCGGCTCGGTCACGCCCCCCTCGCAGGATTTCACTCCCGCAGCATTCATCATTTCCTATCTTGACAAGGCCGGGTATGTCTATACCGTGGGTGACCCCTAAAAAGCGCTCTTCTGGCCTATGAAGGGATCTCTTGTGGACATTCCGGGGAGACATCGCAAATTCGTGGAAATCGGCAGAAAAATGGTAACATCTCCCCGGAAAACCACAAGAGCCAAAGAAGGGACCTTCGTTCAGGAATTGGCCGCCCCTCTGGAAAAGGGGACGTAGGTCTCGAATTGACTTACAGATATCTCCGGCGTTCAGATACATCGACAGAGTTTGCCAATCGACTCGCCGCCGAAGTCGTAACTCCAAAAAATCGGGCAACCCCCGCTCCCGAATGACCCATCTTCCTCAGCCCGCCTCCCCCCGCTTCATGACATGATACCAAGCATCTGGACACACTAATCTCAATGGCCTTGACAGACCTAAATTTCCATCAGATTCCCTTACCAAGAGTCAAGAGCAGACTTGACCCCTCTGGATGAAACCCTGTACAATGCCGTCAAAAAGGATTTGGGCTGGCTGAAATGGATTGGCGACCGTTGAAGCATGGATTGCCGGGGGGAGGAGTATTTCAAATTAGGGAAATCAACAATTGAATATTTTGAACAATGTCATCAAAGTTGCTGACCAGGGATATCTGTTTGAATCCCATCTTAAAAAGGAGGAATCGTCCAATGGAAAGAAAAATCAAGAAGAGTCGAAAGCCATCTATCATGCTGGCCTGGATGATCTGTGGGATTTTGCTTTCCACTCCTGCCTGGGCCGACGGGCAGAGGATCATTGCCGCCATTGACGCCGCCAGTTCGAATTGCCGGGTCGTTTCCGACAAAATCTTCGGGTGGAAGGAACTGGGACAGCAGGAACTCAAGAGTTCCGCCCTGCTCATGGAGGAACTCAGGAAATATGGCTTCAAAGTGACGGGGGACCTGAAGGTGCCGGCGGATCTGATCAAGGATGGGGTGGCCAAGACCGCCTTCCGGGCCGAATTGAACGGGAAGGGGCCGGGCCCGACCATCGCCATTATGCTCGAATACGATGCGCTTCCCAACGGCCATTCCTGCGGCCATAATCTGATTGCCACCTCCGGGCTTCTGGCCGCCGCCGGCCTGGCCAAGGTTATGGGGGAAACGCCGGGAAGGGTTCTGGTCATCGGTACTCCGGATGAAGAGAGAGGCTCTCTCGGAGGAGGGAAGATTGCGCTTCTCGAGGGAGGGCATTTTGAAGGCTCCGATGTGGTCTTGATCACTCACCCGGGAAACCGGTGGAGTCTGGACCAAAGATCTCTGGCCATCAAGAGGGCGATTTTCAACTTCAAGGGAAAGGCCGCCCATGCCGCGGCTGCCCCCCACAAAGGAATCAATGCCCTGCGGGGGGTGATTCTGACTTTCAACAGCGTGGACATGCTGCGGGAACACCTGCGCCAGGATGTGAGGATCCATGCGATTATCACCAAAGGGGGGGACCGGGTAAACGTCGTTCCGGACCTGGCCCAGGCGGAGTTTGCGGTCCGCGCCATGGACACGGCTACCATGGAAGAGACTTACAAGAAAGTCGTCAACTGCGCTCGGGGGGCGGAGCTGGCCACGGGGGCAAAGCTCGATTTCCAAGAACCCCGGTCCTTCGTGAAAGCCCCGCTCTCGGTCCGCCCCCTGAACCAGCTGGTGGCGGAAAAGCTGAAAACCCTTGGCGTCCAGGAAAAAGATATCAAGAGCAAGGAGGATTTTGGCTCTTCCGACCTCGGGAATGTGGCCCATGCCTACCCCACGGTGAACGTGGTTTTTAAAATCGCCCCCGATGGAACCCCGGGCCATTCTGATGCCATGCGGGAGGCCGCTGCTTCGGAGCAAGGATGGAAGGCCACGGTGGTTACCGCCAAGGGCGTCGCCCTCACGGCATATGAGCTTTTGACTAATCCCGCCAGGGTGAAAGAGATTCAGGATCAATTTAAAGAACTCAAGGCCAAGGAAGGGAAATAGGGTCGGCCTTTGAAATCCGCCGGGCGCGGGAACCCTTCCCGCGCCCGGCAGGATGTACGAAGAGGGACATCCTTAAAAAAGGCAGTTTTGGAGGTTGAAATTTGGGGTGAATTTCCGCCTGTAGTCCCTCAACCAAACTTAATCTTCACGTCCCCCAGGGGGCCGAAATCGGCCCGGATGAAATCTCCGGCAGCCACCGGCACTGCCGCGGTCAGCGATCCCGAGAGGATGACTTCACCTTTGGCCAGAGGAATCTTGTACGCCGCGAGTTTGTTGGCCAGCCAGGCCACGGCCTGGGCAGGATTCCCCAGGACTGCCGCCCCCGCGGCAGTGGCCGCGATTTCTCCGTTCTTTTCCAGCACCATGCCCACGGTGCGCAGGTCCAGCCCTAAAACCGGGGTGATCTTGCCTCCCAGGACGATCCGGGCGCTGGAGGCATTGTCGGCCACAGTGTCGGGAAGCTTGATCTTCCAGTCCATAATCCGGCTGTCAATGATCTC
>Ga0315285_10001269_pt1 | contig 26408 bp, 18 predicted proteins | sample YL17G09_36_MG_FD_203698 | JGI IMG/M metagenome (GOLD analysis project Ga0315285, IMG submission 203698) | Sediment microbial communities from Yellowstone Lake, YNP, Wyoming, USA - YL17G09_36 | ecosystem: Environmental > Aquatic > Freshwater > Lake > Sediment | place: USA: Wyoming | collected... | reverse complement strand
ACGATCAGATCACATTCGCCATGCACCGTCTCAACAATCGCCCTCGTAAAACCCTTGCTTTTAGAACACCTTTTGAGGTATTCTCTGAGCTATCATCTGTTGCACTTGTAACTTGAACCCAAGGTTGTAAACAACAAAGCAGCGCTGGAATATAAGATAAATGATTTATTATCATGAAATTTTCTTAGAAGGTTAATTTCATCAGAAGAGTCATTGAAGTTCGAAGTAAGTAGTTGCCTTTCTAGACCATAATAATAAATAAAGACGTACCCGATATCAATTTTCTGTCGAATGTCTTCTAACCAATTTAGATAAATCCAGCGTTGTTCAGGATCCATTTTTGCATAACAAGGAAAATACGGCAATTCTGGGACCTGATCAGTATTAAGTGGTCGTCTTACTTCTAGTTTTTTAAAGATGGTACTAGGATCATCCATTGGTATATTAACAAATTCAACCACTTTTGTGAATAGATTAACCTGAAATTGTAATTTTACATGTGTAACAATTGAAGAAGGGTTTTTATCTGAGAAAATTACAAAACGCGCTTTATGCTTGGTTGATGATATTTCGTCTTTGTTAATCGCTACTAAATCTTTAGAATTTTGATTGTCGGGTTTATTAATCGTATCATCTATAATTCCAACGTATTCACCCTCAACTACTTCACCATCATCTATATCCCCTTTATGTAGGAATCCATTAACCTCATCATCTATACTATCTAATAAGGTTTTATTATTCATGCCTGAACGAAACTTAACTATTTGTTCTTTTAATTTTTGTGCGTTAGTTCTTCGACCTTTCTCTGTTTTAATCCCTAACAGTTTTATCCTTAGATCATTTAATGCTCTTTCAAAACCCTCAACAATAATATCGTCTCTGTTAATAATATTTCCTTTTAAATATTGGGAGGGCAATGGCTTAGTTGTATTAATGTTGCGTTGTTCATATTGGTAAAGGTGTTCTGCTTGTTTAATCACGAAGTCAAATCTCGAAACCATTACATCAATATTTTTCGTTTTTTCCATTATTGCGACTGACTCATTGATTTGACGAGTTCGTAGTGATATATCAGCTGTTATGAAAGTATAACAATTGTTACACAATCCTTTTTCCGAAAGGCTAAGGAATATGCCTGATTTTCCACACCATTTACATTGACCCATAAAATCCTCCCGATAGTTTGAATATCAATATTATGGCATAGATAGTTATTTATAGTTATATCATTCTAATAAGTTGTACAAAGGGAAAAGTGCCAAAAGTGGGCCCGGCAGGATTCGAACCTGCGACCAAGCGATTATGAGTTGGTACCAGCTTTGTCTACCTAGTATATCTAGTGGTTAATTATCTAACTAGTACCATGTGTGGGGGTTAAAGTGTCTATATATTCCATATTTTCCATGTCTTCCATTCTGGTAGCTGTAAGGTAGCTGTAGTAAATATTCAGAAATATTACCAATCCAATTGCACCAGATCTGCACCAGCAAATGGTTTTCCCCAGCTGGAGAAATTCAAAGAATATCTCGAACCACATCCGTACAAACATTTAGAATTAATATCGTCATAAAACGCCGCATCATCCGGTAGGAAATCAGGATCTCCCTCGATATCATTAGGAATAATGGTTGGGTCATTCAAATCTGCGGCTGCAAGGAGGATACAGGGAAAGTAAGGTGAGGCTGGTATTTGGTAATGATATTACTATGAAAATATTATTCGAGGTGAAAAGAAATGGTACTTGATCCGCAGATACTTGAATCCAATCCGTCAAAATGGTAGCAGGATGAGGAGAATCATTTCAGGGTTGGGGTGAGACCTGAGGTTGCAGTTCCGGTGGGGTCGTGAGACCATCGTCGAGCAAATATGCATACTCTTTAGGTTTTTGCCTTTCCATCATCTCACTTCTCTTACAATTTCCTTAAAACCTGAATCACATTTTCAGCCATTGGGGAACTGATCGCCTTAAAAATCACCAGTGCCTGCTCAAGACAAGCCCGCGCTTTTTTCTTTTCCCCCAGATTGGCATAAACATCACCCAAGGCGCCAAGAGTCCTACCTTCCCCGTCTTGGTCACCGGTCTCACGCGTGGTCGCTAGACCCTGCTCATAATACTCGATAGCTCTGTGCGGAACCCCCAAGTTATAGTAAGCCAACCCCAGGTTATTAAGTCTGCTACCTTCCCCGTTTCGATCACTGGTCTCACGCGCGATATCCAATGACTGCTCGTAGTACTCGATGGCTTTGTGGGTATCCCCCAAGGCTTGGTAAGATACCCCCAGGTTATTCAGGGCATTGCCTTCCTCGTTTCGGTTACCGGTCTCCCGAAAGATCGCCAATGCCTGTTCGTAGTACTCGATGGCTCTGCTGGGATCCCCTAGATCATCGTAAGCAGATCCAAGGTTATTAAGGTTTCCGCCCTCCCCGTTTCGGTTACCAGTCTCACGCGCGATCGCCAATGACTGCTCATGGTACTCGATGGCTTTGCGGGTATCCCCCAAGTCAGAGTTTGCCACCCCCAGGTTATTCAGGGCTTTGCCTTCCCCGTTTCGATCACCGGTCTCACGCGCGATATCCAATGACTGCTCGTAGTACTCGATGGCTTTGCGGGTATCCCCCAAGGCATGGTAAGCCCCCCCCAAGTTGCCTAACGATTGACCTTCTCCTTTTAGGTCACCAATCTCACACGCAATCGTCAATGACTGCTCGAAGTACTCGATAGCTTTGCGGGCATCCCCTAAGTTCTGGTAAGCCAACCCCAGGTTATTAAGGTTTCCTCCTTCCCCGTTTCGATCACCAGTCTCATGGAAGATCGCCAGACTCTGCTCGGAGTACTCGATGGCTCTGTGGGCATCCCCCAAGTCAGAGTAGGCGAACCCCAGGTTATTAAGGGCATTACCTTCCCCATTTCGGTCACCAGTCTCCCGCGCGATCTCCAATGACTGCTTGAAGTACTCGATGGCTCTTCGGGGATCCCCCAAGTCCCTATAAGCCAACCCCAGGTTGCCCAAGGTGCTGCCTTCCATGTTTCGGTAACCGGACTCACGGGCGATCGCCAATGACTGCTCCCAATACACGATGGCTTTACGGGCATCCCCCAAGGCATGGTAGGCGGACCCAAGGTTGGCCAAACCAACCACCTCCAAAGCAAGATCATGCTCTGTTTGCCCAGTTGTCAATACACGCTCAAAGTACGTCTTTGCTACTGCCGGTTTGCCTATGTCGCTGTAGGATAGGCCTAAAGCGTTAAACGCCTGACCCATTGCCACCCGTTCATCCCGGTCTTCTTCCCGGCTTGTACCTGCTGCCGGAATAGCCTGCCCACTTACCTGACGGTAAGCCGACCCGATCACCGATTCCACTTGCCTCCAATCCCCAAAGCGATCTTGCGGCTTCTTCTCCAAACAGCGATGAACCAGCCCGGTCACCACATCCGGCAGCCCGCGCGGAAAAGATCTTAACTTTCCTTCCAGATGCGCCTGCTTCAAATCAGATTCACTCATCCCATCCACAACACGCTGCCCGGCCAACATCTCATACATAATGCATCCCAGCGCATACATGTCCGTCTGGACGCATATTCCCTCGCCTTTCCACTGCTCCGGTGCCATGTAGTGGGGTGTCCCTGCTATGCCATGTGACAATTGAGTGCGTATTAGATTCGATGATGTTCCATTCTTATTTCCGACCCCCTGTCCACCCAGATCCTGTACAACACTTACCAGATCAAAGTCCGTCACCCGAACACGATTAATATTTGTATCACCGAACTTGTCTGCCCCTACCAGAACATTCTCCGGCTTCAGGTCGCGATGCACAAACCCGGGGATCTTCTCCAGCGCATACTTCATGCCGCGGGCGACCTGCAAACCAAACAGCAACGCCTGCTCGACCCGCATCGCATTCCCCGGTACCAACCAGGAGCGCAGCGAGGCGTCCTCCCGCCCGTCCTGCTTGGCCACAAACTCCAAGACCAGATATACTTCAGTCCCATCCCCGATGTGCTCCACCCCGTAACAGCGCACGATATGTGGGTGCTTCCCCAGTTCCAACCAGGTCGTACCCTGGCGCAGGAAGCGATCGCGCATCACCCGGTCTGACAGGTACTCGGGCCGGAAGGTCTTCAGCGCAATAGGGTGCTGCTCCAGATGGTCAAAGCATATGTAGACAATTCCCATGCCCCCCATTTTTGGGAGACTGGCTACTTCATAGCGACTAGCAATACGAGATCCAGGTGGATAAAAGTCCATGATGAAGCTCCTTGGGGTGCATTATTTTTTGTAAGTTCTCCTCATATTTTATATTAGAATTATGAGATATGTTTCAATTGGGATGGTACAGTTGCTTCTAGCAGGATTCTATTCTATACTGATTACAATGTCTCGACGGATAAGTTCAATTTGAAGAAATGAAATAAAAAAGAAACGGGGTGTGACATGCAGACACTTTCGATCGGTGCAACGACAGCCTGGCAGGTGGCAGCCGCGGAGGCAGGAGTAGCAGAATTCCAATACATCGAGAAAGAGCAGCTCCTTATAGGGATATGCAGCCTGGAGAAGATCCTGGTGCATCTGGGCGATAACGAACTCGATCCCAATGCCAGGCAGTTTTTAGTCGATGAACGAGATGATATCGAGAACATTCTTGGCGGTTTCGGCCTGTATCTTGCAGAATTTCGCCGGAAATTAAGGCGAAAATTGGGAACAGGCAGCTACCTGCACAAAGAGCAGATCATCCACCGAAGTGAAGCCTGCAAGCAGGTTTTCAAGAGCGCCGGTGAGATGGCAGAGTCTGCAGGAGAGATGACCTGCTTCCACCTCCTGGCAGCGATACTGGAAGAACCAGGTGAAGCCATCTCTTCTATATTAGAAGAAGAAGGTGTCAAGCCGGGCGACTTGCGCGCGCAAGTTATCAGCCGGGTGAATGCCCAACCAGAAATCAAGCGAAAGCAACTGAAAGCCTACCCAAAAAAGAAAATCCAGGCGGGAGAGGGGACAACTTTCCTGGAGCGCTATGGTCGTGACCTCAACCAACAAGCACAGGATGGTAAACTCGGCCCTTTTGTTGGCCGGCGGAAGGAATTACTGCAGGTCATTCAAACACTTGCCCGGAGTTCAAAGAACAATCCGGTTTTGGTAGGTGAGGCCGGCGTAGGAAAGACCGCCATTGTGGAGGCGCTTGCGATGCGTGTCATCCAGGGGAAAGACCAGCAGGTCCTGGCTGGCAAGAGGATCGTCGAGTTAAATATGGGTGCCTTGATGGGGGGAACAAGTTATCGCGGGGAATTTGAGGAACGACTTACCGGAATCCTGGAGGAAACACGCAGCCACCCCGAGATCATTCTTTTTATTGACGAAATCCACACCATTGTTGGAGCGGGAGAGGTTGGGGGTGGAAACATGGACGCTGCCAACCTGATGAAACCAGCCCTGTCACGCGGTGACCTGCACTGCATTGGGGCGACGACCATTGCTGAATACCGTCGTTATATAGAAAAGGACCCGGCCCTAGAACGGCGCTTTGAAAAGATCGTTGTAAACGAACCCAGCCCGGATGAGGCCCTGGAGATCCTGAAAGGCTTGCGAAAAAAATGGGAGGATCACCATCATGTCAGGATAACAGACCAGGCTCTCAAGGATGCCGTGGAGCTATCCATCCGCTTTGATGGTGACCATCAACTGCCTGACAAAGCGATCGACCTGGTGGATAAAGCAGCAGCACAGGTCAGGATACCCTTACTGAGCATGATATTCGACGATAAAGAAAAGGTGAACCCATCAGAGGGGAAAGACAGCAATTTGGAAGATCGGGCAGAAGTGAACGGGTCAACCATTGCCCGGGTCATTTCCGAGAAAGTGTGTATACCTTTGGAAGTGGTCACCGGTCAAACAGAGGGAATGACGGAGTCTCATCTTCTTGGGCTTGAAGCGTATTTAAAGGGCAAGATCATTGGACAGGATGATGCCATCCAGTGCGTGTGCCAGCGGCTGCTCATGGCTCATACCGGCCTGGCTAAAAGGCGGGGAACCCTGGCAGTCTTTTTATTTCTTGGTCCCTCCGGTGTTGGAAAAACAGAGCTGGCACGGTCGCTTGCCGAATATTTATTTGGCAGTGATGACGTTCTTATCCGGTTGGACATGTCCGAGTACATGGAGCAGCACAGCGGTGCCAAGTTGATCGGCTCTCCTCCCGGTTACATCGGATATGAAGAGGAAGGGCAATTAACAGGAAAATTACGGACGAAACCATACTCGGTGGTGCTGCTTGATGAAGTGGAGAAAGCTCACCCAAATATATTCGACCTGTTCCTTCAAGTTTTTGACGAAGGCCGTCTGACCGATTCAAAAGGCCGTACCGTGGATGCAAGGAATGCGATCTTTGTGATGACCTCCAATATTTCAGCGGATAAAGAAATGGGCTTTAAGTTCAAGACGCCTGCAGAGATCGAGAGTATGGTGATACAGGAGGTTGGTAAAAGATTTCGCCGTGAATTCATCAACCGCATCGACGAGCAGATCGTCTTCCGGTCGCTCGATGAAGATGATATCAGGAAGATCTTGATGCCCATGCTGGATGAGATCAAGCAGAACCTTCAAACCCAGCATCAAGTGAGCCTATACATGCAGAAAGAAGTGGAGGATCTCCTGGTCCATGCCGGTTACAATCCTCAATATGGTGCCAGGGAGCTTCGCCGGACGGTTGAGCGGTTGGTTCAGGTGCCATTGAGCCAGCTTGTCCTCAGCGGAGCATTGAAAGAACATAAAAAGTGGCAGCTGGTCTGTACGGAAGAAGAGATTAAAATCATACCGTTCAAACAAAAATCTTGATAGTGAGAAGTCTCTTCAATTCTGGATCTGCAAGGAATTCATAATGCCCCTGGTCGAAAAGGAAATGCTCGAACATCGCTATCGAGTCGATAAACGGATAGGAGAGGGTGGCTTTGGAGCAGTTTATCGTGCCTGGGATACACGTTTGGATACTCCATGTGCCATAAAAGAAAGTTTTGATACTTCAGATGAAGCGACCCGACAATTTGCCCATGAAGCATCCATACTTGCCAATCTTAGGAATCCGCATTTACCTCGTGTAACAGATTACTTTGATCTCCATGGCAAAGGACTCTACCTGGTGATGGATTTTATTGAGGGGGAGGATCTATGGACGAAAGTAGTAAATCATGGAAAAGGACTTCCAGAAGAAGAGGTGATCAACTGGATCAAACAAGTATGCGAAGCCCTCGCATACCTGCATGGTCATCATCCGCCTGTAATTCATCGGGATATAAAACCTCAGAACATCATCGTGACAGGCGAAAACAATGCTGTCCTGGTTGATTTTGGCCTTTCAAAAATTTACGAAACAGAGAAGAGCACCACTATGGGAGCGAGGGGTCTCACGCCTGGTTTTTCGCCTCCCGAACAATATGGGCAGGGTACAACCGACCAGCGCAGCGATATTTATGCACTGGGTGCGACCATTTATGCACTCATCACAGCGCATGTACCGTATGAGAGCATAGACCGAATGACAAGAAACCATCTCCTGGAAAATCCCCGGAAATTCCAGCCAGGAATTACCAGGGAACTTGTCCAGGCGATTGCGAAGGCACTGAAGATCAATCCTGATTCACGGTATCAATCCATCCAAGAATTCCATGCCGAAATGGAAGTATGCAGCGACTCTGCAGGTTTCCAACAGTACCCTCCACGTCTACCGGTTAAGGAGAAAAGCCCAACCGAAGAGGCGAGGGTAAGCGGAGATGAACTACAGATCGAGGTGACGGCGGGCGTACAGATGACCTTCGTACGGGTGCCTGCAGGTGTCTTCTTGATGGGCAGTACTGAGGATGACGAATTAGCATCTGAGGATGAGAAACCATCAGGCTGGATTTCCGTTCCAGGTCCTCCAGAATATACTAAGTACGATGAATTAACAGATAAGGAGGATAAACCCCAACATAAGGTATACCTGGATGAGTACTGGATCGGTAAGACGCCGGTGACCAACGTGCAGTACCGGGTGTTCGAGGAGGCACCTGGATATGAAGGACCTGAGCATTGGGAAGAAGATATCATCCCGAAAGGAAAAAAAGAACACCCGGTTGTGTATGTAAGCTGGCATGATGCGGTGGCGTTCTGTGACTGGCTGAGTTATGTAAGCAGCAAATCGATCAGCCTGCCGAGTGAAGCCGAATGGGAGAAGGCTGCCCGCGGCACGGATGGGCGCACCTACCCCTGGGGTGAGCAGAAACCCGATATCGAGCTGTGCAACTTTGATGATCAGGTTGGCGATACTACCCGAGTGGGCAGATACAGCCCGCAGGGAGACAGCCCTTACGGCTGTGTCGACATGGCAGGCAACGTGGATGAGTGGACACGCAGCATGTATACGAAAAGGTATGGTGATCCTATATATGGATACCCTTATGAGGCAGGAGATGGGCGGGAGGACCCGGATGCCGAGGGAATACGTGTGCAGCGGGGCGGCTCGTTTTACGGTAACGAGTTCAGCCTCCATGCTACCAGTCGCTCCTGGGACGTACCCGAGGTCAGATACGACGGTATTGGTTTTCGTTGCGTGCTCTCGCGTAATGATTCTGGCAGTCTGGCTTCTGCGGTTCTGATCTTCTGACTCCGAAGATTGTGTATTGGGCAGACTGGTTGGCAAGGCAACCTGCGGGAGGGTGTATTCTAACGGCAGGCGCTGATATAGAGCAATCTCCTAAAATCCCGGCGGTTGTCGCGCTCGCTGCGGATGCCGTCGTACTGCCGGACAAGCCTGACGCAGGCAGCCTCCTCCCCACATGCATGTCACTGCGAGCCGGTCTATGGCAAAGCAGTCTCCCGTTCGCCCCTCCCCAAAATCCAATATGGAATTTTCTTGTGTTTACTAAATATCTCCTCGTGTATCTGGGGGAGGCTGGCAGGGGGTATAGTGATGAAGTCGATCAAACGCGGCGTGCAGGCTCAATCAAGAGAAGACCTTACGATTACAGGATCGGTAGAATTGTGAAACACTCACCGTTAGAGAGTAAGTCTCAATGAAAGCTACAGGAAATTCGTACTATGCCGGACACTTGAGGTACAATTATTTCAACGGGGTTTTTTCTCCTCCAATGTGCACTATCCTCCATTTCCTTGTGTGGTTTCAATGAAATACGCACTAATAACCAAGATTACACCAGATCAAATATTAATCTTAGGTTAATGTATACTTGTCATAAATAAATAATCACGAGCTTAGAATAGTTATGTTGCTCGAAAGATTAGTGTAAAAGTGATAAATGATGTTATCCATTAAATCACTTCGAAGCCCACTCCGATACCCAGGCTCTAAACGTCGATTGATTCCATATATCTGTCAGGTGTTGAAAAAAAATGGTGTAAAACCTTGCCTATATATCGAACCCTTTGTTGGGGGGGGGAGTATCGCCTTACAATTAATTCATGAAGGTTTAGTGGATCGAATTCTTCTAATGGATTCAGATCCGTGGGTGGCGAGTTTTTGGAAAGTCGTTTTTTTCGATACCGAATGGTTAATTGAACAAATTCAAGTTACAGAAGTCTCTATTATGTATTGGAATAAAATAAGACAGAGCAATCCACAAACAGTCCGTGACCAAGCATGGGTATGTTTTTTTCTAAATCGTACGAATTTCTCAGGAATTTTAGAAGGCAAAGCAGGTCCAATCGGCGGGAAAAGACAAAAATCAAAGTACAAGATTGATTGTAGATTCCCTCGACAGACCCTTATTGATAGAATATGCCGAATCGCAGAATACAAAGAGAAGATCCATGATATTTGGTGTCTCTCATGGGAAGATAGTATAACGCGAATTCGAAAAGAACAAAAAGAGGGAAGATTACCTGTTGAGAACATATTATTCTATTTAGACCCTCCTTTCTTTGAGAAAGCGGATACGCTTTACCGCCATTATTTCCAACCTGTGGATCATATTCGCCTTAGGGATTATCTATTAACTTTGAAAGATAAATGGATTCTTAGCTATGATTCTGCTAATCAGGTATTTGCATTGTATGGAGATGCCTTAAATAAACGCACTAACGGGACCCATCATGAGCATGTTGAGTTACTCTATAGTATTTCTGCTTTATCCGTAAGGAAAAAGGCAAGGGAAGTTATACTAACTAACTTAGATAAATTACCCGTTCAATCAACTTGAGATTATTGTTTCGAGCAAACATTACCAAAAAATACATATAAGAGGTTTTCCCCTATGCAAAATATAAACCAAATTCTTAAGGGTGACATTCTGCCCAAATTAATTCAAACCGAAAATTTTGTCGGATGGACATACGCCGTTGATTATGAATTCGCTTTGATAATGACAAATGATCTTTGGAAGGCAACAGTTCTAGGAATTCCGCACAACTGCTTTCTTATCGCTGCTTCATTTGATCCTGACAATTTTGCAGACACAGCCGAAGAAGATCGTGAGATCATCCTACTACGAGTAATAGGTTCAGCTAAACTTCCGCAGGATGATGACCTGGTTCGAACCAAAATCGATTACTTTAAAGAACGTCAGGATATTTTTGGAAAGCAGGGACGGGAAATTGACGATATCACCCAAAACGAGATGCAATTTGGGGGTTTGAAGTGCAGGGTTCTGGGTACTTTTTTTGCCTCAGATGGAGAGTTATGGCTCGGAAGCGATATTGAGTCTTTTGCAACAGCCGCTCGTTTAAATGTCTATCGTCCGCATGGAGGCGCTTTAAGTACAATCGTTAATTATGTTGATCCAATTCGTAGACGCAATGCTATTGAAGATGCACAACAACTTGGTCTTGGTGACGCCATCCAACCGTTCCGGGTTGGAACAATCCGATATACCTCGACAGATCGCCTTCATCGCCGCGACCCACGTGCCGAGGCTGTCCCTGTGGAAATTCAACCTTCTGATTTCTTAGCGCGGCGGACAGCGGTATTGGGTATGACACGTACTGGAAAGTCAAACATGATCAAGCAGATGGTTGCAGTTGTCAAGCGAGTTGCCGATGAGAGCACAGCAAAGATCGGACAAATCGTTTACGACATCAATGGCGAGTATGCAAATGCAAATCAGCAAGATAAAGGCGCCATAGCGGATATTTATCCCAATAACACAATCCGTTATCGGATGATGGAAACCCCTGGTTTTGAGGAGTTACGCACTAATTTTTATGAACAACTTAACGAGGGTTTTGGGATCATACAGCGAGAACTTGAGGAAGCCAATCGGGTTACTACCGATTATGTGAGAGCCTTTGTAAATTTGTCCTTAGATGAGCCCGACAAACAGGAAGTTAGTGAATATAAACGGTGGGAGGTGCGAGTATCGGCGTATAAGGTCTTACTATACGGTGCCGGTTTTCAAGCTCCAGCAAATTTACGCGTCAGATTTAATGCAAACAATGATGTCCAAAGTCAGGTACTTGCTAAGGCAGGAATGACACTACCAAATCCGAGTACAAGTCTAACCTTTGATCAAGCTCGGCAATGGTTCTTGGCTGCTCGTTTAGCCAATTTGGAGCACACTTTACCTAGTTCCACAGCTGGAAAACCGTGGGTCGATGATACCCTCCAAACTCTACTTAATATGATCGCTCAAAGGCAAGGGACAGGATTCATCTCAGGCTACCGGATATTAGCAGATTCTCTCAAGTACCATTCTCCACGCCGAGCAACAGTAGTAGCTGATGAGATTTACAAGCATCTTATGGATGGGAAAATAGTTATCTTGGATTTATCAGTTGGTGATGCTCGAATACGAGATAAAGTCAGTACACAGATAGCACAGAAGTTGTTTCAAAACTCAATGAACATCTTCGTTCAAGGAGAAACCCCTCCGAATATAGTTGTTTATATTGAAGAAGCTCACAACTTGATTGGCCGTGGAATGGATTTGACTGAGACCTGGCCTCGTTTAGCCAAAGAAGGTGCCAAATATCGAATCTCTCTTGTGTATGCTACTCAAGAAGTATCCTCGATGCATCCAAATATTCTTGCTAATACTGAGAATTGGTTTATTACTCACCTAAATAATGCACGTGAAATTAAAGAGTTAGCTCAATTTTATGATTTTGAAGATTTTAGCGAATCCTTAATACGGGCACAAGATGTTGGTTTTGCGCGCGTGAAGACGCTATCCGGTCCGTTTGTTATACCTGTTCAAATTGATAAGTTTGATCCAGAGGCTGAACGCCAACGAGTGGCTCAGATGTTGAAGAACCCGTAAGGAGAACATTATGCCGTATGAGGGTGAATTTGCAAGCAAGACATCCCAATCAGAATTTCTCAGAAATCCTGATATTCAATCATTCTTAGAACAATGTGATTTTTTAACACCCCCCTCAGATGAAGAAGCACAGGCAATGGCTGAAAGGTTCTGTGAACCACCATCTGTCAATGATAAGTTACCACCTTTTGTGGTTGCTGTAGATGGAAGCAATTATGAAGCAAGTATCGACGATAAGCTCCCCAGTACCAAAGTTGGTTACATTAAAATCGGAGCGATTTTAATTAACCTGGAGGAATTTGGCTCACTTCGTGTTGGGAAAATGGTAGATCCATTCAAGGTGGCTGAACTTCAGGACAATAATTCTGCATTGACCTTTTCGGTACCAAGTGCAAATATCAAATGGGGTAACAAGCAAAATGTTCGTAACAGTTTTAGAGCATTCGTCGATCAGCAATTCTATAGTGCTCGTACTCGCTTCACTGAAGGTGACCCCTTTACTAGTTTACGAACAACTCTCTTCCACATGGCATCAATTCGTCCTGGAGAAATGCATACTGGTGACACTCATAAATTAAAAATCTACAAATGTCCGACATGCAGCAAAGGACCTGTTGAACTACAAGACATTCCTAAACAGCAGTCTTGCCCTTTTTGTAATGCTGAAGTTTATCCCACTGATTGCCTGCGTATCTGGGAAGAAGTAAGTGATTATCAGTCGAACCAGGTGCCCATATCACGTTTGATGATGGTACTTGAGCATATTATCCCAATACATTATATCCGCCACCTCTATCGAATTGCCCCCCTCCTACTCAGTGGGATTGAATTTTTTGTCGATGGTCCTCTTGCTATTTTTGGAACTCCGGCTTGGTTGCATCGTTCGATCATGATTTTCTTAAAGGATGTGAATAAAAAACTTATAAAACATGGACAGTTACCATTAACGATGATCGGTTTACAAAAAACTGGCCAGGTCGTTGATCACCTAAACTTGATTGATCGGTTTATCCCAAATAACCGCCTTCTGGCGATTGATGACGATTATCGTTACAAATTTATTCTATCGGGTCGTGAAGCCTCGGGAAATGGCTTCGGTTTTGAAACCTATTATGGCCAGGATTTCATTTTTAAGACCCCCTCTGGGCGGACATTTGTGTTTGGACTTCCTTACCCTTATGCATCAAAAGACGAAGCTGGAGTCGATTTTGTCAACGAGAAAGTTAAGTTTGATCATTATTCACAACTGCCTCAAGCCCTTAAACTTATCAGCTATCTCGAAAGTGATTTATACAAAAATGCGGTTATTCCAATCGCCCTGGCGCATCGCTTTACTGCGATCAGCTTCCAGCCAGGCGGTAGAGTACTCGATCTGCTCACAAAGCACATTCTTACTCCATGACAACTTTTGAAGACCAGGTAAACCTCCTCACGCGTAAGATGCTTACGCTCGAAAGAATGTGGATATTGGCTAAATTCCAACCCAATGAAGAACAGCGTGAAGCTATCCTGCATGTGGATGGACCGTTATACCTTACAGCTGGACCTGGCTCGGGTAAAACAAGGGTACTTCTTTGGCGGACTCTAAACTTGATTGTTTTTCACGATGTCAACCCTGATCATATTTTCCTCTCAACGTTTACGGAAAAAGCTGCTCACCAACTCAAAGAGGGTTTACGTACACTTCTTGGATTGGTAACAAATTTGAATGGCCAACCTTACGATCTTTCTTCAATGTATATCGGTACTGTTCATTCACTCTGTAATCGCATATTAACCGATCGGAGACATTTTTTCATCGATCGTCACCGGAATCGCCCACCGCAACTGCTCGACGAATTGGGACAATATTTTCACACATCAAGGAACCGCAATTGGCAAGCCATTACTCAAAAAGCCGGCTTAGATGAGGATCCAAACATATCAATCAATAGTATCTGGGAAATTCCATCTGTATCCAAGCATCTCGCAGTGACCAACTGCCTGGCAATATTCAATCGATTCTCCGAAGAATGTATCGATCCTAAAAGCGCTTTGGGTCTCTTAGATTCTGAAGATCCTGACTTCCTGGCCTATATGGATCATTACAAACTTGAAACGCAGCAAATAATGCTTTTACTCAAGTTATACGAGGCATACCGTGAATCTCTCCAAATAAAACCTAATGTGCACAATACCGATTTTGCACTTCTCCAGCAGGAAGCACTAAATATTCTTGAACAATATGAAGGGGCAGAGAACTTTTTTAAATACATAATCGTTGATGAATACCAGGATACAAATACCATTCAAGAAAGGATCTTTTTTAAACTCGCCTCTAGAACCGGAAATATTTGTGTGGTTGGAGATGATGACCAGGCGTTGTACCGGTTCCGTGGAGCAACTGTTGAGAACTTTGTTGAATTTCCAACACGTTGTGAAAGACATCTTGAACGATCGCCCCGACGAATATCATTAGTCACTAATTACCGCTCCCGAAAGCGTATCGTTGATTTTTATACTGTTTTCATGCAACAAATCAATTGGAGCAAACCGTCCCGGGATGGGGCATATCGTGTGGCTGATAAAAATATCCAAGCCAACCGGGTCGACCCACTCCCTTCTGTAGTAGCCAGCACGCCTACCGAACCATTGGTTGTTTGTGCCGAGATTGCTGGTTTAGTGAAGCGATTACTTGATGAAGGTAAAGTCGAGAACCCCAACCAGATTGCCTTTTTATTTCCCAGTTTGAAATACGAAGGAGAAATGGTGGTTTCCGTCCGCCGCATGAAAGAAGCCCTTGAGGAAGTAGGACTTCAAGTATATGCACCCCGCGCTGGCCGGTTTCTAGAAGTTGACGAATCCTTCGACATCTTTGGTCTACTCATCCAGATTCTTGGACGTCCACCTACTGGCGAATTTCGTGGACGTGATTACGATAAATTCCAGGATTGGGTAGATTTAGCAGAAAATCAAGCGAAGTTGCTAATGGACAATGACCCATTATTGAAACATTATATAAAGGATTGCCAATCCGAATTAGAGCGTGCTCGAAGCGATTATCTGTGTTTACTTCGAATTGTGGAACGCCATCATTGGGATCTTAAAGACCCTTACAAACCTGAAATGATGAAGCGAGCTTTTTATAACGCACAAGGCTTTTCAGAGCAAGGTAAAAAATTAATTGGCAGTGTGTATCTTGATCGCTTATCTCGGGAGCGATTCGCGCAAGGCAATCCCCTAACTCTCCTCTATATAATCAAGCGTGTTACATCAATTGACTGGAATGTATTAGATGTGTTCTATCGCTTATGCGGCTTTGAGTATTTCAAACAAATGTTTGATCGAGCCGAACGTTATGGCGATGAGGGTCCAATAAGTAACCTGGGTTTGATCACACAATACATCGCACGTTTTGTAGATGAACGTATACCGCTTATCACTGCCGACCTATTAGTGGAAAAAGTCTATCAGCAGGTCTTCTTTTCTTATCTTTTCGCACTTTATCGCTTGGGTGAAACAGAACTGGAAGATGCAGAAGATCCGTTCCCAAAGGGACGTATCTCATTTCTTACAATTCACCAGGCTAAAGGTTTGGAATTTCCGGTAGTTGTACTTGGTAACCCATATAAGATGAACCGCGGTCCAAATCGTATTGAACAGATTACTCGTCCCCTCCTGGAACGTGAGCCGGGAGAACCGCTCGACCGCATGTCCATGTTTGACATCATGCGTATGTTTTATGTTGCACTTTCAAGAGCCAAGAATTTGCTTGTCATCGCCCACTTCCGTGGACGCGGACAACGCATGAACGATGAATTCCGGGCTTTACTCGATGATAATTTCCCTCGTATCCCTGAATTAGATCTCGAAAAAATTCCTAAGGCTGATTTGATCGAGGAAACGCTTCCGAAAACCTACTCATTCACATCTGATTTCTTGATGTATCGTAAATGCCCACGCCAGTACATGATTTTCCGTAAGTATGGTTTTGTGCCTTCTCGCTCACAAACCATGTTCTTCGGTAATCTCGTTCACCGAACGCTCGAAGACCTGCATCATGAACTCATTCGCCGGAGGATAAAGCCTTGAGTGATCCGACCTTTGAACAGGAAATGGAAACCTTCATCTGCCAGGTTTTTAATCAGAATTATGAAGAACTTCGCCTTGACTCTGGTCATGCTATCTCCCCTGATGTCAAACAAACAGCGTTCAATCAGGTTTTACTCTACTGGCGTATCTTGCGCGAGGTAGCCGAAAATGTGACTGATACTGAGGTACGTCTCAGTCTGCCCAATCTGGAGACTCCCCAGGGACGTGATTATGCCATCGAAGGTGTAGTGGATATCCTGCGTGACAACGATCGCACGGTGATGTACGACATTAAAACTCATAACGCCGATTATGTGCGAGCGAATATTGACTTGTATGAGAAACAATTAAATGTGTATGCTTTCATTTGGCAGAATTTACGGCAGATGCAATTGGATGAAATGGCTGTGATCGCTACTGATTATCCTGAATCTGTTCGGGATGCCCTATCCAGCGGAAATGATGATGAATTAGAGTATGCACTGAAGCAGTGGCAGCCGGTAGTACCAATTGACTTTGATCCCCAGCGTGTGGAGCAGACCGTGAGTGAGTTCGGCTATGTTGTAGATGCCATCGAAGAAGGCCAATTTTCTCCTCCATCTTTAGAGATATTGAAGAAGACCCTACCTGGGACGCGTAACATCCGTTTTGCTACAAATGTCTGCCGTAACTGTGATGCGCGTTTTTCGTGTTCTTCTTACCGCCAGTATGCCTGGCAAAGCCGCTCGGCAGCCGAGCGCGCAATCAACCAATATTTCTCAGAAGGTCTCGTTGATGCTGAACAGGAAGCCTGGCGTGCTGCCAACCTCGACACTTCCTCCACGCCTGATGGACTACGCGATGATTATAGTACTCGGTAAAATTTATTAAGTTGATTTCATGAATATGGCAATCGCTGAAGAGTGGCTCATTCATGAGGATGAAAAGTGCCGGCAGGCAAGGTTGGATCGTTTGGAATGGCTTGCAAACATAACATCTAAAAATGGCAATTGGTTATTTCACGGTGGGCAACTTACAAAATATCTCTTTGAAGAAGCACGCTATTGTTTTGTCTACGGTCAGTTTCTTGCCGCAATTATATTAGGATTATCGTTCGTAGAACATTCTCTCGCAAGTATATTATTTGGTTGGGGAAGGAATGATTTGGAGCGGGCAAACTTTTCTGATTTGATAAAAGAAGCACTAGATCAAGGTATTATTGATCAAAACGAGAACTTGCACATTGAAAAAGCCCGATCGATCCGCAATGCAATAACGCATTTCCGTCAGCCAGGGGACGAAGAACGAATCGAACTCACAACAATCATACAGAATGCACAACCTTACGAGATTATTGAAAATGAAGCTCGAAATGTAATGGAGATTGTCCTGCATTTATTAGATAGATTTTCGGAGGTACTTTAAAATGTCTATCGAAAAATTCCACCCCTCCTTCACTTTTACCGAAGATCGACTGCGTGACTTGGCAACCCTTGTCCCCGAAGCCTTCGCGGACGGCAAGATCAACTGGGACACGCTGCGCGAAACCCTAGGCGAGCAGCTCGAAGACGAGACCCAGGAGCATTTCGGACTCTCCTGGCCTGGCAAGCGCGAAGCCAGAAGGTTGGTGGCTATGCCAAGTAAAGGTACCCTCTTGCCTCAGCCTGGCCAGGGCGTGGACGAAGAAACCACCCACAATCTCTTCATCGAAGGCGACAACCTGGAAGTGCTGAAAATCTTGCAGAAGAGTTATTCTAGTCGGGTAAAGATGATATACATTGACCCGCCTTACAACACGGGTGCTGACTTTGTCTATCCAGATGATTTTACCGAACCGCTTGAGAGTTATTTGAAAAGAACGGGACAAATGGATGAAAGTGGGACATTGTTAACTACTAATTCAAAGGCAAGTGGACGTTTTCATACAAATTGGTTGAACATGATGTATCCACGCCTTAGGGCTGGACGCGAATTACTCAAAGATGACGGGATTATCTTTGTTAGCATTGATGACAACGAAATTCATAATTTGCGCTCTTTGATGAATGAAGTTTTTGGAGAAGAAAATTTTGTCGCCCAAATAACCATACAAAGTAATCCGCGTGGAAGGCAATCTGAACGTTTTGTAGCGACAGTGCATGAATATGTTTTGGCTTATGTCAAGAACGCAGATATGTGCATTGTCGAAGGGATTCCCCTAACGCCAGAACAAACGAAAGAATTCAAATTTAAGGATGAACAAGGAAGAATTTATAGGTTATTAGGATTGCGTCAACGTGGTTCGGCTTCACGCAGAGAAGATAGACCAAAAATGTTCTATCCAATTTATGTCAATCCAAAGGATTCATCTGTTTCATTAGCGCGCTCCGAAAAATATACTGAAGAAGTTTTGCCCAAAAAGTCTACAGGCGAAGACGGAAGATGGATGTGGGGGAAAGAGCGTGTCGGTCAAAATCTTGACAAAATAGAAGCGAAATTAATTTCGTCCAGAAATGAATGGGATATTTTTGTTCGTGATTATTTAGCATCAGAAGATGGCGGTAATCGAACTCGAAAATTCAAAACCGTTTGGAATGAAAAGGAAATAAATTATCAAAATGGGACAAAAGAATTAAAAGAACTTTTTGGAACTACAAGAAATTTAGTTGATTATCCCAAACCAACCTACCTCATAAAGCAAATACTTAGAATGGCTCGCGGCGAACCATGCGAATTATATCTGGACTTTTTTGGTGGTTCTGCCACAACAGCCCATGCCGTATTGGAAATGAATCGTGATGAAGAATTGATGGGACGTTTCATCATTGTTCAATTACCTGAACCGACTCCTTTGGAGTATGACGCAAGAAAAGAAGGCTTTTCCACTATAGCCGAAATTGGTAAAGAACGCATTCGGCGTGTAATAAAGTTGTTGAAATCAGAAAAACAACTTGAACTTTCTGGTAAACACGATTTTGGCTTTAAGTGCTACAAACTTGACCATTCCCACTTTACTGAATGGCAACCCTATGCAGAAAGAGACACCGCCCAACTCGAACTTCACTTTCAGCAAGCCGAGACACCGTTAGTCGAAGGTTGGAAACCCGAAAACCTGCTCACCGAAATCCTGCTCCTGCAGGGCTTCCCGCTCGACAGCCGTGTCATCCCACTCGAAGAGATAGAGAGCAACAAGGTGCTGCGTGTCCACGCCGAAGCCTGCGCTCACGAACTCTTCGTCTGTCTGGATGCGAATGTCGGCGACATAACCATCCAGCGCCTGCACCTTCGCTCGGAAGACATTCTCGTCTGCCTCGACAGTGCCTTGAGTGATGAATCCAAGATCACGCTGGCGGACCAATGTAATTTGAAAGTGATCTAAATCGATCATAAACGATAGACCGTAGACCCCTAGAACTAAAAACCAAAGCAGCGATGACCCTTAAACTGAAATTCGCCTCAAACCAGAAACACCAACTTGATGCCATAGAGTCCGTCGTAAGCATCTTCGAAGGCCTGCCGCGCCGCACCGCCGAGTTCAGCCTGGGTGGTGAAGTCATCCCCAACCTGCCGCCCTTCGAGAGTTTGAGCGAAGCCTGGCTCTACGACAATCTGCTTGTCATCCAGCAGGACAACGGCATCCGTACTGAACTTCTTGGTCAACTGGATGTGGATGACGGTATCGAACTACAGGATGTCAGCAATAATTCCTGGCGTTACCCCTCCTTCACGGTTGAGATGGAAACTGGCACCGGTAAGACCTACGTCTACTTGCGCACCATCCACGAGCTGCGCAAGCGCTTTGGCTTTAGCAAATTCATCGTCGTCGTACCCAGCATAGCCATCTACGAAGGCGTCATCAAGAACTTCCAGATCACGCATGACCACTTCCGCGCCCTGTACGGCAACGAGACCGTCAACCTGATCGAGTACGACGGTTCCCGCCTTAGCCAGTTGCGCGCCTTTGCCGCCTCCACCTTTGTCGAAGTGATGGTCATCACGCTCGACTCCTTCAACAAGGCTTCCAACGTCATCTTCAAACCCTCCGAAAAACTGCCCGGCGAGCGTCTGCCCTACCAGTTCGTTCAGGAGACACGTCCCATCCTGATCCTGGACGAACCGCAGAATATGGAATCCGAGAAAGCCCGCGAAGCCCTGCGTACCCTGCATCCGCTAATCGCCTTGCGTTACAGTGCCACACATCGCACTTCCCCCAATCTCGTCTTTCGTTTAACCCCCTTCGATGCCTATCGCCTCAATCTCGTCAAGAAGATACAAGTCTATGGCGTCACCGAACGCGAGAATTTCAACCAGCCCTTCTTGGGACTGCAATCCATCGAAACCAAAAATGGACTCAAAGCTGTCGTGCAGACCTATGTGCTTGACAAAGGACGTCTACACCAAGCCGAACTGACTCTCAAACACGGCGAGGATCTATTCGACAAAACGCATCGGGACGAACATCAAGGCGGCTACCGTGTGATCGAGATTAATGCCGCTGAGAAATTCATTGAGTTCGAGAATGGCCTTCTTCTTTGGTTGAACGAGACGATTGGTCCATCGCGACCTGAAATCTTCCGCGCCCAAATACGACAAACCATCCGGCAGCACATGGAGGTCCAGCAGCACCTACAGCGAAAAAATGTCAAGGTGCTCTCATTGTCCTTTATTGACCGCGTGGCAAACTACACTGCCAAAGACGGTCTCATACGTCGCATCTTCGATGAGGAGTTCAATAATGCCAAAAAGCATTATCCTTTCTACGCCGGGATGGAAGCCGAGCAAGTACGCAGCGCTTACTTCGCTAAAAGCAAGCCCAAAAAAGGTGAAGACGAAGGTGTAGCTATCGATACCGAAAGCAGTAACCAGTCTGAGCGTGAAGCGGAGAAAGCCGCCTTCAAGTTGATCATGCAGGATAAGGAACGTTTGCTCTCCTTCGAAGAAAAGACCTGCTTCATCTTCGCCCACTCTGCCCTCAAGGAAGGCTGGGACAATCCAAATGTCTTCCAGATCTGCACCCTCAACCAGACCGTCTCTGAGATAAAAAAACGACAGGAAATTGGAAGAGGCCTACGCCTTGCCGTAGATCAGACCGGCGAGCGCGTCTTCGAGGAGGATATCAATATCCTTTCGGTCATCGCCAATGAGAGTTACGAGTCCTACGCCACCCGCCTGCAGACTGAATACGTATATGACGGTGTCACCCCGCCGCCTAAAGTCACGAATGCTGGACGTAGCAAAGCCATCCGCAACGAAACCATCTTTAGCGGTTCACAGGCTTTTCGTGATTTCTGGGCGAAACTCCAACGTCACACGACCTACCGCATCAGTGTGGATACCAATGAGTTGGTCAAGCGCTGCATCGAACGCATCAACAATCGCACCATGCCGCAGACCACCATCGTGGTCGAGAAGGGTGCTTTCGTAGTGGTAGATTATTCTCTTTTGCTCGTCTCAGTAAGCAAAGAGACCTGCAAACTACGTATTGCTGTGCAGGATACGCTTGGTAATGATAGTACTGTTACGCATACCTTCAATATACGTGATGATTTGTCTCAGGCACTCAGCGATGACCATCTGCGCGGCTACAAGATCGTTGAGATAGTCGAAGATGGCGACAACACACGTGTCGTCTTTGGCAATGGGCAGGATCTCTTCAAAGACGACCCGATCCGTTTCCAGTGTGAGAGGGGTCAGAAACCCAGAGAGCGCGCAGTGCTTGCCCCAGCCGAACGTTATCCAATCTTCAACTTAATCGACCGTGCCGCCAAAGAAACTGTCCTCACCCGTCCGACCATCAACAAGATTTTCAAAGGACTGAGCGAGCGAAAGAAAGCCACAATCTACACCAATCCAGAAGGCTTCGCCGGCCTCTTCATCACCGAAGTCAAAAACTCCCTGGCTGACCATATTGCTGATCGCATTAAATTCGTCATCTCCCCAGCCCCTACCAAATGGGGCTATGACCTCGAAGATCTCTTCCCACCACAGAAGGACTTCCCGCAAAAGGAGCTCATCCCGGCTTCGGACGCCAGTTTATACGATCAGGTGCAGGTCGACTCGGATGTAGAAAGCAACTTTGTCCAAACTCGTCTGAATGATGATGGCAAAGTAGTCTTCTACTTCAAATTCCCTCCTACCTTCAAGATCGACTTCCCCCGCATTATTGGCGACTATAACCCAGACTGGGGTATCGCTCGCTATGCCGAAGACGGCAATCTTATCCTGGAATTGGTGCGGGAGACAAAAGGTGGAGAAGATTTAGAAAAGCTTCAATTTCCAAGCGAAAAGCGAAAGATCATTTGTGCCAAAAAGCATTTCAAAGAACTTGGTATCGATTATAGAATTGTACCGGATACGGTTGTTGAATGGTGGAAATCAGAAGATGAATTGCCAGTACAAGATAGATTTAGTCTCTAGAAGAAGAGGGCTGGTTATGAAAGAAAATAAATTAAATGATATGTCAAATAAAGATTGGCTAAAATTCCAAAAAAGCTGGTTTATTCACAATCCACCACCACGTAAAAAAAATGTTCTTCTGCATCCCGCAAAATACCCTGAAACTTTGGTAAAAGAATTCATTGAGTTTTTTACAAAATCTGGCATGAATGTTTTAGACCCAATGGTTGGTACCGGGTCTACTCTTATCGCTTGTATTCGTTGTGGTCGAAATGGATACGGGATTGAGTTAAACTCTAAGTACGCGGAAATTGCACAAAATGAAGTTGACTTAGAAACGGCTCAATTAAACCTTTTTACACAACATCCGCACATTGAAGTGATCAAAGGTGATGCGAATAACGTAGCGACCTTCAACCTTCCACCAATTGATTATTGCATTACCAGCCCTCCTTATTGGGATATGCTTCGGATGAGGGGAGCCCAGACACAAAAAACTCGAAGAGATGCTGAGGGATTGGATGTTTACTATTCAGATGACCCGAATGACCTTGGGAACATTGCCGATTATGAAAAGTTCCTTGAGTCATTAGTAGGTATATATCGTAAGGTTTATGCAGTTATGAGGAACAAAGCCTATATCACAATTATTGTGAAAAATATTAAAAAGCAGGGAAAGATTTATCCATTGGCCTGGGATCTAGGAAAAGAAGTTGGGAAGTTCTTTACATTGAAGGATGAAAAAATTTGGTGCCAAGATAATCTGAGTTTGGCACCATTTGGGATGGGAAATGCCTGGGTAAGTAATACTTTTCACCATTACTGCTTGAACTTTCGGAAAGACGAAGGGGTACCAGAACTCGAAGAGGATGTTCAAGAGTCGGATATTTCGGTCAGCGATGAAATTAATTAGGAAATTGCTATGATAACCAGGAACGATATTTTCATCGTAGATATCACAGATCAAATGATTTTAGATGCTGTGCATTACGCCGAAAAATCGCTTCACTATACTTACAATCGAATGGGCTCAAGCAATTTATATGATCGGGTCCGCAATATTGTCAAGGGATTGATCATGGAATCGGCCTTCAAGCGATTGTTGGATTATAACAATGTGCAATATGATCTTCTCGGCAATACACATTGGATGAAAAAGGATCGCTATGATGTTGGTATTGATGGACACAAATACGATATTAAAGGCTGCTATATCACTGAAACCTGGAAGGTAACTGCAATCAAGCAAGATCCGGGATGGTTACTTGATTGTAGTGCCCTGGTTCCTTCAGATCAAATCAATTCGAAAAGCCTAAAAAGTGACGACCTATATGTCTTTCCAATTATGACCGGGGAGGTGGAACGCAGCAATGAACCAGACCTTTTCAAGATTGACCGGTATCGATATCTGATCCATTGCTTTTGGGATTACACCTGGATAAAAAACGACCAATGGATAAGCCGGGGCAAGCTAACCATCGAGTCAAAGCTGAATCATTATCTGCATTTACGAGTTGGTGGGCTGGGAGAAAATAAAGAACTTGTTGTTGAAGAATTCAATCTGGCACCAAGAAGTAAAGTTATAACAAAAAATGAGTTTTTCACTGTCTTATTTACTCAAACAAACGCTAATTCTCAAGGCGAAGTTATTGTTCAAAGCAAAAAGATACCCAAGCCCGAGCAAATAGGTCCGAATGACTGGGGGAATATTTGGTTTTATGATGGTAAGGTCTATTTCACAGGTTACCTGACTAAGCAAGAGTTCAAAGCCAGGTCAGTCGAAATACCGATGTATTATAAGAAGTGCAAACAATACGGTGAGACAAAAACTATTAATCATAGTGTACCTATCAAGGATTTAAATCCCCTCTACCCAATTTTGCCGATGGATCCTCAGAAACTGATCCCAGCAAACGAATGAGCGTAGTCCTATAAAACCTAATCAGCCTCAGCCACCCGGGTTAAGCCCGGAGCCAGCATCCAGCTCGGATGAGGTATTTTTTGTTTGATAATTGGCTTTACTCTTTTTTTATCCAGGCATTTGATCCCTTGTGTGAATGTTTGTATTCAGCTTAATTAATTAGCAAATAGGGAAACAACGCGGGCAGTGTAATGCACTCTTTTCGCCTTGAAGGTACCGGTCTGCAATGGTGGTCTGAGATTGATAGGATGTCATGCTAATTTATTATTTTGAATCTCTTTTCTTTTAGGTGTAAATATGCTACGTGTATGAAGTGCATGGACTAATAGCCCCGTGTACAAGTGTATGTTCTGGATAGTATTTCATATTGTTTGGTTATAAGATGTTGGGGAATAGAAAGTCAAAAGTGAATGATGATAGTATTGCCCATCTGCATTGGGGTGATCTGGGAGTATTGTGGTTTTGCTGTTACTCATGGCCCTGATTTGTATGCTCCCTGTAGGATTCTCCTTTGCAGGATGAGTAGTAAGAAATATCCAGATAAAAAAGCACCGGTGACCTGGGCATAGTTAAAAAGCGTGCAAAACCGTGCAAAAACGTGTAAATGTATGTCCTCCAGCTGGAACTTACCGAATTCTCCCTGCGGGGGTGATGAGGCCTAATAGATAGGGGGACTGCGAGCCAAAGTGAACTCCGGGGGGTAAATAATTGAATAGCTGGCCTGGATTGCTCTGCCGGGGTATCCCCCTGTGCATCTTCCAAGCCGCACCGTGCCCTGCATCTCAAGTGTAGAAGTTAGATGTGTAAAGCACGGCATCCTATCCACCCGCCGAAAGGCGGGCTTTTTGTTTTAAGGAGGTCCTATGGATAAGATCCAAATTCTCACCACATGCCAGGCTTGCAGCGGTAAGGCATACGTTCCTGTTGGGGAGGAAGTCAGTCCCACGGGAGTGAAGTTTATCTTTCACAGGCGATGCATTGCTTGCAATGGGAGTGGGCTCAAAACTCACTGGGTTCCCCTGGATGAACTCGCCAGGATGCTGACCGCAATTGCAGTCGAAGAGCAAGAAGTATGAATGTATCCACCGACATAGAAGGAGTAAAGAAAATGGCAATAGATCAGATCGTCAAACCTGAAGTTCTATTCACCGAAGCCCCTGCAAGTTGGAATACTCGGTATGTCACACCCGAAGGCTTTGTGTGCCAGATTACACTGCGGGCAGATAGCGGCAAGGATCTGCTCGAAAGGGCAGATGTCGCTATGTCGTTTCTGCTAAATCATGGCTATGTCCCTTGCGATAACAACAATAACCATCATCGAGGTACTGGTAGCAAGTGGTGCCCGATCCACCAGTGCGAAATGAAGCGCCGCGAAAAGGACGGCAAGACCTGGTATTCCCACAAGACGGATGAGGGTGGCTGGTGCAGGGGGAAGCAGCCAAATAATGGAGGGCAGCATGAGTGATTGGTCTGCAAATCTTATCTTCTCGCCTTGCATGCACCGGAATATTACTGTGGTAACCATCGGTAGCAGACGATTTATTCAGGGCGAAGTCACCGACAATATTGTAGAGCATGTCCAGTGCATGGACTGCCTCGAATATCTGACCGAAGCAGAGGTCCGTGCAGCCTGGGACTCGAATTCTCCAGCTGGAGAAATATCCGAGATCGAGTAATTTCCCAACTTTAGGGAAGGATGTCACTAGTGATTGATCCCTGCTAATCCTCCCAACAATAATCAATACATCAATGCTTCTCACCGAGAGTGGAAATTCATTCTTGGTGAGGGGCTTTTTTGTTTCCAACCAGAAAGGAGAAATA
>Ga0315285_10001264_pt1 | contig 26470 bp, 21 predicted proteins | sample YL17G09_36_MG_FD_203698 | JGI IMG/M metagenome (GOLD analysis project Ga0315285, IMG submission 203698) | Sediment microbial communities from Yellowstone Lake, YNP, Wyoming, USA - YL17G09_36 | ecosystem: Environmental > Aquatic > Freshwater > Lake > Sediment | place: USA: Wyoming | collected... | reverse complement strand
CACGTGGCAGATGCCTACCTGGCGGCCGGGCACGAGGTGGCCGTGGTGGACGATCTCTCCACCGGGTCCAGGGACAACCTCGACCCGCGGGTCCGGTTCTGGGAGGTGGATATCCGGAGCGCCGAGCTGGCGCGGGTCGTGGCAGACTTCCGACCGGATGTGATCAACCACCACGCCGCGCAGATGAGCGTCTCTGTGTCTGTGCAGGATCCGCGGCGCGATGCCGATATCAACATCCTGGGGTCTCTCAACCTGCTGGAGGCGGCCGTCCGGCACGGCGTGCGCCGGGTGATCTTCGCGTCGACCGGCGGCGCGGTGTATGGCGACCTGGTTGCCGTGCCGACGGATGAGACGGCCCTTCCCCAGCCGGTGTGCCCCTACGGGGTCGCGAAGCTCGCGGTGGAACGGTACCTGTACGCGTACCAGGCGATGCACGGGCTGCGGGCGGTGGCCCTCCGATACAGCAATGTATACGGGCCCCGCCAGTCCGCGCACGGCGAGGCCGGCGTCGTGGCCATCTTTTCCCGAGGAATCCTCGAGGGGCGGGAACTGACGGTCAACGGGGACGGCGGGCAAACCCGCGATTACGTGTACGTCGGGGATGTCGTGCGCGCCAACATGCTGGCCACGGAGATGGCACTCGGCGAGGAGTTTCCCATCCTCAACATCGGGACTGGGATCGAGACCTCGGTGAACAGCCTGGTCCGGCTCTTTCGCGAAATCGCCGGGACGAACGTCACGTGGCGACACGGGCCTCCCCGCCCGGGCGAGCAGCGTCGAAGCGTTCTGGAGTGCGCCCTGGCCAAGCGCGTCCTGGGTTGGGAGGCCACGGCCGATCTCCGGACAGGCCTGACCCGGACCTTCCAGTGGTTTCAGACAGGCTGGGAGGCTGGGAGGCTAGGATGATGGGGAGGCTAAAAGATGTGAGCCGACAGTTCTCCAAGCATGCGGGCGTCCAATCTTCCCGAAAGGTTGGCCTCCTGGGTGCGCACGGTCACCTTCCGCCACACACGAACTCCTCTTTTGAAGCCCTCTCTGGAATGGCGATTAGGAAACGTTTGACAAGGTAGGGATGCTTGTGGTAATAAACCAGTTTCTTTCAGGGGCTCATATGAGCCGTGTACTCATGTAATACGAGTGCCTTTCCGTCTGATTGCGTCGGCATGGCAGCGAGGCCGGCCACCTGACCTTCCAGGCTTAGAGAATCCGTGCTGATCCGAAAAAACCATTGAACCGCCATGATCACCCAGCTCGCGCTGGGTACCCGGGTCGCCAAGGATGCGATGTTTCGAACTCTCGACCGAAGAACGCGAAAACCAGTTTATGGGGCATTCAGGAGTTCCGTTCCTTCCCCCCAATCAGCCATTTCGGTCTTGGCGTTCTTGGCGCCTTGGCGGTTGAGAATTTCGGATTGGGGTCCACTCCATGAAATCATCCTACGACGTCCTCGTGGTTGGCGCGGGACCGGCAGGGTCCACGACTGCAGAGGGGCTGGCGACGGCCGGCTTTGACGTCGCGGTCCTCGAAGAACACGCGGTCATCGGCGAGCCGGTGGATTGCACTGGTGTCGTCGGGGCCGAGGCCTTTGAAGCTTTCGATCTTCCCCGTGGGATCGTCGTCGGCTCCGTGAATGCGATAACCATCCACTCGCCCGGGGGAATCCCGGCCACCTACCACGCGACCGACCCGCTGGCCTACATCGTGGATCGCGCCGAGTTGGATCGGACCCTGGCGACGCGAGCCCAGGACGCAGGCGCCACGTTCCTCCTCAGCGCCCAGGCGGTCGATGTGGCCCGGGGCGACCGCGGGGTGCAGGTGACGTGCCGCCGCCCCGAGGGCGAAACGCAAAGGTTGTCGGCCAAGGCATTGATCCTGGCGGGTGGGCCCCGCTTCGCGTTCCACGAACGCCTGGGGCTAGGGACGTCCTCGTTGTTGTGGCGGAGCGCCCACGCGGAACTTCCGGGCAACAGTCTGTCGCATGCCCAAGTGTATCTGGGGCGGGACGTGGCCCCAGGCGCCTTCGGGTGGGCCGTTCCCGTCGAGCGTTGTGGGATGCCTTATGTCCGCGTTGGGGTAAACAGCCACAGCGACGCTCCACGATATCTTCGAAAGCTGTGTGAGGATAAGTTCCCTCACCTCATGCCGGGCGATGGATCGTTGCCGTACCGATCGTGGGTCGTGCCGGTCCTGCCGCTATCGCGGACGTATTCCGATAGGGTTCTGGCAGTCGGTGACGCCGCCGGCCAGGTGAAGCCCACATCGGGCGGGGGCATCTACTATGGGATGCTCAGCGCGAGAGAAGCGGCCGAAACAGTATCCGAGGCTTTCAAGCGCGGAACATTCACCGCTCAAGGCCTGTCAGCTTACGAGAAGCGGTGGCGGGCACGGCTTGGCTTTGACCTGAAGGTCGGGACGCTCTTCCGCCGGCTGTTCGCCCGGATGGCAGACCGGGATATCGACGACCTGTTCCACACGCTGTACGCGGATGGCCTTCTGGCCCGGATGACAGAGAAGGTCAGCTTCGACTGGCACCGGGAGCTGGTCCTGTTCCTGCTCAAGCACCCCAAGCTGGCCCGGATCTTCATGCGGCGCTGCTTGGACTGGCAGACGGAGCCGGCTTTCTCTGACCTCCCCGCCCTCTGATCCATATCTCCCGAGACGTCCATTCATCGATCCGCAGATTCCCTCTCGCATCCCCCTCCACAGGTCAGGATAGCCCCCTGACTTCCTCCCGCATCAATCGATCCACCTCGAAGCCTATTCCGCATTCGGGCACCCCTTGGGTGTTCGGGTACCCCCTGGGTGTTTGAGGCGCGTCCCAGCCTCCGGCTTCCCCACATCCCGGCTGCCCCGGCGCCGGCGAGGCAAAAAAGCCTTGACCGGTACACAAATCTGCGGTAGGCAGGACCGGGTGAGACGGACTGAATGCGGAATGGCGAATGTGGAACCGAGAAACGCGGCCTCTCTGATTCGCACGGCGAGGCGCGGTTCGTGAATTCCGCATTCGGCTACTCCTTGGGTGTTCGCCATTCCGTATCCCAGGTGTGACCTATGCCAATTACCGTTGGAAGGGGGGCTGACCTGCAGAAATTCCGCATTCCGCATTCGCCATTCGACATTTGAGGAAGCCGGGAGGCGTGAGGAGATGGGGCCGTTTGAGATTCACGTGTTCGTGTGCGCCACCGAGGGGACGTGCCCTCACCAGGGGGCGCTTCAGGTCCACGCCTATGTGAAAGAGGCAGTCGCCAAGGCGGGGCTGAAGGGCAAGGTGCGGGTGAACAACGCCGGATGCCTGGATCAGTGCGGGCACGGGCCGAACCTGGTCATTTACCCTGAGAATGTGTGGTACTCGCACGTCACCCAGGAAGAGGCCGAGATCATCTTCACCGAGCACATCCTGCGAAGCAGGCCGGTCGAACGCTTGCTGTTCCGGCCGCCCAAGCCGGGCGGGCACAAGCTGGCCCGCAACAGGGACGGGAAACCCGTCGAGCGCTGTACCGTGTGCCGCGGTGGGCGGGCGACTACCCACGCATACGAGGGCACTTAGCCCTAATCCGAGAAAAAGCTTGAACCGCCATGACGCCAAGGCCGCCAAGGATGCGACGTTCCGATCCTTCCATCGAAGAACGCGAGAACCCGTTCCTGGGGCCTTCAGAAGTTTCGTTCCTTTCCCCCCAATAGGCCATTTCCTCTTGGCGTTCTTGGCGACTTGGCGGTTGACAATTGTTAAGAATTTCGGATTGGGGTTAGAGCCGCGCGCCGTGAGGCGTGGGGGGCGACCTGGCAGGAGGATGAGTTATGCCGACATTCGTGCTGCTGACCAAGTTGGGGGAAGCCGAGCGAAAGCATCCGAAGCTCCGCGCGGCTAGGGGGAAGAAGTGGATCCAGACAATCCACAAGCGCTGCCCGGGCGTGAAGTTCCTGTGTCACTACGCCATGCTGGGGCCCTACGACTTTCTGGACATCTACGAGGCCCCGGATGCCGAGACCGCTGCCAAGGTCTCCCTGATCAGCATGGCCGAGGGGGCAACTGCGGCGGAGAGCTGGACCCTGATCCCCTATGACCGATTCCTGAAGCTGGCAAAACAGGTGTAGGGGGGGCCAAGACCATTGCCTTCGTTCTCTGCGGCCACGGCCACTTCGACCTGGGATCGTACCAGCGATACCTGGCGGGGCAGTTGGAGGACTACGAGCTGCCGCAATCGGCGATTGACGAGGCGCTCAGCCTGGTACCCAAAGTGCCGTAAGGCGTGAGGCGGGAGGCGCTTCAAATTCGGAATGCGGAATGCGGAATGCGGAATGCGGAATGCAAAGAGCTCAAGGCGTCAGGCGAATTCTCCCCTGACGCCTTCCGCCTGACGCCTGACGAGGTTAGACGAAGAAGGCTGAGAGACCATGGCGAAACAAAGGGTCCGAAAAGTCCTGGAGGGGCGCGTGGCGCTGGTGACGGGGGCATCCAGCGGGATTGGCTGGGCGATGGCCCTGGGATTCGCCGACGCGGGCGCTGACCTGATCCTGGTGGCGCGCCGCGCGCACCTGCTGGCCCGGCTGGCCCAGGCGGTGCAGGCCAAGGGCCGAAGGGCTCTGTTGGTCATCGCGGATGTGGCGATCGAGCGGGCCGTGAAGCGGGTCGTCCAGCAGGCCACGGCAGCCTTCCCGCGTATCGACATTCTGGTCAACAACGCCGGAACGATCCTCCTGGAGCAGTTGACCCACGAGACGTCCCAGGCCGACTGGGATCGTGTTCTGGCCGTCAATCTTCGTGGGCCGTTCATGCTCTCCCGCCTGATCGTCCCCCACATGCTTCACGCGGGCTACGGGCGGATCATCAATGTCACCAGCGGCTACAAGGCAGAGCCCTCCTACGGCGCCTACAGCGTCTCGAAAGCCGCCCTCTTCGCCCTCACCCAGGTCATGGCGAAGGAGCTTCGAGGGACCGGGATCCTCGCGAACGCCCTGGACCCGGGGCGGATTCGATCAGAGATGTCCCCCGAGAGCGGAAAGCCACCCGAGGCGCTCGTGCCGCTGGCAATCCGGCTCGCCAGCCTGCCCGCCCGGGGACCCTCCGGTCGGGAATTCGTGGTGAGGTGATGGCGCGCGGCAAATGCGGAACACCCAGGGGGTACCCGAATGGCGAATGCGGACTGCAAATGGCGGATGGCTCATAGCTCATAGCTGATAGCTCATGGAAACTGGCTGATGGCTCATGGCTGGTTGAAGAGGCTATGAGTCAAGTACCATGAGCCGTCAGCCATGAGCCACGAGGCAGAGGAGAGCAGAATGGCTGAGGCGGAGAACACCCTGGCGGTCTTCATCGATTTCGAGAACCTGGCGCAGGGGTTCAAACACGGCAAGGAGGACTTTGACATCCAGCGCGTTCTGGAGCGTCTGGTGGAGAAGGGCAAGGTGATCGTCAAGGTCGCCTACGCCGACTGGACCCGGTTCGCGAAATACAAGCAGCAACTGCACGAGGCCGCCATCGAGCTGATCGAGGTTCCCAAACGGTCCATGACCGGCAAGAACTCCGCCGACATCCGTCTGTGCGTGGACGCCATGGACCTCTGCTACGCGAAGGCGCACATCGAAACCTTCGTGATCGTCTCCGGGGACAGCGACTTTTCGCCCCTGGTGTCAAAGCTGAAGGCCAACGGCAAGCGCGTCATCGGGCTGGGGATGAAGGATTCGACCTCCACGCTGCTCAGCGGCAACTGTGACGAGTTCATCTTCTACGAGGGCCTGGGGAAGCCGGACCGGATCACCACGCCGGGCGTCCGGGACATCCCCAAGGAGAAGCGGGAGGCCTTCGAGCTGCTCTTCGACACCATCGCCGGTCTCCTGCGGGAGAACAAGGAGATCCTGTGGTCCTCCATGGTGAAGGACACCATGAAGCGGAAGCGGCCGGCCTTCTCCGAGCGGGCCTTCGGATACCGGACCTTCAGCGACCTGCTGGAGGACGCCCAGAAGCAGGGCTTTATTGACCTGCGGACCGATCCGGCCAGCCGGACCTACGTAGTGGTGGGTTTCGCCAAGGGGGCACGATGAAATGCGGAATTCGGAATGTCGAATGCGGAATTCCCGAAGAATACTGATCCGTCAGTCTCGGGCCTTGGTCTTCATTCCGCATTCCGAATTCCGCAATCCGCATTGGCGTGTCAGGCTTGAGGGCGCAGGCGGCTCAGGCGCTCGAACTCCTCAGAATGCACCGCGAGGATGGCCAGCAGCTCTTCCATCTTGGCTTCGAGCTGGCGGATCAGCCCCTTGTTCCGAATGGCCAGCCGCCGCCGCTCCATGGCGCGAGCCACTGTCGTCAGCATCACCTCGTTCTTGAATCCCTTCACGATGAAGTCAAAGGCGCCCAGACGGAGGGCGGCGATGGCGTTGTCCGACGTCGGGTTGGCCGTGACAATGATGACCGGGGAATCGGGGGTGAGTTCTCCGAGTTTCGCCAGAACCTCCAGGCCGGACATGCCGGGCATCATGATGTCCAGCAGGACGACGTCAATGGTCTCCTGCCGGGCGATCTTCAGCGCCTGCTGTCCGTTCTCCGCCTCGTGGGTGACGTAGCCAGCCTCTCGGAGCAGGTCGGCGAACAGTTGCCGGGCGAGCAGCTCGTCGTCTACCACCAGGATGGAGGCGGCACCGAGCGCAGCAGGCGCGGGCGCTGCGGGTTTCCTGGGCTGCTGGGCATGGCGGGCCACTTCCAGCTCGTGCAGGTAGGCCAGGGCCCGGTCCAGGTCGCGATTCAGGTGCCGCACCTTCAGCAGGGCCTCGACGCGGGTGAGGAGTTCCGCCCGCTGGAAGGGTTTCGTGAGGAAATCGTCGCCCCCCGCCGCCAGGGCCCGCTCCTTGTCGCTCATCTGGCTCAGGGCCGTCACGAACAGCACCGGGATCCCCCCGGTCTGGGGGTCGGTCTTCACGCGGGCGCACACCTCGAATCCGGAAAGGCCGGGCATCATCAGGTCGAGGATGATGAGGTCGGGTTTCCTCTCGCGGGCCAGCCGCAGCGCCTCCTCGCCCCCGCCTGCCAGAAGGACCTCGTACCCCGAGGAGGTCAGCATCGCCTCGATCAGTTCCAGGTTCTGCGGCTCGTCGTCCACGACAAGGATCCGGGCCGGCACGTCGGCTTCTGGCTGGGTCATCGGTCTCTCCTCTCGAACGGCGCCATTGCCACGCGAGGTCACGGTGGCGACGGGTCGCGACACGCCCGAGGCCCGTGCGGGGTCCCGGCGATCGGCTCGTTGAATCGCGGTCCGGTTGTCGCACCCCCCACAATCCGGAGGTGCCCGGGCAGGGTGATCTTTCATCTTTCTTAGCATACCGTTTGGAAGGAGTAAAGGCTGTCCTTAATCCGCAGCTTTCGCATCCCTCATCGTCGCCTGCCGGTCCCCCGATCGCAGGCCACCGTCTTCCCTTCCGGATGAGTCTCTCCCTGCGCAGGTTTGGCCTTGAATCCGCCGGTCCGTTCATGCTAAGCTTAATAATCATGCGGTATTGGTAAGGAGAGGAGGCTCCCATGAAGCGATGGTGGTGGATCGGGGCAGTGATGCTGGTGCTCGTCATCGCGAGCAGTGGCGGGGCGCAGGAAAACGTGCTGGTGCTGTATGGAAGCCCGGACCGGGACTGGGTGGCCGCCATCGCGGCCAAGTTCGAGAAGGACACGGGCATCAAGACACCGTGGATCCGGGCCAGCAGCAACGAGATGTACGCCAAGATCGAGGCGGAGAAGGCTAACCCGCAAGGCGACGTCTGGTTCGGGGGCACCGGCGACCCGCACTTCGCGGCGGCCGAAGCGGGGCTGACGGAGCCGTACTGCTCGGCCAAGATGCCTGAGCTGCGCGAGTTCATGCGGGATCCGATCGGCGGCTGCCGGACCCTCGGCCTGTACGCCGGCCCGCTGGGGTGGGCGGTCAACGAAGGGGTGCTCAAGAAGCTGGGCAAGCCCATGCCCAACACCTGGGACGACCTCGCCAAGCCCGAGTACAAGGGCCTGATCGCCATCTCGAACCCCACGACCGCCGGCACGGCGTACACGGCCCTGGTGACGCTGTTGCTCCTGAAGGGTGAGGACAAAGGCTGGGAGTACCTGGCCAAGCTCCACAAGAACATCGCGCAGTACACCAAGTCGGGGTCGGCGGCGGGCCAACTGGCCGGACAGGGTGAGGTGGCCATCGGCATCGTGTTCCTGCACGATGTGGTGATGTTCGCCGAGGAAGGATTCCCGGTGAAGCCGGTGGCCCCGGCCGACGGAACCGGCTACGAAATCGGCGGCCTCAGCCTCATCAAGGGCGCGCCCCACGCGGCCAACGCCAAGAAGTTCATCGACTGGGCGCTGACGCCGGAGACCCAGGCGATCGCCAAGGACTTCCGGTCGTTCCAGTTGCAGTCCAACAAGAAGACGCCGCTGCCCCCGGTGGTCCTCAAGCACGGGATGGACTTCGAGCACGTGAAGACCATCAAGTACGATTTCCTGTGGGCGTCGAAGAACCGGGAGCGGATCATCAAGCGCTGGTCGGAGCAGATCTTCTCGCAAGCGCGGTAATGGCTGATGGGCCAGGTGCCACAGCCTCAGTGTCATCTCAGATGATGCAACGTGACGGAGTGCCACAGCCTCAGTGTCACTCGTGTAGACCGTCGACGCTATCTTGGAGGGTCCATAAGCCGCTTTACCGAAAGGGGTTGTCTGCCAAGATCGTCGGTGCCGATGCCTTTGCAACGGCTGGGTCCGAAAACATACCTGACATCCAGGCTGTGGCACACGCGTGACACTGAGGCTGTGGCACCTGGCCGCTGATGGCTCATGGCTAATAGCTCATGGCTGATAGCTCATGGTTCTTGCCATCAGCTATGAGCCATGAGCTGTTTTTGGAATGCTCGTGACTGTTGCCCGCAACCCGGCCTGCCTGCTGGGCGGTCTCGTTCTCCTGGCGACGACCACCGTCGTGCCCTTCCTGTCCCGCCAGGGGCAGGTGCTTCCTATCGGGAGGCCTGATCTCGCGCTCACGCCGCTGGCCCTGGCAAGCCAGTACCCGGGATTCTGGTTGCTGATGGGGCTTGCAGTCGCCTGGGTCGCCCTGGGGCTGCTTCGGCAGGACCGTCCGGATCGGTCGGCGCTCTGGGGCGGGTTGATCGGGTGCTTTCTGGTCATCTGGCTGACGGTGACGGCCGGGGTCAAACCGTACGCCTTCGGCTTGGGAAGCATCCTGGCGCTGACCATCTGCCTGCTGGTGCTCGCCTACGGCCTGTCCCAGGGGGGCTACATCCGGGCGGATACCTTCGTCGCGGCGAGCATCCTGCTCCTGGGATTCTTCGTCCTCCTCTTCATCATCTATCCAATCCTCGCGGTCCTCCAGCACAGCGTGATGGATAGCCGCGGCGGGTTCCAGCCTGGCCTGTTCCTGGACACCCTTCGACGCTACAAATCCTTCTGGCGCGTGCTGGGCAACAGCCTGGGGCTGGCCGTATTCGTCGGAGTCGTCTCGACGCTGATCGGTTTGGCCTTCGCCCTGGCGGCCACGCGGTCCCGGTCGCGCCTCACCGTCCTGCTGCGGGCCTTCTCCCTTCTGCCCATGATCACGCCGCCGTTCGTGGTCGGCCTGGCCATTATTCTGCTGTTCGGCCTGCAGGGGCTCGTGACGAGCCAGCTCCTCGGCCTGAAGACCCGGGGGATCTTCGGTTTCCCCGGCGTGGCCCTGGCCCAGATACTCTCCTTCGCTCCGGTGGCATTCCTGGTGATTGCCAGCGTGGTCGAGTCGGTCAATCCGGCGCTGGAAGAGGCCAGCCTGACCTTGCGGGCGGGGCCCTGGGGAACCTTCTGGAACGTGACGTTGCCTCTCTTGCGGCCGGGGGTGGCGAACGCCTTTCTCCTCACCATCGTGGAGTCGTTGGCGGATTTCGGAAACCCGATCATCCTGGGGGGAGAATTTGAGGTCCTCTCCACGGAGATCTATTTCGCCATCATCGGCCGATTCGATCGGACGCTAGCCGCGTCGTTGGGGATCGTCCTCCTGGCCGCCAGCCTGGCGACGTTCCTTCTGCAGCAGTATTGGCTCGGCCACCGCTCCTACGTCACGGTCACCGGCAAGCCGCCGTCCGGGAAGCCGATGCTGCTTCCTCGTGGGCTGGAGATCGGCCTACTCGGCTTCTGCGTCACGTGGTGCGTCTTCACCCTGGCGCTCTACCTCTTCGTCATCTACGGCGGATTCGTGGAGATCTGGGGGATCAACAACGCGTTCACCCTGCGACACTACCGCCAGCTCCTGCGAGACGGCATGGACGCCCTGAACACGACACTGATTCTGGCGGGCGTCTCCGCCCCGCTGACCGCCGTGGTGGGCCTCCTGATCGCCTACCTGGTGGTGCGGCACAGATTCCCGGGTCGCGGCGCGCTGGAGTTCACCTCCATGCTGTCTTTCGCGGTGCCGGGGACCGTCATCGGCATCGGCTATATCCTGGCCTTCAACCAGCCGCCCATCCTCTTGACCGGCGGCGCGGCCATCCTCGTCATCTCGTTCATCTTCCGAAACATGCCGGTGGGCATCCGGAGCGGCGTGGCGGCACTGGCCCAGATCGACCGAGCCTTGGAAGAGGCCTCGGTGACGCTGCGGGCCTCGTTCGCCACAACCCTCCGGCGGATCGTCCTGCCCCTGATCCGTCCGGCGATCATCTCGGCCCTGGTGTTCAGCTTCGTGCGGGCGGTGACCGCCATCAGCGCCGTGGTCTTCCTGGTGAGCGCCAAGTGGCAGCTCTCCACCAAGGTCATCCTGGACCAGGCCGAGAACGGACGCTATGGCCTGGCCACGTCGTATAGTACGGTCCTCATCGTGATCATGGCGGCCGCCATTGCGTTCATGTATCTGATCGTCGGCAAGCGGGGTGCGGTTGGCGGCGTGGAGGGTGGAGGTCTGGCATGACGGCTGCAACCAATTCCCAGGCGGCGCGGGTCACCCTGGAGCACGTGAGCAAGCGATTCGGCAAGACAGTGGCGGTGGACGACGTCAGCCTTCAGATCGAGCCGGGCTGGCTGGTCACGCTGCTCGGGCCGTCAGGCTGCGGGAAGACGACGATCCTGCGGATCGTTGCGGGTCTCGAAACGGCCACCAGCGGCCGGGTTTTCATCGGCGACGCCGAGGTCACCCACCTGCCCCCCAACGCCCGCGACGTCACCATGATGTTCCAGTCGTATGCCCTCTTCCCGCACCTCACCGTCTTCGAGAACGTGGCGTACGGCCTGCGGGTGCTGAGGCGGCCGGAGGCGGAGGTGCTGAAGGCGGTGCGGGACGTCCTGGAAATGGTGGGCATGCCCGGGCTGGAGGGGCGCAACCCCAGCGCCCTCTCGGGCGGCCAGCAGCAGCGGGTGGCGCTGGCCCGGTCGCTGGTCATGCAACCGAAGGTGCTGCTCTTCGACGAGCCCCTGTCGAACCTGGACGCCAAGCTCCGCAAGCGGATGCGGGAGGAGATCCGCCTGCTCCAGCAGCGGCTGGGGATTACGGCCATCTACGTGACCCACGACCAGGCCGAGGCGCTGGCCATCTCGGACAAGATCGTGGTCATAGAGAAGGGGCGGACCGTCCAGATTGGGTCCCCCCTGGAGCTGTACCGGAGCCCCGGAAACCGGTTCGTGGCGGACTTTATCGGGGAAGCCAATTTCCTGCCGGCGCGGCTGGAGGCGATGGAAGACGGCCATGCCCGAGTCGTCATCGGGCCGCAGCGGCTCACCGTGGACAGCCCGTCCCTCCAGGCGGGTGCCGTCACGGTTCTGGCGCGCCCCGAAGCCATCCGCATCCGGACCCAGGGCGACGGCCTCTCCGGCACCATCCAGAAGGTGTCCTACCTCGGCTCGTGCGCTGACTACACGGTCGAGACCGAGTTGGGCGCCATTTTGATCACGGACTACGAGATGGAGGGTGGGGTCCTCAAAGCCGGGACCACGGTCCGCCTGGAATTCCTCGCCCACGGTGTCTATCCGCTGCCGAGCGCCCAGTAAGACATTTCGAATTTCGGACACCCAAAGGGTACCCGGATTTCGGATTTGGGATCCGGCAATCCGACATTCGCAATCCGAGATTCGCCATTCCGATGACCCGCCTGTTGCGGCGGGTTTTTCCTTGACGGGTGAGGATGGTTCGCGCAGAATACGCGCCATCCTTCGAAGACCGTTCGGATGTTCGACGGTTTGGGTGTTCGAACGTTCCGGGGAATCATGAACACCCGAACCACCGAACCACCGAACGGTCGAACGCTTTTGAGGCGGCATTCCCCATGACCGAGATCCGGTTCGGGACGGATGGCTGGCGGGGGATCATCGCGGAGGATGTCACCTTCGCCAACATCCGCCTAGTGGCCCGGGCCATCGCCCGCCGCGTCCGAGCCGACGCGGGCGGTGAGTCGAGTGCCCACATCCTGGTCGGCCACGACACCCGGTTCCTGTCCCGGGAGTTCGCCCGGGCGGCGGCCGAGGCCATGGCAGGGGAGGGCGCCCTGGTGAGCCTGGCCACCGCCTTCGCGCCGACGCCGGCGTTTTCCTACGCGGTGGTCCGGTTGCGGGCGGCCGGCGCGGTGGTCATCACGGCGAGCCACAATCCGCCGGAGTACAGCGGGGTCAAGTTCAAGACGAGCTTCGGTGGATCGGCCTCCATCGCGTTCACGCAGGGCGTGGAGGAGGAGATCCGCCGCCTACAGGCCGAATCTGCCAATTCCGCAATCGGGTACCCTCTGGGTGTTCCGCAATCCGCAATCGGGTCCTTTGATCCGCGGACTCCCTGGCTGGATCGGCTCGAGGAGCTGGTGGACGTCGCGCGGATCGGCCGGAGCGGGATCCGGGTGGCGCTGGACGTCATGTACGGGGCGGGTCAGGGCCTCCTGTCGGAGCGGCTGCGAAGGGCCGGGACCACGGTGCGCGAGCTGCACGGGGAGGTGAATCCCGGCTTCGGCGGGCTGCACCCGGAACCGATCCCGGCACACATGGGCGCCCTGATGGACTGCGTGAAGGGCTGGGAGGGGGCGGGGCCGCGCGTCGGTTTCGCCTTCGACGGGGACAGCGATCGCGTGGCGCCCGTGGACGAGGATGGAATCGTCGTGACGCCGCACCAGACGCTGGCCCTCCTGGTGCGCCACCTGGTGAAGCATCGGGGCATGCGCGGGGCCGTGGTGAAGTCCGTGAACATCGGCCACATGGTGGATGCCGAGGCCGAGGCCCTGGGCTTGCCCCTGGTGGTGACGCCTGTGGGATTCAAGCACATCGCCGAGGCCATGCGGCAGCACGACGCCATGGTGGGCGGCGAGGAGAGCGGAGGTTTTGCCGTCCGGGGCCACATCCCCGAGCGTGACTCGGGCCTCATCAGCCTGTTGCTCTTGGAGTGCATGGCGATGAGCGGGAAGTCCCTGGGCGCCCTGGTGCGTGAAATGGAGGCGCAGCACGGGCCCCACCGGTACGGTCGCCTCGACCTGCGGCTGGCGAACCTGGAGGAGCGGGACCGGGTGGTGTCGTCCATTGCGGCCTCGCCGCCTGATCATATCTTGTCGCTGCCGGTCCGCCACGTGGAGACGATGGACGGGGTCAAGCTCACCCGGGCGGACCACAGTTGGGTGATGCTGCGCGCCTCGGGGACGGAGCCGCTGCTGCGCATCTACGCCGAGGCGTCCTCGGATGACGATGTGGAGCCGCTGCTCGCGTGGGGCCGCGCCGTCGCCCTGGGGAAGGAGTAAAGGCGAGATGGAGATAGGGGGAGGGGGTGGGAAGCGCCAGCGGCGTGACGCCCGGCTCCCGGGATCGTCGCGCGCGAATGGCAGGCAGAATCCGCGGAGCCACCCCATCGAGGTCGAGGCCAAGCCCTGGGGGAGCTTCAGCACGCTGGAGGAGGGTCCCGGGTACAAGATCAAGCGTCTGGTGGTTCAGCCGGGACAGCGGCTCAGCCTGCAGAAGCACCGACACCGCGCCGAGCACTGGGTGGTGGTGGCCGGAACGGCGACCGTCGTGAAGGGGGACCGGTATCTCACCCTGCGCAAGCGGCAGTGCACGGTGATCCCGCGGCAGGCCTGGCATCGGATCGAGAATCACGGGCGGCAGCCGGTGGTGGTCATCGAGGTGCAGCACGGGACGTATCTCGGGGAGGACGACATCATCCGCAAGCAGGATGATTACGGACGCAGATGAATGCGGAATGCGGAATCCGGAATGCGGAGTGGAACAACGGGAACCGCACAGCCAAGGCGCCACCGGGGGAGAGCTTGCCAAAGAATGATCTTTGGGCTCCTCGTTTGAATCGGTGTAGTCTGGGTGATCTGCAGAGGAATTGCTCTGCCTTCCCAATTCCGCATTCGCCATTCCGCATTTGGGAGCGTGAGCGACCAATGGACCGACTGTATGTGGTGGTGATGGCCGGGGGGAGCGGCGAGCGGTTCTGGCCGCTCTCCACGCCGGCGCATCCCAAGCAATTCCCCCCGCTTCTCGAAGGGCGAAGCTTCTTCCAGCATACCGTGGAGCGGGCCAAGAGGCTGGTGGGCGAGGCCAAGGTGCTGGTGGCGACACGGCGCGATCTCCTGCCCGTCGTGCAGGAGCAGTTGCCCGGCTTCCCCGTGGAGAACTGCATCCTGGAACCCCAGGGCCGGGACACCGCCGCGTGCATCGGCTTGGCCGCGCTCGTCATCGAACGGCGGGTGCCGGGCGCCCGTATGCTGGTGGCCCCCTCGGATCACTACATCCAACCGTTCCACGCCTTCGAGGAGACCGTCCGGCACGGCCTGGCCCTCCTGGATCGGGTGGATGGCCTGGTGACCCTGGGGATACCGCCGACCCGCCCCGAGACCGGATACGGATACATCCTCGCCGGCGGGGCGGCGCCGGAACACCCTGCGGGCCGGCGGTGCGAGCGCTTCACCGAAAAGCCGGACCGGATGACCGCTGAGCGCTTTCTGGCAGACGGCCGGTACTACTGGAACAGCGGCATCTTCCTGTGGAGCGCGGCGACGGTCCTCAAGGCCATGGCGCGATTCCTTCCGGATCACTGGACCTGCCTGGAAACAATCCGGGACGCGCTGGGGACGCCGGATGAGGGGCGTGTCCTGGAGGCGACCTTCCCCCGCATGCCACGCGTCTCCGTGGACGTGGGCATTTTGGAGCGGGCGGATGATGTGTACATGATCCCCGCTACCTTCACGTGGGACGATGTGGGTGCGTGGAATGCTCTGGGTCGCATCCTCACGCTGGATGAACACGGCAACGCCGTAGTGGGGCGCCACGTCGGCCGCGACAGCCACGGGTGCGTGATCTACGGGACCACCCGACCCATCGGGACGATCGGCCTGCGCGACCTCGTGGTGGTGGAGACCCCCGAGGGGATCCTGGTGTGTCCCAAGGAGCGGGCCCAGGAAGTGAAGGACCTGGTGCGGATGTTTCGGGAGGGAGGCACATGAGTCCGCCAACGGCACTGATCACCGGCATCACCGGTCAGGACGGCTCCTATCTCGCCGACTTCCTCCTCACCCAGGGCTACCGGGTGGTGGGGATGGTCCGCCGGTCCAGCACCGAGAATTTCGAGCGGATCGAGCACCTGCGGGGCAAGGTGGAGATCTGCCAGGCGGACCTCCTGGATCAGCTGTCCCTGATCAACCTGCTGCGCCAGGCCCGGCCGCGGGAGGTCTACAACCTGGCCTCCCAGTCCTTCGTCCCGACCTCCTGGGAACAGCCGGTCCTCACCGGGGAGTTCACGGCCCTGGGAGTCACGCGAGTGCTGGAGGCGGTGCGCCTGGTGGACCGGGAGATTCGTTTCTACCAGGCGAGCAGCAGCGAGATGTTCGGCAAGGTGCAGGAGGCCCCCCAGACGGAGCGGACGCCGTTCTACCCGCGAAGCCCGTACGGAGTGGCCAAGGTGTACGGCCACTGGATCACGGTGAATTACCGGGAGAGCTACGGTCTCTTTGCCTGCTCGGGGATCCTGTTCAACCATGAATCCCCGCGGCGGGGCAAGGAGTTCGTGACCCGCAAGGTGACCGACGGCGTGGCCCGGATCAAGCGGGGCCTGGCCGACAAACTCCCCTTGGGGAACCTGGAGGCCCGCCGCGACTGGGGCTATGCTGGCGATTACGTGGAGGCCATGTGGCGGATGCTCCAGCAGCCCCAGCCGGAAGACTACGTCATCGCCACCGGCCAGACCCACGCGGTGCGGGAGCTGTGCGAGATCGCCTTCGCCCGGGTCGGCCTCAACTGGCAGGAGCACGTCGTCGTCGATCCGAAGTTCGTGCGCCCGGCGGAGGTGGACGTGCTGCAGGGCGACGCGTCCAAGGCCAAGCGGGTGCTGGGATGGCAGCCCCGGGTCTCCTTCCGCCAGCTCATTGAGATGATGGTGGACGCGGACATGGCGCGGTACGCCTCCTGAAGAACATTGCCGATTGCAGATTGCCGGTCAATCAAAAATCACAAATCACAAATCCTTAGCGACTATTGGCGACTGAGGATTTCAGGTTGCCGATTGAGGATTGCGGGGCAATCGAAAATCAGCAATCACAAATCATAAATCGTTCAGGACGGAGTAGACAATGAACGTGTGCGTGTTGGGGACGGGCTATGTGGGACTGGTGACCGGCGCCTGCCTGGCGGAGGTCGGGCACCAGGTGATCTGCATGGACGATGATGCGGGCAAGATCCGGGTGCTCCGCGATGGCGGCATGCCGATCTACGAGCCGCACCTGGAGGGGATGGTGCACCGGACGGTGGCCGCCGGGCGCCTCCACTTCACCGCCGATGTCGCCGAGGCGGTCCGGGACGCCGCGGTGATCTTCATTTGCGTGAACACGCCGCCGCTTCCCGACGGGGAGGCGGATCTCACCTATGTGGAGTTGGCGACGCGGCGGATCGCGGAACACGCCACCCGCAGCACCCTGATCACGGAGAAGTCCACGGTGCCCGTCCAGACCGGGGCCTGGATCGAAAAGACGCTGGCCATCTATGGCAAGCGGGCCGGCGTGGAATTCGACGTTGCGTCGAACCCGGAGTTCACCCGGGAGGGGATGGCGGTGGAGGACTTCCTGCATCCCGACCGGATCGTCGTAGGGATCTCCAGTGCCCGGGCCGAGCAGACCCTGCGGGAGCTGTACGCCCCCATCGTGGAGGGGCGGTTCCGCTGCCCCATCCACGCCGACTGTCGGCAGGACCGGGCCGTGCCGTTCCTGGTCACGGACCTCCGCAGCGCCGAGCTGATCAAGCACGCCTCCAACTCCTTCCTGGCGCTGAAGATCTCCTTCGCCAACGCCCTGGCGGACGTCTGTGAGCTGGCGGGCGGCGACATCCTCCAGGTGGTGAAGGGGGTGGGGCTGGACAAGCGCATCGGGCGGGCCTTCCTGAACGCTGGCATCGGGTTCGGCGGATCCTGCTTCCCCAAGGACGTGAAGGCCTTCATCAAGATCGCGGAGAAGAGCGGCTACGACTTCGCCCTCCTCAAGGAGGTGGACCGGATCAACCAGCAACGCCGCGAGATGGTGCTGGAAAAGCTGAAGCAGGCCCTCTGGATCCTGCGGGGCAAGCGGATCGGGCTGCTCGGGCTGGCGTTCAAGCCGGAGACGGACGACGTCCGGCAGGCCCCGGCGCTCCACATCGCGCGCCGGTTGCTGGAGGAGGGGGCGGAGGTGTGCGGCTACGATCCCCAGGCCGCGACCAAGGCGCGCCAGGCGCTGCCCGAGCTCACGGTCTGCGCGAGCCCCTACGAGGTGGCCGCCCGGGCCGAGGCGGTCGTCCTCTGCACCGAGTGGGCCGAGTTCCGCGAGTTGGACTGGCCGCGGGTGAAGGCGCAGATGGTCCGACCCCTCATCCTGGACGGCCGGAACGCGCTGGACCGGGAGCAGCTCATCGCGCTCGGATTCGAGTACATCGGGATCGGGAGGTAGGCGAGTGGCGGGGCGAGAGCCGACCTGCCTGCCGTGCCACCGGCGCAGGCAGGGAGCCGGGAGCCGAGAGGCGTGAAACGTGAAAGGTGAAACGTGAAACGGGTGGGGCCATGAGCCATAGACCACGATCACTCGTCACGGGCGGGGCCGGCTTCCTGGGATCGCATCTGTGCGACCGGCTGATCCGGGAAGGGCACGAGGTGATCTGCGTTGACAACCTGATCACCGGCGACGTGAACAACGTGGCCCACCTGTTCGGGAATGAGGCCTTTCGGTTCATCAAGCACGATGTGACCGAGTACCTGTACGTGGAGGGCCGGCTGGACTACCTCCTCCACTTCGCCTCGCCCGCCAGCCCCGTGGACTATCAGCGCCTGCCCATCCAGACCCTGAAGGTGGGCTCCCTGGGCACCCACAAGGCGCTGGGCCTGGCCAAGGCCAAGGGGGCCCGGCTCCTCCTGGCCTCGACCTCGGAGGTGTACGGGGACCCGCAGGTCCACCCCCAGCCGGAGAGCTACTGGGGCCACGTGAACCCGGTCGGCCCTCGCGGGGTCTACGACGAGGCCAAGCGCTTCGCCGAGGCCATGACCATGGCCTACCACCGGTACCACGCCGTGGAGACGCGGATCGCCCGCATCTTCAACACCTATGGGCCCCGCATGCGGCCCAACGACGGCCGCGTGGTGTCGAACTTCCTCATCCAGGCGCTGGCGGGGCAACCTCTGACGATCTACGGGGACGGGCGGCAGACCCGGAGCTTCTGCTTCGTCTCGGACCTGGTGGAGGGGCTGTTCCGCCTCCTCATGTCCTCGGAGGTGGAGCCAGTCAACCTGGGCAATCCGGCCGAGCGCACGATCCACGACCTCGTGGCCGCGGTCGAGGCCATCCTGGGCCAGCGACTGGATGTGACCTATCACCCGCTGCCCCAGGATGACCCGCGGGTGCGGCAGCCCGACATCACGCGGGCCCGCGAATGCCTGGGGTGGGCGCCCAAGGTGGATCTGGAGGACGGCCTGCGGCAGGCGATCGCCTATTTCAGGGAGAAAGGGGTGCGCGCGTGACCTCCCCTTTGCCTGGGATATTCGCCTGATGCGGCGCTGACGCACCCCCCGAAGTCACGCGACGGCGACAGGGGGCACGACCTCGTGGTGGCAAGGCATCGCCGGCCGATGTTCCCAGCGCCGGTGGGCTCTCCCGAGCCCCCGGCGCCTTGTCTTTTCTGGCAGGCGTGGCCGGACAAAATGCGTCAGGAGAAGCCAGACGCCAGGCCAACATGTTCCGAGCCGGCTGTCGGTGTTTCCCGCATCAGAACGTGAATATTGAGGGATTCTTGTCCGCCAATCCGCAGGATTCCGGACTCCTTCGGAGGAGCGGATTGCCGCACCAACGGCGGTGCCGTTGGCACCAAGAGCTGCGCTCTTGGTACCGGCGGTTCAATTGGTGGGTTGAATTCGCAACGGAAATCGGGTAGCGTAGGCGGCGATCTGGCGCGGAGTTCCTCTCCATAATCTCGCGAAGCTGGGTGAGAGATGTCCCGAGCATCGCTGGTCCGTCATCTGGCGCGGTTTGCGCGGTGTCGCGTCCTGGTCCTGGGGGACGTGATGCTGGACGAGTACATGTGGGGGACGGTGTCCCGCATCTCGCCCGAGGCCCCCGTGCCCGTGGTGGCGGTGCGGTCCGAGAGCGTGAAGGTCGGGGGGGCGGGCAACGTGGCCACCAACGTGGCCGCCCTGGGGGGGCAGGCCACCCTCATCGGGCTGGTCGGCAACGACGCGGCGGCGGAGCGGCTGAGCCACGAGCTGGAGCTGGCCGGGGTGAAAAGCGACTGGCTGATCGAGGATCGCTCCCGGCCCACCACTATCAAGAGCCGGGTCGTGGCAGGAAGCCAGCACGTGGTCCGATTCGACCGGGAGAGTGACGCCCCCGTGTCGCGGGCGATCCGGGCGCGGGTCATCGCCGCGGTTCGGGAGCGGTTGCCTGAGGCGGACGTCCTGCTGATCTCGGACTACGCCAAGGGCCTGGTGAGCCCCGGGCTCGTGCGCGAGGTCCTGGCCCTGGCGGCCCGGCACCGCCGCATGGTGGCGGTGGATCCCAAGGTGCAGCACCTACCGCTCTTCAAGAAGGTCACCGTGGTGGCCCCGAACCATCACGAGGCGGCAGCAGCCACGCGCCTCCCGGTGCGGAGCGAGGCGGACCTCCTGCGGGTCGGCCGGGTGCTCTTGCGGCGGCTGAATGCCCGGGCGGTCCTCATCACCCGGGGCGAGCAGGGGATGTCCCTGTTCGAGGCGGGGAAGCCGGTGGTTCACATCCCGACCGTGGCCCAAGAGGTGTACGATGTGACGGGCGCAGGGGACACGGTGATGGGGGCGCTCAGCCTCGCCCTGGCGGCGGGGGCGGACATGCACGAGGCGGCGGTGATCGCCAATTTTGCGGCCGGGGTCGTCGTGGGGAAGCGCGGCACCGCGACGGTGACCCGCGCGGAGCTGGAGCGGGCCCTCCGGGACGGGAAAGTGTGATGCCTCTCCTCGGGGGCCAGAGGTCGGGGCGAGTCATGAGTGCGCGCGTCGTCGGTCTCATTCCAGCCCGGTGGGCGTCCAAGCGCTTCCCGGGCAAGGCCCTGGCAGACCTCTGCGGCAAGCCCCTCCTCCAGCACGTGGTGGAGCGGGCGGCCCAGGCCCGAAGCCTCAGCGAGGTCGTGGTGGCCACCGACGATCCACGGATCGCCGATCTCGTCCGGGGATTCGGCGGCAAGGTCCAGATGACGGCCGCGAGCCACCCGTCGGGCACGGATCGCATCGCCGAGGTCGCCCGGAACCTCGACTGCGACCTGGTGGTGAACATCCAGGGGGACGAGCCGCTGATCGTCCCGGCCGAGATTGACGCGGCCGTGGCCCCGCTCCTTGCTGATCCCACGATCCCGATGGGAACGCTGGCCTGCCCGCTGGCGCTGGAGCAGGCGGCGGACCCCAACGCGGTCAAGGTGGTCGTCGGGACCAACGGGTTTGCCCTGTACTTCTCCCGATCCCCCATCCCGTACCTCCGGGACGGGCACGCCGGCGGGGCGAGCCCCTACCTCCTCCACATCGGCCTCTACGTGTACCGTCGGGACGTGCTGCTGCGCCTGGCGAGCCTGCCGCCCACGCCGCTGGAAGAACGGGAGCGGCTGGAGCAACTGCGGGCCCTGGAGCACGGGATCCGGATCCGGGTGGTGATGACCGACCACCCCAGCATCGGCGTGGACACGCCCGAGGACCTGGAGCGCGTGCGGCGGATGATGACCGCGTAATCCAATGCGGAATTCGGAACACCCAAGGGGTACCCGAATGCGGAATGAAGAAGTGCGGCAAAGACTCGGGGCTGTCTGGACATTCCGCACTCCGCATTCGCCATTCCGCAATTAGCGTGGAGGGTTCATGGACAGCAAGTTCATCTTTGTGACCGGAGGCGTGCTTTCGTCCCTGGGGAAAGGCTTGGCCTCGGCGTCCATCGGCTGCCTGCTGGAGAGCCGGGGATTCCGGGTCACCCTGCTCAAGTGCGATCCATACGTCAACGTGGACCCCGGGACCATGAGCCCCTTCCAGCACGGAGAGGTCTTCGTGACCGACGACGGCGCGGAGACGGACCTGGACTTGGGCCACTATGAGCGGTTCACGGAAGCCTGCCTGACCAAGGACAACAACATCACCACCGGGCAGATCTACTTCTCGGTGATCACCAAGGAGCGGCGGGGCGATTACCTGGGGGGCACCGTCCAGGTCATCCCCCACATCACCGACGAGATCAAGCGCGGCATCCTGCGGGTGGCCAAGGATGTGGACGTGGTCATCGTGGAGATCGGCGGCACCGTGGGGGACATCGAGGGTCTGCCGTTCCTGGAGGCCATCCGCCAGCTCAAGGCGGACCTGGGGCGCGAGAACACCCTCTACGTTCACCTGAGCCTGGTGCCCTTCATCACCGCCGCTGGCGAGCTGAAGTCCAAGCCGACGCAGCACTCGGTCAAAGAGCTCTTGGAGATCGGAATCCAGCCCGACATCCTGCTCTGCCGGGCGGACCGGGACCTGCCCAAGGAACTGAAGAAGAAGATCGCCCTCTTCTGCAACGTGTCGGAGAAGGCCGTCATCACCGCGAAGGACGTGAGCACGATCTACGAGGTGCCCCTGATCCTCCACCGCGAGGGGCTGGATGAGAACGTGGTCCGGATGCTGGGCCTGCCGGAGGGCCCCCAGGATCTGTCGGCATGGGAGAAGGGGGTTCACACCATCATGCACCCGTCCCGCCAGGTCACCATCGCGGTGGTGGGGAAGTACCTGGAGCTGCGGGACGCCTACAAAAGCCTAAATGAGGCCATCGCCCACGGGGGGATCGCCAACGACTGCCAGGTGACCATCAAGCCGGTGGACGCGGAGAAGATCGAGCGGGACGGCCCCAAGGATTACCTGCACGAGGTGTCGGGCGTTCTGGTGCCCGGGGGCTTCGGCTCCCGCGGCATCGAGGGGAAAATCGCCGCCATCAATTATGCCCGGGAGGAGTTGGTCCCGTTCTTCGGGATCTGCCTGGGGATGCAGTGCGCGGTGATCGAGTACGCGCGGCACGTGTGCGGCTTGAACGGCGCAAACAGCCGCGAGTTCGATCCGCACACGCCTCATCCGGTGATCGACCTCTTGCCGGATCAGCGGGGGGTCACCAACCTGGGCGGGACGATGCGGCTGGGGGCGTACCCCTGCCGGCTGGTGAAGCCCTCCAAGGCGAGCGATGCCTACGACGCCCAGGAGATCTCGGAGCGGCATCGGCACCGGTACGAGGTGAACAACGAGTACCGCGACGTTCTGGAGGACCACGGCCTGCTGTTGAGCGGGTTCTCGCCGGACGGCAGTCTGGTGGAGATGATCGAGCTGTCGTACCATCCATGGTTCGTGGGCGGCCAGTTCCACCCCGAGTTCAAGTCGCGGCCGAGGCGCCCCCACCCCCTGTTCCGCGAGTTCATCCGGGCGTCGCTGGCGTACCAGGAACTGAAACAATGCAATGGAAAACCGACAAATGACAACTGACGACGGACGACTGACAACGGGCAACTGAGGACCGACAACTTGTTGGCGGCAGGGCGGACAGGCAAGCCGGTCAACGTCAAGAAGGGGCAGTTCCTCGCCCCGGGGGACATGCGGCACGTGGTGGAGAAGATCCGGTCTACGGGGAACGCGCAGGTGCTCCTGACGGAGCGGGGGACGAGCTTCGGCTACCACGTCCGCGCCGCGGTGGCGGCCGGGTGCGACGGCGTGTTCCTCGAGGTCCATCCGGATCCGGACCGGGCCCCGTCGGACGGTCCGAACATGCTGCCGCTGGATTCGCTCCCCTCGCTGCTCACCGAGGTGACGGCGATCCAGCGTGTCCTGCGGCACCCGGTGTAGTGGGATGGCTCCAGGATGGGCCGGCCAAGGGCCGGATCCGCAATCGCCCCGGGACATGCCCGGGGCCGATGAGGAGATCTGTGGTGAATCCCGGCAGCTCTCCGGAAAAGATCCTCGTCCGGTCCCCCAACTGGATCGGCGAGCAGATTCTGGCATTTCCCTTCTTTCACTACCTCCGCCAGGCCTATCCGCGGGCCCATATCGCCGCGGCGTGTGTTCCGTGGGTGGCCTCGATGCAGTTCCGCGCCCTGGTGGACGCGGTATTCGTCTTGCCGGCACCGCAGGGCCGTTCCGTCCTCGCCAAGCTGAGGGCGATCGAGGAGGGGGCGCGCATACTCAGAGAGGCGGGACCTTGGAATCTGGGATTCTGCCTTCCCAATTCCTTGTCCTCGGGGTGGTCAATGTTCCGCGCGGGCGTCCGGATCCGCCGCGGCTACGTCCGAGAGGGGCGCGGGATGCTCCTCAACGAGGGGCTGCCGTGGGACACGGGCGCGTCCAGGCATCGAGTGGAGGTCTATGTGGGCCTGCTTCCCTACGGCGCCAGGCCGGAACGTCCCGTGGAGCAGTTCTGGGGGCTCCCTTCCGGTGACGATCTGACCCCTGGCATCCCGGGTGTTCTGGAGCAGTTCGACGCCGTCAGGAACTGGCCCGATGCGGAGCCCATGGATCCTCCCCACGGCCCGTACTGGGTCCTCGCTCACGGGACGCGGGCGGAATCCCGCCGCTGGCCGGAGGAGTATTTTGCCGCGCTGGCGCGCCGCATCGCTGCGGAGACCGGATGGACCGGGATTGTCGTGGGTGGGCCCGACGAAGGAGCGGTGGCGGGCCGACTGAGTCGGGACCCCGAGCTAAAGCTCCTGGACTGGACGGGACGGGGCCCGGTGACCGCGTATTGGAGGATCTTCGCCGGGGCCAGGTTCACGGTCAGCAACGATTCAGGGCTGGCGCATGTGGCGTCACTGTGCGGCTCGCCCATGCAGATCGTGTGGGGCGCGGCCGATCCCCGGCTCACGAAACCGCTGGGGCCCGGTAAGGTCGGTGTCGCCTTCAATCCCGTGGACTGCTGGCCGTGCGAGCGGAACACGTGTTCAGAACCGGTCGCTGGGAAGCTCCAGTGCCTTCGGGGCATCTTGCCAGAGGTGGTTTGGAGTGATATCAAGCGGTTATCCCAAGACGGCCTGGTATCTCACAGCTGATTTCTGACCCGAGGGTTTCATGGATCAGTATCTCCGCCTCCTGCGGTACGCCTTGCCCTATCGCGGCCGGATCGCGACCTCGATCGCGTGCCTCTTCGTCGTCTCCCTCCTCAACGCCGTCTCGGTGGCCTCGCTCCAGCCGGCCTTCGACGGCCTGTTCGGCGGGGAGGGCCGGCGGCAGGCCCTGAGCCTGCCCGGGCCGCTCCAGACATGGCTCGAGCCCTGGGCGGTCTGGGCCCAGGAGTTCATGCGCTCCCACCAGATGAGCGTCCTCACCTTCCTGGCCTGGTTTCTCCTGGTTGTGCTCATTGCCAAGGCCCTGGTGGGCTACGTCAGCGTGTACTTGATGAAGTACGTGGCCGAGCGGGTGATGGCGGACGTGCGGGACGGGCTGTACGGCCACCTCCACTCGCTGTCCCTGGGATTCTTCCTGCGGAAGAACACGGGGGAGATCGTGTCGCGGGTGACGGCCGACGTGGACGCCTTGGGCGCCGCCGTGACCGATCTCTTCCGGAATGCGCTGCGAGAGCCGTTCACCATCGTGGGGCTCATCGCCGTCCTCTTCCTGATCCACTGGCAACTGGCGCTGGCCTCGCTGGCCATCTTCCCCATGACGGTGATCCCCATCGTCAAGTTCGGGCAGAAGATCCGCCGCCGGGGAACGCGGGTGCTGGAGCGGCGGGCGGAGCTGTCCACGGTGATGCAAGAGGGCATCACCGGCGTCCGCATCGTCCAGGCCTTCGGCATGGAGGAGTACGAGCGCCAGCGGTTCCGCGCCAAGAACCGCGAGTTGTTCCAGGCCATCATGCGCATCGTGCGAGTGGACGCGCTCTCCTCGCCGGTGATGGAGATCCTGGAGGCAGTAGGGATTGTCGTCGCCGTCTGGCTGGGCGGCTGGCTGGTGTTCCGCGAGGAACTCACTCCCGGCGCCTTCATGGGATTCCTGGGGGCGCTGGCCTCGCTGTACGTCCCCATCAAGCGCCTGAGCGCCGTGAACAACAACATCCAGCGCGGGATGGCGGGCGTCACGCGAGTGTTCGAGGTCCTGGACCAGCAGCCCGAGGTGGCGAATCGGCCCGGGGCGAGGATTCTCTCGCCGGTGAAGGAGACGGTCGCCTTCGAGCACGTGGGCTTCGCCTATGAGCCGGGCCGGTTCATCCTGCGGGACATCCACCTCCAGGCAAAGATGGGAGAGATCGTGGCCATCGTGGGCGCCAGCGGAGCGGGGAAGAGCACGCTGGTGAACCTGCTGCCGCGGTTCTTCGATCCTACGGAGGGCCGCATCCTGCTAGACGGTGTGGATCTGCGCGATGTGACGCTGGCGTCTCTCCGGGGTCAGATCGGCATGGTGACCCAGGACACGATTCTCTTCGATGACACCGTCGCCAACAATATCGCCTATGGCCAGTCGGCGCAGTGCGACCCCGACCGGATACGCGAGGCGGCACGCCTCGCCAATGCGGACGATTTCATTCGAGAGCTGCCCGACGGGTATGCCACACGGATCGGCGAGAAGGGGGTCCGGCTCTCCGGCGGCCAGAAGCAGCGGATCGCCATCGCTCGCGCCATCCTCAAGGACCCGCCCATTCTCATCCTGGACGAGGCCACCTCGGCCCTGGATGCCGAGGCCGAGCGCCTGGTGCAGGAAGCCCTGGAGCGCCTGATGCGAAACCGGACGACCCTCGTCATCGCCCACCGGCTCTCCACGGTGATCCAGGCGGACAAGATCGTCGTCCTGGAGGACGGACGCCTGGCAGAGATGGGAACCCATCCCGAATTGATGGCCGCCCGCGGCACCTACTTCCGCCTCTACCAGAACCAGCTCCAGGAAGCGTAAGCAAGCCTCACTCAACGCGGATAGGGGACGCGCGGATAGGGGACGTAGCGCGGTTATCGCGGTTATTTCTTTCGAGGGAGAAGGAGGTCGGAGACGGCGAGGCCACGCTCTGCCAAGAGGGCGGCTCCCCGAGCAACGCCTGCCCGCACGACAGT
>Ga0315285_10001263_pt1 | contig 26474 bp, 26 predicted proteins | sample YL17G09_36_MG_FD_203698 | JGI IMG/M metagenome (GOLD analysis project Ga0315285, IMG submission 203698) | Sediment microbial communities from Yellowstone Lake, YNP, Wyoming, USA - YL17G09_36 | ecosystem: Environmental > Aquatic > Freshwater > Lake > Sediment | place: USA: Wyoming | collected... | reverse complement strand
CTGCAACGTAGTTTGGGTAGAGGCTTGGCACCAGTGCTGTTAGGTAGTAGGCGAAGCCTAACGAGACGGCCGCTCCGGCGAAGGTGTTGCTTAGTATCCACATCCAGCCTACGAGGAAGCCTGCGAACGGCGAGACTAGCTGGTAAGAGTATTCGTATATGCTTCCTTCCTTTGGCTGCCACGATGTGAGTTCGGCGAAGCTTAACGCTGTTAATAGGGATATGAGTGCGGCTATGAGCATGGAGACTATGAGGGCTGAACCAGCCAAACCTGCTGCAATGCCTGTAACAACGAAGATCCCGCCGCCGATAATGGCGCCGACACTGACAGAGACAGCGTCGAACAAACTCAAGGAAGGCTTGAGTTCGGATGGGCGGGATTTGTCCTTATCCATGTTTGCTCTCGGTCACGTAGATCTGCTCAATGATTTAGAGTTATGCTTCTTGGGACTGGGTATTGCGACATAGAGCGGAAAGCCCGAAACTATAATATATGCACCTTATGCAATATCTTTTGGCACACAAGGAACAAAAGTGTTCAACACCCGGGCAGGCAAGTGTCAGGAACTGCCGCTCAAAAGAGGGTTCGACCCAGAGGAAGACCAATATACATATCACCTTTAGCGCGTCAGCCGCTATTTGCCCAGTATTCGTTCTCTTCATTCACACTCTCATCGCGCGCGCTTCGCATGAGCTTGTGATCATTAATGAAGAAAATACAAGAGCACGAAGGAAATAGTAGAGACAATTCCCAGAATGGATATTATTTTTCCGTGAAACCGATCGACTTGATTTTCCTTTTTCGCTAGATCGAATCCGATCATCATCCCGAGTAAGCCACCTAGTGTTGCGAGAATGTATCCAGTGATTATCTGTTTTCTTGAGGGTGGTATGGGAAGTCGAGCTCCATAGCCTAATGTTGCTATTCCTCCGAAAATAGGCAGGAGCCCAAGCACGGCCACTACCGAGGGCAGCAAGGCTCTGGATGTGTCGAGCGAGAAGTATGCTGATATAGATTTCGAAACGTGGCTTTGCTGATTGCCCCATACGAAGTATATCTTCTCATCAACTGGCGGAGTCCATCTCAGGTCCATTCTGGCAATACTAGATCTACTGGGTTCGACATAGTATCCATAGGGCTGACTTGAGTTGTATTCCAGATAGCTTGATTCATTCATAACTCGGAAGTCTATGCTATCAGCTCCTGCGACATCGAAAGTTATGTGCAACGGCACACCTCTTGGAAAAGAAGGCGAGGAAACCGTAGTGTAACAGTAGTGTCTCCCGGCTGGGACAACGAAAGTTACGTTTAACCAGACAGACGAGTTAGGAACTCTAACATAAGGAATTATGGCAAGGAGAACACCAGCAATAACAGAAACAACTCCGATTGCAAGAAATGCTCTCTTCATACGCAGCGCACTACCCTACTGACCATCTGTTAGAATAAAACTGTATTTATGCCTGACAGTGAAGCGGACGCATTCTTTGGGTTTGGAATAGCTTCACCCTAACCAACCAAGATCGCGCCATTTCTAGTATGTCCGTTTTTGGACGCGCGTGCTTACCCACACTCTCACTCCGCGTGTGTGCGCGCGCGTGCGCGCGTGTGTGAGAGTGTAGGTGAGGATATAGTTATGGAGTGGGGTTGGCGTAGGAGGAGGCGTAGGAGTGGTTGGTTGGGTAAAGTTTTATCCAAACCGAACTACTCTCTTCAAATTTCGTCATGTCGGTTTGAATAATAGGTTCTCTAAAGAGAAGCCAGAAAGAAACATATATGAACAGCTGTAACTACGTCGACAAGATGGCGTATTGTAGGTTGGTGTTTTTGAAAATAGACAAGAAATATTCTCCATTGTTGACGGCGATAATCATGACGGTAGCCTTGGATACGACTATGACCTTTACGATGACGACAATAAATTCTGGATGGACATCGGGGTTTATTCAGAGATTTTTGATGGGCTGGACTATCGGTTTCGCTGTAGCTTTGCCGACAAGCTTACTGGTGATCCCATTGGCCAGAATGATTGTGAAAAGAATAGTTTCTGAATAGTTTGGGACCGAGATTCTATCTGAATCCAGTATGCCGCCCAGCAGCTAATACTTTTCCACGACCAGTTCACCGTCGTCGTTTTCGTTGGTTCGCGCGTGCTAAGGGCATAACCCGAAAAAACGTCCTATGAAAGCAAAGAGAGACAAGTTGAAACGAAAAAAAGCATGATGTTGATGGCGCATTGTTCTTGTAACGGCAACTAAGCGCCATGCGGGGACAATATGTACCCTGTGAAAGTCGCGTCTATGCCGTTTGTGTTCGGATCGGCGTCCCTGTACAGGTCTGTTCCCGTCATTTCAAGTTTCAGCAGCAACCCCTCATAGGCGGCTGTGCCATGGCCTTCAAGTTTGCCCTCGAAGAAGATGTAGGCTGTGTCCTTCACTGTGAACCTTCCTTCAAATGTGCCCGCAGCATTAGAGATCGTGAATGAACCAAAACCAACGCCTTCCCCGGTATTCAGACTGAAAACGGCATTTAACACGATCTCTAACACCCCAGTCAAACGTGGGTCCGAGCTTACGATAGGCCCCGATGCTTCCGCACCTACTTGGCGCACTATTCCACTCTTGAGGACATAAATGTCACCTGGCCAAGTTGCAGTCATACTCATAGTTCCTACAACCTCCGTTCGTGTTGCCATTGCGTTTACAATTCCAGGCATTATGACCGATAACGCCAACAAGACTATGACAAACATCAAGACTCTCCTCATTTCTCTCTCACCTCCTCCCCTACCAACACTTTGCAGGGAAAAGCCAAACCGATGTTGGAATCTCTGCATTCCACAGTACGCGTGAGATCTATTAATGAATTATGGAACCATGTTCTAGCGCGTGCTTCACTCACACACTCACTCCGTGTGCGTGTGCGTTGTATGGGTAGGTATAGGTATAGGTAGGTGTAGAGAAAGGGGTTGAGATAGTTAGTGGCAGGTAGTTTGTGGTTGGTTGGTTGGATAAAACTTTACCCCCCCTTGCCCTGTTTGTCTTTGTTTTCCCAGTATTGTCTTGTTCTTAGGTATTGTATTTTTGCTTTGAGCAGGTCCATGTAGAACTCCTCTTCCTTACTGTGCATTTTTCCAAGAATCCTAGACGCTGTTTCTGGGCCCACACCCTTAACCTCCAAAGCCGTTACCGCCTTCTTCCCATAACTCAAAATCAAATCCGCCTTCCGCCTAGCCTGAGTCAACTCCTTAAGCTCCTCCTCACTTAGCTCCTTGTCTTCCATTCTCTTCTTCAAAACCTGTGCTAGACGTCTGGCATCTTGGCTGAAATACATGAGCGCCAGAAGTCTGGAACCACACTTTCCGCATTCTGGCTGCTCAGGCAAAGCTCTCACCTTTTCTTCGGCCGTCCATTCTCCGCATTGTATGCACAACAGCCTAGCTGTCCTCGCTTCTATGGTCTTCTTCATCTTCTCAATATTGTTCAGCAAAACCTTTTCAGGCGCCATCAACTCTGAGACGTCGCTGAACTTCTCAAGAATATGATAAGCCAAAGGCGTAGGCTTCTCCGCACGATAAACAGCGCTTACCTTCAACTTGCCGTCTCGGACGTCACGCATAACCTCTTTAACCTTGTCAACGTCCACCTTCTCAACCAAAGCCTCCCGCAAAGTCTCATCATAAATAGGCGTGTCCCTAAACCGGCTTGGCAGCCCCGCCAGCCGCTCATAGCTCATCGTCTTCCCACGCGGCAAAGCTCCAAACCTGTCCGCCACAAACTTCATCTTATAACTAAACGGAAACTTGCTGTCCAAATACTCGTCAAAAGCCTTCTCAACCTCATCATCCGACAAACCGAACAGTATTTTGCTCAGATTCTCAAGCTCCTTCGGAGACAGCTTGTGCCCAGCCTCAATCAGAATCCGATACCCATCAGTCCACCAGCCAATAATAACCTCCCTGTCAGACAGCAACGTGTCAAAAACCCCGCCCAACGTGCGGTTCACAATCTCCCCGAAACAAGCATGTATGATAAGATACTTATCGAAAGCCTCAACCACAATCTGCCTGTCCGTCGGCAAAGGCGCACCCTGCTTAACATGCTCGTCAACCTCCTTAGTGGCCTCAACCAAATCCCCTCTGCCAGTCGCAAACTCTTTCCCAGCCTTCTCAGCCGCAGCCTCAACACTTCCCGACTCTTTCAGCGACTCCTTCAACCGTTCCCGCATGCGTCCCGTCTGCTGCGCCAAGTCAAAGGGCACAGGAATCATCTCTCCATCCCAGCCGGGAATCGCCGCTAGCGGGTCCTCAGAAGGCACAACGTGAACCGTGCCCGTCTCTTCCTCAATCTGCACGATGCGCCAGACCTTGCCCTTCACGATCATGTTCAAACCGACCCGTGCGTGCAATGCCATGAACTCGTCGCCCAACGTGCCAATTCTCCGATCAGAAATCACGTTCACTATCGGGTAGCGCCTTTCGTCAGGAATCATGCTCAAATTCTCAAAGTAGTAGCTTCGGCTCTTCCGCCCCTTCCTCAAAACACTGCCTTCCTCGTAGTATCTAACCTCATTCAAACTGTCTAAAAAGTCTACCACATCCAAAAGCTGGTCCTCAGTCAAATCACGGTAAGGATACGCTCTCCGCAAGATAGTCAGAGCCTCGTCAAGCTTTACTTCTTCCTTGTCCATCAGCAGCCCAACAACCTGATGAGCCAAAACATCCAAGGCGCCCTCATGAATCAAAACAGGCTCAATCTTACTTTCGCACGCACTGCGCACGGCAGCAATCGACTCAAGCGTGTCGTCAGGAAAAGCCGTAACGATGACCCCTTCCGAAAGCCTATCCAAACTGTGACCGCTCCTGCCAACCCGCTGAACCAGACTTGTGACTTGCCTAGGCGAAAGATACTGAACCACCAAATCCACATTTCCAATGTCAATGCCAAGCTCAAGCGTGCTCGTACACACAAGCGCCTTCAACCTTCCAGCCTTAAACTCATCCTCAATCCCCACCCGCTCTTCCTTGGATAAGCTGCCATGATGAACAGCAATGTCCGACCTGCCAAGCTGAGTAAATTTGAAACCCAGCATCTCCGCGTTCTGCCTGCTATTCACAAAGATAAGGGTGGACTTGTGGCTGTCCACAAGCTCAAGAATCCGCCTGATCCGAGCAGCCGCTTCTGGAGCCGTGTTAAGCTTTCCAGCCAAATCATAGTCCGCATCCGCAGGCGCAGGATTCTCCACACGATACCTGTAACCTTTCGGCAAGGAAGCCAGCACAATCTTGATGTTTCGATTTGTACCAGCCACAAACTGTGCAACCTCATCAGGATTCCCAACAGTCGCAGATAGTCCAACCCTCTGAAACTCCTTCCCAGTCACCTCGAAAAGCCGTTCAAGAGCCACTGTAAGCTGAGCACCACGCTTGCTTCCAGCCAACGCGTGAACCTCATCAACAATCACGTAGCGGACACTTCCAAGATGCTGCCTCATGCGCGAACCAGACAAGACAGCCTGCAAAGTCTCAGGCGTCGTCACAAGCATGTTCGGAGGGGAAATCGCTTGCCTCCGCCTAAGCTTCATCTCCGTGTCTCCGTGCCTCACCTCAACTGAAACATCCAACCGTTGAGCCCAGAAACTCAATCGTTTAAGCATGTCGCGGTTCAAAGCCCGCAAAGGCGTAATGTAAATAATGGAAATGCCCTTCTCCTGCCTCTGCTGAACAAAGTTCGAGAAAATGGGCAGCAGCACAGCCTCTGTCTTGCCGCTTCCAGTCGGCGCAATCAAAAGCACGTTCTCGCCAGCCAAAATAGGCGGAATGGCCATTGTCTGCGGTAAGGTAGGTTCAGCGAAACCTAGGTCTTTGAGTCCCTCTCGGATGGGTTTGCCCAGAAGCTTGAAAGCTTCTGAGTGTTGACTGTCCATTGTCAAATGTCTCAGCAAACTAGATGGTTGAAAATGACACTTATTCTTTACTAAACCTTAGGAACGCACCGTCAAAGCAGGGCTGCGACACTTCCCTAGCTCAGGGAAGTATCTCCTTCTTAAGGCGTAGGGCATCTTTCCCTCTGCCATAAAAGCCTTTGATCCTCTCCAAGACTTGAAAGCCGTTCTTCGCTGAGAAGTCCAACATTTTCTGGTTAGTTTCCCAGGTGTGCACGCTCAACGCCTTCATCTTCTTGGCCTTGGCAATCTTTGCAGCCTTCTCAACCAAGAGAGTGCCTATGCCTGTGCGTTGAAAGTCAGGGTGCACGTCAAGCCAGTCAACCTCTAAAGAACCGTCATTGTTCGGCGAGAGAATCATGAAGCCCACCCCTCTCGTGCCGACTTCTGCAACCCAAACCTGCTCCCTACGCGTCAACTTTTCCAGTCTAGCCTTAAGCTCGGCTGCCGCCTTTCGTTCCCAAGTTGAAGTCTTCTCCAACGTCGCAGCATAATCGACGAAATCCCTGCTTTCATACCTTCGAATCTTCGGCATACAATCCCAGACTACATCTTAACAGTGAAAGACAATTTCAAGCTTTTCTCCACATTCCAAGGAACCGAAACCTTTTCCTCAAACTTGCCATCAGCAAGAATGCTCTTAAACTCCGCCATCAGCGGTTCCTTCCTAGAGCAGAAGACCACCTCGCCGCGGGCATTAGTCCAAACAGTCAATCCCCTCGTTTTCCCCTTGTGGACAAGGTGCAAAAGCACGACTTCTTTCTCAACCTGCAACAATCCAATCGCGTTTGAACCGCTCAAGCCTTCAAAGAAAGCGTTCAAAGCGTCTGACCCAGCTCTGCTCTCAAGGTTCTCCTCGAAGAAGTGCGGCACAACTTCTGAATCAATGAGCCCAACCTCCTCAGACTCGAGAACATGCCTATTGGCCAGCTTTTCTCTGATTTCCTCGTAATTCTCGACTTTGCCGTTGTGAACCGAAACCACCGTCAAACCTGAAATGCATTCTGCAACGTAGGGCTGGGCTGTCGCCTTAGCCTTTGCTGTTTCCATGAACTCTGGACTGGGCATTCGGACATGACTCATCAAAACGGAGGCGTCATCAATCTTGACAATTTCAGAAAGACGCCTTGCAGGCGAGACATCGACCTTTCCAACTTTTTCCACAACAGTGCTGCCATCGCCCGTGAGGATGGCGACCCCAGCTCCGTATCCGCCAACTGGCTTAGGTTCATTTGGGTATTGATGGGCTTCTAGCTTCTCAAGAACGTTCAGAATCTTGGCCAAGGATATGGGCTTCTTCAACGCAAAGCCGAATATGCCGCACATTCAATCCGTCTCAATGGATAGTGCTTTTCCAAAACATAAATAGTTTGGTTCGACTATTCTTGTACTTGGACGATGAGGTAATCGAGGTACGTTGACAAAGAGGGATGATTGCTTTTTCCGCTCCTGAGTCCAAAACCTGTTGAGGGCGGTGCTTGCCTGAGATTCTGTGCGAAAACCCGATGCGGCGTCAGGCCTCGCAAATTGTGAGGACAAAGAAAAGAGAGGGGAAGTTTGTTAGCGTTCAGAAGATCCCGTGACGTAGGCCCAGACGCTTACCAAGGCAAGTGTTAGACAAGCTCCTGCGAACCCTGACAGAATGTATCTAGCGTTGAGGAACGCTGGCAATATCGACACGAGCGCTGGAATCACGTAAGTTGAAGTTACGTCAGCAATGACTCCTGCGAAGAACCCTAAGATAGCCACGAACACGAAAATCTTTAACCTTTCACTCATTCAATTTCACCCTTTGCTTAGCATTCCGTCTTAAGCCTCTTTTTAGTCTAACTAACACCTTTTTGTCTATAACTCCAAAATCAGCAACGCAGTCTTTTAATTAATGAATTAAAGCCCAAAACCGCTTTCGCCAGCCCATATAGCTCTACATATATACGCGCATATTTCAGGCATGTTAACAATGCATAAGATTGTTCTGCGCAGCCTTTATGTTTTAGAGGTATTAATTTGTCAGAAAGATTTAGCAAGAAATGGGAAACGAGAAGAGAAGAGCAACCATTCACAAACCGCATAAAGGAGGCAGTCAGGCCGCCAGGTCCACTGAAGCCAAGGCTAGACTTCGCCGTCAGACGCATCGAACTGCAAGTTCAAAAGCTGGATCAGGCAACAGACAGATTCGGCCAAAGAGACAAGACAATATTCGCGAGGATAGTTGACGCCTACACCAAGCATGACAGTGCCCGCGCAAATGTCTTTGCAAGCGAACTGGCCGAAATTCGCAAGATGGAAAGACTCATCATAAACGCTAGGCTCGCACTTGAGCAGATCGTGTTAAGATTACGCACAGTATCCGAACTCGGAGACGTAGTATCAACCTTAGGACCCGCAGTAGGGGTGCTCAGATCAGTCAGAGCTGGACTCGTAAGCGTATTCCCAGAAGCAGAGAGCGAACTTGGCGAAATCGGCAACATGCTGAGCGGCATAATGATCGAGGCTGGACAGGGCTCAGGAATGACCCTGAACTTTGACACAGTAAACGAAGACGCAGCCAAAATTCTCACGGAAGCATCAACCGTTGCAGAGCAAAGAATCAAAGAGAAGTTCCCAGAGCTGCCATCAGGAATCCCAGGAATACCAGCAACTTCACTAGGCGAGAGGTCACCGACCGAAACCTCATAGACTTAGGAGATGAAGAACATGTCACAAAACCCCAACCTTTTTCTTTCTGTCGGAAAACCCATTAAGGACGAATACGGTCGAACAATAGGCAAGATAGCATCTTTTGCATTAACGCCAAGCGGCAAGTTTGACGCCGTCTTCATTGAGCAAGGCGACGGAAAATTCTTGAAACACTCAGTGGAGTACCTGAAAATGGACGGTGCCGACGTGACACTCACCAGCGGAATCAAATCAGGAGCCAGCGCCTACTGCGACCAAATCCCCCTGATATGGCGCAAAGACCAAGCACTCAAAGTCCTTACAGACAAGAAGAAAATCTCAAGGGAACTATACGAGGAGCTGCACAACAACTTTGACGGCGCATTGAGCCAACTGAAAACCGAAGCTCAAAACCTGATAGAAGAAATAGAGAAACAGCTCGTCAGATTCGGTGAGGAAAGAAGACAACTCAACTATGCACTGGTGCATCTTGAAATCGAACACGAGATCGGCAAGATTGACAACCAATCCTACGACACAGCCTTCACCATAATCCAGGAGAGCCTCAAGCAAGCCAACGACGAGAAGAGCGATCTGGAACTTATGAAGAGCAGACTCTCCAACATTCTGCTGGGCGAGGCGCCAAAAATGACTGAACAAGACAAGAGCAAGGAAAGACCAAAAACGACAGTGCCTGCTGCTAGCGCTTATGAACTTCCCGAACCCCCAGTGGTCGTGTACGTGAAGGAAATCGGAAGAACCGGCATATAGCTCACAGGCAAAAAATGGCGGGCGGAGGGAAAAACTATCAAAGCACTTTTCCATTCAAGCCCTCCACCACTTCGTGAAACCGTAATAAAATCCATACACACTCTGAAAGTCCAGCAAAACAAGCTTGAACAGGCAGCTTTCAGGCTAAAAGAAAGAGACAAAATCCTTTTTCAAACATGCATAGGCGCCATAAAAAACAAAAACAAAGAAAGAGCCGCAATCTGCGCAGGCGAGATTGTCGAAGTTCGAAAACTGATAAAGTTTCTCTACAACGTAGAACTGGCCATTGAGCGCGTGATTCTCAGACTTGAAACAATAAAAGAGCTCAGTGAAATAGTCGTAGACCTCAAACCTGCTCTACGTCTTCTGCAGAATGTCTCACAGGAACTGTTCGAAGTTCTGCCAGACGTTTCATCCGAGCTTTCCATGGTCAACGAGACAATAAGCGAAACCCTATATTCTACCAGAGTAACCGTAGACGAATCAATAATTCCAGTGAATAAGAAAACTCCTGGAGGGGAAGAAATACTGCAAGAAGTTTCAAGCTTCCTCGAACAGAAGCTTTCCGCAGACCTTCCTGAACCGCCCGCTAACGCCAAAACCCCAGAAGCAGAGCAGACCACTCTGAAGGAGATGGTTGCACTGGCAACTAATTGCTCACAGACTGTTAATCGTGAGACCGTTGAGGAATACGGTGGTTCTTCCCAAACCCTCTTTTCTTATAAAAAAGCCGAGATTCAAGAAATCTCGTTGAAAATTGAAAAGCCATCCTTGGAAGATGTGCTTTTCGAGTACGTTAAGAAAGGTAATAGAGAAATCGACTTGACACGGTGCTCAGCCGATTTGGACACCTCCCATGAAGAGATTGAAGAGGCCCTTGAAAGTTTAGGGGCCAAAGGCAAGATAAAAGTTGAATTAAAGACTGAGTGATAAGAGGAGAAGACCTATGAGCGCTTCCCAAGAGCTTGAAAAAGACGCGACCAATTTCGCCTTGGAAGCTGTGCGTATAGATAAGCAGGGGGCAAAGGGCATGGCGGTAACCATGTACCAGAAGGCCATCGAAAGCCTCCTGAAACTCGTTCAGTTGTATCCCGAATACAGCCTGAACAAAGTCTACATTCAGAGAGCAATTGCCTATCAGGAAAGAATAAAGGCGATACAGGGGGCGACCGCACCAATCGGCCCGCATGCAGAAGTGAGAGAAGGCGAAGACACAAAAACGACTGAAGGCGGAAAATCCAGCTACGAGGAACTGATAGTTCAGGAGAAGCCAAGCGTCAAATGGGAAGAAGTAGTCGGACTTGACACTGCGAAAAGAGCAGTGAAAGAAGCCATAGTCTATCCCGTTCAAAGACCAGACTTGTTCCCGTTAGGCTGGCCGAGAGGGATTCTCCTGTTCGGACCTCCAGGCTGCGGAAAAACGCTTTTAGCTGCAGCCGTTGCGACTGAAATAGATGCAACTTTCCTCTCGATTGATGCGGCTTCCATAATGTCTAAGTGGCTAGGTGAAGCTGAACAAAACGTGGCCAAACTCTTCGGCTCAACTAGAAAATCAGCTCAAGAAGGAAAACTAGCCATCGTGTTCATCGACGAGCTTGACTCTCTCATGGGCAAACATGCAAGCGAGGTCGGCGGAGAGGTTCGTGTCAGAAATCAGTTCTTGAAGGAAATGGACGGCATCGTGGACAAGGGCAAAAACCTTCACATCTACGTCATCGGAGCCACAAACAAACCTTGGGACTTGGACTGGGCGTTCATAAGAAGATTCCAGAAAAGAATCCTGGTACCGCTTCCCGATCACCACACTCGATTAATGATGCTGAAGCTCTACACAAGCCACCTACAACTCACCACAGACGTTGATCTACACGAGCTGGCAAGGCTGTCTGAAGGATTCTCAGGAAGCGACATCCGAGACGTCTGCCAATCAGCACAGCTAAAACTCATAGGCGAATTCTTCGAAAGCGGTCAAGCAACCGACAAGAAAGCCACGCCGAGATCACTCACGATGGATGACTTCAGACAGATACTAGAAGAGAGAAAGCCAAGCGTTTCGCTCGACATGCTGTCGCTATATAACAGGTGGTTTGAAGCCTTCAAGGCTCTCTAAAAGGAGGAAATGAACCAGAACTGAAGTTTGGTGGAAAGGTTTGGAGAGTTTGATAATGATTTTAAGGAGTTCTCCTTTCTCCCATCTCCCCCTCAGACAAAGTCTCCAAACCCCACAAACACACTAGAAACGGAAGCTCTCAAGGAAGGCCCTCGCAGAAACATCTGTGATGGTCACTTGCGAAGAATTTCCTATTGTGCCGTTCTGAACGGTCCAGAGTGTGATTGTGCGTGCCTGACCGCGAACCTGAACAAAATCTGCGTTGGTTGCAGTTCTGGATTCCACGCTTTTTTCAATCATGCCGAACAACGGCCATCATCCGCAGAAAGCAGTTGGAAGGTTTAGAAGTTAACCATTATTATGCGGCCTTTGTTCGTCGTTCTCTCTTATCTCTCTTGAGGCTGTTCTCCACGATGTCCGCTATTCTCTTCGGATACCTCAACACGTCAACATAGGGAGTTTTCACGTTTAACGTTTCAGTTGAGCAAAGTCCTGTAAAAGCCAGTATCGGCTTGAAATCTTTCACGGCTTGCAGAGCTTCCTCAGCAGATTTCACGACTACGATTTTGTTTATGCTTTTCTTCTTGCTTACAAGCTTCTTGAACCCTTCTAGGAGAATTATGTCGTGGCCCTTGCATCTTCTCAGAATCTCTTTGAGCGAAAGGCTCCTGCTGACCTTTTCTATAGTGGCTATTTCTTCTGGTGCTATGCCAATGATGGTTCTGGCCCCTGCTTGGGCGTATCTCCACGTGTCTTTTCCCTTGGTGTCCATGGTGAAGTTCTGTTCGGAAATGTGCTTCACTGTGGCAATTCTGTAGCCTCTGCTTGAGAGCTCCTTCACCAAGGCCTCAACTGTGGTTGTTTTCCCTGAACGTTTGCTTCCGACAACTGCAATGACCGATGTTCTCAATTACGACACCCTTGATTACCTCATTTCTTCCGTGAAGGTTTTCTCAAGCATTTTCTTGTCTATGTGCAGTTTGCCTGAAAGGTCTTTCACCCATCTTACGTAAGCCCTGAAAAGATTTTGCAGTATCTCCGCCTTTTCTTCTGTGGACAAGTCCTTTTCTTCAGCGAGCAGCAGGGCAAACCATTTGCCTGTGTCTGAAAGTTGATAAGTCTTGACCCAGACGATCCGGCCATTGTGCTCCTTCTTCTCCATTTTCTCTGTCAAGATTCCAAGCTTACTTAACGACTTCGAGTTTTCGATTATGGTCTTGTTTGAGTACCCAAGTTTACCGACGAGGTCTTTTTGGTATATCTTGTTTGAGATGCCTTGACTGAGTGAGAATTTGAGGATGTCGACGGCCGCTTTTGAACCGAAGATCGCGTTCAGTACCTTTGTTTTCTGTTCCGATGGGAGGAACACTACATACGGATGTAGATTCTCGTTCAACCTCGTGCACTTCAGACTGCTCTGTCTCAGGCACATTTTAAACGTTGCGGGTGTGAACAATACGTTTTTTAGGATTCAAACCAAACTCTGTAAAGGTGCTCACGAACGGTTCCTAACGATTGGGTTCCGATGGATGGCGATACTTTCGCAACTAGAGAGGGCTTCATATTCAACGTTTTCGGATATGAACATCCTCCTGACAGAGTTCTTGCATTTTTGAAGTATATTCCCGCAAGGCTCAAGGGCCTCTTTCACATCGAGTTCCTAGAAAGGACGTGGAGATATGGAAGGTTACCGCTTCTTAGAGCGGAGAAGTTGTACACGGCAAGGAACTATCATGCCTTTATTGAAGCTTTCAGAAAGGAATTTCCCCCGTACGTGTACTGTTGTCCTTTCAGGCAGAAGGAAGTAATCAGTGCGCCGTTAAGCACCGTGAAAAGGGTTTATGTTCCCAGAGAATGCTTGCAGCTTCTGACCACACTTAAACGAAAGGATGCCCTGCAGAAGAACACATTGGAGTTTATCAGCTTGCTAGCAAGCGAAACAGGAATATCCCTACGTGATTTTGGTGTTCACGGCTCTGTCGCTTTAAACATGCACACAGAGAAATCCGACATTGACGTAGTCGTGTGCGGAGCGAACAACTTCCGAAGACTAGAGGCTGCTGTGGACAGGCTTGTCAAGAAAGGAGAGTTGAGCTATCTGTTTAACAACCGTCTTGACGCTGCAAGGCGCTTCAAAGGACGATACAGGGACAAGGTGTTCATGTACAACGCCATCCGAAAACCAGAGGAAGTCAACTCAAGATATGGCGATTTCACATACACGCCGATCGTGCCAGTCAAGTTTCATTGCATGGTGGAAGACGACGGCGAAGCTATGTTTCGACCCGCAACCTACAGAATACAAAATTGTGAGCCGGCGAACTTCTCTTCAAGACTTCCAAATGACAAGATTCCAAAATTCGTTGTTTCCATGATTGGATGTTACCGTAATGTGGCAAGGAAAGGCGACAAAATCCGAGTATCGGGAATGCTTGAATGCGTCCGAAAGGTCGAAACTGGCGAAACCTTCTATCAAGTGGTTGTTGGAACGGGAACCAGCGAGGAAGAACACATTTGGCCACTCTAAGGCTCAGAGATCGCGACGCGATCGTTACGAAGGAAGGCTTGATTTTCCGCGTTTTTGGCTACGCACCCGAAGGACGCCTACATCTGCGACATTGAGTACGCGCCTGCCGCAATATTCAAGTCTGAGAATCCGAAAGCATTCAGAAGTGACGGGCATAACGTTTTCTACAAGTTCTACGAAGACGAAGGCTGGAGATTCATCCGAGGCAGCTTTCCACAGTACATGATTCTTCATGGGATGCTTGGCAGGAAAGTTGTAGGAGTAAAAAGAAGCGAAATTGCTCAGGTTCGACGGCCACAGGAGGGACTCATAAGACTGGCTGCAATGAAACCAGAAGACCAGCTTGTCTCAGCAACGCAGAAGGTTCTGGGACTCGTAACGCGTCAGTCAGGCTTGTCCGCTGAAGATTTCGGAGTGTTCGGGTCTCTGCTTCATGGTTTTTATCATCCTCTGTTTTCTGACATCGACCTCACCCTCTGCGGTTCGAGCCAAGTCTCGAAGCTGCTTGAAACCCTGAAAGACCTTTACGCACTGGGTTCGTCTTTTAGCAACGAATTTGAAACCGACCAGTCAATAAGGGGCAAGAATTGGCAGTTCTGTAACTTCAGCCCGCAAGAATACGTTTGGCATCAACGGAGAAAGCTGATATACGCGCTGTTCAAGGACCAAGAAAGCGAAAGAACAATCAAGACGGAGTTTGAACCGGTGAAAGGCTGGAACGAAATCAGCAACGAGTATGATTCCACCGCCAGAGTTCTCCAGCGTGGCTGGGTCAAAATGCTGGCTCGGATAACCAAAGACTACGATGCGCCGTTCATTCCATCAACCTACAGCATTGAACCCCTCGAAGTTTCGGAAGGCGCAAAAGGGGCCCTTGAAACAAAGCGAATCGTCTCCTACATGGAGGAGTTCCGAATGCAGGCCCAAAAGGGTGAGACAGTGTACGTCGAGGGCAATCTGGAGGAGGTCACAACGTCAAGAGGCAACTTCTACCAAGTGGCGCTGACCTATTGCCCAAGATACTACGAGCAGGTTCTGAAAGCTGCAACTGGCAGGTCAAGCTAACACCATATAGTCTGAAGGCTTGTTTCCCAGCAAGATTCTAAAGTGCTCGTGGTTCTTCTTGCTGTCTCTGACACGTTCGACTTTTCCCTGTGCAACAACTGTCTCGCCTGCTCTGGCTTGTTCACAGAACCTGCCGCGGAAAGACACAATTTCTGATACTGCAGGTCTTGGGCCTTCGACAACCGTCACTTTTTCAACTTTGTACTTGCAGGGCGTGAATATTGCCTCAGAATCGTCGGCAACTGTCGCCCTAATCCTTGCATAACCAAGATTCCCATAGCGAACGTCGCCGTACTTTTCGCTAGTCTCGTTCCAGCTCTTCACAAAACGCATGAAATAGTCTGTTCCGTTGAACTTGCCTTGCATAACCTTTCTCGATTCAGTTCGAACGAAATCCTCAAAATTCATGGCGGTGTCTTTCGAACGAAATTCGAACAAGATCTTCAAATCATCTTGAGTGTACGGCCTAAGTGGCCCACGCTTGTGCTTCAGCAAGTTCTCCAATGCAGCATGCGCTTTCAAGCAGTTTTGAGAACCATAGATGATGGGGTCAATGTCAGAACTTGCCGCGCTGAGTCTCGCCAGAATCGAACCTGAAATCCCAAGTGCGTTCCACGGAAGATTGGCTTTCTCTCTCAGCAGCTCGGCCAACTGCAAGGCTCGGTTTTCAAGTGTGCTCAGGCTTTTAGAACTACGGAGTCGCTGGAGTTTTTCGACTGGCTTGTAATGCTTTATCACATCTTCAACTGGGACTTCGCACAGAGTTGTGTCAAAGATAGGATCGTGAACCACGTAGTGTGGAAGGTCTCGTTGCAGAAACTTGAAGCGTTCGGTAAGGGAGTAAACCTTCCAATACGAAGCTTTCTTGCGTTTGCGGTTTCCAGAAGAATCTGGAATGAAACGTGGATACGCTATTATGCGGTTTGGGGGATGAACCAATCCTTTGACGTCAAAAATCACTCTTTTCATGTTCTCGATGAGGTCGCCCTCGAGGGCTCTTATTGCCATAGATTCACCTGTAGGAACTGCGCGGGAATATTACAGTTTGCGTGTGACAAGATTCGCCCTGCGGAGAGCAAGGATTAGGCCGATGCCTATTATGGCTGCAACTATGGTGAACAGTATTCGTTCAAGGGCAGAAATAGGTATCATGTACATAAATAGTGCCGAAATGTTTGGCAAGCCTAGGGTCCTCAAATTATCTTCTACCCAAGAAAATGGAATGAAAATGTTGACCGAGCCTAAGAAAACTAGGTTTCCAAGCATATGGTCCGCTATTATGCCACAGTAGCTGGCCACAGAAACTGCCAGAACAAATGGGCTCCTACCGATACCAAACAAACTGTAGACGACTACTATTCCACCTATCAGGAACAGCGGCAGAGACAGATATGAACCAATCCACACGTCTTGCGTGTATGGTCTAGTGAACATGTAAGCCAGCACCAAGACAACTATTCCACCGAGAAGATGGGCTGGTTTCACCTGCCATTTTTCTCCTTCGATCTTTCCCACTTTGAAAGCTTTTGCAGTCCAGCCTCTGGCAGCGAGTATGAGAGCAAGACCTGCAAAGTGAAGTATCGGATAGAAGGGAGCCTGCTGACCGACCGCCGTAAGATACCACCCTAGGATTAACAGACCCAGAACAACCGCGGCGACCATCCATCCTTTGATTCTGCCTTCATTGTTTCCGATGCCTTTCTGTGTGAGAAACCCAGCGATTAGGGCAGAAACTGCCGGACTGAATGACGTAAGTATGTCAAAAGGACTTCCAGCTGTGACCAGTCCACCAAAAAGCGCAGCTGCAAAACCAAGGTAGGGGCCGATAACCATCCCGTAGACCGGTGCAAGCACAGCATCAAACTTGATGCTTGCGCCAGCTGCTCCCACTATGGGAATTCCCGGCAAGACTTTTATCACAACAGCTGAAAAGGCAGCAAAAACTGCCATAAAGGCAACATCAAGTGAAGAGAGTTTCAAGCATTCTTCCTCCTGTAATTTTGTTCACTGCTGTGTAGCGTTTTACACAATGCATTAATAAATCTTGCCACATCGATGACGTGTGAAGGGAGCCGCGTAAAGATGCATGTCGACGAGAGAGCAAGACACATCTCAAAGTGTCTTGAGCTGGCTATTCTCTTGGAGGCTAGTGCCCACAAGCCTGGCAACGTGAACAGAACAAATGGGTTCGAACGTACCCGCTACGAGCATTTCCTTGCTTCTGCAGTCGCTACGGCTTCTTCTTTTGAACTCGCAGCCCGACGAGGAATTGCGGTTTCGCGACGAGAAATCAATGTCGGCGCGGTCGGAGTGGGACGAATCATAAAGGACTCTGTGGTAAATGCTAACGCTTGGCAACGCGGCGGCAACACTTTACTTGGCACAGTTATTTTGCTCTCGCCCATAGCAGTCGCAGCAGGAATGGCCTCAACTGAGGAGGGAAGTTTTGACATCCCGCTGGTGAGGGAGAAAGTGAAAGCGGTTGTCGAGTCAACCACGCCAGAGGACGCTGTCAACCTTTACGAGGCCATAAGGATTGCCAAGCCAGGCGGTTTGGGCACTAGTTCACAGCTTGACGTTAACGACCCGAATTCCACAGACAGAATTCTCAAAGAAAGAATTTCACTATACCAAATCTTCAAAATAGCTTCAGAATACGATTCGATCAGCTCAGAATGGGTCAACAATTACCACATAACGTTTGACACTGCTTACCCATCATTAGTACAACAACTCAAGAAAAGCGACAAGTTGGACGTAGCTATCGTTCACACTTTCTTGAAGGTTTTGGCTGAAAATCCAGACACTCTAATAGCAAGGAAGACCTGCACCGAAAAGGCAAGAGGAATCTCTTCGGAAGCGGAGGAAATTCTGAAGCTCGGAGGTCTTGAAACTGTGAAGGGCAGAGAAAGCCTAAGCAAGTTCGACTTAAGCCTCAGAAGCTCAAGCAACCTTCTAAATCCTGGCACCACCGCGGACATCATCGCCGCAGGTTTAGCCTTGTGTGTTCTTGCCGGTTATAGACCGTGACTACTCTTTTTCAACCCATCTTTTGTAGAGAAGGATTCCAACCGCGTACAGGATTAACGCCGTGATGGTAAGAGTTCCGATTGGCAACAGCAGGTCGCTCAATGTGGCGTTTCGAATCATTATGTCTCGAAGTGCTTGAGCCGCGTAAGTCATCGGTATGAATTTCCCGATTTGCTGCAGATAGTCCGGAAGGTATTCGATTGGGAAGTACATTCCCGTGAAGAACTGAAGCACTATGGCGATCGTCGTGGCTGCGTTTGACGCTTCTTGTGGGGCTCTTCCTATGCACGATATTATCAGACCTAAGGCTATTCCGTTCATGGACCCTAGGAAGAATATCGGGATCAGCAGAGGAACGTTCCAGTTCAGTTTCGGGCCGAGCAGAACTACGGCCAACGCGGACATGATGATGATGGATATGGCTGTTTGGAAAAGGGCGGCAAGAGCTTTTCCAAAGAGCACTTTCATCGGGCCAGCTGGTGACGCTCTGATCTTTTTGAGTGTTCCTTTTTCCCTTTCGTAAACGATTGCTCCTGTGGAAACGACCATGCTTGAGAATAACAGCGGATAGGTCAGCATACCGGGCACGATGCTTTCTTTGTAGCCTATCTTCTGGCCCAATACTGATGCTTCTTCGCTTACCGTTACGGGTTCTGTGTAGTTTGTGCCATGAGTCTGATTATAGAACGACTTGTAGAATTCTGAGAAGAAGGCCTTGACTCCGTCTCTGACTAGTCGCGCAATATCAGGATTAGTATCGTCCACTGCTAGCAGTACTTGTGCATTCGCTGAAGTGAGGTTCTGCGTGAAGCCTTCTGGGATTGTTACCACGGCGCGCACGTTGGACGCATTCAGCTCTTTCATGGCTTCGGCCTTGTCGGCGAAATTTATGACAGTGAAGATTCCCGTGCTGTTGAGCCCTGATATTATGTTTGTACTTATCCCGTATTGGTCATAATCGACTACTCCTATTTTTGCGTTGAACGGGATTTCCCTTCCGAAGATTGCAGTGAACAGAAGAAGTATCATCACTGGGAAGGCTATTGTCCAGAAGACCGTTCCTCTTTCTCTAAAGAACGTCTTAACGTCTTTCACGGCAATGCCGATTATGGCGTTCAATTTCCTTCCTCCGTGAGCCTTCGACCGCTCAGTTTCAGAAACACGTCCTCCAGAGTCGGCTCGACAACCTCAATTTTCTCGGTGAGCACTTCATGTTCGCCGAGAGTGTTTGACACTTTGGTCATGGTTTCCCACGGGTTCTTTGCAGAAATCCAAATCTCGTCGCCCACCAACGTGCCTTCATGTTCTTTGAGAATCGTAAGTGCCTTCCTCGTCTGAGAGTCCTTCACTCTCACGTGGATCGCTGGCTGTCCGCCAATCGTTTCTTTCAGGACCCGTGGCTTGTCTAGTGCGGCGATTTTTCCTTTTTCCATTATCGCGACTCTGTCACAGATTTCGTCAGCTTCGTACATATCATGCGTGGAGAGAACCACTGTTTTTCCATAGTCCTTGAGATTCTTGATGAGCTCCCAGAACTCTCTTTTGATGGTGGGGTCGAAGCCGACTGTGGGCTCGTCCAAGATCACGATGGGCGGGTCGTGAATAATTGAAGCTGCAAGGTTTGCGCGCCTTTTCATGCCGCCTGAAAGTTTCTCGACCTTTCTGTTCAAGAACTCACCGACGCCTAACACCTTAGTGGAGAAATCAACTCTTTCTTTGAACTTCGCTGAATTCATAGAATAGAGCGAAGCAGAGAAGGCAAAGTTTTCTTTCACGCTCAGCAAGTCGTAAAGCAGCGTTTCCTGAGGGCAGAAGCCAATCAAGCCCCGGACCTTGTGGGAGTCCTTGAGCAAGTCAAATCCTCCGACAGAAACTTCTCCAGAGTCAAACCTTCTAATGCCGCAGAGTATCTCCATCAACGTCGTCTTCCCAGCGCCATTTGGACCTAACAGGCCGAAGGTTTCTCCCTCCTCGACATTAAAAGAGACGCCGTCAAGAGCCTTAATGTTACCGTAATGCTTCGCCAGACCTTCAGCTTGAATTATCATTTTCACCATCCCAACAACCCTCAGTTTGAAGTAAGCATCTCTGCTTTCATACTTATTGCATATAAACATTTTTCAATCCAACATGAGAACATCTATCTTAATCATCAGAATGCAGATATTCATGAATCACAAGTAATCTTGAACTGGACAAGCCGTGATTAACACATGGAGGAGAAACCAAAACTGCTCGTCACATTGCTTACCGGGCGAACAATAGAGCAGGGCGTAGGCAAAGAGCACGGCAAGAACTCAGAAGAATACTTCGAGAGCGTCTCACTCTGCTACGTGGACCCTGAAGACCTGAAACGGCTAGGAATAAAGGAAGGAACCAACGTTTCAGTCTCAACAGCTCACGGTTCAATAGTCGTGAAAGCGGCAAGATCACTGAGAACGCCACATCAGGGAGTGATCTTCATTCCTTATGGTCCATACGCAAACGCCATAGTTGATCCTGAGACCAACAGCATTGGCATGCCCTCTTTGAAGGGAATACCAGCCGAAGTTGAGCCTGCGCCTCACAAGCCTGTTCTAACCCTCAAAGAGCTTCTCAAGATGCAGTTCGGGAAGGGACAAAATGACAGTTGTTAACGCCGTCGTCTGCCCAGTTTGCGGAGCACTGTGCGACGACATAGAACTAACGATCAAACATGGAAAGATAGTCAAAGTCAAGAACGGCTGCTCCATGTCCGAGGCAAAGTTCCTGAACTATGATAACGATAGGCCTCTGAAACCACTTATGAGAAAGAATGGAAAACTGGTTCCAGTCTCGTTCAAAGAGGCAGTGAGCAAGGCTGCTCAGATCCTTGCAGGAGCAACGTATCCGATATTGTATGGGTGGAGTTCAACAAGCTGTGAAGCTACGTCTACTGGCATTGCGCTAGCCGAAGAGGTCGGAGGAGTAGTCGATAACACTTCAACCGTTTGCCACGGGCCGTCAGTCCTGAGCATACAAGACGTCGGCATATCCACATGTACCCTCGGCCAAGTGCGGCACCGAGCCGACCTTGTGGTCTATTGGGGAAGCAACCCATGGAGCGCACACCCGCGACACATTGAGCGTTACACAGCTTTTTCTGAAGGAAGGTTCGAGAAAAGTGAATGGAGAAGCTACTTGAGCAAGACCAAGGCGCTGACAGGAAGGAAAAAGGTCGCAAGCGTTCTTAGAAGATTGTCTGTTGAAGAAAAGCCTTCGGCACCTCCAGCTGCTGGTTCAGTGTCCTGCCCGGCGATCTCGAAAAAAGGCAGAAAGCTCATAGTTGTAGATGTTAGAAGAACAAGAACCGCCGATGCTGCTGACTACTTCATCCAAGTCGAGCCGAACAAGGACTACGAGCTTCTTCAGACCTTCAGAGCTTTGATCCGAGATCAGGAGATTGATGTTGATAAAGTCGCTGGCATCCCGACGGAACACCTTGAAGAAGTCGCCGACGCAATGGTGGGATGCAACTTCGGAGTGATATTCTTTGGACTTGGATTGACCATGAGCAACGGAAAGCTCAGAAACGTGGATGCTGCGCTTTCTCTGGCTCGAGACTTGAATACTCGCACAAAATTTGCGATCATGCCCATGCGCGGCCACTTCAACGTCACCGGGGCCGACATGGTTTTCACGTGGCAGACGGGGTATCCTTACGCTGTTGACTTTTCCATGGGATATCCACGGTACAATCCTGGAGAAACGTCAGTTATAGATGTTCTCTTGCGCCGGGAATCAGATGCAGCCTTGATAGTTGCGTCAGACCCTGTGGCGAATTTTCCAAGAGAGGCAGCCAAGCACTTGGTTAAGAATCCTCTCATCGTCATTGACCCTCACATGAATGCGACATCCCAAATGGCCGATGTCGTTTTTCCTTCGGCGTTCGTTGGAATAGAGACGACCGGGACAGCGTACCGCATGGACCATGTTCCCCTTCCGCTCAAGAAGGTTGTTGAACCACCGAGAGGTGTGCTATCAGACGACAAAATCTTGAGAAGAATCCTTGCGGAGGTCAGAAGAATCAGGAAGAAAGCACAGCCGGAGGCGGCGTAAGTGGAGCTTCTGATAAGGAACGGGTTTGTCTTCGACCCTGTCAATGGCATCAACGGCGAAAAGATGGACATTGCCATTCATGATGAAAAAATCGTTGCAAGTGTCAACGAACGTAAAGCAAGGAAAATTGATGCACATGGTATGATTGTCATGCCTGGCGGGGTGGATATCCACTGTCACATCGCTGGTGCAGAAGTGAACATAGGGCGATTGCTGAGACCTGAAGATCACCTTAAGGATTTTGAACCGAAGACATCTGTCACGAGGTCTGGGGTCGGACACTCGATTCCATCGACTTTCACGACTGGCTATCGGTACGCAAGGATGGGCTACACGACTGTTATGAATCCTTCGATGCCGCCTTTGGAGGCGAAGCACACGCATGAAGAGCTGAACGACACTCCGATGGTAGACAAGGCCACCTATCCCCTTCTCGGCGACTGGTGGTTTGTGCTTGAATATCTGAGGGACGGCAGAATCGAGGAATGTGCGCGTTATGTAGCGTGGATGATGACTTCAACAAAGGGCTACGCCGTCAAAATCGTCAATCCCGGAGGATTGGAGGCGTGGGGTTTCGGACACAACGTCAGCAGCCTCGACGACCAAGTGCCCTACTTCTGCATAACTCCGCGCGAAATCATCCGAGGACTGTGCAAGGTCAACAAGCTTCTAGGTCTGCCTCACACGATTCACGTTCACACGAATAATCTTGGCAAGCCTGGTAACTATGCGACGACTTTGGAGACTATGAAATGCGTCGAAGACCTCGCTGCTGGAAATACACCGGTAATACACGTCACGCATTGCCAGTTCAGCGCCTTCAAGGGAGACGACTGGAGAACACTTGAATCTGGCGCGAGTGAAATAGCAAGCTACGTCAACAACCATTCTCACGTAACTCTGGACATGGGCCAAGTGATATTCGTGGATACAACGACGATGACTGCGGACGGCCCGTTTCAGTATGCCCTGCATGAGCTGAACGGAAGGAAATGGGTGAATGACGACATCGAAACTGAAACAAGCGCTGGAATCGTGCCGTTTAGATATCGCCGAAAGAACTACGTCAACGCGATTCAGTGGTCAATAGGCCTTGAACTGGCCTTGCTCATCAAGGACCCGTGGAAGATTTTCATGACAACTGACCATCCAAACGGCGGCCCATTCACCTCTTACCCGAGGATTATGACTTGGCTCATGAGCAAAAAGGCGCGAGAGGCGACATTGAGAAGGATAAACCCGCGAGCTCGAAGTAAGAGTCTTCTTCCGTCAATAGAACGCGAACTAGGCTTTTATGAAATCGCGGTTGTGACGCGAGCTGGCCAAGCAAGAGCTTTAGGTCTCCACAATAAAGGGCATTTGGCCGTGGGAGCTGACGCCGACATAGCAATTTACAGCGTGAATCCAGAGACAACAGACCCCTCAAGAGAGTATAAGATGGTGAGAAAGGCGTTCAGAAGAGCGGTCTACACAATCAAAGGTGGAAAGGTCGTTGTCCGCGACGGCGAAGTGGTCAAACATGTTGAGGGCGCGACTATGTGGCTTGACGTGAAGACCGACGAGCAGGTGGAAGTAACCGATGAAATGAAAAGAAGATTCAGAGAGTATTGGACCGTCGAATACGACAATTACCCAGTGACGGAGAACTACCTCCAAATCTCACATCCAATTGCCGTAAAGGCAAGTGTGTAAAATGATAAGCCTTCGTCCCGCGAAGGAGTTCAGGTTTCCCGTAACCGCCGAATGCATCAGCCCAGACGTTTTCGAGAGCAAAACACTCAATGAAATAGAAGCACTCCCAGTCTGGGAAGGAAACAAACAAAGGAAGCTCGGCAAACTCTTCAAAGTCGAAGAATCCACAAATGGAGACCAAGCCCAGGACACGGTCATAGCCATTCATGGCGACGTAAGCAAGGTTCGAAGAATAGGCACAAGGATGACGGAAGGCGAGGTAACCATCAACGGAAACGCGGGGATGCACCTAGGCGAGGGAATGAAAGGCGGCAGAATAACCGTGCACGGCAACGTTGAAGGATGGGCTGGTTCCATGATGAAAGGTGGAACAATCGAGATTCACGGAAATGCCAGCGACTACTTGGGTGCACCCTACCGCGGAAGCAACGAAGGCTTGCGTGGCGGAAAGATAATCGTTTTCGGAAACGTTGGAAACGAAGCGGGAGCACACATGAAAAAAGGCATAATCAAAATCTATGGGAATGCAAGCCAGTTTCTTGGTTTTCGAATGCGCGATGGTACAATCTACGTTCAAGAAGACTGTGGAGACCGAGCGGGGGCATGCATGGTTAATGGCAAGATAGTCATAGGGGGATTCATGGAATCTGTCCTTCCGACTTTCACGATAGATAGTATCAAGCAAAAAGTCAAAATTGAAGAAAACGAGACTGTCGAAGGCCCTTTCTACCTTTTCCTTGGAGACCTCTCAGAAAGCAGCGACGGCAAGCTTTATGTTTCCAAAGAAAAGAATCCACACTTAAGCCATTATGAAAGATTTCTTTGAGGAAAAAAATTGAAAACCCTAAGTGTAAACAGACTCGGGTGGAAGGTTCTTGAAAAGCTGTGTGAGGACACAGATTTCTACGGAGTCAAGGTTCAGAAGGCAGATTCTGGAACCACCATTGTCGATGCTGGAGTTAAGGCAAAGGGCGGTTTGCAGGCAGGAAGAATCATAACGGAAATTTGCATGGGAGGATGCGGAAAAGCAAGAATAACTAGCAGGAAATATGGAAAGTTGGAGCTTCCTTCCATATTCGTTCACACAGACCACCCCGCCATCGCCACTTTAGGCTCGCAATACGCTGGTTGGCAAATCAGCGAAGAGGGCTACTTTGCAATAGGCTCAGGACCCGCAAGAGCCTTAGCCCTGAAGCCAAAAGAAATCTACAGGGAAATCGGGTATAGAGATGACTTTAACAAGGCGATAGTGGTTCTGGAGACCGAGAAGTTTCCGCCTGCAACACTGTTGGAACGCCTTGTCAGCGACTGCAAAATCCTACATGAGAACCTCGTTGTGATTTTGACACCAACTACAAGCGTGGCCGGTGCGGTGCAGGTTTCAGGCAGAATAGTTGAGACGGGAATCCACAAACTCAGAAAGCTTGGATTGAGTCCTAATGCAATATTGCACGCTTGGGGATGTGCCCCGATCCCGCCGATTCATCCGAAGTTTGCAGACGCTATGGCAAGAGCAAACGACGCAATACTCTACGGAGGAACAGCCTACTACATCGTTGAGTATGAAGATGAAGAAGAACTAAAGAAGATTGTGAAGGACGCTCCGTCAAACGCTTCGAAAGACTATGGAAAGCCCTTCATCGAGATCTTCAAGGAAGCAAACTACGACTTCTACAAGATCGATCCGAATCTTTTTGCACCAGCCATCGTAGTTGTGAACAACATGAAGACCGGCGCGACATTCCAGAGCGGAAAAGTCAATGCAGAGGCATTGGCGAAGTCATTTGGCGTCAGCACCAACTGACGGTTAGCTTTTAACGTAGGATTTCACAGTTCTCGCCAACGAATAGCCTACGGGGATCGTATAGAGCGCCAAGGTTGCGTTGAATATTACCACGAGTGGGATAGTGGCGATTATAGCTACTTCCGGTAGACTGTAGCCGACCGGTGATGGAAAGCGGAGACATACGTAGTTGACCAAAGTCATAGCCAGCGTCCTCAGAACGACGCCTGATGTAGTGAGCAAAGCAGCTACTAGGGGCTCGCTTTTCGGCGAATGCCTTTCGATTAGAGCCTTCGTGATGCCTAGACCAAGAAGCATACTCAAAGCCGCCGCCAAATTGTAAAGCGGACCAGTGGGCAAGTCCCCAGGAAAGAACATAAACAAAGCCAAAGTATTCATAACGGCTATCAGAAGCCCGACTCTGGCTCCGTAAATGAGGAAGGCGGCTACGATTGGTATTTCCCATATTTGGTAAATGAGAAACGGCGCGTAAGGCGCTGGGATTTTCAACGGGGACAAGTTTAGGACAATGGCAAGTGCGGCGAATACAATTATAGCGGCAATGGTTCTCGTGTTCACTGTCATCCCCCCAGACTACGGCAAGACTTATGCAAAGCGTAATTACTTAAGAGTAGCTACTCAGAATAGAGTACGCCCTGATTTCCTGGGGGTTAAATAAATATGGCTCATCAGTATCTTCTATTGGGAGCACGATTGTCTGAGACTACAAGATTATCTTCGAAAGATGTTAAGAACTGGCTTGAACGCGAAACCGGCTCAATGTTCAATCCAGTCCACACACGAGCGAAGAAACTGCT
>Ga0315285_10001258_pt1 | contig 26507 bp, 25 predicted proteins | sample YL17G09_36_MG_FD_203698 | JGI IMG/M metagenome (GOLD analysis project Ga0315285, IMG submission 203698) | Sediment microbial communities from Yellowstone Lake, YNP, Wyoming, USA - YL17G09_36 | ecosystem: Environmental > Aquatic > Freshwater > Lake > Sediment | place: USA: Wyoming | collected... | reverse complement strand
TTTTGGCCGTTCCCAGCAGGCTGGCGTACAGGTTTTGGATCTGGTTGATGGGGATTGTGGCCATGGCATTGTAAGTGTCGTTGACGAACTCAACGAACTGGAACCGCAGCGTGGGGCTTTGCAGCGAGACGAGAACGGCGGTGACCTCGAGGTCCTCGCGTTGGGCGGGCTCCTGTTCGGCCGCGTCGTGTTTTTGGCCGTGGACGTCCCAGACGGAAGCGAGGTCGGCGAAAATGGCCCGGTCGTTGGGGCTGCCGGACGGCCCGAGGATGCCAACGACGGTGTAGGGATTTGCGACATGGTCTTCGCGGACGCCGTCCGGCAGCTCGATAAAGCCGTGCGAGCCGATGAAGGTGTCGCCGATTAGTAACCCTTCGGCTCGTGCGACGGCGCTCCCGAGCACGGCTTCCATCGGTTTTTGAAACAACCTCCCTTCCGCCAGGTTGAACGGTTTTCGTTTTTCGCCGGAGACGGGGTTGGTCCACGTGTAGGAAAACAGGTCGGTAATGGTGCCGACAATTCTGAACCCGCGGTAGGTGTCGCCCATGCTGATGGGGAACGCGGCCTCGACGTCTTCGTTTTGTTTGATGGCCTCGTAATCGGATAGGCGGATGTTTCCGGTGGGTGTGTCCATGAAATACAGGGCGCTCAACACCAGTTGGAGGGGGCTTCCTTTTGCGCCGACCACGATGTCGAACGACTGGCCTTCTTCCTCGAACCGTTTTCGCGTTTCCTCGCGCAGCGTGAGCACGGAGTAGATGAGGCCAACGCCCAGCGCGACGGACAGGATGGTGAGGGCGGACGTGAATTTCCGGTTCCAGAGATAGCCCCACGCGATATGCCAAAGGCTCATGATTTCACCTCCCGGACCAGGTCGCTGCAGTCGAACTGGGTCGGGCAGAGGCCGGCGAGTTCGCGGGCGTGGGTGACGAGCAGCAGCGTGACGGTTTGCTCTCTGCACAGTTCCAGCAGGAGTTCCATGACGGTTTCGGCCGATTTGGGATCCAGGCTGCCAGTCGGTTCATCGGCCACGACGATTTTCTGCTTGTTGGCGAGCGCGCGGGCGATGGCGACCCGCTGGCGTTCGCCAACGCTCAGGGTGGCCGGCTTGCTGTGAAGCCGGTGGCCAAGGCCGACGCGTTCAAGCAGGTGTGTGGCGCGCGATTTCCATTCGGCGGAGGGGAGCGTGTCGCTGAACCGCATGCCGATCAGGACGTTCTGGAGGGCGGAAAATGGGGCGAGCAGATTAAATGTCTGGAATACGAACCCAAACCGTTCTCCGCGGAACCGGTCGAGTTGGCTTTCGCCCAGCTTGGTGGTGTCGACGCCATCCACCGAAATCGCGCCCGAATCCGGGCGGAGAAGGCCCGAAATCAGGTTGAGCATGGTGCTCTTGCCGCAACCGCTGGGCCCCCACAGGGCCATTTGCGCGCCGGGCGGCGCCTGAAAGGATTCGCAATAAAACTCGACCCCGGGGCCCAGCCGGCGCCGGCATCGCTCCATCTTCACCATCGTGTCGAGGTCTCCTCCTACGGCGGGAGCCGCTCCACTCATTGCAATCTCAGTGCCGCCAACACGCTGGGCGGCCACACCTTGCAGATTACCAGACAACCGCGGGGCCTGTCCAATTGAGATGTCAATTCAGATAACGCTGTGAGTTGGTCACACGTGCATGATTTCCAGCTCGGTCATGTGATGGCGCTCGCGCAACTGGACCACCGGGTGTTCGCCTTCCGTCTCCAGCCGGTAATCCTGCCCGTTTTTCTCGATGTTCTCAGCAATAACCTGCTGGCTCGGCACAAACCCACCCGAGTTTATCTGCTCCTGTATCACGAAATACCTGGAATCCGGCGCGAGCGAGTCGACCGGCACGTAATTGGGGCCGTCCGCGGTCAGGTCATACTGGTTCCGCTCAATTTGGCGGACGTAGTCCTTGTTGGACTGAAAGACGGTGAGTTCGGGGAATTCGCCCAGCATAAGCGAGTCAAAATCTTTGCCTTCAGATCGCTTGAGCAATTCGCCCGCAATCCGCACGTGCTCGATCTCGTCGCTCAGGTTCATTTCCCAGATGCCGCGGATGCGCCCGTCGGATTCCGACTGCATGCACGAGTAGTACATGTACGCTTCGTTGTACTCGTGCATGACCAGCCGCTCCAGCCAGGTCTCGCGCGGGTCGGCCAGCGATTCGTAATGACTGACATGCTGCTCTTCGATCTGGGCGATCTCCTGGTACAGCCCCCGCGCGACCTCCGAGTTCAACCGGTTCCCGACGTTCATATAGAAATTCATCGTCTGCTGTTCGCCCGAAACGATGGTCAACACGTGCAGCTTGGTGAGCACCTCGGCCCGGTCTTTGTCGTACGGCGTCCTGATCGAATCGAACGGGTGGCGATGTTCGTAAACGGTCGGCCTCCCCGGGAAGATTTCGGTGTAGTCGCCGACGATCTTCTCCGCCTGCTTGCCCGTCATCAGTTCCATCAGGTTGGAATACCGGTACAGGTGGTCGAAATCCTCCACCAGCGCAAAATCCAGCGCCGCTTTGACATTGGGATCGGGCTCGGTTCTGGCCAGCCAGGCGGTGAGATCGACCGCCACCTGCTCGTACCCGAGCGTCACCTCGAGCACGTCTTCCTGCGCCGGTATCAGCCAATGGACAATTTTCTGCTGCTGCTGTTCCACCCGCCGCGACATCGCCAGTTGTTGTTTCAAGGCCGTGTCCGTCGTGTTGCGGCTCATCTGGTGGCCGAACATCACCGCCTCCACTTCAATTCCGTTCATCAAAATGACGCGGGCGCGGGTGAACGGGTCCACGCTCTCTTTGTCGTAAGGCCTTACGTTCAACTCTGACCAGTTCCTGATTTGCTTGTCGATGGGCGTCCCCCGTTCCTTGATCGGATTGAATCCCATGTTTACGCCTCCTCTCGTAGTAGCCAATGGGACGGCACGGTTGTGTCGCCTGCATGGTTATGCCGCTTGCCGTTCCCTTACAACCCGTGTGCCAACGCAGAGTGCGCCATTGCGGCGGCGCGGCTGATTAGAAAAGTGACAACGCTGTTTAGTTTGCGCCCAACACCGTCCCGGTTGCTCCCGCGGGAGTGCCTCAGCGCCTCATTTTTCATTGGCGCGCTGTTTGCTCTCCCTCACCAGCGGTCCCCGCCCGTAACCGGCGGGAGTTTACGCGAAAACCATTGTCTACACGGCTAACCGCCGTCCAGGAGAAAACGTATGAAAACCAGGCACCTTGCCGTAGTTCTTACTGTGCTGCTGATAACAGTCTGCGCGGCTGCACAGCCCGCCGCCACCCCGGCCCCACAGACGCCGCAGGAAAAAGCCACCACTCATCCGCCCCAGGTGACCGAGCAGCAGCGAAAACAATGGGATCAGCAGCTAAATGAGTTGAGGGAGCGACTTTTACAAGCCAACGTCAGCGAGGAAAGGAAGCTCCTGGCGGTTTACGTGCTGGGAGCGGAGGTGGCGCCGTTCGATCCCGGTCACGTGATGGCAGTCAGGGAGGAGTTGAAACTAACTCCGGAACAAATTGCCAAACTCGAGGAAGTGGAACAACAGGGACTACTGCGGACCCGCGAGATTCTAAACGAGGAACAGCGCGGTATGATCGAGCAGCTCGACACCGTGCTGGTGCTCAACGTTGCCCGGCAGGCCGCCCCGCTTATTATGATGCCGCGCCCGGCCACGCCTCCCGCTCAGCCGCCCGCAACCAGGCCCCCGGCCGCGACTCCCCCGGCAACGATACCGCCGGCAAAATAAAAAAAGTCCAAGCTTTCCCACTGTACACGAGACACCCGTACCCAGAAATGTTCCTGCAATGTTGTGGTGCGGGCGTCCCGCCTGTACATAAGGACCGGGTTGCTGTCGGACATTGTGGTGCGGGCGTCCCGCCTGTACATAAGGACCGGGTTGCTGTCGGACATTGTGGTGCGGGCGTCTCGCCTGCACGTTTCCTGCGCGAGTCAGTTGCTGCCGTACGGGTCTGATGCGGGTGCGGGCTGCTCGGCGGGCGCCGATTCCAGTTGTTTCCAGCCAGACACGCCGCCGAGGATGGCCTGGTTTTTGGTATTGCGCGACTCGTTGGCGCTGGTGACCCGTATGGCAGGCTGATCGCGGAACACGCACACGTTCTCGCAAATGCCGCAGCCAATGCACTTTTCCGCATCGACCCGCGGCTGTTTGATCGTGACCGTCCTGCCGTCCCGCCTGACCACCTGTGCCGGCATGCAGAAGATGGCTTTGGGCGAGGTCGGGCAATGTTCCTCGCAGATCATGCATTCCCTGTCGTAGGCCCACGGCAGGCACCTGCCCCGGTCGAACACCGCCAGCCCGATCTTTGTTTTCTTTTTTTCCTCGATGGGCAACGGCTGAATCGCTTCCGTCGGGCACACCTGGCCGCACAGGTTGCAGGCGTAATCGCAGTAGCCCACCTGCGGCACAAGCACTGGCGTCCACACCCCCTCCAGACCCGCTTGCAGGCCCGCCGGCTGCAGCCCGTTGGTCGGGCAGGCCTTCATGCACAGGCCGCATTTCAGGCACCGCTGGAGGAACTCGCGCTCCGGCCTTGAGCCGGGCGGCCGGATCAACGCCGGATTATAGATTTTCGCCTGCGCCCGCGGCGTCAGCCTGAACAGCAGAAGCCCGCCCAACCCCGCCACGCCCGCCGACAGCATCGCCCGCTTGCCAAGGTCCAGCCGCGCCGACGAAGGCGCCGGCAGCGGCGACCTGAACTTGAAATCGATGGCGCCCCGGTTGCACGCCGCCACGCAGTTCCAGCACGCGTAGCATTCGGTAGGCCGCCAGCCATCTGGTTTGTCGGGATCGGCGGCCGACGGGCAGCGCGTCGCGCACCTCCCGCAGTCGTTGCACCGGCCCTCGATGCTCGTCAACCGCATCACCGGCCGCTGCGAGCACACGCCCAGCAGCGCGCCCAACGGGCAAGCGTACCGGCACCAGAACCGTTTGCGGTACAGGTTCAAAAGGACGATCCCCGCAAACAGCAACAAGATCAACGTCGCACCGTCGAACACCTGCCGGTCACGCGCAAACACCGTCCGCTTCAAAAACTTGTACGCCGGTTCCGTCACCGACGTAAGGTGGAGCGGACCCGCGTGGGGATCCGAAACATAAACCGAAGTGGCCGCGTCTTCGGCCGCATACTGCACCCCCGGATAGACCCCCGCCGTAAACGACCTGTACAGGATCGAGAACGGGTCAAACACCCCCGCCCAGTGCGCACCAAACACCGCCATCGCCGCCAGCCCGATCAGCAGGTAGTACTTCGACCGCTGCCACACCGTCCAGTTGTCGGCCCCGGGCCGCCGCGCGCCACGCCGCTTCCCAAACCACGTCGCCGCCGCGTGTACCGTCCCCAGCGGGCACACCCACCCGCAAAACGCACGCCCAAACACCAGCGCCGTCGCCGCCGTCGCCAGACCCAGCAGCATCGCCACAATCAGCGCGTGCGTCGTCAGCCACGTGATGCCCCCGGCAAGCGGATTGATGTTGAAAAAGAAACGAATCAGCGGGCTCGCACCCCCGTCGGGCCGGGGTTGGGCTGACCAGAAGAGACCCAAGAAGAAAAAGAAAAAAGCCGCCTGGACCGATCGCCGCGCCCAAACCAGTAAACCCGCACGCCGTTTGGGGTTCACGACACCTCGACTTCCTTCAACGCCAGGGTGCGGTAGTCGCTTTTGCCCAAACCGGCCGCCTGGCCCGCGGTGACGATGCTGACCTCGGCCGGGTTATGCCCAAGTAGTTCGGCGCCAAAGGCTTCCAGGGCGACAATGTCGGTTCCCGCGGCGATCGTGTTTTTGAACGCGACGTTGGCGAGGTCGCCGCCGGTCGGCCCGTTGGCCGTCATGATCCTGACGGCGTCGAGCACGCACATGGTCGGCTTCATGAAGGCGGTAATGTCGCACAGGCAGGTTTCCATATCCTGGTGCCACTGGCCGCGGGGCTCGCCGACCACGCCCAAGTAGTTTTTCATGCAGAGTGTGACCTTGCAGAGTTGGTGGTGCTTGACGACGGGCACGTTCAGCACGAAATCGGCCTCGGCTATCTCGGGATAAACAAGCCACTTCTCGATGCGCTTGCCGTTGATAGGCATTTCCTTGAACCGGGTTTTGTCGAGGTACACGATTTCGGCGCCGGCGGCTTTTGCGGCGGCCTCGATTCCGCTGGCGGCGTAGGACTCGTTGGCCTTGTGGCATGGGTTGTCGCCGACTTTGACGGTTTTTGCGCCGGCATCGAGGCAAAGGCGGATGAGGGTGGCGACCACGTCGGGGTTGGTGTTTGCGGCGAGTTCCGGGGTGCGGTTCCACGCAATGTTCGGCTTGACCCACACCACGTCGCCTTTCTTGACAAACCGCGCCATCCCGCCGATGTTGGCGATAGCCTGTTCAGTCAGTTTGACGGCCATATTCTTGACGGCTTCGGCGCTGTTGGTGTCGACCTCCTTAAACCACGCGATACACATGTCGGCGGGCGCGGCGGCTTGTGCGGAGGCCGAGGCCAACGGGGCCAGGGCGAGCGCGCCGCCGGTTATGGCCGTACTTCTCAAAAACTCGCGTCGGGTCTGTCGAGCCATTTGTGCTCCTCCAAGGGGCCGCAAGCGCGGGCGCACATGCGGGCGCAAATGCGGGGCAAAAACATGGGTTAAGACAACAAAAACCTAGTGGTGAGATTATACCGGAAAGCCCCGAAGCTTCCAACCGCACGCGCTCCCGGGGGCTCGTCATTGTGGCGCGGGCGTCTCGCCTGCACTACCGGGCCTCGATCGCGAATAGGCGTATGGGACGTATGGGACCTATAAAGGCAGTGCGGGTTACGGGAGTGGATAGACGGGACCGGTGGGAAAGCCTTTGGTTGTCGAACCCTCTGCCGGGGCAAAACTGGGCCGATTCCATAACGGAATGCGCCGTATGCGGCCCCGGCCTACTAAAAAAAGTGGAAAAACTTGACATTAGCCCCTGAATGTTTTATTCTTAAATGACCGTGCCGAGGTAGCTCAGTTGGTAGAGCAGCGGACTGAAAATCCGCGTGTCGGCAGTTCGATTCTGCCCCTTGGCACCATTTTTTTGCTGGAGTAGCTCAGCAGGTAGAGCACGTCACTCGTAATGACGGGGTCCGGGGTTCGATTCCCCGCTCCAGCTCCACTTGCAATGACGCCTACAGCAGGCGCCGGGCCAGATCAGCCGACGGGACATCTTGCAGGCATCCGGGGACGCCCGCAAAACCCGCATTAAAACCGTGTTTTTCGGGGATTTTAAGGAGATGGAGACAAAACAGTCGTTTAGCACTTCCGAAGTTGCGAAGTACTGCCACGTCACCGCCGACACTATCCGCAAATGGGCCGAGGCCGGCCGGATACGGGTGTTCAAGACGCCTGGGGGCCACCGCCGGATCAGGCGGGAGGATCTGCTGAAGTTTCTCCAGGAGAACGAAATCCCCATCCATGAAGACCTCGGCACGTCCGACGTGAAGATCCTGATTGTCGATGACGAGAAGGCAGTGGTATCGGTGATCCGCCGCTTTTTGGAACGGTCGCAGACGGGGTTCGACATAGAAGTCGCCATGGACGGGTTTGACGCCGGCCACCAAGTGGCGACATTCAAGCCGGATATTGTTTTCCTTGACCTGCGCCTGCCCGGGATGGACGGGTTCGAGGTCACCCGCCGGATCAAGTCCGACCCGCAGCACGCCGGTACCCGCATCATCGCCATGACCGGCTACTACGAAGGGGAAGTCGCCCAGCGGGTCGTCGAGCTTGGCGCGCTCCTCTGCCTCCAGAAGCCATTCTCGCCGGATGACCTCCGAAGGGCCCTCGCTAAAGCGGGCGTCGAGATCCACTGAGGATTGCGGATTGCGGATTTTCAACTGCGACTTGCCATGACCAATCTTCGGCTTAATCAGTTGCCTTTCAAGTCGAGAATCGCTCGAGAAAAAGACCTGTTGGGACACGTGTGGTTCGGAGCGAGCGGAAAACTGGTTACTGTCCCTCGTTTTCCCCCCTCGTTTTCCCCTCGCTTTCCTCCTCGTTTTCCTTCGTTTTCCCAAGGGAGAGCTGGGCATTATTGACTGTAGGCCGTCTGAGTTGTCGCATTGGCGGATAATAATACTTCAAACGCCAATAGAACACGACTGATTGTGAAGTGACCATTTCAGTTACGGCTGTTGTGTAGGCAAGAAAACGGAAGAGGAACTCCTTGTTCATCACTCCCTTCAGGCTGCATAATGCAAACACAGCGGTTAGTATCGCCAAAGATCCAGACGAATAAGTGATATAGATCCATTTTCTTTTCAAGTAGAAAGAATCCACCAAACTGATGACTTGGGGAGAGATGGTGCTGTCGTTCCGCGCGGCTTCGAGCCCTGTCTTTAGCTCCTGCTCAAGCCTGAAACGGCCCAGATTGGCAGCCACTACATAGATCAAATAAACAACCCCAAAAACAGCTATTTCCCCGTTTAGAACTGCGTATATAAGAGTCAACCACACAACGCTGAGTACCATCACGTAAACTTTGTTCGACAGTTGCGTTGGCGGAAAATATTTCTTGAAGTGAAACTTCAGATGGTTGAATTCTTCGTCTGCGGTCAAAAACCAGGCCCCTCCTAGGAACACTAAGCAGGCAAGCAACAACCAAGAGAGTACAGAAGATAACGTCAACGTCATGTTGTTGTTGTAGAACTTTTCCATCAAATCCATCCTAAAGTGGAACCAGCCGAGAGTCAGTCCTATTATCACATAAGAGACGTTGAACAACTGCCTCTGCTCTTCTACGTTACTTGAAGCCTTGTCGTTCACTTTTGACATCCCTTGTTCAACTTACTATACATCCACTCTAATAACTGTGTCAAGCAAAAAAACGATAGGCGCCGACTGAGGGATTCCGCCCACTGTGGAGAAGTCCCGACTGTCCGGTTCATAACTGGCATTGCGGATTTTTCAACGGTAATTTGAGCTGTCAACGTTCCCTTCTGCCCTTGAACGTTATCGGCTGGAGTCCGCTCTCAAAATCCCCAGTCTTTTGCCGCCTCGATAAATCCGCAATCCGAAATTCGCAATCCGAAATCAGAGCAGGGCTGCGCCGGTGGTGTTGGCCAGGAGCATCATGTTTCGTCTGCCGACGGGCCTCTGGTCGATCACCTTGTAGGTTGCGAATTGGGGGTAGAGGGGCAGGAGCCATTTGAGGTCTTCCTGCATGATGAACATGTAGGCGGGTGTTGGCTGCTCGAACTCGCGGGCGAAATCCGTCACAGTTTTTTTGAGTGCCTGCTCGAACGCGCCGGCGAGTTCAGCGTTGACGTCGGATTTCGCGACGGCTTCGTGGACGGCAGAGCGCAATGCGTCGATTTCGGCCGGCGCGAGTGCTTCGAGGTTTGTGACGGGCACGGCGGCGACGGCTTTGGCTACTTCTTTTCTAAGAGTCCGCTGCTGCTTTGCCATGTCGATGAGGTCGATTTTGTGCGGCGTCTGGACGGGGATGAGGTCGGTGAGGACGGGCGTGTGGAAGTGGTGGGAGTAGAAGATGTACTCTTCGCGGCTGAACCTGAGCGTGTAGAGCCTGTATTCGACGCTTGAGTCGGAGAGCTGTGCCAGCGGACGGCAGATGGTGCTCGCGCCTTGGTAGGCGTTCATGGCGGGCATGATGATGGCCGCGGCCAGCACCGAAAGCACGGCGAACTGCGCCGCCATCTGTGCGTGCAGCGCGACGCCGCCGGTCTTTCGCGCCCGCGCAATCACCCACGCGCCGGAGATCACCGCGCACCCGCTGAAGGCGAGCATCGCAGGCTTAACAGCGTCGCCGTATTCGGTAAAGAGCAGAACGGCGGGCGACAAGCCCAGCGCGATCAGGAACCCGCCCCACACATAGCCCGTCCGCCTGCGCCATACCGCCCGCGCGCTGTCCATAAGATCGAGGACCGCCCGCGCCTCGAGTATGGCCAGCGCCGGAAACAACGGCAGGATGTACGTGCCCCGTTTCCCCAGCGCAAGCGAGAAGAAAACAAACGCCGGCGCAACCCACGCCAGCAGCAGCCGCATCCGGTCGTCTTCACGCCGCCGTTTCCACACCCAAGGCAGCACCCACGGCAGGAACAGCGCCCAAGGCAGCAGGAAGTACGGCGCGTTCAGTACGTAGTACCACGGCGGCTGCATGTGGCTGACGCCGAAGAACAGCCTTCCAATGATTTGCCGCAGCGCTTCGTTGCCAATCTGTGTCTCGACGCCGCCCGCCGCCGAGATGGCCATCCGGGCCGGTATGAACCAAGCCAAGACAACCGCGCATGCCGCCGGGAAGCCGATCAGCCAGTGGAGGCGGCGTCTGTCCGCCCGCCGTTTCCAATAGAACGCCGCGATCAACAGTGCCGGAAACACCAGGGCTGGCGGGCCTTTTGCGAGCAGGCCGCCCGCAAGGAGCAGGTAGAAGATCGCGAGGAAAATCGCCCGGCGCGATTCGTGCCAACGCCAAAATGCATAGAGCGAACCGATCATCCAGGCCGTGAGCAGCATGTCGGTGCGCACCCAGCGCGCCTCGATCCAGAAAAACGAGGTTGTGGCGAGGATCAGGCCCGACCAGAATGCCACCCGCGCGCCGTACAGCCGCGCCGCCAGCAAATACGTCAGCAGCACCGTCACCAGCGCCGCCAGACCCGACGGCGCCCGCGCCGAGAACTCCGTGACGTCGCCAAATGGGGCCGAGGCCGCGGCGATCAGCCAGAACAGGAGCGGCGGCTTCTCGTTGTAGGGATGGCCGTTGACGTGCGGGACCAGGTAGTCGCCCGACTCCATCATCTCCCTGGCCACCTGCCCATACCGTGGCTCGTCGGCCGGCCAGAGATCGTAGGCCCAGGTGCTGATGAAAAACAGGACGGCGCTCAACGCGAGAAGCAGAAGCAGATGCAGGTTTTTCCGATTCATCAGGCGATGATACCACACAGCACCTGGTGAAACAGCCACGCGATGGATTAAAGGGCCGCGAAAACCAGCGAAAAGCAGGGACAGACACGATTTTCAAACTGCCGAAAATCGAGTCAGTCCCTGTTTTTCGCTCTACCTGTTGAAAAGTACGAAGTTTAGTTATAGTTTTCACCAGATCCACAGTACCCATTTTCTTTGATTGGGACCTTTGGGATAGGCATATTCCTTTGCGCATTTGTTTTACCTACAGCCTCGAGTCTACAGCCTACGGCCTGACATTACTTTGCAGGTATAATATAAAGATGGACAGCGTGCAGGTATCGGAAATCTTTTGCAGCATCCAGGGCGAATCGACGTGGGCGGGATTGCCGTGCACGTTCGTGCGGCTGACGGGCTGCAACCTGCGGTGCTCGTACTGCGACACGCGCTACGCCTACGAGGGCGGCGAGGAGATGACCGTGGATGCCGTTGTCGAGAGATGCGCGACGTTTGGCGTGCCGCTGGTCGAGGTGACGGGTGGCGAACCGCTGATCCAGCCAGGCTGCGTGCCGCTGGTGAACGCACTGCTTGCGCGGGGCTGGACGGTGCTGGTCGAGACGAACGGTTCGGTGTGGGCTGGCGAATTGCCGGCGGACGCCGTGAAGGTGCTGGATTTCAAGTGCCCGGGCAGCGGGATGGCCGACCGGACTGACTGGCGGAACGTCGAGGCGTTGACGGCCCGCGACGAGGTCAAGTTCGTGATTGGCGACCGGACGGACTATGAATGGAGCAGGGACATAATGGCGCGATACCAGCTTCCAGACCGATGCCGGCAGGTGCTTTTTTCGGCCGAGTTTGGGAAGATCGAGCCGCGGCGGATTGTAAAATGGATACTCGAGGACAAACTAAACGTGCGGTTCCAACTGCAGTTGCACAAATACATCTGGCCGCCTGACCAGAGGGGGGTGTGAAGCCATGAACGTCGAATTGGTGAAAGAATACTACGTCGAGGCGGCGCATTGCGCACCCGGGTGCGGCGTGAACGGTGCGCGGCAGCATGGGCACAGTTTCCGGATCGAGATCGTGGTGGCGGGGCCGGTCGAGTCGCCGTATGATTGGCTGATCGATTTTGGCGAGATCACGCGGGCGTTCGACCCGTTGTGCAGGCAGTTGGACCACGCAGACCTCAACAAAATCCCCGGGCTGGACAACCCGTCGTTCGAGGGACTGGCGGCCTGGATTGACAAGGGCCTGCGGCCGGCGCTCCCGATACTGAAGGAGGTCAGGGTAAGCACCGCGGGCGATGACGATTTCGCGCCACAGGAACTGGACGAGGACCTGTTCAGAAACCTCCCGCGGCGGCTGCGGTTTTCGTTCGAGGCGGCGCAGAGCCTGCCGCAGTTGCCGGAAGGCCACCCGTGCCGTGGGTTGCACGGCCACACCTACCACGTCGAGGTCGGCGCCATGGATCAGATGCGGTTGTGGGGCCACCTGCGGGGGTTGTACGAGGCGCTCGACCACCGGTATCTGAACGAGGTGGCCGGGATCGGCGCGGCCACCAGCGAGCAGATCTGCGCGTGGATTTGGGATTTCCTGTCGCGGTCGATCGACGACCTGACCGTCATCGTGGTGCAGGAAACAAACTCAGCAAGGTGCATCTATCGTGGAAGGTAAAAGGAAGAAGCGGGCGCGGCCGCCTGAAAAGCAGGCGCCCAAAGAACAATTCAAAGCCCATGGCCGGACTCTGCCGTTCCAGGGGCCGGAGGCCGTCGACACGGGCGCGCTCGAGTGTTTCGACTACGAATACGCCCACACGGAAGCCGGCAGGAACGCCGAAATCGTAACCACCACCGACGAATTCACGTCGGTGTGCCCGTTTTCGGGGTTGCCGGATTTTGCCCGCGTGACGATCAGCTACACGCCGGGCGAGAAATGCATCGAATTGCGGTCGCTCAAGTATTACCTCATGTCATATAGAAACGTTGGCATCTGGTACGAGCACCTGGTGAACAAAATGCTGGAGGATCTGGTGAAGGTGGCGGAGCCGCGGTGGATGGAAGTTGAAATTGAAGTAAATCCCCGCGGCGGCCTCAGCAGCACCGTCCGGGCGGAATACGTGGGCGAGGAAGAATAGACTGGTAGGCCACCTTGGAGGCAATTTACGCTGGTGCACCGTTGGAGCTAATTCATGGCTGATGAAAGCATTGGGTCCGAAAAGAGTGAAACGCCTTGGCCGAGCAAGGGCGATTGTCTCTTCCAGTCAGCTGATGACTGGTGGTACAACGCGTGCCTCAACTATTCTCACGATGACTTCCTGCTCTACGTTACAGGGTATAAGGTTGCAGGCGAGGTTCTCGCTCAACATGCTGCCGATAATACCCGCATGCATCTAGATGCCCTTGTTTATCCGATAGTTTTTGTTAATCGGCAGTATCTGGAGTTGTGTCTCAAGATGCTAATAAGAAACTGTCGGATTTTTTTCGGCATAAGAGACGAGTTTCCCAAGACGCACGATCTGTTGGCTCTTTGGGCTGAATGCAAAAAACTACTAACGAAATTTGAGTCGCGCCCTGAAGAGGACGTATTAGAAGCAGTTGAAGACGGGATACGTCAGTTTTGTCAGGTAGATCCCAGGTCGGAGGGTTTTAGATATCCTGTCAACAAGAGTGGATGCAAATCTCTTCCACCAGACGTGACGCACATCAACATCCGAAATCTAGCAGAGATTATGGAGAAAATTTCCAATTTCTTTGACTCTGCATGCGTAATGGTTGATTATCATCTCGATCTACAGCAAGATGCACAGGATTCGTCGGCCTTTTGGTGCTGATCAAGAGGCTAGAGTCGCTTAAGCGTTATGTTCCTATAAGCGACGGGGCCGTGGTCGCCTTGGATCATAAGGGGGCCGCGTGGGGCTTCGTTTTCGAACCTTGCGGCGCGCGTGGGTCCGGTGACCTCGACATTCTCGTGGATCGGCTTGCCGTTGTGGACGACTTTTTCGAACTTGGCGTTGGCAATCTTTTTGCCAGAAGTGTCGAATTTGGGGGCGCGGAAGATTACGTCGAAAGTTTGCCATTGGCCCGGGGGCAATGAGGCGTTGACTTTGGGCGAGGTCCCTTCGTAACCCATGGGGTCGCGTTTTTCGTCCCACCGCTGGTATATGCCGCCGCAGTCGGTGTAGGTGGGTTTCTCGACGCCGTAGCTGTCGAGGATCTGGATCTCGTAGCGGCCCTGGAAATACACGCCCGAGTTGGACCCTTTGGGCACCATGAACTCGATGTGGGCCTCGACGTCGCCGAACTCGTTTTTCGAGATGAGGTGCACGGTCTTCCCGTCGGGGCCGTTGAGGATGACGCCGGCACCCGGCTCGGCCTTGAGCAGCTTCTCGTCGGCTGGGTCGGTTTTTGCGCCGCCCGCGGCAAACCATGTGCCGATCTCGGGTCGCCAAGCAGAAAAATCCGCCCCGATCAGGCTGATTTGGCCGTCCGAGCGGGCGGAGACCGTAATGAGCGTAACAATGGCCGCCAGGATGCTCAATGGAATCATGGCTCGATGAATCATGGCTTAATCCTTCTTTCCAACGTTCTCCGAAATGCAGGCGAGACGCCCGCACCACAATTCTTTTAGAACGACAACAGGCAGTGCCAGATGTAGGTATAGGCGAGTGCTTCGTTTTCTTCCCACACTCTGGCTACCAGTTGTTCGTCGCCTTTGATTTTGGGGATCTCTTTGCGTTTCTCCGCCCACGGGATGCAGATACCCGGCTTTTTGCGCGGGTGGTACTGGACGAACTGCCGCGGCTGGTTATCCTGTCCCGGAGGGACAGGCGGCTTGGTCGAGGGCTGGCCGCCGTACACGCCGTACTCGCGGGTGGTGTCGGTCATGGCGCGGACGTTCTCGACCTTGGCATCGTTTTGGATGATGGCGCTGGCGTCCATGATATAGCCGCCGTCGGGGCCGAGGGTGTCGATGACTTTTTTCGTGTAATCGCTGACCTCTTGGGGCGTGCCGTATGCGAGCAGGTAGTTGGGGATTCCGCCGCTGATGCAGAACCGGTTGCCGAGGATTTTGCGGGCGGCCTGGATGTCGGTCTGGTCGCAGTGGAACACGATGCTGCGTTCCGGCAACTCGCAAAACCGCTCGAGGTGGGCCGTCCAATTGCCTTCGGCGTAAAACAGGACCTGGTGTCCCTGCGCCCAGATCTCCTGGATGATGGGTTTTAACGTTGCCCAATACATCGTTTCGAAGTGCTGGTGCGAAATGAACGGCACGCAGCCACGGTGCATCCAGAACCCGATGGGGACGTATTTCTCTGGGTCCGCGCCCGACAACGCGACCGCCAGCAGGTGCGGCATCAGCGCCACGCACGCCGCCAGCACCTTGTCCGGTTGCGTCACGATGTCGGTCATCAGGCCGATGTACCCGCGCAGCTTATCCGCGATGATGTCGAACGGGGCTTTGAAGATGCCGCTGATCGCGCTGACCGTGCCAACCTCGTTGCGGAACAACTGGCCCTGCGTACCGAACGCCATGAAATAATTGAGCATGGCCATCCCGCCCTTGACGAACGACAGGTTGTTCCGGTAGGTGGACGGCTGGCCGATAGGCACGACGTCGCGGGAAACCCTCGGGAGCCACACGTTGTAGAGAAACGCGACCGGGTCGTCGATGAGGGCGTCGTACTCGTCCTCGCGCATAAAAGCTTCGTTCTCGGGCGGCTCGAGGTATTGGAAGCCTGTGTCGGGGTCGACGTCGATGCCGGGGATGCCGTAGTACCTGAGGCCGATGGCCTGGGTCAGGCCCGTCCAGACATAAACCATGTTGCCGACGGCCGCGTCCCAATCGAAATCGAGGGCCGTTTTACGTGCGGCGGCGAAGGCGTTGTTATAGTCGTGGGTGACCTGCTGGCAGTCGTAACCCGCGTATTTGGCCGTGAATTCCGCCGCAAACGGCCGAATCGGGACGCGGTCCGGTTTTTCATTGCGCATGGCGGTGACATAACGGTTGAGTTTTTCAGCGTAAACGTGCTGTCTATCCATGGCCGCGGCTCCTCCTCTTGCGAAGAAAACATATTAGCTGTTTTTCGTGTGAAAAGAAAAGGCGAGCCACGGTAAATTTTAACCGCAAAGAACGCAGAGATCTCAAAAGAATCCGATCTTCCTTTGTAATCTTTGTGCTCTTTTGAGGCTAAATCGCTCGGCGGGAAGAAAGCAGGGTGCAGAAGTAGAATGCGGCGCCATTTCCGGACGTCAAGACTTCGCCTTTGAGCGACTCAAGGCCGGCGGCTTGGATTAGCGCCTCATACTGGGGCCGCGTCCGCACGTGCCTGCCGCGATCCAGCCGGCACAGGAGATTGTTGAGCGGCTTGCCGTCGATGAAGACCGGGTCGAGCGTGATTGCGCGCCGCAGGGTCGGGCAGCGCGCCAGCATCGATAAGAGGTCCGCGGCTTTGGCGTCCGGCAGGTGGTGCAACAGGCCGATCAGCAAGGCTTTTGTTGGCTGGATTCGGTCGAGATCGGCTGGCGTCACCTCGGAGTTGTACAAATGAACGGTTTGTGGCAGCGGGCGCTGGCGGAACCTCTGCAGGGCGCGGGAGTCGGTGTCAAACCCGTGGTACTCGGCGAAACTGCCCAGCCGGTCCATGGCCATGCCCGTACCGCAGCCGATGTCGATCAGGATGTCCTCGCGCAAGTCGCCCAGCCAGCCAAATACAGCCCCCGCCGGACCTCCGCCAAGCAGCGCAATCCGCAGCCGCTCATACACCCACGGCACGCCCAGAATCCGGCTTAAGAATCCCAAGCGGCGTCTCCTGGTGTAGCGAAAAGCGGGGACAGGCACGCTTTTTCCAAACTGCCGGAAAAAGCCGAGCCAGTCCCCGTTTTTCGCAGAATCCGGTTTATGAGTCCCAAGCGGCGTCTCCTAGACGTGCGCCAGCCACTCGATTTGCCCGGTGGCGAGGTCGTAGACGGCTCCCGCGATTTCGAGCGCGCCGGAGTTGACGTGGGCGGCAATTAGAAAACTTTCCCGCATCAGTTCGGCCATGCCGCGCTGGACATTGTGCCGGGCGGCCGCGTCGACCAGCCCGTCTCCCGCCAGCGCCAGGTTCTCACGTCGGGCGTCATCCGCCGCGTCATTGATCTTTCGCATCAGTTGCGCCAGATGCCCGTCAAGAGGGGACCTGCTGACGACGGTGGTGACGGCGCCGCACCGGGTATGCCCCAGGATGACGCACAGCGGTGCGCCCAGATGTTCGACGGCATACTCGATTGAGGCGATCTCGTCGCCGTTGCACACGTTGCCGGCTACCCGCACCACGAACAGATCGCCGATTCCCTGGTCGAAGATTAGCTCGACGGGCACGCGCGAATCGGAACAACTGATGACGGCGGCAAACGGATGCTGGCCGTCGGCGAATACGGACTTTCGCCGATCTAAATCGCAGTGAGGGTGTTCAAAACGGCCGTGGAGGAAACGTTCATGGCCCGCCTTCAGCCGGGCAAGCGATTCGGCGGAAGTGACGGTGGCTGTGTTTTTCATGCCCGAATAGTAGAGGCCGGCGCCTTGGGGTTGCAAGCATTGTGGTGCGGGCGTCTCGCCTGCACGTCCCAGAGAGCAGGCGAGACGCCTGCACCACAATGAGTGCATTAAAGCCGCCTTCCAAACCTGCCGATGATCTGAGTGTCAGCAGCACCTGATGGTGCAGATTAGGAGACACAATATGGTTGGCGTATCGAGTATAGGCATTTATGCCGAACCCGCCAACCCGAGGCGGGTAAACGAGTTACGAACAGAGGCGGAACGGTCGGCGGCGGACGCTACGGACGAATCGGCGCCCGTGGCCGATGGCGTGACACTGGGTCCCGCCGCCCTGGTTCTGGCAAAGGCGAGCGAACAAGACGACCCGATCCGCGCGGAACGGATCGAGCAGATACGTAAATCTCTGGAGCAGGGGACGTACCGCGTGCAGGAAGTCTTGCTAAAAGTGGCTGCCCGGATCGCCCGGTTCGTGTAATAGCAGGTCATAAAGCCCCTGAGGTCAGCCTGCGTGGGGGTTCCCTGAATAAATCCGACCTCAGAATCGCAGGGTGGTCTCAAAATAGACGTAATCGGCATCGTCGTCTGTGCCGCCGTTGAAAGCCGACCCGTTGAGGCGGGAGAAATTGCCGTTGCCGGGCCCGAGGCCGTCGCCGGTGAAGAAGTGGATATAACCTGTGCTGAACGAGAGGTCTTCCGAGTATTCGTAGGTCGCGTACAATCCCACTTCCCAGCCGAGGTCTTTGTCGTTTTCCCGGTCGATGAAACTGAATGGGGCCAGCCACGTGACCCATTGGCCTAGAAGGAAATACGCCGGCCACGTTGACCGATACGGTTCGAGCGTCTCAAAGTAGCTGACCGCCAGCAAGAGGTTGAGGGTTTTGGTGGGATTGACGCTGACGCCGGCGCGGCCAACCCAAGCGTTAGACAGGTCGCTGTTCGCCAGAAACTCGCTGTACACCCAGTTCGAGAACAGCCGGTTGAAGCTGACGCTCGGGTCGGCGCTCCAGAACGGGCACACGAGGGCGCCCAGCCAGTCGATAAATTCGATGTCGCGGTTGTCTTCACCGCCGAGATAGGCCCCGCCGATGTAGACGCGCGGCGTCATGGCCGTGTCGAACGTGTAGCCGACCTCGAGATTGGCGCCGAAGTTATCGAATTCGGCGTCATCCGGCCCGTAGGGTGAGAGGAGCCCTGCGCTGGCGAATGTGATGCCCACAGCGCCGGCTTCGCCAAACTGATAGGCGGCTTCGGCTTCAAAATCGAATGCGCCCATCGTGCCTGCGCCGCGCACACCTATCGTGTGCAGGTACGTCGGGTCGAAATCATCGACGCCGAGCGCGTCTTCAAGCCATTCGGCCAGGAAATTGCCGTTGGTAGCGGCGCGGGCCCGCGCATCGCGGAGCAGCAGGTAATAAGCATCGAGCGTGATGTTCTCAAAGCCCAGATAACTGGCATAAAGGCCGTAGAAATCGGTGTCCGCATCTTCTTCGAGGGGGCTGCGGTCGGCCAGTTTGGCCCACCACGCGTCTACGCTGAACAGGTCCGTGGCGTAAGTGGCGCGCACCGCATCGAACGACGTCGCGGGAAAGTACGAGCCGTTCAGTTTCGAGCCCACCAGCCATTGGCTGCCTAGTAACAGTTCCTGCCGGCCCAGTCGAAGCCGCAACGGCATCCCGAACATGTCATTGGCCTCGATGTACGATTGGAACACTTCGATGTCGTCGACCGAACGCGCGCGCCGGTCGACGCCGGTCACGTAGTCGGAGCGGAAGTCTTCGCCCCAGACGTCGTAGCTGTCGAACTCGATGTAGGCGCTCACCATCTCGGTGAAATCGGCGCGCACGTTAAGCGTGGTGCGCTGCTCGACGTAGCCGGAACTGGGGCCGCGCGAATCCCAATCCGGCCAGCCGAACACGGCCAACCGACCCGGCTGGGCCGCCCACCGCGCGCCCGCCAGCGGGTTGCCCCAAATGCCGGTCGCGGGGTCGACGTACCCCCGCCAACTCGGCGTGCCCCGCACCTGGAAAAACGGGTTGCGCCCCGTGAGGCTGTCGCCGGTCGCCTCGCTGCTGTACCAGTTGCCGCGAATCCGAATGGACCCGCCTACCAACATGTTCTGAAACTCAGCCTGAGCCGGCAACGCGCCGGCCAGAACAGCAATACACCCCGCCGTAATCAGCAACGTTTTCATGTCCCCACTCCTTTTTTGGCGCTGCTCCCCATAAGCACAAGCCATGCCGTTGCCGCGTATGTCGCTCTTGACGTGTCACCGCAAAGGTTTGCGGCACTTTCGTTACAGCATCCCCCCCACTGCAAAAAGACAACCTTGTAGCTGACTACACCGGAATCCTACTAAAAAGTCGGACGCCCTTCCAGCGGCCCGCCTTCCGGCGCCCCGCCTCCCGGTGGGCCGCCTCCCGGCGGGCCGCTACTTCTCCATCTGGAAGACGTCATCCACGCCTACGCCAAATGCACGGGCGATTCGGAACGCTAGCACTAAAGAGGGCACGTAACGATTTGCCTCGAGGGCGATGATGGTTTGCCGTGTCACGCCTGCCTTGTCGGCTAATTCCTGCTGTGTCATCTCGTCATGGTCGAACCGCAACCGGCGGATCCTGTTTTGGAGTGCCGTGCTCATGCCTGGGGCGCCTCGCGGTAGGAGAAGATGATCGCCAGCGACCAGGTTACTTGATGAACGATGAAGGCGCCGCCATAGAAGAGCGGAAACCACTCGACCGGAACGCCATTGGTCCTCACCGCCAGGATGCCCCACGCAAACGCTACCCAGAACCACGGAACAAAACAGATCAGGAGCCAATACAGCCAAACCACATGCCACCCCAGCAGGTCGGCCCGGTCACGTATTAACTGGTCGCGCTCGTCCATCGCCACGCCGCATTCGCCCGGCTTCCGCCGGTAGAAGCGGCGTCGCAGAGCCAAAAGGGACAGTAGGGCCATAAAGGCAAAGGCCGTCGAGGCTTCACGCGGGCCGTACAAGAGCAGCAGCACCACGTATGCAGAGACCGTCGGTGTAAGTGCAATCGCAAAAACTTTCAGCTTGAACCGGGCGTGTCTTAACTGGGGGTGCATAATAGTTCCTCCCTTTCCTTTGTCTATGTAAAGTATACCAGACATAAAGTAAAATATCAAGGACAATTTGTAACATAAATCAATCCTGGTTTTGCAGCGAAGGAACGGCAGATTTCACTGCCTTCTTAGGCCGTTGCGGGTTTCTCGAACTGGAGGCCGCAATACAGGCATTTCCAGTGGCGCGAGTTCGAGATCCGGCCGCACTGCGGGCACCGGACAGCCGCTTCGGTCATTTTGCCGTCGGCGACGCCGTCGCGCAGATCGATTTCCTGAGCGATTTTGGCGAGATCGTCGTCCGTCAGTTGGAGGCGCTCTCTGAGCAATTCCCACAACGCCTGGTTCATCAGGGCCAGCTTACCGATCTGTTCTCTGATGTCGCGCAGTTCCGTGCGCATCTCGGCGACACTCATGCCCATCTCGGCTTGTTGTTGTTGCCGGCGCGTTTCATGATCTTCGCCCGTAAGCCCGGCCATCCACATCCCGATCATCGAGGCCTCCTTCCTGATCAGTGCAGTGCCGGCGTTGTAACGATCCGGCACAGGTTGCAGGCTTTTTGTGCGGCGTCGAGCGCTTCGCCGGCCGACGCGCCCGTGGCGACCACGTACCCTACCCTGTCGCGGGTGGCAACATCGACGACGTGGCCCATCACCTCGCCGGGTTTGGCGACCACCCGCACCTGGCGGACGCCCGCCACGGCTCGCGCCTCTTGAATGCCCTCGATGGACATCACCACGCCGCTGTGGGCGGGAATCCAACTGATTGCGGTCGAACGGGTCTGGGGGGGTACTGCGTTTTTGGCGGGCGCCTCTCCGGTGCAGGCGCGCAGAACCGCGGCAACTGCGCTTGCCTCGCCAGCGAGGTCGAGCAGGTCCGCCGGCAGGCGCAAATGCGAGGGGTAGGGGTGAAGTTCGACGAGAAAAAAGGCGCCCGCCGACTGGATGAATTCGGCGCTGAAAATCCCGCTGGTGAGTCTCAACGCCTTGGCTATCGAACCGGTGGCGGCGGTCAATCTTACGATGAGTTCGTCTTCCAGCGGCGTGTAAACAGCTTGATCATAGCAGCATGGGAGCGGCGCGGGTATGGACCCATACGCCGAGATGGGCCTGAACGAGCCGCAGTATACGGCCCCGTCCACCGTGACGTGGCGGCCTTCGACAAACGACTCGACCAGCACGAGGCCGGTTCTGGACGCCCGTTTCGCCTGCAGGAAGGCCAGCGGCATGTCTTCGAGATGATCCACGCGGCGCACGGCCTCGCTGCCGGAACCGCAGGCCGGCTTGACAACCACGGGGAGCCGCACGGTCTCGGCGGCGGTGAAAGCCTCGTGCTCGTTGGCGGCGGGGCAAAACGTGGGCTGGGAAATGCCGCTGCCGGCCAAGGCCTGGCGCATGGTGTATTTGTCCTGCATCAGGGCGGCTGCGCTTGCCGTCAGGCCGGGCAGATGCAACTCGGCCGCGGCGGTTGCCGCGGCAGGCGCAAAAAGATCGAGCGCCGGGTAAATGCCGTCGGCTTGGACGCTGCGGGCGACGCGCGTCAGTTCGCGCGAGTCGGAGACGTCCGCCGCAATGCCTTCCTGGGCGGCGGCGATTACGGGCGAGCGGGACGCGTTGTCAACCGCGATCGTTTGATAACCCAGCCGGCCGGCCGCCACGACCGCCCGCGCCGTCGTGTCGCCGCCACCAACAAACAGGACCCGCTTTTTCATACCCGCGACATTACCCGCTCGAGGGCAAAAAGTCCAGCGTGGTTTTTGCCAGTGGGCCGATTGGGACCTTTGGGACAATTGGGACGGATAGAATCTCTATCGACAACATCTGCGCAAGAGCGTAGATGTTAGCTGAAAGTCAGGCGGCTGGAGCGGCGCCGCTTCAGAGTCTTGTATTCTACATTGAAGCGGCGGGGACGCCGCTTCCACGAGTGCGCCCGGGACGGCATCTTGATTGCGGCTGCGCCGTCTTAGGGTGAAACCTGAAGCTCCTGCTCCATTTCCAGCCCCTTTCACCATTCATCATTAATTCCTTTTCCGGCCCCTCCCGGTGTATTCTAGCGGCCCGTTGTTTAAAAAGGCCTATGGGCGCACTATAAGGAAGGAACGTCATGCAACAAAAGAACCACCATTCAACCAGCCGGGCAATCGGCCGGCGCGATTTCATCAAGCGGACCGCCGGGTTGTCTCTGGCCGCGGCGGCATTTCCGGCGATCATCCCCGGCTCGGCCCTGGGCGCCAACGGCGCCACCGCCCCGAGCGAGCGGCTCACGCTGGGGTTTGTGGGCATGGGCAAACAGATGGGCGGCCACCTCGACACGTTCCTACGCCGGCCGGAATGCCAGGTTGTCGCGGTGTGCGACGTCGAAGCCAAACGGCTCAAGCTGCGGCAGGAGACGGCCAACGCCCACTACGCCAAACGCGACGGCAACCCCGGCTACACCGGCGTTGCGGCATACGGCGACTTCCGCGAGATCGCCGGCCGCGACGATATCGACGCCGTCGTCATCGCCACGCCCGACCATTGGCATACGCTGGTTTCGATCGCCATGCTCGAAGCGGGCAAAGACGTCTACTGCGAGAAACCACTCACGCTCACCATCAACGAAGGTAAAGCCCTCGTCCGCACTGTAAGGGCGTACGGCCGGGTGTTTCAAACCGGCAGCCAGCAGCGGTCGAGCCGGGAGTTCAGAATCGCATGCGAACTGGTGCGCAACGGACGCATCGGCAAAGTTCACACGGTCCACGTCAACGTCGGCGGCCCGTCGGTCGAGTGCTATCTGCCCGCCGAACCCGTCCCCGACGGGCTGGACTGGGATTTCTGGCTCGGCCCGGCGCCCTGGCGGCCTTACAACTCCGACATCGCCCCCGGCCTCGACTACGAAGGCTGGCCCAATTTCCGCGCATACCGCGACTACTCGGGCGGCGGAATGACCGACTGGGGCGCGCATCATTTTGATATCGCCCAGTGGGGGCTCGGGATGGATGAGAGCGGACCCGTCGAAATCCTCCCGCCGGGCGACGGCATCGAGTTCCTCACCTACAAGTACGCCAATGGCGTTGTCATGTACCATGGCGGCGCCCGCGGAAAGGCCGGGGTCGAGTTCATTGGCGACAAGGGCAGAGTCTGGGTGAACCGGGGCTATCTCGAAACCGATCCCGCCGTGGTCCAAAACGAACCCATCGGCCCTGACGAGATCCACCTGTACGACAGCCCCGGCCACCACGACGATTGGCTGGCGTGCATCAAGACGCGGTCGCGGCCCATCTGCGACGTCGCCATCGGCCACCGATCGGCAACGGTCTGCCACCTCGGCAACATCGCCTACTGGATCAAACGGCCGCTGCGGTGGGACCCGGCAAAAGAGATCTTTGTTCAGCAGAACGGCGCGCCCGACGTGGACGCAAATCGCACGTTGCAGCGGCCGATGCGCGCACCGTGGAGACTCACCTAATTGCGGATTGCGGATTGCGGATTGAACAGAAACTTGACGCGCTTTCTTTCAGAGGGAATGTACCTATGACTCGTACACTCTTGCTACTTGCTTTTATCGTTGCGGCTGTAACGCCTTGTGCGGGTGCAGCCGATGCGCCGTTTGATGAACTGCTTCCACAGATTGCGGCTTATGACTACGGCGCAGATGCGGGGCCGCTCGATGCGGTGTCGGCGCTTATGACGCAGGCCCAAAACGATCCGCCGCAACTCCGGGCAATGGCCGCCAAGCTGGCCGCGCTCCTCACGGCCGAGTCGACTACCGACGCGGCCAGACTGTTTATCTGCCGCCAGGTCTACCTGTTCGGCGACCAGGACTGCATCCCCTCGATCGCACCACTGCTGCTCAAACAGCCCAGTGCCGATATGGCCTGCTACGCCCTCGGCCGGATGCCCGGCGAAGAAGCCACGCGCGCACTTGTCGCCGCGTTCGCCAGCGCCGAACCCGCCGCGAAAGTCGCCCTAGTCGACGCCCTCGGCCAGCGAAAAGATCCGGAAACCTCCGATGTCCTCGCCAAGGCCGCTCACGACGCCGACAAAACCGTCGCACAAGCGGCGATCGCTGCGCTCGGCCTGGTTGGCACGCAACCAGCCGTAGCGGCGTTGGAAAACCTGTGGTCGGTAGATCCGGGTGCGGTCGAGCCGGCCTTGATTGACGCGGCGGGGCAACTCGCAGCCGACAATGCGACTCTTGAACGCGGCGCCGAACTCTATCAGAAACTGTTGGATAACAGTAAGAACCTTGCAACCAGAGCGGCTGCCCTCAAAGCGCTCGCCGGCAAGCGAGGCGCCGCCGCCGCGATAGATCTCATCCTTCAAGGCCTCAACGACAACGAGCCCATTCTGCGCACCGCCGCCGCAGACGCGTTGCGCCAGCTTCCAAACGAGGTGGTCGGCGCGTTTGGCGAGAAGCTTGCAGGCCTGGCGCCCGCCGCGCAGGTTATGGTGATCACCGTCTTTGCGGATCGCGCTGTGCCCGGGACTTGCCCCGCGGTCACCGAGGTGGTGACTTCTACCGACGCCACCGTGCGGCTCGCCGCGATAGAAGGGCTCGCCAAACTTGGAAACGAGTACTCGAGTGTTTCGCTGTTGGCGCAAATCGCCGCCGCCGCCGATGACGCCGCCGCGGCCAAGGCAGCGAGAAAAAGCCTCGCGCGCATCAACGGGCCCACCATCGATGATGCGTTCATCAAGTTGCTGGAGTCAGGCGAAGCTGGAATCAAATCCGAGGCGCTCGCAACGCTGGCCGACCGAAACGCGCAGCAACTTGTCCCCAAGATAGTGAAAGTGGCCGCGGATCCCGATCAAAACCTGCGCCAGGAATCTTTCAAGACGCTGGCTAAGCTCGGACGTCCGGAAGACGTGCCCGCCCTGATCGACCTGCTCGTGAAAGAATCTGCCGACGCCCCGCGCACCCAGGCCGAAACCACCGTGGTCGCCGTGGCGCGCAAAGCCAAAGACCCGGCGGGCGCAACCGCCGCCGCACTCGCCGCGTTCGACGGCACGAAAGGCAATGTTCCGGCGCGGGCGGCGCTGGTGCGCGTGCTGGGTAAGCTGGGCGACAACTCGGCGCTCGACGCGTTGCGCGCCGACCTCGACTCGACCGACGCCCAGTTGCAGGAAGCGGCTGTCCGCGCGCTGATGGAATGGCCGACGGCAGCGCCCGTCGAGGATCTCGCGAAAGCAGCCCAGTCCGGCGCTACGGATATGGTGAAGAAGCTCGCATTGCGCGGCTACCTCCGCCTCGCCGGCCTTGCCACGGACCTGCCTGTTGAAAAGCGCGTGGCGATGTACGAAAAAGGGCTCCATTTGGCGTCCGAACCCGGCGAGAAAGTCGTGGCGCTGGCGGGTCTGGCGGAATGTCCCTCCACCGCCGCCTACAACGTGATCAAGCGCTACGAAAACGACGCACAAGTCGGCGCCGAGGCGAAGCTCGCGTTGGAGAAGATCAATAATCCTAAACTATTCACCACAGCCTCCGACAACGCCGCCGAAGCCGGCAACGCTATCGACGGCAAGCCCGAGACCCGATGGACCACCGGCACAAACCAGACGCGGGGGCAATGGTTCCAGATCGACCTCGGCTGGCCCGCTGAAGTGACCCGCGTCGTGCTCGACTCGACCGATTCCGGCAGCGATTACCCCAAGAAGTACGAGGTCTACGTATCCGACAACACCCAGGATTGGGGCGAGCCCGTCGCCAAAGGCAGAGGCGATCAGCCCGTGACGGAGATCGCCTGCACGCCGAAAGCCGGCCGTTATGTCAGGATCGTGCAAACCGGCCAAAAAGACGGGCTCTGGTGGTCGATCCACGAACTGAAAATCGAAAAGCGGCCACTGTAGAAGAAGAAGATATGGGACCAATAGGAGACAGCGCCGGGCCAAGCCGGCAAGGTGTAGCAAGTGAGAGTCTTGTACAGTGAAGGCATAGCGAGCCACACTGGCCCCGAGCCATGGCGCTGCGGCCGCAAGGCCGCGGTGCAAGCGTTGGC
>Ga0315285_10001257_pt1 | contig 26519 bp, 25 predicted proteins | sample YL17G09_36_MG_FD_203698 | JGI IMG/M metagenome (GOLD analysis project Ga0315285, IMG submission 203698) | Sediment microbial communities from Yellowstone Lake, YNP, Wyoming, USA - YL17G09_36 | ecosystem: Environmental > Aquatic > Freshwater > Lake > Sediment | place: USA: Wyoming | collected... | reverse complement strand
CACCCCAAAACGATTCTCAACGAGGATGGAGATTGTATGTCGCACCAGCACCCCTCCAAAAAAAATACCAGGCTACCTTCATTTAACAGCCCGTAGAAGCCTCTTCGGCTCCTTAGGCTCCGCCTTTCCCAAGATCATATTATTGATGGAGGCCCCAGCTGCTACCATGGGGAAGACGCACTCCTCCGGGTCCACTTGAAAATCGATAATCACCGGCTTCGGGATAGCAAAGGCCCTTTTTAGGACAGCCGTTACCTCCTCCGGCCTAGTGGCCCTCAACCCTACCGCCCCGTAGGCCTCCGCCAATCTCACGAAATCTGGCCCCCCCACCAATTTCGAATGAGAATAGCGACGGCCAAAGAATAGCTCTTGCCATTGGCGAATCATCCCGAGACAGCGGTTGTTGAGTATCGCCACCTTCAGGGGAAGATCGTATTGCACCACCGTCGCCAGCTCTTGCAGATTCATTTGGAAGCTTCCATCTCCGGCGATATCAATGACCAACTTATCGGGAAACGCCACTTGAGCTCCAATGGCCGCAGGGAATCCATATCCCATCGTTCCCAACCCTCCCGAGGAGAGGAAGGTCCGGGGCCGCAGAAATTGACAAAACTGGGCGGTCCACATCTGGCTTTGCCCTACCTCGGTGGTGATAATGGCGTCCCCCTTGGTGAGGCGGGAGATCTCCTCCACCACATACTGGGGCTTGATGATCTTATCATCTTGCTCGTAGCTAAGTGGGTGGGTTCTCTTCCATTCCTGGATCTGTTTGATCCACTGTCTCCGCTCCTTCAGGTTGGACCGATCCGGCAAGGCCTCCAGGGTCTCAATCAACTTGATAAGGACCTTCTTGGCATCTCCCACCACGGGAACATCCACGCGCACATTCTTGCTAATGGCCGAAGGATCGATATCGATGTGAATAATGAATGCCCCCGGGGCGAATCCCTCGATCTTTCCCGTCACCCGATCGTCAAACCGTGCACCAATCGCCAAGAGTAGGTCAGTGTTGGAGACTGCCGTGTTGGTGTGCCAGGCCCCGTGCATCCCAAGCATTCCCAAGCTGAGTGGGGAGTCTTCTGGAAAGGCGCCCAACCCCAACAGGGTGGTGGTGACCGGAGTATGGGTCATCTTCGCCAGCTTGAGCAACTCCTCCGAGGCCCCGGAATTGATGACCCCTCCTCCCACATAGATAATAGGCCGTTTCGCTTTCACGATGGCCTTGGCAGCCTTCAGGATCTGGCCCGGGTGACCATTGTAGGTCGGGTTATAACTACGCATGTAGATGGTCTCCGGGTAGTGGTAGCTCGCCTCGGAGAGGATGATATCCTTCGGTACATCCACCAGGACCGGCCCGGGTCGACCCGTCGCCGCTATGTGGAAGGCCTCCTTCAGGGTCAGGGCCAAATCTTTCACATCCTTGACCAAATAATTGTGCTTGGTGCAGGGACGGGTAATCCCAACGATATCCGCCTCTTGAAAGGCATCGTTGCCAATCATCGGGGTAGCAACCTGTCCGGTAACGACCACCATCGGGACGGAGTCCATATAGGCAGTGGCCACCCCGGTAACCACATTGGTGGCCCCGGGACCGGAGGTCACCAGACAAGCCCCCACCTTTCCCGTGGCCCTGGCATATCCATCCGCCGCATGGGCCGCCGCCTGCTCGTGTCGCACCAGGATATGCCTCAATGGGGAATCATATAGCACATCATAGATCGGGAGGATCACCCCCCCAGGAAATCCGAAGATGACCTCCACGCCCTCTTTGAGCAGGCTCTCGACGATGATTTGTGCACCCGAAAGCTTCACGGTAGCTCCTTAACGCAATGACCAGAGGGTTCTCCGCAAGATGCTCCCGGTGGGGGGAGCTTCATTTAATCCTCACTCTTCAACACCGCACCCGTGTTGGCAGAAGTGACTAACTTAGAGTACCTGGCCAACCAGCCTTCGGTGACCTTAGGCCGCGGCGGCTTCCATTTCGAGAGTCGGTCTTGGATCTCTCGGTCGCCCAGCTTCACCTGGAGAGTCCGTTGGCGGATATCGATGGAGATAAGATCTCCATCTTGAAGAATGGCAATGGGCCCCCCCTCCATGGCCTCCGGGGAGATATGGCCGATGCAAGGACCCCTGGTGCCCCCGGAAAAACGACCGTCGGTGATAAGCGCCACAACCTCTCCCAGTCCGAGGCCCATGAGCACCGAGGTTGGCAAAAGCATCTCGGGCATGCCCGGCCCGCCCTTCGGGCCTTCATACCGGATGACGATGACATCTCCAGGCAAGATCTTCCCGCCCATGATGGCCGCCATACCCGTTTCCTCTGAATCAAACACCATGGCCCGGCCTTCAAATCTCTTCATCTTATCCGTAAGTCCAACCTGCTTCACCACCGCCCCCAGCGGCGCGAGATTACCCCGCAGGATGGCGATCCCTCCTTTCGGACTGTAGGGATGCTCTAGGGGGCGAACGATGTCTTCGTCAAAGATCTCTGCTTCCTCGATGATCTGCGCGGTCCTTTTCCCGGAAACCGTAGGCAGGTCATGGAGCTGTGACTTTATCCTCTTCATCACGGCAGGGATGCCTCCAGCAAAGTCCAGATCCTCCAAGAAGTATTTTCCCCCGGGGAGGAGGCTGCAGAGTTGAGGAGCCTCGTTGCTGATACGATCATAAAGGTCGAGACCCAGACTCACCCCCGCTTCCTTGGCGATGGCGGTCAAATGAAGAACGGTATTCGTTGAACCACCCAAGGCCATATCCACGTGGATCGCATTTTCGAAAGCCTCCTTCGTCATGATCTTCCGAGGAGTAACTTCCCCTTCAACTAATCGGACCACCTGCTCTCCCGATGCGAAGGCGAGGCGCCTTTTGCGAGATGAACCGGCCAGTGCGGTCGCGGTGCCCGGCAGCGACATTCCCAAGACCTCGGTCATGCAGGCCATCGTGTTGGCGGTGTAAAGCCCCTGACAAGCACCAGCCCCTGGGCATGATTCCATTTCGAGGCATTCCAACTCATGGGCATCGATCTGGCCCGTCTTGAAACGCCCAATGGCCTCAAAAGAATCGTTGACGAAGGAGAGTCGGCGCATCTTGTATCTGCCTGAAAGCATCGGCCCAGCAGTAAGTACCACGGTAGGAATGTTGACGCGCGCGCAGCCCATCAACATCCCTGGGGTTATCTTATCACAGTTCGTCAACAACACCAGCCCATCAAAACAATGAACCCCGGCAACGGATTCGATACAATCGGCAATCAGTTCCCGGGAGGGCAAGGAATAGTGCATGCCAGAATGGCCCATGGCGATTCCGTCGCAAACCCCCGGGATTCCAAAGAGGAAGGAATAACCCCCTCCCGAGTGGACTCCCTTCTCAATGAACCGTTCCATGTCTCTCATACCCATGTGCCCGGGGATAAGATCGCTGAAACTCGTGGCCACTCCAATGAAGGGCTTCTTGAGGGCGTCCCGGGTAACACCTAAGGCATGAAGCATCGATCGATGAGGAACCCTCTCCAGCCCTTCTTTGATGATATCGCTGCGCATAAAATTACCCCCCCTTAGTTAATCGTGATAATTTAACCTTTAATCCCCTTCCAGTCAACCTTTTTTAGCCAAACCGGAACGATACCCCAAATCCGCCCCGCGGATAACGCCAATCCACGGAGACGAAGGTACAGCCAATGCGACACGAGCCGCATTCCAGGCAGTTCTCGAACGAGACTACCAGCTTGCCTTCCTCCCATTTGTAAACCTGGGCCGGACAGAAGGTGGTGCATGGCCTCTCGGTGCAACGCTGGCAATCCTCTTCTTTCGGCTGCAAATGGGTCTTTTCGTCTGGCTTGAACTTAAGGAGGTAGAGTTTATCCTCTAACTTCACCTGAAGGTCCTCCAAAGATGGTAAAGATCTTTAAGTATTTCCCACCGGGATAGCTTCTGGAAAACCATCCCCTTGATCAGTTGAACCTTCTCCGCCTTAGGCCTGCCGTCCACAACCAGGATCTCATGGGCAGCCTCATTCGCCATCTGGGGATAAAGGGAAAAGAGATGGGGGTGGCCAGACAACAGGCCGAAAACCCTTCGATAGCGCTTGAGGTCTTGTAGAACAAAGCTCTGTTCCAGGGCTGTTCGATAGCTGCTCAGGCTGGCGGCCGAGAAATCTCCAACCTCTTTCGCCCTCAAGGCCGCCCCCGCCGCCAATCTTCCGGAGGTCAGGGCCATATTAGAGCCCTCACGGTGCAGACTATTGACTAACATGCCTGCGTCTCCCGCTACCATCAGCCCCCCCCTGTAAAGCTGCGGAATGGCTACCCATCCCCCTTCGGGAATCAAGTGTGCCGAGTACTCCTCGGTCTCTCCCCCTGCGAGCAGGCGGCGGATCAGGGGATGGGTCTTCATCCCCTCGATGAGATCTTGAGGTGTGAGCCTGGATTTCACCAGATCTTGGAGCAAAACTCCTACCCCCACGGAGAGCGATTCCCGGTTGGTATAGATGAAGCCTGTGCCCACCTGCCCCTTGGTGTTTTCCCCCACGATCTCGATGGCCGTTCCCTCGCCCTCCTCCAGGTTAAATCGATCCTCGATCTTTTCCTTCGGAAGGGAGATGATCTCCTTGACCGCCAAGGCGACCTGATAGGGCAGTATCTCTGGATGGAGACCGGCTTGCTGGGCCAAAAGGGAATTGACCCCGTCGGCCAAGATCACCACCTGGGCGAAGAGGTCCCCCTCCTCGCGACCAGTCCTTACTCCAATCACCTGGTCTTGATCGAAGATGAGGTCCTCCACCACTGTCTGCGAGACCAGGATTGCCCCGGCCTCCTCCGCCCTTTTCGCAAACCATGAGTCAAACTTGGCTCGCAGAACGGTGAAAGCATTGTATGGCCCTTTCGCCAGTTGGTCGCTTTTATAGCCTAAGCTGAAGGCAGAATCAGAGGAGAGCACCCAGAGCCTCTGCTCGCTGATGTGGCGTTCCACTGGGGCCTCCTCCCAGAAGGAGGGGATCACCTCTTCCATCGCCTTCCGGTAAAGGATGCCTCCCATCACATTCTTGGCTCCTGGATAATCGCCCCTTTCCACCAGAACCACCTGCCAGCCTGCCTGCGCAAGGAGGTAGGCCGCGGCGGTACCCGCCGGTCCAGCGCCCACCACGATCGCGTCAAAGGCGTCTTCTCTCATGCTCTCTCATCCTTTAGCAGAAAGGGATTGGTTCTGCGTTCCTGGCCAATGGTCGTGGCCTCCCCATGTCCAGGAAAGACCGATGCCTCGTCCTCCAAGCAGAGTAATTTCCCGCGAATCGAGTCAATCAGGTCCTCGTAACAGCCTCCGGGAAGATCGCTGCGACCGATCGACCCGGCGAAGAGGGTATCGCCTACAAAAGCCATCCTGGTGCCAATCAAGGAGATCCCCCCCGGTGAATGACCCGGCGTGTGAACGATCTGGTAATGGGCATCCCCCAGGACGAGAAGGTCTCCTTCTTCCACGAAACGATCGATGTGGGGGATGGGGCCGGTCTTCAACCCGAAGGCGGCACTCTGGGCTGCAAGGTTTTTCAGGAGCGGAAAGTCCGCCCGGTGCAAGAGGGTTTCCCCTCCTAGGGCTTCTTGTAATTGCCTTATGCCACCCACGTGGTCAAAGTGCGCATGGGTGGCCAATATATATCGTAGCTCCGAATCATGCTTTCGCAGGGTCTCGACGATCACTTCCACATCTCCCCCAGGATCGATCACTAAGGCTTCCTTCGTTCCTGCATCAAGAATATAGCAATTGGTCAAGAGACTTCCCACCGCCAGACTCGTCAGTTTCATCCATTATCTCCTGGGAGATTATCTCACCCTTGGTGCCGCAACGCCTCGGCCGCATCCCTGGCAGGCGGATCGACCCGATCGAAGCCTCGGGCCTCCGGGGCCGATTCGATAACATGAGGGAATTTGAGCCCGTCCGGCGATCTCTTCCCTTTTACAGGGCGACAACCTCTTTAATCCCGGGCAACGCCTCCCTCAACTTTCGCTCCACATGGTTCTTCAGCGTCAGGGTGGCCATCGGACAACCTCCACAAGCCCCCGTCAACTTCACCTTAACCACACCTCCCTCGACCTCAACCAACTCGATGTCTCCCCCATCCGCCTGCAAAAGAGGCCTGATTTCAGCCAGGGTCTTTTCCACTTCCTCTCGCATCTGTTTCCTCTCTTCCTGCTCGGGGTTGGTAAAGGCAATAAGGCTCCTCTCCTAACGCATCTCCCGAGATTGCGAAGGCGCGCGCCCGGCAACCGCCGCAGAGCATCCTGAATTCGCAACGGGCGCATTTCCCCCTCAAGGAGGATGGGTCTCTCAGCTGACGAAAGAGGAGCGAGTTTTGATAGATCTCCTGGAAGCTCTGTTTTCGCACATTCCCCGCCACCAAGGGCAGGTACCCACAGCCGAGGACCTCGCCGACGTGGGAAACAAAGCAGAATCCACCTCCGCACATGCATCCGCGACCCACAGGGTGCGTCCTTTTCTGAATCGCGCCATGTTGATCTAAGACTCTCCGGTATTGAGGTGAGCAGGTCATTTTGATCAAAATGGGGGATCCGAGGCTGGCCTCATGGACCCAGGCCATGACCTCCTCGTATTCCCCGGGGGAGAGGGCCAGCTCAGCTCGGCCACGACCAGTGGGTATGAACATGAAAAGGTCCCAAGCCACTGCGCCCAGCGACAGAACCAGATCCCGGATCGCCGGGAGATCTCCCTGGTTGTGGCGGGTAACCGTGGTGTTGACCTGAAAGGGAAGGTCCGCTTTCCTGGCATATTCCAGGGCCTGAAGGGTTTGATCGAAGCACCCCCTCACCTGGCGAAAGAAATCATGGACCTCAGCGTGGGGACCATCAAGGCTCATGGAAATCCGCTTGATGCCGCAGGTCATCATCTTCTCAACGATCTCGGGGGTGATGCGGGAGCCGCTGGGTGACATCACCGGGCGCAGGCCTTTTCTTTCCGCATATGCCGATATCTCGAAGATATCCTCCCGCAACAGCGGATCTCCTCCGGTAATAATCAAGATAGGCCGGGAAAACGCAGCGATCTCGTCGATGAGACGAAAGACCTCCTCTTTTTCCAACTGGTGGGGGTGGGGTTCGGGCTGAGCTTCGGCCCGACAATGAAGACAGGCCAGCCGGCAGGCACGGGTAGACTCCCATGCCACCAATTTCGGCAACGATCTGGTCAGGTCGGTCTGCTTTTCATGCTCTCCGGAACGAGTAACCTTAGATCCCTCCCAGATATCTGCCCGGATTCAGAACCCCCATAGGATCGAAATGCCCCTTCAGACGCCTCATCAAGATGAGTTGCTTCCCCACCGGCCCCCAGACATCCAGGCGTTTTTTTAACCACAAGGGAGCACTCTCGACCACCAGACTTCCCCCCAAACCTAAAGCCCAGCCCCTCAGTCGCTCCAGGGCCTCCACCGTCCTTTCCTCATTTCGCTGGGTACCGAAAAGGTAGCCACAGAGGATCCCCGATCCCGCCCGGATGGATTGGGCTGAGCTGCAACCCATAGCTTTAGCTTCCTTCTGCCACCCCACTATTGCCTCTTCCAATGCGCTAAGGGGAAGGCACATGCGACAGAGGATCAAGTCCTCAGGTGGGACTTCCAAATGTCGCGGAAGTTGCCCGAAGACCTCCCATCCGGATCTGGCCCGATCGGACGGGCAGATCTCGCCCCCCATCACCCCGTGGTTGGAAAAGACCTCTTGACCCTCCTGGGCTAAGCGGCTCACATCCTCAGCAAACCCCACCCATCCGATCAAAATCAGCCAATCTTGCTGAGGATAGGAAAGCCCCATCTGTCGGCACCAAATCCTTGCTAAATGAGGATGCAATATCTCCAGGGCAGCAGGGAATAGGACCGAATGTACCAAAGAATGGCAGGCCCTCAGCAAATTCGCTGGATCTGATGAAAAGCCCACCTGAATCACTTCCTGCTCGGGAAGGGGATGAACCTTGAAGGTGAGTTCACCGATAATCCCGAGAGTTCCGAGGGAACCTGCAAAAAGCTTGCACATATCCAAGCCGGAGACATTCTTGACGCAGCGCCCTCCAAAGCTGACCACTGACCCATCCGCCAGGGCAACTCTCATACCCAGGATCATGTCGCGGACCGTGCCAAAATGAAGCCTCTTCGGACCGCTCGCATTAGCTGCCACAATGCCCCCCAGACTAGCGGAGAGAAAATAGGGTGGATCCAGGGGGAGAAACTGTCCCTTTCTTCCAAGAATCTCTTGTAAGCCTGCGAGGGGAAGGCCGCATTCCGCGGTCACCGTGAGGTTTTCTGGATTGTACTCCAAGACCCTGCTAAGCCTCCTGAGGTCCAACACCAAATCCACCTCTCGAGGGGGATTCCCCAGCCCCATCATGGTTCCCGATCCCCGAGGAATGATTGCTATTTTTTCCTTGCTGGCCGCCCGGAGCAACTCTGCCATCTCCTCTAAAGAATTGGCAGAGACGGCACCCTTGGCAGTCCTCCCCTCCACGGGCATGGAATCAACTCGAAGGGAATCACGGATCGTCGGAACAGAGGAAAAGAGTCCCTGCGGGAGGGTTTCGTATGAGGGGCGTCCATTCATGCGCGATCCCTCTCCCCCCGCTCCTCGCCTTCCTGCGGGGGGAGAATCTTTCGGGGGTTGCTGAGGTAGTAAGGGTCAAAGGACTCTTTCACATGGCGCAGGGCCTGGAGTTCACTCCTTCCACACACCAGGGGCATGGCCGAGATCTTCTCCAATCCGATCCCATGTTCTCCACTGATGGTTCCGCCCACGGCCACGCAGGCCTCCAAAATCTCCAGTCCTGCCTGCACTACCTTTTTCCTCTGTTCCTGGTTTCTCTCGTCGAAGAGGATCAGGGGATGGAGGTTTCCATCGCCTGCATGCAGTACATTACCGATCAGGAGGTCATATTTCTTTCCAATTTCGCTCACCCGGCGAAGGACTTCGGGCAGCCGGTTGCGGGGCACAGTTCCGTCGGTTACCAGATAGTTGGGGGCTACCCGGGCGATGGCGCCAAAGGCTCCTCTCCTGCCTGCCCACAGTGCCTCCCTCTCATCGCCTGTCTGGGCCGTCTTGACCTCTCTCACCCCGTGCTCCCGGCAGGTCTGAATCACCTTCTCCGAGAGCCTATCCATGCTTTCCTTGAGCCCATCCAGCTCTATGATAAGAACTGCCTCTGCATCCAGAGGATATCCGGCCTTCAGGGATGCCTCCACCGCCGCGATCACCGTCTTGTCCATCAATTCCAGAGTCGCTGGCAAGATGCCCTGGGCAATGATGGCCGATACGCTCTCTCCCGCCTCCCCGATCGAGTCATAGATGGCCAGAAAGGTCTTGACCGCCTCGGGCAACCTCATAATCCGAACCACAACCTTGGTAATGATACCCAGGGTTCCTTCGGATCCAACCAAGACCCCGACCAGGTCATATCCTAAAGGGTCAGATGTCTTCCCTCCCAACTCGACCAACTCACCATCAGAGAGGACCACTTCCAGGCCAAGGACATGATTGGTGGTTACCCCGTACTTGAGGCAGTGGGGACCCCCTGAATTTTCCCCCACATTTCCCCCGAAGGTGGAGACCTTCTGGCTTGCGGGATCCGGGGCATAATAATAGCCATGGGGGATCAAGGCATTGGAGAGCTCAATATTGTAAAGCCCTGGCTCCACCGTGGCGCAGAGATTCTCCCGGTCAATCTCTAAGATACGATTCATGCGGGAGAACTCGATCACCAAGCCTCCCGCTGGGGGGATACTTCCCCCGCTCAGATTGGTCCCGGAACCCCGAGCCACAAAGGGAATCTTCTCTTTGTTGGCCAATTTGACCAAGCGGACTACCTGTTCCCTGGAGGTAGGGAAGACGACCGCGGCCGGCCTCCCTCTTTCTAGGGAGGCATCGTATTCGTATACCTTCAGGTCGGTAGAAGTTGAAAGAAGGCCTTCCCGCCCCACAATCCGGGAAAACCTCCTGAGGGTCCTGGCATTAAAACCCACTTTCGCACACTCCTTGAAGATGTCCAGCGAACGAAATCCTGGCCACCGACTATGGGGGCCCCTATCGCCCTGTGCCTCTCCTTCATCGGATAGCAAAGGGCTGGGGATTCTCCCCTCCCAGTGCGATGGCTCGAATTTTATCCCACCTGATCGAATTGCGATATATTATTTACTTACCCACTTTGTCAAGGATATTTTCTCCATCGGCCTATTGAGCAATCTCAAATCCTCATGCTATATTGCTTGCTGGAAAGATGAAAGCCCCACAAGACGAGAAGGAGGAATGATCCGTTGCAAGAGATCGAGCGCCTCTTACGCTATCGATTTCGGAACCCTGACCTCCTGGCCTGTGCCTTAACCCACCGGTCTCTGCAAGGCGAAAGGTTGGCCGCCGTGGAAACTCCTAGCCACAACGAAAAAATGGAATTCCTGGGGGATGCCATTCTTGGCTTTTTGGTGAGCCAACTACTGTATGAAATCTATCCCATAGCCCGAGAAGGGGATCTCTCCACCCTCAAGGGATACCTGGTCAGCCGAAAGGTTCTGGCCCGCATCGCGAAGGGCATGCGCCTAGGAGATTTCCTCAGATTGGGCAAGGGGGAAGAGATGTCCACGGGCAGGAAGAAGCAGTCGATCCTGGCGGATGCTTTGGAGGCGTTGGTCGCCGCCCTGTACCTGGATGGAGGCTGGTCTCCGGTGCACCAAATCCTCTTGCCTTATCTCCAGGAAGAGCTGAGACACATCCCTCACGACTCCATCCTGGACTCTAAATCCAGACTGCAGGCGTTGGTTCAGCTCGATTTTCATATTCTCCCGCAATATCGGGTGAAGGCCCAAGAGGGTCCTTCTCACGACCCCCATTTTTGGGTGGAGGTTAAGGCTGGGCAAAAGGTGCTGGGAACGGGCAAGGGAAAGAACAAGAAGGAGGCAGAACAGGAGGCAGCCAAGGATGGCCTTTGCCACTGGCAAAGGAATCACCAGGAATGAACTACAATATATTGTGGTTTATTTCTACGATTATACACCAAATAGTATTTTCCCCTTTACAGACCCAGAAAACCTGTGGTAAGAAACTATTGCCATGTACCTCTCGCGCCTGCGTTTGATGGGCTTCAAGTCCTTTTACCAAGAGACCGACATCTCCTTCGAGCCCGGTATTACCTCTGTTGTGGGGCCGAATGGGTGCGGAAAAAGCAATGTCTGCGATGCCATCCGCTGGGTTCTGGGAGAGCAAGGGCATCGTTCCCTCCGGGCAGAGAGGATGGAGGACATCATATTTAATGGGAACGGAGCCTATCCCCCCCTGGGAATGGCCGAGGTCTCCCTCACGATCGCTGCCCACGAAGGTCAACTCCCTACCGAATTTAGCGAAATCACTGTCAGCCGGCGCCTCTTTCGTTCGGGGGAAAGCGAATACTTCTTGAATGGCGCCCCTTGCCTTCTGCGCGACATTCTGAACCTCTTCCTCGATTCCGGATTGGGAAACACCCCTTATGCCTTAATCGAGCAGGGAGCCCTTGCCTCCGTCATTGAGATCAAGCCCGGCGAAAGGAAGGCGATGATCGAGGAAGCCGCGGGGATCATGAAATACAAGCTGCGGAAGAGGGCGGCTGTCGCCAAGCTTGGAGCGGCGGAGGAGAACCTCTCCCGCCTGGGAGATATCATCAACGAGGTGGAGCAGCAGCGGAACTCCCTTAATCGCCAAGCCAAGAGGGCAAGGGAATATGAGGAACTTCGCGAAGGAATAGAATACCTGGAGGGATATCTCCGATTCGAGAATTATCAAAGGACGGAGGCGGAGGCCGGTGAGGTCTCCCTCGGTTTGAGAGATAAGAGCGACGAGAAGGCCTCCTTGGCCGCTCAGGTCCTCCAGGTCGATGGGCAACGGGAGTTGGAGCGAATCGACCTCTTGAAGTTGGACGGACTCCTTCAGGAGACTCAGAATTCACTATACCGATTGAAGGGAGAAATCGAGAAGGTTTCAGGCCAGTTCGAGATGCTGGTTCAGGAGGGCGGGGAGTTACGAGAAGCGGAGGAAAAGATCCACGCTGAACTCGGCACCGCCTCCTCCCAGATCGAACAACTCCAGAAAGTGCTGGCCGAGGAAAGGAAAAGAGGGGAGGTCCTGGGGGAAAGGATGGATTCCCTTTCCTTGAAGCGAAAAGAATTGCAGGAGAAGAAAGAAACCCTCTCCCAGGAGTTGGACCGACTCAGCCGACTCCTGGAGGAAAAACGGAGAGAGGCATTCCAGGCAGCAGCCCTCTGCAGCGGTTTTCGAAACCAATGTCTAGCTTTGGAGAATCAGGATCGGAAGCTCATTCAACAAGCGGAGAAGTTGAAGTCCCAGAATGAGTCCCTATCTTCTGAGATCGCTCATCTCCGAGAGAAGGACACAAGCGTGGAGGCAGAAATGAGGGGCTGGGCCTCCAGGTGCAGCGAATGGGAGTCCAAGCGCGCCGAGATCGCCACTTCTTTAGCCTCTACGACGAAAGAGCAGGAGGATGTTGATCTCGCCCTCACCCGTTGGCAACGGCAGGTAGGCGAATACTCCAGCCGCCTCGAATCCTATGAGGATCTGCAAAGGAGCTATTTGGGATATGGGGCGGGGGCCCAATTTCTCCTCCAGCAGAGGAACGCTTCCGAGCCCCTGGAGACCGGATCGATCAGGACTCTCACCGAGATCGTCGAAACAACTGCGGGCTGCGAAAAGGCAATTGAAGCCCTTTTGGGTGCTGAGCTACAAGGGCTGGTCATGGATAGCTTAGAGGAGGCCCGTCGGGCGATCCAGGAACTCGAATCGCGAAAAGAAGGGGGAGCCACCTTCCTTCCCTTGTCTTTCCCGTCCGCTTCAGAGGAACAGAAGGTCTCCTATGCCCGGTCTGAGGATTTTCCTCCTTCTTCGGGAATTATTGGGCGGGCTATTGATCTGATCGTCTGTGAGCCGCGGTATGAGGGCTTGGTGAGACAGCTCCTCTCCGATGACTTGGTGGTGGAGGACCTGAAGACTGCCCTGGAGGTCTTCGGGCGATATGAGGGAGTGCGGGCCGTGGCCACCTTGAGGGGGGAAGTGGTCACGCCGAGGGGATCGATTCGATTACCCTCCCACTCCTCCTTCGGGCTCCTGGTCCGCCAGCGAGAGATCAAAGATCTCAGGGGGCGGGTGAGGCTGGCGAGAGAGGAACTTAAGCAAGTCCAGACCAGAAGGGAAGTCCTGTGGCAGCTCCAGAGGGAGATCAAAGCAACGGCTGAAACCCTGGAAAAAGAGGGGCAAAGTCTGCAAATTGAGCGGGTCACCTTGGAGAAAGACCGCCGCCAGTTGGGAGTCGATCTGGAAAAGATCGGCCAACAAGAGGAGATCAATGCCATTGAGTTGCGCGCTACCGAAGAGGAGATCGCCCAGGTCAGGGAAGAACTGTCAGCGAGCAGCCGGGAGCAGAAGGAACAAGAACAGCGGCAAACGATCTGCGAAAGGGAGATAGGAAGGCTTCAGAACTCCGTGGAAGCCCTGAGGACCCAGCACCAGCAACTTCTGAAGCAGGATGCGTCTGGGGAGAAAGAGCTTCGATCCCAGGAGGAAGAGCGCCGAGAGAAGGCAACGCAGATCGCGCGGAAGGAGGAGCAGGTCAATTCTTTCCTTCAGAGAAAGGAACAACTGCAGAGGGAGTTGGTCGCGGTTCAGCAAAGGCGCTCGGCAATGGAGACTTCCTCCGGAGAGAAAGAAAGAATCCTCTCTGAGCTGGGTGCCCAGGAGGCGGAGATCAACAAGTCCCTGGCAGAAATTGCGAATCAGAGGTCAGCGGTATCCCTACGCCTCAGCCAGAGCGAAGAGAAGGTGGCCCGTCTGAGGCGACAGATCTCGGAGGTCGAGGGCTCCCTGGGCGAATTGCAGATCAGAAAGGCCCAAATAGAGCAGAGCCTTCATTACCTGCGGCAAGGCCTCAGCGGCTCTGAGCCCTCCGAGTTCGCTGAGCGACAGGCCCGATATCAAGAAGAGAAAATGCAGACCTCCGTGGCGCAGGATGAATTGCTCCGACACCAAGAGCGCTGCCGAAGACTCGAACCGGTGAATATGGCAGCCTTGGCGGATTATGAAGCCCTGAGCAAGAGGTTCCTCTTCCTGAATTCCCAGGCTCATGATCTCCGCAGCTCTGTGTCCTCCCTCCGCCAGGCCATTTCCGAAATCAATAAGACCACCCAAAGGCTTTTTGGAGAGGCCTTTCGCTCCATCAACCAATACTTCGAGGAGTATTGCGGACGGCTTTTTGGGGGAGGCACCGCGGAGATCCGCCTGCAGCGCAGCGAGGAGGAAGGCGAAGAGCAATTGGGTGTGGAGATGATGGTCTCCCCTCCGGGAAAGCACCTGTCTCACCTCGATCTCTTCTCCGGCGGGGAGAAGGCTTTGGCCGCGCTTGCCTTCCTGTTGGCCCTTTTTAAGTATCGCCCTACCCCATTCTGCCTCCTCGACGAGGTGGACGCCCCCCTGGACGATGCGAATATCGAGCGGTTTGTATCCCTCATCAAGGAGTTTTCACAGGAATATCAATTTATTCTGATCACCCACAACAAAAAGACCATGGAGGCCGCCGATAGCCTCTATGGGATAACTATGGAAGAGCCGGGTATCTCCAAAGTGATGTCGGTGAGATTCGATGAAAACGGGACAAAGAGGCGCAAGGGGAATCGGGTAGAATCTCTTGTCGGAGGGAGACATGGAAATCAAAGAGGCCTTGAACTCTCTCGTCCAGAAGGTTGAGGGGGGAATCGCTTCCGTCGTGATCAGCATGGAGGGGGAGGCGATAGACTGTTACTCGAAAGAGCCCGGCTTTGATGTGGAATGGATTGGGGCCCGGTACGGGTTGGTGGTGCGCGATATCCTCTCCACAGTGAGCCGCCTGAACCAGGGGGTAGTCAGGAGCATTGTGCTGGAGCTGCAAAAGGCGATTCTGGTGGTAACCCCTCTCAAAGATCTGTTCTTCCTGGTCTTGCTCGTCCATCAAGATGGAAATCTGGGCCAGGCGCTTTTTCAATGCCGAATCCTTGCCCCGGCCTTAGAGAAAGAATTGTCTATCTGAGGAATGATGAATCTCTTCAGCCAGTTAAAGACAGGACTAAAGAGGACTCAGGAGGTCCTCGGCGGAAGGATGCAGGGCCTTTTTTCGGGGAAGGCGATCAGCGAAGCCTCCTTAGAGGAACTGGAGGAGATCCTTCTGGCGGCGGATATTGGAGTTCCCACCACCCAAACCCTCCTCGTCAGTCTTCGGGAAAGAATCAGAAGATCGGCAATAAAGGACGCGCAGGACTTAAAATCTTTTCTGAAGGGTCAACTGTTATCTATCTTAAATAAAGCAACAAACGAAGTCAAAATGGAGAACCCCCACCTGGTCCTCGTCCTCGGTGTGAACGGAACGGGAAAGACCACGACCATTGCCAAGCTCGCCTACCGCTATAAGGGTCAGGGAAAAGAGGTGCTCTTGGCTGCAGCGGATACCTTTCGCGCCGCTGCCATTGACCAGCTGAAAATCTGGGCGGAGCGGATTGGCGTAGAGATGATCCACCATCAGCCGGGTGGCGATCCCTCGGCCGTGGCCTTCGATGCGGTGGCCTCCGCCCGGGCGCGCAAGAAGGATGTCCTGATCTTCGATACAGCGGGGCGCTTGCACACCAACCGGGGACTTATGGAGGAGCTCAGGAAAATGAAGCGTACCATTAACCGCCAGATGGAGGGGGGGCCCCATGAGGTCCTTTTGGTCCTTGATGCCACCACTGGAAACAATGGTCTTCGGCAAGCCGAGGAGTTTCACGCGGCGGTGGGGGTCACTGGTTTGGTAATCGCCAAGTTGGATGGAACGGCCAAGGGGGGAATCGTGGTGGCCGTTGCTGATGCGTTGAAGATTCCGGTGAGATATGTCGGCTTGGGGGAAGGCTTGGAAGATCTCCAAGAATTCAACCCCCGGGCCTTCGTCGATGCCCTATTCCAAGAAGACTAATATTCCTTCTCGATGCCACCTCCCCTCTCCCAACACCTGAAGTCCCCTTCAAGCGGGACGCCCTGCTCTGGCGGTCGAGAGCCTCAATGGTGCCCTTAGAAGGTCCGGCACCGGGGGGGTTCCTCCGCCCTCGCCTTTGCTTAATCGAGGCCGCCAGACCACATGAACCTGCGACCTCCTTGGGGCCAAGCCGTTATTCTTCTACGAAGACCCGGTCCTTGCCGTCGAAGGCTGGGGAGAAGATGGAGAGCACTACCGCAGCGTCCGGGCCCAGGTTGACGAAGCGATGAACGGTCCCCTGGGGAACCAGATAGGCATAGCCCGGCCACACCTGGTATTCCTGTTCCCCAATGGTGACCAGCCCATTGCCCCGCACAATATAGACAATCTCGTCATGGGTCTGGTGGTAGTGGCTTTTTACCACCAGATTCAGCTGGGCCAGGTTGAGGGTACAGTTGGGCCCCACCAACAGGGGGGTTGTCTTCCAGGCCTGCTGGGGTTCTATCTTCTGCTTTCCCAGGGCCTCGAGCACATTGGTTATCCCGCCCTGCTCTTCTGCGGCAGCCATCACCGGGAAGAAAAGGGCCCAAATCAATAAGATGAGCATCCCTGTTGATTTCCTCATGATCGGCCTCCTTCAGCTATAGCCACCCGCCCCATTCCATCGAAAGCCCAGGCTGAGCCTTCCTCACTCCTGTCCCACCGCAATGGCAAAAAGACGGCCTCCCCCAGTCGGCTACCGGTTGGTTGCTGGAGCACCCAACCGGAGGTCAGGGCCTTACCCTCCTAAGTTCCCATTTCCCAAGAGGCCAAGTACTTCTTCTGCTCCTCGGTCAATTGGTCGATCATCACTCCCATCGCCTGCAGCTTGAGCCGGGCAATCTCGGAATCGATCTCCTCGGGGACGGGATAGACCCTCTTCTCCATCCTTTCGCGATTCTTCACCGCGTACTCCACCGAAAGGGCCTGGTTGGCAAAGCTCATATCCATCACGCTCGCGGGATGGCCTTCGGCGGAGACGAGGTTGATCAGGCGCCCCTCCCCCAGCAGATAGATCCGTCTTCCGTCCTCCAGGGTATACTCCTCAACGAAATCGCGACTCGGACGATGGGAGACCGACAATGCCTCCAGGGCACCAATATCGATCTCTACATTGAAATGGCCGGAATTGCAGATCACCGTTCCGTCCCTCATCGCCAAGAAGTGCTCCCGCCTCAGCACCTGAGTATTCCCGGTAACCGTCACGAAGACCTCGCCTATCTTGGATGCCTCCAGGCCGGAAAGCACGGTGTATCCATCCATGAGCGCCTCCAGCGCGCGGAGCGGGTCTGTTTCGACAACGATCACATTGGAGCCCATCCCTCGAGCCCGCATGGCTACCCCGCGGCCGCACCAGCCGTAACCACAGACCACGAAACGCTTCCCAGCCAAGAGGAGGTTGGTCGCCCTCAAGATCCCATCAATGGTGCTTTGTCCAGTCCCGTAGCGATTGTCAAAGAAATGCTTCGTTTTGGCATCATTGACCGCAATGATCGGATAGGCCAGGACCCCCTTCTTCTCCATGCTCTTGAGGCGAATGACCCCGGTGGTGGTCTCCTCAGTCCCCGCGATCACCTGCGGGATTAGATCCCTGCGTTGGGAATGAAGCACCGAGATCGTATCGGCCCCGTCGTCCATGGTGATTTGGGGTCCAAACTCAATGGCAGAGTAAAGATGGCGGTAGTAAGTCTCCTTGTCTTCCCCTTTAATAGCGAAGACCGGCACTCCGAAATGCTTCACCAGGGAGGCGGCGGCGTCATCTTGGGTACTCAACGGGTTAGAGGCACAGAGGGATACCTCGGCTCCGCCCGCCTTGAGGGTATCCATCAGATTGGCAGTTTCCGTGGTGACGTGCAGGCAGGCGGAAAGCCTAATGCCCTTCAGAGGTTGCTGCCTGCTGAACCGCTCCTTTACTAAGGACAGGACGGGCATGCTCTGCTGGGCCCATTCGATGCGGACCTTTCCCTTATCGGCAAGATTGATGTCGGCAATATCGAACTTCACCTTTCCTCCTTTGGTCAAAACGCTTGATAAATTACTTTTAGTTATTATCTTAATCTATTGATTTAATGCATAATAGTTAGAGCCGATCTGCCTTCTCTGCTTCTCAGTCCAGCTCCTCGCCTGCGAATCGCTTCAGGAGGTTTTCAGCTCGGCAGTTAGAGCCTCCACCAAATCAACCTTCTCCCAAGTAAACTCGGGCTCCATGCGGCCAAAGTGCCCGTAGGCAGCGGTCTTTTTGAAGATGGGTCGCCTCAGGTCCAGGGCCTTGATGATGCCCGCTGGGCTAAAGTCGAAGTGCTTCCGTACGGCCTTTTGGATCTCATCGTCAGGCACGGTTCCGGTCTCCTTGGTGTCAATTACCACCGAGATCGGCTGTTGCACCCCGATCGCATAGGCCACCTGCACCTCGCACTTCTCTGCCAGGTTGGCAGCCACGATATTCTTCGCAATATACCGGGCCGCGTAAGAGCCGGACCGATCTACCTTGGTGGGGTCTTTGCCCGAAAAGCACCCCCCTCCATGGCTTCCCACTCCCCCGTAGGTGTCGGCAATGATCTTCCGCCCGGTCAAACCCGTATCTCCCTGGGGGCCCCCCACGACAAATCTCCCGGTGGGATTGATGTGGAAGGTGATCCGCTCTGGATCATATAGGTCCCTGGGGAGGATGGGCAGGATGACCTTTTCGACGATATCCTCCCGGATCTGCCTCAAGCTCACCTCGGGGCTGTGCTGAGCTGAGATGACCACCGTGTCCACGCGGGCCGGCCTCCCGTCCTTATATTCAATCGTAACCTGGGACTTGCCGTCGGGACGAATATACTCAAGGATCCCCTTCTTACGGACATCAGCCAGCTGTCGGACCAGCTTATGGGCCAACATAATTGGGAGGGGCATCAGCTCGGAAGTTTCTTTGGTGGCATAGCCATACATCAGTCCCTGGTCGCCCGCCCCCAGCACATCTACCCCTAAAGCGATATCAGGAGATTGCTCTTGAATTGCCGTGATCACCGCGCAGGTCTCGTAATCAAATCCGTATTTGGCCCGGGTATATCCAATATCCCGGATGGTTTCGCGCACGATCTTCGGAATATCTACATAACAATTGGTGGAAATCTCACCGGCCACGAAGGCCAGCCCAGTGGTGACCAAGGTCTCACAGGCAACCCGCCCGTTGGGATCCTTCTCATAGATCGAATCCAATACCGCGTCGGAGATCTGATCGGCGATCTTGTCCGGATGGCCTTCCGTCACTGATTCCGAGGTGAGAAAATAATGGTTCCGCCCCATCTTGCTCCTCCATTTAGGTTGAAGATTGAAAAAAAACCGACCTTTCCCTAAGAGGTGGTCATTGCAGAAATCGTTGGAGTCCCTCCTCATATTGACCCCGGGCTCGGAGGATCAGCTCCACCACTTCCCTCACCGCGCCTCTCCCCCCCCGGTGTTGGGTCACATAATCCACCCGAGACTTCACTTCGTCCACGGCATTGGCGACGGCAATAGAGAGGCCTGCCCGTCGCAGCAGGGGAAGGTCGCTCAAATCGTCTCCCATCATCGCCACATCTTCAGGCTGAAGCCGGTATTTCTCCAGGAGTTCCTCCCAGACTGAGATCTTCTCCTCTATCCTCTGATGCACTTCAAGGATTTGAAGTTCCGCTGCTCGGCGAGCAACCATCTCAGATTCCCTCGCGGAGATGAGAGCGGTGATGATCCCTGCGCGCTGAGCCATTCGAAGTCCCAATCCATCATGAACGAAGAAGGCTTTGACCTCTTGCCTCCCGCTGGCATAGAGAATGGACCCATCGGTCAGCACACCGTCCACGTCCATCAGCAACATCTTGATCTTCTTTGCCTTCTCGACGATCTGCTTTTCCATAATAGATGCGATATCATCAATACCGGTTCAATCTTCAGCCCCTTCGCACCCTATACCACCCCGGACCTCAAGATATCATGCATATGGATGATTCCCTTAACCCGCCGCTCAGGATCGACGATCAGGAGGGAGGTAATGGCATGGCTCTCCATGATCCGCAGGGCCTTGGCAGCCAATTCCTCCTCATCGATCACCTTTGGGTTGTGGGTCATGTATTCGGACACCCCATGGGGTAATATGTTTCCGCCGCGCTCCAGGGCCCGCCGCAGATCACCGTCGGTCAAGATGCCCACCAGTTCCCCTTTGTCATTCACCACCGAGGTGACCCCTAGCTTCTTGCTGGTCACCTCCAGGATGGCGTCCTTCATCAAGGTATCGCCTCTCACCTTGGGGACCTCCTCGCCGGCGTGCATGAGGTCCTTCACCCTGACCAAGAGCCTTCTACCAATGGATCCACCAGGGTGAAATAGAGCAAAGTCCTCCTTCTTGAATCCCCTGGCCTCCAGAAGCACCACCGCCAGGGCATCACCCATGGCCAGCGCCGCGGTGGTGCTGGCGGTGGGGGCCAATCCCAACGGGCAGGCCTCCTCCGCCACACTGACATCCAGGGCCACATCACTCATCTTCGCCAAAGTGGAATTAAGTCTTCCCACTAAGGAAAGGAGCTTTACCCCCAAGCGCTGGATGCTCGGCAAGAGGTCGACGATCTCTTTCGTTTCTCCGCTGTTGGAGATGGCAATGACCGCATCTCCCCTGACCACCATGCCCAGATCGCCATGAATCCCTTCCGCAGGATGCATGAAAAAGGCGGGTGTTCCAGTGCTGGCAAGGGTAGCTGCTATCTTATTGGCAATGAAGCCAGACTTTCCCATTCCTGTCAGTACCACCCTTCCGCGGCACTCGAAAAGGATCTGCACCGCCTCGCTGAATCTACGGTCCAATCTTGGAATGAGGTTCAGGATGGCCTCTGACTCTATCTTCAATACCCTCTTTGCCTGTTCGATTTCTGCGTCCATCTATTCTCTTCCCTCTCTCATCATCTCGTGGATTTCCTGGAGGGGCTTCAGGATTGCGGGCAAGTCCTGCATCCGCACCATGTTGGGACCATCACACGGGGCTTGATCCGGGTCTTCGTGGACTTCGAGGAAGAGGCCGTCACAACCCACCGCCACCCCGGCCCGGGCGAGGGCCGGCACGAATTGCCTTTGGCCTCCAGAAGAAGAACCCAGGCCACCAGGAAGTTGCACACTGTGGGTGGCATCGAAGATCACTGGATAGCCCAACTCGGCCAGGATGAGAAGGGATCTGAAATCAACCACCAGATTATTGTAGCCGAAGGAGGTTCCCCTCTCGGTGAGTAGAATGGCGTGGTTTCCGGTTGACTCGACCTTTTCCACCACATTCCTCATCTCCCAGGGAGCCAGGAACTGTCCTTTCTTGATATTCACTGGCCTCCCGGTCCTGCCCGCAGCCACCAGCAGGTCAGTCTGTCGGCAGAGAAGGGCCGGGATCTGAAGGACATCCAAGACGGATGCGGCCTCCTCGGCCTCCGGCAAGGAATGGACATCGGAAAGGACCGGAATCTTCAAATCCCTCTTGATCTGGGAGAGTATCTCCAATCCCTTTCCCACTCCCGGCCCCCGAAAGGAGCTCAGATTACTGCGGTTCGCCTTATCGTAGGAGGACTTGAAGATCAAGGGAAGCTCTATCTTCTCCGTGATCTTTTTCAGCCCCTCCGCCATCTTTCGGGTCTTGCTTTCATCCTCAATCACGCAGGGGCCCGCGATGAGCACTAATGGATGCTTGCTTCCGATCGGAATCTCCCCAATCCAGACTTCCCGGGGCAATTCTCTTGTCACTTCGACTCCTTGGCCTTCCTCAAGGCGGCCTTAATGAATTCTCTAAATAGGGGATGGGGATTGCGGGGATTGGATCTGAACTCGGGGTGAAATTGCCCACCCACAAACCAGGGATGATCTTCAATCTCTATCATCTCCACCAGGACCTGATCGGGGGAGAAGCCACTCAAGGACATGCCATGCTCCGTCAGAAGCTGTCGATATTGGTTATTGAATTCATACCGATGACGATGGCGTTCGTGGATCTCGTCAGAGCCATAGGCCCCCGAGGCCCGCGAAGGAGACTGTAATATACAAGGATAGGAGCCTAACCGCATGGTCCCCCCGAGGTGAGTGATCGCTTGCTGATCTGGCATGAGATCGATCACCGGGTAGAGTGTGTCCGGGACAAACTCAGTGCTGTTCGCTTGGGCGAGGCCGCAGACGTTCCGAGCGAATTCAATGACCGCACATTGCATCCCCAGGCAGATTCCAAAAAAGGGGACCTTTCTCTCGCGAGCGAAACGAATCGCCGCGATCTTCCCCTCAATGCCCCGGGCTCCGAACCCTCCAGGGACAAGGATTCCACTGACATCCCCCAGGCTCTTTGCTGCCCCCTCCCTTTCGATCTGCTCCGCATCGACGCTCTTTGTCTGCACCATGCAGTCATTGGCAATCCCACCATGGACAATCGCCTCGGTCAAGCTCTTGTAGGCATCCTTCAGTTCCAAGTACTTCCCCACCACCGCGATGGTGACTGAGGCGCTCGGGTTTTTTGTCTTATGAACGATCGCCTCCCATTCTTTCAGGTCTTCCCCCTGCGTCTTTAGGTTCAGCAACTTCAGGATGATTTCGTCTAAGCCCTCGGAATGAAGGATCAGGGGGACTTCATAAATGGATTCCACATCCTTGGCAGTGATCACCGCCTCTTCTGAGAGATTGCAGAAGAGGGCAATCTTGGCCTTGATCTCCCGGGGAAGGAGGCGGTCTGTGCGGCAGAGGAGGATGTCGGGCTGGATTCCAATCTCAAGTAACTCCTTTACGCTGTGCTGGGTCGGCTTGCTCTTCAATTCTCCGGCCGTGCGAATATAGGGGACCAGCGTCAGGTGGATATTGATCGCGTTCTCTCTTCCCACCTCGCTCTTGAACTGGCGAATCGCTTCGAGGAAGGGAAGGCTCTCGATATCGCCCACCGTCCCCCCGATCTCCACGATCACCACATCCGCCCCTTTATCCACCCGAAGTATGCACCGCTTGATCTCATCGGTAATGTGGGGGATCACCTGCACGGTCCCTCCCAAATAATCCCCTCGCCGTTCTTTGTTGATAACGGAGAAATAGATCTGCCCAGTGGTGACATTGTTGTCCTTGGTCAAACAGGCACGGGTGAACCGCTCGTAGTGCCCCAGGTCCAGATCGGTCTCTGAACCGTCCTCCGTGACAAAGACCTCTCCATGTTGAAAGGGGTTCATTGTCCCCGGGTCGACGTTGATATAGGGGTCGAATTTGAGGAAGGTGACCTTGAAGCCCCTGCCCTCCAGGAGACAGCCAATCGAGGCTGAGGCGATTCCCTTTCCCAGAGAAGACAAAACGCCGCCGCTGACGAAGATGAATTTTGTCGGCATCTTCGATTCCTTATCGCTCATTTGTTGCCTCGTCCTGTTGCTTGAAGACCGCCCTGACCCGTTCCAGGTCCTGCTCCGTGTCTACCCCGATGGTCTCTTCCTCCGTCTCGGCCACCTTGATTCGATATCCATTCTCCAATGCCCTCAATTGCTCGAGCTGCTCCAGTTGCTCCAGAGGAGAAGGAGGCAAGCTGGAGAATCTAAGAAGGAAGTCCCGCCGAAAGGCATATAGACCGAAATGCTTGTAGCCGATGGCAATCGCCGCCTTCTCCGGAAGGGAGTTAATCCCTCTCCAGAGACTCCGATGATAGGGAATGGGGGCCCGGGAAAAATAGAGGGCAAATCCCTCCCGATCCCTTACCACCTTTACTACATTGGGATCGAAGGCCTCCTCGGCCTCCGTGATCCGTCGACAAAGAGTGCTCATCTGCACCGCCGCATCCTCCATCAGGGGCAAGATCGTATTTTCGATCATTCGCGCAGAAATGAGTGGCTCATCGCCCTGGATATTAACGATAATGTCGGCGTCCAGTTTGGACGCCACCTCCGCCACTCGATCGGTCCCCGAGAGGTGACCAGGGGAGGTCAGATGGGCCTTTCCTCCGAATTGCATCACCACTTCCAGGACCCGTTGATCATCCGTGGCGACCAACACCTCGTTGAGCAGGGAGGAATGTGCCGACCGCTCGTAGACATGTTGGATCATCGGCTTTCCCGCAATGTCCAGAAGCACCTTGCCTGCCAGCCGGGTGGAGGCATAGCGGGCAGGGATGATGCCAATCGCCTTCAAGCCTTCCTCCGATTGGCCTTCAGGGAGCCTTGCAGTTCCTTCACGGTCACGGTCGCCGTTCCTTTCTTTCCCACCACCACGCTGGCGGCATAATTGGAGATGCGGGCGGCCTCTTCCAGATTCGCCCCCGCGGCCAATGACAGGGTGAGGGCTCCGATGACGGTATCGCCTGCCCCCACCACATCATAGACCTCACGGGCCACCGTGTCGATCTGCACCGGGGACCTTCCTCTTTCGAACAGGCGCATCCCCTGGGCCCCCCGGGTAATCAAAACTGCCTCCACGTCGGTTTCCGAAAGCAGACCCGACCCTACGGCATCGAGATCCTCTTCCGTCCTGATCGATTTTCCCTGGGCATTGCCCGCCTCTCTATGGTTGGGCGTAATGACCGTCGCACCCCGATACAGGGCGAAATGGTTTTCCTTGGGGTCAATCGCGATGATCTTCTTCCACTGCAGGGCCCTGGGGATAAGCCATTGCAGAAAGGCTCTGGAGACAACCCCCTTGCCATAATCGGAGATGATCAGGCCATCCACTTCGGCCAGCCTCCCCTCCACCTTCGAAAACAGCTTGGTGAGGTTCTCTCCGGAAACCTCCTCCAGGCTCTCCTTGTCGAATCTCACGATTTGCTGGGTGCCGGCGACGATCCGAGTCTTGATCGTGGTAGGCCTGCCTGTATCGACCAGGATGCCGGTGCCATCAATTCCCGCCCTCGCCAGATCGTCGGCAAGGCGTTCCGCCAGCGCATCGGCCCCCACCACTCCGAGGAGGATTGCCTCCCCTCCCAGAGAGCGGACATTGGCTGCCACATTCGCCGCGCCCCCCAAGCGGAGTTCTTCGGTCCTGACCTCTACCACGGGGACCGGGGCCTCGGGAGAGATGCGAGAGACGCTGCCCCAGATGTACTCGTCGACCATGATATCCCCCACCACCAGGAGCCTCTTGCCCTGAAAGTGCGGGAATATCGACTCCAAGCCCCTCATGTCTTGACCTCTGACTTCTCCGCCTGTTGGAGCCAGCCGAAGGTCTCCCTGATTCCTTCCGATAGGGGGACTTTGGGCCTCCAGCCCAAGGTTGTTTCGGCCCGAGATATGGCGAGACAACTCCTCTGCAACTCCCCCTGCCTGGACGGGGCATGATGATGAGGGAGCGCCCGGCCCAGGGTTTCCTCGAAGAAGTGGATTAGTTCGTTGACCGAGGTTTCCCTCTCTGTTCCGATGTTCAGGATATGAAATCCCTTCATGTTTAAAGCCAGGAGGTTCGCCTCGACCACATCGGAGACAAAGACATAATCGCGGGTCTGGGACCCGTCCCCAAAGACCGTCAGCGGCTTCCCCTCCAGGATGTTCTCGCAAAAGATGGCCATCACTCCAGCCTCTCCCTTGGGGTCCTGCCGCGGCCCATAGACATTTGCATAGCGGAGTATCACCGCATCGAGGCCAAATAGAGCCCGATGGAGCTCGAGATAGCATTCCCCTACATACTTGCTGAGCCCATAGGGCGATTGGGGCCTTGCCGGGTGCTCCTCGGAGATGGGCAGGGTGTTTTCTTCCCCGTATATGGTTCCTCCGGAGGAGGCGAAGATGACCATGCGTGTTCCATATTGCCTGGCCCAGGTCAAAAGCTGAAGCGTCCCCAAAATATTGACCTTGGCGTCAAAGGCAGGATCTGCCACTGACCTCCGCACATCGATCTGGGCCGCATGATGGCTGATCACCTCTGGCCTCTCGCGGGAGACTATTTCCTCCAGTCCGGGATCCAGGATGTCCAAATGATGAAAGGTGGCCCCCCGGGGGACGTGTTCCTCTTTGCCCTGAGAGAGGTTATCCACGACGATTACGTCGTGCTTCGCCCTTAAATAAGCCTCCGCGATGTGAGAGGCGATGAATCCAGCCCCCCCGGTTACCAAAATCCGCATTACTTAGATCTCCATGTTTTTTCCATCCCGGAATAAGCCCTTTCTGCGCTTTCCAGGCGCCGGGAGAGGGAATCGGATTTGTTCAACCTTCCTCTGCCTCTTCGACCAGCATCACCGGAATCCCATCCCGGACCGGGTACCTCTTCTTGCAGACTTTGCAGATGATCTTTTCTTTCTCGGCGTCGAGATAGACTTCTCCCTTGCACGCCGGGCAGGCCAAGATTTCCAACAATTCTTTCTTGATCATTTTTTCCTCCTTTGTGAAGATAAGGAGAGTCAAGCCACGATTAAACCTCCGAATGTTAGCACCTAAGGCCTGGAATTTCAAGGACTTTTTGCAAGCCCAAGAACAGCGATAGAATTATCGAACTCCTTTTCGGAGGGGCATGCAGCGCGTTTTAATGCCCCATCGTCTTTGACCTGCTCCCTTAGAGGCGAAC